>ERZ1643247.92-NODE-92-length-125244-cov-12.478508_pt1 | contig 125244 bp, 116 predicted proteins | sample MGYA00579264_ERZ1643247 | MGnify/ENA primary metagenome ERZ1643247 (study PRJEB29033, sample SAMEA4952262) | chicken gut metagenome | biome: Broiler Chicken; feature: Gastrointestinal Tract; material: Caecum | place: Ireland | collected 2018 | study: Broiler... | reverse complement strand
TGGTTCTTATCAAAGAAGATTTTTCCCCATAGACACAGAAAATTTTACGCCCTCTAATAGGCTTTTATTCTGCTGTAAAATTTCTTAAATATAATATCCGCCGCCATATCCGCCGCAGCACAGCCCGCTTCCTCCGCAGCAGAGATTGCACAGCATATTCGCCACGCACAGCTTCACGCAGCAGCTGGTGTCAAACGTTCCCGGATATCCGAAAGACATCTGGCGCTGCTGATACCATGTGCCGCCGTTCTGAAGCCGGTCAAGCAGCATCTGATACTGCATATTCCCCGGATCCAGGCGAACGGCTTCTTTTGCCTGCTCCAGCGCCGTTACATTATTGCCGAGACCGGAATTTGCCGACGCGCTGTAAAAATACCAGAGGGCACTCCTTTCCCTGATCCCGGCCAGTACATTGAGTGCTTCCTTATAGTGTCCGCTGCGTATGTAGTTGGCGGCGGCTCGCAGATGAACGTCTTCTTCCGTCTCCTGTCGGTTCTGTCTGCTGCCTCCGTATGCGCCTGATCCGCCGAATCCTCCGAATGGACCATATCCTCCAAAAGGTCCTTCTCCATTCGAATCTCCATATCCGTCAGATGAGTATCCTCGCTCCCGTTCATCCATGATCTGCTGGTATGCCTGCTGTACTTCCTTAAACTTTGCTTCAGCTTCTTCTTTATTAGGATTATTGATATTTGCATCCGGATGATACTTTCTGCTCAAACGGCGGTATGCTTTTTTCACCTCATCATCCGAAGCATTTCTGTCCACCCCTAACAGACTGTATGGATCTGTCATCTTATTTCTCCCTTCAAAGTCTTGTTACAGGCAGGTTCCCTGCATCAGCTCTTTTTGATAAACGTAGTGCCGCACTTCGGGCAGCGCACCTCGATCTTTCCCTTCCCTTTCGGGATGCGGATCTTCTGTTTGCATGACGGACAAGTATAGATATGGTAGACTCTGCGCTGCTGCCAGATGTTTTTCTGTTTCCGGAAAAAATTTCGAATTCCGTATGTTTTTGCAAGGAACGCCTGATTCTCCGCATAGCGCTTCTGCACATTTCTGGAAAACACCCGGAAATAGCAATAGATTACCAGTATCCAGCCAAGTATGTAAAAAATGAACCCTGCGATGTTATCCACAAAGACCGAGGACACGACCACAGCGATAAGACCTAAGATCAGCAGAAATTTAGAAAGCTGATCCACTCCGTATCTTCCCTGCATAAAACGAATCAATTTTTCTTTCATTATTTATCCATCCTTTTAAATTTAGAATATGGGATATATTTTCCTCCGGTTTCCGCGCAAAGTCAATTAAAATTCAATTAAATATTCAGAATATTCTCCCCAAAGGGGTCAGACCCCTCTGGACAGGGGTCTGACCCCTTTTCCTCAAATATTCAGAATATTATTACAAATCTCATCTGAAATCAGATACACAATACGTGAATCATTGATCATCACATAACGGTTTCCATTTCCGTCCTCTCCACCGATATACAAAGTCAGTACTTTGTCTTCATCGTCTTGTGTATAAACTGCCTCCACAGTGATCCGTGCTGTTTCGTCCAGACCAAATCCAGCCAGGTCTTCATCTGCTGCTGAGTAGTCTGCCGCCTCTGACAGTTCCACCGCGCCTAGTCCCCCGGCAATTGCCGTGATATCTTCTTCCTGTTCTTCATTTTCACTGTCATAGACCGTGGTCTGCCCATTCTGTGTGATCGTCTCTTTTACAAGATTTCCGCTGCCGATACTCGGATATTCATCGAACTGCGCTATGTCATCCAATGTATAATTCAAGGAGTCGATGACCGTGGATGCCACTGTATACACTGTTCCGCTGTCCCCCACCGTCACATAATAATCTTCTCCCGTCATATTTCCGAAGTACAGCTCTGTTGTGCTGCCATCCGCATCTGTAAAACTCAGCGTATATGCAGGTTCATCCAGACCGTAATCGGCAAGGCTGTCACCGTCCTCCAGTTCGCGGTCTGCAGTGATATTCCCCAGCGCAGCCGCCATATCTTCCGGGTAACTCTGCGCCAGCGGGAAATCGGCATCCGGCGTATAGTACCATTTGCCGTCCGTTCTGGAAAATGCCATTTCTCCGCTTCCCACATCAAAGTTCATGAATACGATATCATCAGCCGCTGTATCTGTCACATGGATCTCAGCCTCTTTGTCAGCCTCTTCCCGGCGTTTTTCCTCGCTCTGGTTCCATGCCCGCAGTCCGAAATAGACCGCGAGCAGGAGCACCAGAACCGCTGCAAGGATGAACAGCCCTTTATTCTTCCGGATTCTTCCTTTTTGAGTTTTCTGTTTCTCTGTCATGCTCTTCTCCTCCTGAACCATACGACAAACCCGCCGATCAGAACCACAGCCGGGATGCCGAATATCATCAGCAGGCTGAACAGCCCTGCATGCTGGACTGTATTATATTCCACGCCCAGGCTCTTCGCCTCGATGGACAGATTCTGTACACCTTCGAAATTGGCAGTTACTGCATTCATGAAAAGCTGAGTGTTTTCAAGCTGCGGGAAAGTATCCGTAATCGACTGGTCGATCAGGCTTGCCGCGGATATCACCGTCAGCCTGCTCTCCATCGCCTCCCCGCTGTCTTCTGCCGTGCTGTCTGTTTCATCCGCCGTCTCTGTGCCGGTTTCTGTATCTGCAGTACTGATCGTCTCTGTGGCGGCCGCCCCCAGGACATATGCGCCCTGCTGCTGTGCGTCCTCAGTCACTGCATAGGACTGGTCAGATGACGACATGAACGAAGTCACCGCGATAGTGTCGCGCTCCGGGTCAGTAAGGGTCATCCCATGTGTATTAGTCAGCAATACCATCTGTGACGTGATCCCGTCTGCCATGTCCCCATATACAGAAAGCTCAGGGAAAATATAATACGGATTATTCTGATAGCATCTTGCCGGATCTGCAATATATCCGTCTGCCGCCTGAATACCGTATGTATTCAGGATGCCTTCCAGATTAGGAAGGTCTGCAGAACTTGTATCTCCCAACAGAATCATGAGCTTTCCTCCGGATCCCAGATAATCCGTGAGCATCTGTACTTCATCCTCTGACAAGTCTGAAGCAGGCGCGTACATGTGCAGGAGATCACAGTCTTCCGGAATGGAGGCAGTCATGAGCAGATTAAGTTCTGAGAGAGTATAACTGTTCTTTTCCATCAAGTCTGTCACAGTAGAAGACAGCGTCCCCTCTCCATGTCCCGTTGTCTGATAGACTGTCCGCTCCACGTCATTGGTCACATAATTGACCGCGCTTGTAAGCTGTCCTTCTCCGTCAAATTCTGTATATGACGCGGTCCCGTAATAGTAGTAGGAATACTCATCCATCACAAGGATATCATTGAAAGATACATTCGTTGTCTTTCCTGTATCCTCACAGGAAATGACAATCGTATTTTCCGCCGCATCATAATCTGTCAGCGCTGACGGGTGAAGCACCGGGTCGATCCACTCTACATGGATCCTGTCCGAAAGTGCCGCATACTTGCTCAGAAAAGTAGTGATCCGCTCGTCTGTCTCATCTTTGACCGCAAGCACTTTCATATCTACGTCTTTTTCCAGACCGTCCAAAAGATCTGTTGTCGTATCGGATATATCATAGATCTTCGTGCTGCTCACATCAATATTTCGGAACGCCTCCGGTATCTGCCCTACTGCCAGGTTAAACACAATCACCACGGCAAGCACCAGGACAGTCAGCCCGACACTGTATGCGCCCCGTCTTGTCCCTGTTGTATGAAATATATTTTTAATATTCTTTCTATTTTTCACAGTCCGGTCCTCCTAACTCCAGCGTCTCTTCTGTATCGCCTGCACGGTCAGAAATACGAATACCGCTATGATCGACAGATACAGGGCGATCCCTGTTACATCCACAATATTATTGGATGTAATGCCGGTAAAAACATTGGCAAGCGCCAGTCTTCCAAGAAGGTTTGAGAGAAGATTTTCATAAACCTCCGAACGGACCGCATATACTGCAATACTCACGACAGCTCCCACAAGCTCTATCCCGCCGGACAGGATCAGATTCTCCGTCATATGCCAGATGTAAATCGCTGCCACTGTTATCAGGATAAGGACGCCCACAAGGCCGCTCACCGCTGAACTCGGCAGCATGGACAGGATACCGTCCCATAAATACAGCACCAGAAGAATGCCAAATGTGCTGATAAATGCAATGATCTGGCTCTCCGTAAGGGAAGAGAGGAACATCCCGATCGCAGCGTATACACATCCCAGCAGGAAAAACACACCAATGGATATATAATCCACCATAAGATATGCCGTTCCCTGAGATTTAATGATCAAAGGGAATATGCAGAAGATTACATTAGGTATGGCGATGACTGTTACCATTGCCAGATATTTACCGAACACAACCTTTGGAAGGCTTACCGGGGCGGTCAGCAGCAGCTGGTCCGTCTTATTTCTGCGCTCCTCCGAAAAACTCCTCATTGTGATCAGCGGGATTCCTACAAGAAATACGATCAGAGATCCGGATAATGTATATGAAAAATACGGATATCCTGACATCATATTGTATGCCATGAAATAAATGCCTGTAAATGCAATCAAAAATGCCACAAATACAGGGCCTGTCATAGACTGAAAGCAGGATTTTAATTCTCTTTTATAAATCGCCAGCATCTTTATCCCCCTCCTCTCCTTTTTCAACAGCATCTTCCGTATCTGTTTTCTCCGCTTTCTCTTCCGGTATAAATTCCTTCCATCTGGTATTCTTTGTAAAAGCCGACGGCAGAGTATCTTTCTGTGTCAGTTCCATAAAGACATCCTCCAGGCTTGTTCCGGAAACTTTCAAAGTCAGCAGCGGGATGCCGGCTGACGCGAACGCGCGGAACACGCTTTCTCTGATATCCTCGCCCTTTTTCTCCCGGATACTTCCCTTTGTAATTCCATTTGCTGCCGGCTGGGTCTCAATCATTTCAATCCCAGGCACATTTTTCAGGATCCGGCGTATCTCTGCGGGAGATGTCTTTGTCTCGATCTCCACGATATGATTCTGTCCGAGCATCCGCTCCAGATTTTCCGGAGTATCGCTTGCCACCAGCCTGCCTTTGGAAATGATCATGATATGATCGCACACCTCTCTCACTTCTGCCAGAATATGCGAACTGAGGATTACGGTATGGTTCTTTGCCAGCTTCCGGATCAGCTCCCTGATCTCTATAATCTGCTTCGGGTCCAGTCCCACGCTGGGCTCATCCAGAATAATAATCTCCGGGAACCCGAGGACAGCCTGCGCCAGCCCCACTCTCTGTCTGTATCCCTTTGACAGATTTTTGATCAGACGGTGTTCCACGTCCTTGATCTTTACCAGTTTTTCTACTTCTGCGATCTCGCCGGAGCTCTGCCTCTTCTTAAGCCCTTTCAGCTCTGCCGCAAATTCCAGATACTCGCGCACAGTCATATCCATATACAGTGGCGGCTGTTCCGGCAGATAGCCGATATGCCGCTTCGCCTCTTCAGGCTCTTTCAAAATATCATGTCCGTTAATGATCACTTCTCCCTCAGTTGCCCCGAGATAGCCGGTCATGATATTCATGGTCGTGGATTTTCCCGCTCCGTTCGGACCTAAAAAGCCGTAGATCCGCCCTGTTTCAATTTTAAAATCCAGGTGATCCACGGCAAGATGGTCTCCATACTTCTTTACCAGATTCCTTACTTCGATCAAGGCAATACCCTCCTAAAACATATCGTTGCCTCAGCGTCCTCTGCATAAGAAAAAGACGCGCCTGCCTGCTCTCATTGTATGAGACTGACAGGCATTTAAGCACGTCTTAAAGAGTATCAATATTCTGTGAAAGTTATGTGTTATAAATGTGACAGAGTTTTGTGCTTGTCCCGCACTGCCGCGCTCTACACGCGCACCAGACACTCATGCAGTCCCTCCGCACCGATCCTATGCTCATCCATAACACCGCAGAGCTTTCCACGTTCTGCTGTCGGAGCGCACCATGCCAGCCCGCACCCGGCGGAAATGGAGCGCGGAACAGGAATAAGCCTGCCCGGAACCTCATGTTCCCGGCATGCCTTTTCCATGGCCATCGCATCCGCCGTAGTATGAAACGTCACTACAAGTCTCAGCTCTTTTTCCCTCATGTCCGCTCTTTCCTTACTCGATCACAACCGCAAAGCCGTCTTCCGTCACCTCTGAGACAGCTTTTCTTCCATGATCCTTTGCATACTTTTCTACATTCATTCTCTGATGAGGCTCTGTCACCAGTACCTTTATCGGTCCTTTTCCTTCTTTTAATGCATCTTCCGTGAGCATCACCGGCTCCGGGCAGGACAGACCCCTTGCATCTACAATCCTCATTTTCACTCCTCTACTTTCCCTCTTTTCTCTTATTTAAAAACGCGATCAAAAAGCACACCGCAATACTGATGATAACTGCCGCTTTCCCATACAGCGGCACACTGCCTGCCACGACTTCCTGAGTCTCGGCGTTTACAGCCGTTGCGCTTGCGGCAAGTCCGAAATTATGAGCCAGGGCAGCGCCTGCAAACATACCCAGCACGGTCACTGCGGAATCCGATGATCCCTGACCTGCAAGGATCAGCTGACGCAGCGGACACCCGCCTGCAAGGACAGCGGCAAAGCCGACTGCGTACATTCCGAGGATATTCCAAAGATGCTCTGAATGAGCGATGATCCCCGGAGTATCAAATGCAGCGGCAAACCTTCCTGTCGCCATGTTAAACACCAGCATGACCACAAAAAATCCTCCGATAATGGTCAGCAGATCAAAATTCCGCATCAGAATCACATCCCGGATGCTTCCCGCAAAACACATCCTGGACTTCTGTGCGACAGCTCCGAACACAAGTCCTCCGATCAGAGACATCAGTATCGGTGCGTGCATGCTTCCCGGACCGCTCTCACTGCTCTTAAGCAGCGTTGTTGCGAGCGCCAGTACGAGAATGCCTGCCATCAGCACCGGCAGCACATACCCGTTCATTCTGTTTGCCGCGTGGGCGCGTCCCAGGCTGAATCCTTTCTTTAATGCGATGACTCCCGTTCCCACGCCGAGGATAAATCCGATCAGCGCTACCCAGGCGTTCAGGTCTCCCGCTGACATACGGATGATCATCCTGAGCGGACATCCCAGGAATACAAGTGAACCGATGGCAAGGATCATTCCCAGCACAAACCGCACCATGGGCGACGAGCCCGCCATCGAGCGGTACTCCTTTGTTGCCGCAGAAATAATGAATGCGCCCAGTACAAGACCGATGATCTCCGGCCTTGCATACTGCACGGTCTCCGTGGAATGCATTCCCAGGGCTCCCGCTGTGTCTCTGATAAAGCATGCGATACAGAACGCCATATTAGCCGGATTGCCAAAATAAGCAAGGCATGCTGCCACAACGCCGCAGATGATCCCTGCCAGAGCAAGTTTTTTCTTCGAATCTGATAGATTCATGTTCTTTTCCCTCCTGCTTTTTCCAAAGCGCGCGCTCTCATTCACGCGCCAGTTCTCTCACAGCGTTTATCGCAAGATCCACTTCTTTTTCAGTATTATAGAAGGAAAAACTGAACCGCACCGCTCCCTGCTCCACAGTCCCCAGCGCGCGGTGCATCAAAGGCGCGCAGTGCGCCCCCGGGCGCGTGACGATCCCATACTCCATGCTGAGTTCATCGCTGACCTCAGAGGAATCATAATCCAGAATATTAAGAGATACAACAGGAGCTCTCTTTTCGGTTTCAAAATCACCGTACACCGTAACCCCCGGTATACTGCAAACCCCTTCGTAAAATCTTCTCATCAGGTACAGTTCTTTCTGCCTGATCCGGTCTATCCCGGTCTTGTTAATCCAGGATATGGCAGCGCCCAGTCCGGCTATACCGTGTCCGTTCAGAGTTCCCGCCTCCAGCGCCGTCGGCATCTCCTCAGGGTGCTTCTCATTATATGTATCGATCCCGCTCCCTCCTGAGAGCAGCGGCCGGATATACACGCCTTCTCTGACATACATCCCTCCTGTCCCCTGAGGACCCAGAAGGCTCTTATGTCCGGTAAAGCAGAGCACATCGATCTGCATCTTCTCCACATCGATGGGATAGACGCCGGCAGTCTGGGATGCATCCACAACAAAAAGCAGCCCGTGTCTTTTTGTCATCGCTCCCACCCTTTCCAGATCGATCGTGTTCCCTGTCAGGTTGGACGCATGGGTGCATACGACTGCTTTTGTATTCTCCCGGATCGCTGCCTCCATCTCCTCGTATGAGATATTGCCCTTCCCGCTGCACCCGAGGATCGTAAGCCCCACGCCTTTGTCTCTGCACTCATAGAGAGGACGCAGCACAGAGTTGTGTTCCAGTACTGTGGTAATCACATGATCCCCTTTGGAGAACAGACCTTTCAGTGCGATATTCAGGCTCTCTGTCGAATTTGCCGTAAACACGATCCTCCTCGGATCTCCTGCATGGAACAGACGCGCCAGCTTTTCTCTGGCGTCATAGATTACCCTGGAGGCGTCCAGCGCAGGGGCAGACGCCCCTCTTCCCGCGTTTCCCATAGTATCAAAGGCGGCCATTGCAGCCGCCTTGACCTCTTCCGGTTTGTGTATCGTAGTTGCCGCATTATCCATATAGATCATAAGACCATTTCCGCTTCCTTTCACTGTATGATCCGCGAAGCTTTCTTCCTGCGATATTTCCGCTACTATAAGTATAAACCGCTCCGCTCAGCCCGTCTAATCGAAAACCGCGATAACTCCCCTTCATTTATAGATATTATCTATAAGCGAAGTCATCTCCGGTCTGATACAATTCTTTTACCTTCCGGATCAGCTTGTCCGCTGCCGGCAGGACCGGATAAGCCGCGTCAAATACAAGATTGACCGACCGCCTGCCTCCTTCCGCTCCGAGGGGAAATTCCAGAAGTTTTCCCGCTTTTACATCATCCTCCGCCGCAAGCCTGGACAGGATGGAAATTCCCATCCCGCTCCTGACAGAGCGTTTGATTGTCTCCTGATTTTCCATGACAGCCGCAATGCAGAAATCTGCCATTTCGATCCCCATCCGTGACAGGATCCGCGCGGTTTCCTTCCTCGTGCCTGAGCCCTCTTCCCTTAGGATCAAAGGCTCTTCCCTGATCCACGAGGCAACGTCCCCTCCCTGCCGTCTGAGAAATCGTTCTGAAGCCGGAGTGATGATAACCAGCTCATCCTGATAAAAAGGAAGATAGGTACAACTCCCTTTTTCTAATACAGTTCCCGTAAATCCCACATCCGCCTTATGTGACAGGATCATATCCACCACGCCTGCACTGTCCGTCTCCAGCACTTTGAGCTGCTCTCCGGGATATTCTCTGCGAAAAGATGCCAGGATATCAGGAAGCAGATACTGCGACGGGATGGTGGACGCCGCGATCCGCAGCACACTTCCTCTCTCGCCGGAACTCAGCCCAAATCTTTCCCTGATCTTCTGCTCCAGTTCAAGCATCTGCTCCGCGTAGGCATAAAGTTCCTTTCCCGCCTCTGATAAAGAGACTCCTTTCGTGCTCCTCACCAAAAGGCAGGCATTCAGCTCCTTTTCCAGGGACGAGATATGCGCGCTGATGGTGGGCTGCGTGAGATAAAGCTGTTTTGCCGCAGCAGAAAAGCTCTTTGTCTCCGCCACCTTTACAAATGCTTCAAGCTGTTTCAGATTCATTGTCTCTTAACCCTTTCTCAGGCATATCTGTCCGTTCTCACACCCGCTCTTTAAAACTTTTCCCACTACTGAGACTTCCGTCTCCATCCCGATGCGGTCAAATTCTTCAAGGATGCTCTCCTTCTCTTCCTCCGGCACTGCAAGGAGGAGTCCGCCTGAAGTCTGAGGATCGCAGAGAAGATCCAGCCATATTTCATCTGAGCCGTTTACATCCAGATTTCCGGTGTCCAGAACCGGCGCCACATGCTTCCGGTTCCGGTACGCGCCGCCGGGGATCAGCCCCATCTGCGCATATTCTTTCACACCGTACATGTAAGCCACATCCTCTACATTAATCTGGATCTGCGCCCCGCTGGCTGCCGCCATCTCGGAACAATGTCCGAGAAGTCCGAAGCCTGTCACATCCGTACACGCATGGATGCTGTATTTGCGCGCAGTCTCCTTTCCCTTCCTGTTCAGTGTCGTCATGACCCGGATCACTTCCTGCTCAGATTCTTCAGACGCCAGCTGCGCCTTTACCGCCGTATTCACGATGCCGCTCCCGATCTGCTTTGTCAGGATCAGCACATCGCCCTCCCGGCATCCATAGTTCTTATAAACCTTATCAGGTTGGACAAAACCCGTGACTGCAAGACCGTATTTCGGCACATCATCCTGGATCGAGTGCCCGCCCACGAGCACTGCCCCGGCTTCATGCACTTTATCCGCCCCGCCGCGGAGGATTTCCCCTAAGATATCCGGATCCAGCTCTCCGGGAAACTCCACGATATTCAGTGCGATCTTCGGTTCACCGCCCATCGCGTACACATCGCTCAGGGCGTTCGCCGCTGCCACCTGCCCGAAGGTATAGGGATCATCCACCACCGGAGTAAAAAAATCCAGAGTCTGTATGACCGCGATATCATCTGTCACCTTGTAGACTGCCGCATCGTCTGATGTCTCAAAACCGACAAGCAGTGACGGATCACTAAACTTCGGAAGCTTCTCCAGCACCCCGGACAGTGTATCCGGTCCGATCTTTGCCGCGCATCCTCCATGTTTTGCAAACTGTGTCAGACGGATATTCCCTGACAGAGAAGTTTTTCCGCTCATATATTTTCCTCCCATCTGCCTTTCTCTTCCCAACCGCTGATCTTATTTTCCGTTTTCCCTGCTATGGACGGATCACGCTCATCGCTCCCTGCAATGTTTCTACGATGCTGTACATGTTCGTCACACTTCCGACCGCCAGTTTATCCTTGATCCCATAGTAATCCAGGCATGTGCCGCAGGTCATGATCTCCACGCCCTGCTCTTCCAGGGTTTTCAGGTCATCAAGGCACTCCGATCCCTCGATTGTCAGCTTTGCACCGCCATTATAGAACACCATTTTATCCGGAAGGGCATCCATCTGCGTCACTGCAAAAATAAAACTTTTCATCAGAATACGTCCCAGTTCATCGCTTCCGCCGCCCATCCGGTCAGAGCCGATGGCAGCCACTGTCCCGATACAAGCAGGACAGCTCTGCGCGTTTTCCGTGCCGCCTGCAGCCGCCGGAACACTGTTCTTCACCACATTTTCCCCCACATTGATCAGAACCCGGTACTCCCTCTCTGCGAGCTGTTCCTGCTCGGCTGAAGCTCCGGAACTCTTTGCCAGTTTCATGACATTGCGCATCGCAGTCTCATTGTCCACCAGCACTTCGATCTGATCCGGACCGGTCAGCGCGTCTATCGCTTTCTTTGTCTTTACCACAGGGATCGGGCAGATATCCCCCATTGCATTTACCGTAACCATATATTTTTCCTCCTTTTATTGTTCAATCGCCGATCACATCTGCCTTTGCAGGTAATCTGGATTATATATTATATAATGTAATACACTCCTCCTGTTTTATCAACAATTTAAAGAGATGCTGAATAAAGCCTTCCCCAAGGCGATCAAGAAAAGCAAAGAATATTCTGAGCTTCCCGGGGCATACTTTTTAAATAAAAAGGAGGAGCTGCCATGGCTGTTAATTTTTCCGAGAGCAGAACAAAAGAGAATCTGATGCGCGCTTTTGCCGGCGAAAGCCAGGCCCGCAGCCGCTATACGATCGCGGCAGAACATGCCGATAATGAAGGTATGTTCACTATCGCTGATGTCTTCCGCTATACCGCTGATCAGGAGCGCGCCCATGCTGAGAGATTTTATGATCTTTTAAAAGAGCTTTCAGGGGAGACAGTGCACATTGATGGTTCATATCCGATCGACTGTCAGGATACTCTGTCTGAGCTTCTGCGCGCGGCTGAACACAATGAACATGAAGAATATGCCGATGTATATCAGAACTTTGGAGACACAGCAGAAGAGGAAGGATTTTGGGAAGCCGCATCTGCTTTCTACCAGATCGCCGAAATCGAGCATGTCCATGAAAAACGCTTTGGAGCGCTGGCAGACATGCTGGAATCAAATATGTATTACAGTACCGAACAGGTATCCGAATGGATATGCACAAACTGCGGCTATATACATGAAGGCCGTCTCGCGCCGAAGGTCTGTCCTGTATGCCGGCATGAACAGGGTTATTTTCTCCCATATTCAATGGCATGTTATAAATTGCCTTAACTAATGTATAAAATCAAAGCGGACCTGATCTGACGCGTCAAACCGCCCCTGAAAAATTAAAAAATTAGGGGTTTACAAACCGATCTTCTTATGATAGAATACCATTTGTCGAGCGGAAGTGGCGGAATGGCAGACGCGCTAGATTCAGGTTCTAGTGGGAGTTTTATCCTGTGGGAGTTCAAGTCTCCTCTTCCGCATTGCCTGAAAAAGAATCTCTGTTACAGAGATTCTTTTTTTGTGCTTTCCCGCCCCGCCAGACTCCTCTGCGCATCCCCTCTGCTTGCAAATCAAACTCGAATAAATTATAATATAGTAACATTAATTTCCCGGGAGGCAGACCGAAATGTGGAAAAGGATTGAGCTGAAAAAGAAGGCGCGCGCGCTGCTGAAGCAGAATTACTGGAAAGTGATTTCCGTCTGCTTTATCATAGCTATGCTCACCACTGCCTACCCGGTCTCGACAACATTCATCTCCCTCCAGAATGTATCAGTCGGAGGCGAGCCTGACGCTGCCTTTGCCCTCGATATACCAAACTCTGAAATTGTTCTTCAGACAGTCAGCCGCGTTTTTGAAGGCGTGACCCTGCCCGGGATCAGCGGCCGCGTCGTAAGCGCCGCCGGGCAGATTACTATTGATATGTTTTCAAATCATATCTCCCTTTTCTTTAATATCCTGCGATCAGTCAACGCTTTCCTCAGCGAAGGCATCGGCGCCGGTCTTATCCTGGCTGCAGCCGGTCTGCTGCTCGCCTTTTTATATCAGATATTTATCAACAACCTTCTCCTGATCGGCGAAAAACGCTTTTTTATGGAAAGCCACAGCTATAATAAAACCATGATCTCAAAAATTTTCTTTCTTTTCAAGCTTAGGTGCCTGTGCAGACCTGCATGGATCATGTTCTGCCGCACCCTTTTTCAGACCCTGTGGAATCTGACCATTGTCGGAGGGATAATCAAGCACTATGAGTACAGCATGATCCCTTTCATTCTGGCAGAAAATCCTCAGATCAGCCGCCGGGATGCTTTCTTTCTGTCAAAACAGCTTACGTCACACAATAAATGGAAACTGTTCCTGCTGGACCTGTCTTTTGCCGGATGGGTACTCCTTTCTGTCTTCACCCTGGGACTTCTGGAGTTTCTGTTTGTAAATCCTTATATCACCGCGTGCAGATCCGAGCTGTATCTTTTCCTGCGGCGGAATTATGTGCTGTCACGCTCCCCGAGGTACGAGCGGCTGAACGATTCCTGCCTGGAGCATGTGCCTTCCGAAGACGAGCTGCTGATCCGCAAGGCTCTTTATGACGATTCCAACGGACCCTATACAAAGATTTCTTACTTTGCCCCGGAACAGTACCCCGTATTTCTGTTCTCTGTGCAGCCCCCGCTTCGCGCCGTCCGCTCCCCGGTCAAAACCGACAGGAAATATGATATATGTTCCATGATCTTCCTCTTCCATGCCTTCTCCGTTTTCGGCTGGATCCTGGAGATCATGATCCATCTTCTTCAAAACGGGACCTTTGAAACAGACACGGCATTTTTTGCCCCCTGGATCCCGCTGTATGGGATATATGGTCTGCTGATCCTCGTTCTTACCAGACGTGTGGTCCAAAAGCCTGCCTTTGCATTTATGATCTCATTTGCAGTATATTCTGTCCTGGAATACGGTTCCAACCTGATATCGGATCTCCTTCTGGGCTTCCCGTTCCGGGATTACAGCGACTTCTACCTGAACTTAAACGGGCGCATCTATCCGGGAGGCTGTGCCGCCTTTGCACTTCTGGGGTGCGGTTTTATCTATTTTCTTGCCCCCAAATGGTCCGAATTTTTCGAAAAGCCCGGACCGGCTGTCAGGTGGACAGTATGTGCCGTACTGACTGTCCTGCTCGCCGCAGATATAATCCTGGCGCTTATATAAAAACAGGAGCATGCCCGGAGGCAGCTGACGGCCGGTATTGATTTTTAACGCAAATAATAGTAAACTTTCTATAAGTTATCTTTTCGCAGATACAGGCAGCAGCCGGTCTTCTTTCACCCGGCTGCCGCCGTAAATAATATGCCGTCAAATAGAAGGCGGCGGAAATGGAGTATAGTATGAAAAAAAGAGTTGTCGTAGCTCTGGGACACCGAGCTCTCGGGACCACGCTCCCGGAACAGAAGGTCGCTGTAAAGCACAGCGCAAAATGCATCGCAGACCTTATAGAAGAAGGTTATCAGGTCGCGATCACGCACAGCAATGCACCTCAGGTAGGGATGATCCATACCGCCATGAACGAATTTGCAAAGGCGCATCCCGAATACACGCCCGCGCCTATGTCTGTCTGCTCTGCAATGAGCCAGGGTTACATCGGCTATGACCTGCAGAACGGAATTCGGGAAGAGCTTTTGAACCGCGGCATTTACCGTACAGTAAGCACGGTTCTGACTCAGGTGATCGTAGATCCCTATGATGAAGCATTTTACACTCCGACAAAAGTGCTCGGAAGGTATATGAACGCGCAGGAAGCAAATGAAGAACGCAAGAAAGGGAACTATGTGATCGAGGAGGCAGGCAAAGGATTCCGCCGTGTCGTATCCGCGCCGAACCCTGTAAAAATCGTGGAGCTGGATGCTGTCAATGCCCTTCTTGACGCCGACCAGATCGTCATTGCTGCCGGCGGCGGCGGTATTCCCGTCATGGAGCAGGACAACCACCTCAAAGGCGCCAGCGCGGTTATTGAAAAGGACCTTGCTGCAGGCAAACTTGCAGAGGGCATCAACGCAGATATGCTCATCATACTGACAAATGTGGAAAAAGTGTGCATAAACCTCGGACAGGATAACGAGCAGCCGCTGGATGAACTCACCACAGAACAGGCAAAAGCATACATGGAAGAAGGACACTTCGGTATCTACAATATGCTCCCGAAATTCCGGGCCGCCGTAGAATTTGTTGACGGCAGGGAAGGGCGCCGCGCTTATATTACAGCATTTGACAAAGTAAAAGAAGCGCTGAAAGGAAAGACCGGAACAGTGATCCGATAAATGGAATAATTAAAACTTTAACAGAAAACCGGGGAACTCCCGGTTTTCTTTGTGCAATTTTTTAATTGATTTTTATGCATCCTTGTTGTAATATATGCATATACTTAACATAGTATCGAAAACTACTTGTTGCTTTTACATCATGGAGGTGCATATTATGGAACAAAAACGACATATCAAAGAACCCGGCAGCGCGATCACACATTTTATCGGTATGCTGATGGCAATCTTCGCTGCAGTGCCTCTGCTTATCAAGGCAGCTCATGAGCCCAGCAGGATCTACATCATCTCGCTGACCATCTACGCGGCAAGCCTGATCTTATTATATGCGGCAAGTACGACTTACCATACATTTGATATCTCAGAAAAAGTGAACACGGTTCTAAAGAAGATCGACCACATGATGATCTCTGTGCTGATCGCCGGAAGCTATACTCCTGTCTGCCTCATCGTTCTCAAAGGAAAGACCGGGATCATCCTGCTTTCCATTGTGTGGGCGATTGCTGTCGCGGGCATTTTGATCAAGGCATTCTGGGTATACTGTCCGAAATGGGTATCTTCCGTTCTCTACATTGGGATGGGCTGGACCTGTGTCCTGGCTTTCACTCAGATCCTCAACAATATGTCTCCCGCGGCATTCGGCTGGCTCCTGGCCGGGGGCATTATTTATACCGCAGGCGGCGTTATCTACGCACTGAAGCTGCCGCTCTTTAATAATAGGCACAAAAACTTCGGGAGTCATGAGATTTTCCATTTGTTTGTTATGGGCGGAAGCGCATGCCATTTTGTTGTCATGTACGCTTTCCTTCTTCCCTGATAAAATGACAGTTATGATCCGACAAAAATCCCGGCTGCAAAGCACCCTGCAGCCGGGATTTTTTATCTGCATTTATCCAGCATCTCGATCGACCCTGTCAGAGCCTGCCGAGAAAAGGTTTTTTATACGCTCATCCAGACCATGCTCTGTCAGATATTCTGCCGCTGCTTTCGGCATATACTGACGCCACGAGCCGTCTCCGGCAATCAGGGCGCGCAGTTCAGTTCCGGTAATCCCTTTTTCTTCCGCATTCCTCTCCCACAGGATCTCCGTCTTCAGACCAAGGGAGGACAGAATCTTCTCCTTTTCCCTGTCCCATTCGCCGCAGATACTCATATAATACACTGCATCCGCCGGCGCATACTGAGCCAGCACATCCGGTCTGTCCACCGGGAAAGGAATGATCTCAAACTCTTCCCTTTTCACACCGAATTCCAAAAGAGAATCCCGGATCATCTCATACCGCTCGATATAAGCCAGAGGATTATCTCTCACAAGCGTCCCGTGTACATCCAGCGGCGATGCAGCCGGACAGACGAAAATATCAGGGTGCGTAATGCCCACATATAAAAGCCTGCACCTCATCTTTGCGGCAAGAAGATATTCCATATGTTTCAGATGGAGTCCCTGAAACCTGCCATGTACTACTCCCCGTTCCGTCATTCTTCATCATCCTTTCTCGTGTCTGCTGTTCCAATATCAGCTCCGCTTTACATGTTATCTGAGGAAGTGCTGTACTTAAAGGGCAGAAAGTACATCCCTCAGATTTTTCAGGTCAGATGCGTCGGGATGGGAAAGCGCCCGGTCAAAATTCTCGACCATCGCCTTCATCCGCTCATCTTCCGGATTCTGTTCCAGCATAGACTCGTATCTCTTTCTCACGCTCACCGGCATCTTTCCCTGGCTCATATATCTCCCTGCCACCGTATTGTCAGCCGCCAGATGGGTCGAAACTTTTTCCAGGATCCGGTTGAAATACTCTTCCGAGCCCCCGAACCCTGCCGTACCGAACAGAAATACCCTGCTTCCGTGGAGGGATTCTAAAAATTCTGCCAGCTTTGCTCCGCTGTCTCCCTTATCTGTCCAGAAGCCTGCAAAGATCACCTCTGCTTCTGACAGCTTTTTTCCATCCGCATCATCCGGCTCCCCGCAATACAGACATTCCTCTGTATTTCCGTTCTGCCCGTCCATATATTTTTTGATTTCTTCCGCCAGTATCTTCGTATTCCCCGTAGGGCTGTCATAGATCACTGCATATTTCATACTTATCATTCCCTTTCTGTCTCTTTTTATTGTGTTTCTCGCCCGTCTACCCGAAATATGATCATTTAAAGCTCAATGGGCACTCCATCAACCGCCGCATAGCGAAGGACGTCCTCCGTGTCGTAGACAAGCTTCAGGGAGAAAAACTCTCTTCCCTCATCCAGCAGCCTGAAAAAAATCTTATCTCCCTCCCACAATTCAAGAGAAAAAATCCTGCCCTTATCCACCCATTCCAGCTCTCCTTCATCGCATGCTATAGGTTCTCCCTTAAATCCGTCCGCCGTGTACAGCGACATATATTCTACCACATCCTCACCGTATACAAATGTCACTATCCCCCGGTATTTCCACGAAGTCAGGGTGTATCCTGTCTCCTCCCTGACTTCCCGCAGAAGGCACTCCTCCGGGCTCTCCCCATGCTCGAAATGCCCGCCCACGCCGATCCATTTATCCTTGTTCACATCATTTTCCTTCACCGTGCGGTGCAGCATAAGATACTGACCGTCTCTTTCTATATAGCACAATGTGCTCATCTTTTCCATATCCTGCCGTCTCCTTCCGCCGCGCATTTATTATCTGCTTTTCAAATCCTTCATCTATCCGACCGCGCGGCTCCACTGGCTTTCATACAAATGCTTATAAAAGCCGTCTTTTGCGAGCAGGCTTTCATGATTCCCCTGCTCGATGATCTGTCCGTCTTTCATCACAAGGATCACATCCGCCTCACGGATCGTGGACAGTCTGTGCGCAACGATAAATGTGGTCCGTCCCTTCATCAGTTCCGCAAACGCTGCCTGTATCTTCAGCTCTGTCCTTGTATCGATGGAAGAGGTCGCTTCGTCCAGGATCAGCATAGGCGGTCTGCACAGCATCACCCTGGCTATGCAGAGAAGCTGCTTCTGTCCCTGGGACAGACCGCCGCCGTCCTCTGTGATCCACGTGTCATATCCGTTCGGAAGCCGCCGGATAAAGCTGTGGATATGGGATGCTTTCGCCGCCGCGATAATTTCTTCCCCTGTGGCGTCCGGCCGTCCCATGGTGATATTGTCCCGGATAGTGCCGGTCTTAAGCCATGTATCCTGAAGGACCATGCCGTATCCGGCACGCAGGCTCCTTCGCGTCATGTCCCGGATATCGATCCCCTCTACCGAAATTTTCCCCGCGTCCACATCATAAAAACGCATCAGCAGATTGATCAGGGTTGTCTTCCCGCATCCGGTGGGTCCCACGATGGCAATCCTCTGCCCCGGCTTCACCTCCAGATTAAAATCCCTGATCAGCTTCTGTCCCGGCACATAGGAAAACGCTACATCCTCTGCCCTTACATTTCCTCCGATATCTTTGAGCTCCACCGCATCAGGTTTCTCCGGCTTCTGAGGCGCTTCTTCAATCAGGTCAAAAATCCTCTGGGCGCACGCCACGGCATTCTGGAACTCAGTCACCACGCCGGAGATCTCATTAAACGGCTTGGTATACTGATTCGCATAACTTAAAAAGCTGGAGAGCTGTCCCACAGTAAGGGAACCGTTCACAACAGCGAACGCTCCTGTGATGCCCACTCCCGTATATACCAGACTGTTTACAAATCTCGTTGCCGGGTTGGTGATAGAAAAAAAAAATGTTGCTTTCAGATAAGCTATTCCCAGTTTTTCATTGACCCGGTCAAACTCCTCCGTAACTTTTTTCCCTCTTCCAAAAGCCTGGACCACCTTCTGATTTCCGATCATCTCATCGATGAGCCCAGTCTGCTCGCCCCGGATCTCAGACTGCCGGCGGAACATGGCAAATGTCCTCTTCGCAATAAAATTCGCCACGAAGAAAGAAACCGGCGTGATCAGCACCACCACAAAAGTGATCCTCACATTGACAGACAGCATAAACCCGAACGTACCTATGATAGTTGCTATTCCTGTAAAAAGCTGCGTGAACCCCATAAGCAGCCCGTCCGCAAACTGATCTACATCTGCGATAACCCTGCTCACCACTTCTCCGTACGGATGTCTGTCAATATATTTAAGAGGCAGTACCTCGATCTTTCGGAACGCCTCATTCCGGATATCCTGCACTACCTGGTAGGTCATTTTATTGTTGCATACATTCATCAGCCACTGTGCCAGCGAAGTAACCAGCGTACAGATTCCGATCTGTATCATCACCTGTACCGCCCCCGGAAGGTCTACCTGCCCGGGGCCAACGATATGGTCTACCGCATATCCTGTCAGCTTCGGAATATAAAGTGTGAGCGCTACGGAAACCGCTGCCAGAAGGATCGAAAACACAACAAAGATCCTGTACTTTCCCAGATAGCGGAATACTTTTTTCAGCGTTTCCGACTGTCCTCTGTCTTTCTTATCTGTCATCTTTTCAGCCATTGGAAGCCACCTCCTTCGGAAACTGGGAATAATAGATCTCCTGATATGCCGGACAGCCCGCAAGCAGTTCTTCATGCGTTCCCGTACCTGCGATCTTCCCGTCTTCCAGCACAATAATCTGATCCGCATACTGAATGGAAGCGGCTCTCTGGGAGACGATAAATACAGTAAGATCATCCCGCATTCCCCGGATTGCACTCCGGAGCGCCGCGTCCGTGGCAAAGTCTAAAGCTGACGCGCTGTCATCCAGGATCAGGATCTCCGGCCTGCGGACCAGAGCCCTGGCGATGGTCAGTCTCTGCTTCTGTCCTCCGGATAGATTACGTCCGCCCTGCTCGATCCGAAATTCCAGACGTCCGGGTTTTGTATCCACGAATTCCTTTGCCTGAGATATTTCAAGCGCTTCCTCCATCTCCTCCGGAGACGCATTTTCATTGCCCCACCGGAGATTCTCTTCGATCGTCCCCTTAAAAAGTACCGCTTTCTGGAGAACTACCCCGATGCGGCTTCTGAGGCTTTCTACATCATAAGCTTTTATATTTTCCCCGAAGATCTTCACCTCTCCCCGGGTCGCATCGTAAAACCGGGGAATGAGATTGACCAGGGAAGATTTCCCCGATCCTGTTCCGCCGATAATGCCCACCGTCTGCCCTCTGTCTATGCGGAAAGAAAGATCAGTCAGCGACTCTGCCGCCGCATCTTTATATGTCAGCGACACATGGGAAAATTCTACTGCGGGAACAGAATCCCGTTCTTCTCCCGGAATATCCGATTCCCATGCTTTATCACCGTTTTTCATCTCCGGCGTGATCTTTAACACACTCTCAATACGGTTGCCGCAGGCGACAGCTTTTGTCACAGTGATAATCAGGTTTGCCAGCTTCACAAGTTCCACAAGGATCTGGGACATATAGTTGATCAGCGCCACCACTTCCCCCTGGGTCAGATCTCCCGCCTGTACCCGCAGCGCTCCGGCATAGATCAGAGCGATGATCCCTCCGTTTACGACAATGTATGTTAGAGGATTCATCATCCCTGATATGCGTCCTACAAATTTCTGAGCGTCAGTCAGAGCCTGATTCTTACCCTCAAACCGTTTCCTTTCATCCGCTTCCTTATTGAAGGCACGGATCACACGCGCACCCGCGAGGTTTTCCCTTGTTGTCAGAAGCACGCTGTCAAGGTTTGACTGTACCTTTTTATATAGAGGCATAGTAATCAGCATGATCCCGAATACGATCACAGACAAAAGCGGGATCACCACGACAAAGATCAACGCAGCCTTTACATCCACAGTAAATGCCATGATCATTGCTCCAAACACAATAAACGGAGACCGAAGGAACAGGCGGAGGACAAGATTCACCCCGGACTGTGCCTGGTTGATATCACTGGTCATCCGCGTGATCAGCGTGGAACTCCCTATTGTGTCCATCTCTGTAAAGGTAAAACTCTGAATATGTTCAAACAGGGCATGCCTGACCCCGGTGCCAAACCCTGCCGCCGCTTTTGCTGAAAAATACTGCGCCGTAATGGAACAGACAAGCCCAATGATGCCGAGGGCAACAAGCACAAGGCACATTTTTACGATGTACGGGCTGTCCTGACGGGCGATTCCTATGTCAATGACCGCTGCCATAACAAGCGGCACCAAAAGTTCAAAAGACGCCTCCAGCATTTTAAAAAGAGGCGCCAGTATAGTTTCTTTTTTGTAATCCTTCAGATAAATAAGGAGTGATCTCATTTGTTTGTGTCCTGCTTTCTCCGCAAATATTTTATACTGCTTTTCCCAACTATTTTATCATATATGAGGAAAATCTGGTATAAAATTATCTTTTGTTTTCCAGCGCAGAAAAATACCGGTCTCCACAAAAATGAAGACCGGATTTTCATTTTTCATACCCTGCCCGGAAGACTGTCGCTTACACACAGCACTCCGTATCCCAGCTGGGAGTTTGGCCACTCGTCAAATCCCGGAAGCTCTCTCGCCCCTCTGCGCAGGTATGCCTTCACCTTCTCCCCGTATAGATACGGGTCGTTTCCCCGTATGATCCCCCACTCCATCAAAAGCGCCGCGCTCCCCGTGACAAACGGCGTGGCAAAAGATGTCCCTGTAAACTCCCGGTAACTGCCTCCGGGCACGGGCGCTGTCACCCTCACTCCGGGCGCGGCAAGATCCGGCTTTGGCACGCCGCTCCCTTCATAGACCGCAGCCGGACCTCTCCCGGAAAAATCCGCATATGAAAAGGTTCTTGCATCATATGCTGCCACAGTAATGACAAGAGACGCCGTAGAAGGGATCGTAAGGGTTGAGGAACTGCTGGGAAGCAGAAACGCAGTCCCCACATTCAGCGATGCCTGGGCTGGCAGCCACATCTGATAACTGCCGTCCACGATCCTTCTGGGTGTGAGCACGAGCCTCCATACCCCGCTGTCTATATAGGACTGCCGGGGAATAAACGACAGATATATTTCCTGCTTTACACTGTATGGTTTAGGCTCACCGTAATAGATCAGAAGTTCTGTACCTCCCAGAGCGAATCTCTGCGGCCCCAGTATCTCCTGGAAAGGACCCACACGGGTTCCAGACGGATTGACAACCGAAATATCGATTTCATCCACATAGGATTTCCATATCTGTACATTAAGGGCAGGCTCCAGCTCCTGAACGGCCAGCTCCACCACTTTTTCTTCTTCATCTGACACTCTGCCCGCCGCATGTCCCGCAGCAGCCCCTTCATTTCCGCTGCCAATACAGATCACATTTTTCCATGTATCGGAGATATCGTTTAAAAAGCGCTCTACAAGCGAAGTGCCGTCATGTGAGCCGTAGGTATTTCCGAAACTGATATTGACAGCCACAGGCATCCTCATGTCAAGCGCCTTACGGATAACATAGTCCACTCCTGTCATCAATTCTGTTGTACGCGGGAAACCTTCGGTCCGCGGTATGCCCATCTTGACCACGATCAGTTCTGCTTCCGGCGCAGCTCCCCGATACCGCCGTCCTGCGCTGCCCGCGCCGTTTCCCGCGGCGATTCCTGCCACAGCCGTCCCGTGTCCGCTCATATCCCGGCTGGGGACGATCCGGAACCGTTCTCCTTCATCCGGTTCCGACAATGCTTCATTGATCTCTTCTCTCGTAAATTCCGTGCCGGATGCATATCCCTCGGGAGGCCTTCCCGAGAGTGTCTGATCCCACAGGGACACGATCCGCGTAGTGCCGTCTTCATTGCGGAATGCCGGGTTTGCATAATCAATCCCGCTGTCGATGATTCCCACCAGTGTTCCTTTCCCGCTCAGGGAATAGGGCGGGAACTGTACGGTATCAATACACGATACCTGCCTTCCTGTTTCCGCCTCAAAATACAGGCTCTTAGGTTTTTCGATAAACTCGATCTCCGGGAATCCCGCAAGCTCCTCAATTCGGTCCTCCCTGATCACGACTACTGCATATCCGTTCATAAGCTCTGTTACTGACACAGTAATTCCCCTTACCGCTTCCAGTGTGCCGGAGTATTTTACGATCAGTTCCCATTCCCTTGCTTTGGGGTCGTAACCGACCTCCAGCTCTTCAGCCCTTTCCCGCTCCTCCGGCGTGGCGTCCAGCGCGAGGTTCAGGATATTTTCTATTTTCTGGCTCATGTTTCTCTCCTTCTGAAATCAATTTTCCTGTCTTTCCCTGCATGAAGGTCTCACAACAGGGGATGACAGGGGATGGTTCATTTTATGCAGAAGGAGGTTGTCTTAACGCCCTGCACTTCCGGATGTTGAATTGGAACTCCATCCCGAAGTGCTGACCATAGATCAGATAAGGACTCTGGAGAGCGGTTCCGGAGTCAGACTTCTCTGTCTGCAAAATTATAAACAGGCACTGTCTATGTTCCACTGGAAACTCTATACAGGGAAGCTGATGTGATCACCCTGCATGTTCCGCTTTTAAAAGAAACTTACCACATGATCAATGCTGACACACTATCAAAGATGAAAAAAGGGATCATTCTCATCAACTGTGCGAGAGGCGCGCTGACAGATATCAAAGCTCTGATCTCAGGCATTGAATCCGAACACATCGGAGCGCTCGGTCTTGACTGTATGGAATACGAAGAGGATATCGTCCACAGGGATCTGCGGACTGATATCCTCTCCAACCGCGATATGGCTTATCTGCGGCAATTTAAAAATGTTGTACACACGCAGCACATGGCGTTCTATACAGACAGCGCCGTAAAGAGTATGGTATACTGCGGAGTTTGCGGACTTCTTGAAATGAAAGAGGGAAAAACCTGCGCCGCACAGCTTTGCTGATCCGGCTTATTTCCTGTATGCGAAAAGCGGAAGTCCGTCTTTGGCAGGCACCTTCACCTCTCCCTGTATCAGGGGGAGGGCATACTCGATAAACTCTTTTCCCACATCCGAGCCATTCTCTGTTATCCACTCCAGCGGTACGCCCTTTTCCTGATTACAGATCAGGTTCACATCCTCTGTCACATAATCTACACGGTAATCCTCTCCGGGCACTCGGCGGAACGCGACCATTTTCCCTGTCTCTCCCTCAAGAGCACATTTTACGCCGTAAGCACCGGACGCGATCGCCTCTTTCTGGTCTGTTCCGGAAAGCATGGCAGATGAACACCGCTGGCATACATTAAGCTCAACCGACCGGACCTTTACGCCAAGGCGGTCCTTGACCAGATTTTCCAGATATTTTCCGGACCCCGTAAGCATCTTATGACCGAATGTGTCCACTCCCACATCACTTGACAGCTCGCAGATAAATGTACCGTTTCCATCATTGATACCCTCTGAAATACAGACGATCACGTTCGGAATTTTCTCAAGCGCTTTTTCTACGTCTTCAACAAATCTGTCTGTGTCAAACGCAGTCTCCGGAAGATAAATAAGCGCCGGATTATCGCCCTCACGTCTGCGCGCCAGGGCGCTCGCCGCAGTCAGCCATCCTGCATGGCGGCCCATGATCTCTATGATCGTGACGGATTTCTTGTTGTCATATACGGATGCGTCCACCGCAATCTCCCGTACTGTGGATGCCACATATTTCGCAGCACTCCCGAATCCCGGAGTATGGTCGGTATTTACAAGGTCATTGTCAATCGTCTTCGGGATTCCCATAAAACGGATATCACTGCTGACCTTCGCCGCATAACGCGAAAGCTTGCTTACGGTATCCATGGAATCATTTCCTCCAATATAGAAGAAATATCCGATATCATATTCCGCAAATTTCTCAAACAGTTTCGGATACACCTCATCTTCCAGATCTTCCGGCAGCTTGTATCTGCACGAGCCCAGATAGGATCCCGGCGTTGTCTTCACAAGCTCCAGCTCGCCGGAGCGCTCCAGAGGTTCCATGTCCATGACCTGCCCGTTCAAAAATCCCTCAATTCCATTGACCATCCCATACACAGTTCCGAAAGAGTCCTCCCTGTTCAGCGCCTCATATACCACTCCGTACAGACTGGCATTGATAACAGCGGTCGGCCCGCCGGACTGTCCTACGATCACATTTTTTTTCATTCGTTTCCTCCTTGACAACTTCTGCGCCGTAACGGCGCTCCTGATATCCAGTATCTCTACTATATCCGAAAAAATAAAATTTTACAATATATAACAAAGAATGGTATACTATACCTAACGACAAAAAGTACCCTGAGGGAGGAAATCATTTATGAAATATATTTCATTTGCCATTCCTTGTTATAATTCAGAAGCTTATATGGAAAAAGCGATCAATTCCATCCTGCCCGGCGGCGAGGATGTGGAAATCATCGTTGTAAACGACGGATCCAAAGACGGGACTCAGGAAATCGCCGAGCGCTATCAGGAAAAATATCCGAACATCGTAAAGGCTGTAAAAAAAGAAAACGGCGGACACGGAGATGCCGTCAACTGCGGTCTTGAACATGCAACAGGAAAATATTTCAAAGTTGTGGACAGCGACGACTGGGTAGATGAAGAATCGCTTCTCAAGATCCTTGACGCTGTCAAAGGATTTGTGGATGCGGATTCTCAGGTTGATATGGTAATTGCGAACTATGTCTACGAGAAAGTCGGCATGACAAATAAAAAAGTCATTCGGTACGACAATGTGCTCCCTGAAAATCAGATTTTCCGCTGGGATGACATCGGACGTTTCCGTCTTGATCAGTATATCCTCATGCATTCTGTCATTTACCGCACAGAAATGCTCAAGCTGTGCCAGCTGAAACTGCCGAAACATACTTTCTATGTGGATAACATCTATGTATATTATCCGCTTCCGCATGTGCGCACCCTTTATTATCTGAATGTAGATTTTTACAGATACTTCATCGGACGCGAAGACCAGTCTGTCAATGAGAAGGTCATGATCAGCCGGATCGACCAGCAGCTCTTTGTCACAAAGACCATGATCGCCATGTATGAACTGCGTCTGATCACAAGCAAAAAACTAAGAAAATACATGGTCAACTATCTGGCTATCATGATGACCGTGTCCTCCATCCTCTGTATACGTTCAAAGAAAAAGGAAAATCTTATAAAGAAAAAAGAGCTGTGGGATTACCTGAAAAAGAAAGATTATAAGACTTATATGAAAATCCGGTACGGCATCCTCGGGCAGACGATGAACCTTCCAGGACGTTCAGGAAGGAAAGTGTCATCACTCGCATACAGCGTGGCAAGACGGCTCATCGGGTTTAATTGAATCTGGATTTATCGAGGAACCTGAGAGTGAGTAAAGCGGACGAAAACACCGAAGCAATATATTAAAGACGTATTCAGAGTGGGTGTGCGGGTGGCTTCGCTGTTTTCTAGTTTTGCTCAAGCCGAAGGAACCCCGACGAATGCAGGATTTCAAAAGCAGGCGAAAGGGAAACTTCTTTGGCGAATCGTAACTTTCTTTCTGCAGGAAAACATTAATAATTTCCCGGCTGGGAAAAGAGTCTGTTTCGCCGATAAAGATCCCCTTTTATTCCACTTTCGAAATCCCGCATTTGCTTGTGGGAACTCCCGGTCGGATGAACGTAGAAAAAACCGCTGGGCATCTTTTCGAAAGCGCTTCAGCGCGGAGGTGTGAGTGGTTGAGGCGACTTCGGAATGAGGCTTGGAAAAAGTAGAAATCAGGGGACATGCGTTGGGATTGGAAGAGGGATTGTCTGAGGCGAAGCTGAGTTGCCCTCTTCCAATCCCTGTTTTTAGCGTGTTCCCTGATCTCGTAGTTTTTCCTGCCTCATGGAGCGGAGCCGATGCCAGCCATACCTCCGCGCTGAATACGTCTTGAATGAATCCTCTCCGCAGTTTTCGGACGTTCTATCGACCACCTGTCCACACACAAATCCAGATTTAAGCCTCGTCGATTGCTTTTCCGATATCGTGTCTCATATATTTATTGTCAAACTGCACCCATTCAGTCGCCGCATACGCATTCTTTCTCGCTTCTATCAGGTCTTTTCCCTTTGCAGTAACGCCGAGCACACGTCCGCCGTTTGTGACAATCTGATCCCCGTCAAATTTTGTCCCTGCATGGAAGCAATAATAGCCTTCATGCTTCTTAAATTCATCCAGACCTTTGATAGGGAATCCCTTCTCATACTTCACAGGATATCCCTCGGATGCAAGCACTACGCACACAGCCGCGTTATCCTCAAACTCAAGGTCGAGCTGATCCAAGGTGCCATCGATACATGCCTCGACCACATCGATAATATCATTCTTCATGCGCGGAAGCACTACCTGCGCCTCCGGATCGCCGAACCTGGCATTGTATTCCAGCACCTTCGGTCCGTCTGCCGTGAGCATCAGTCCAAAGAAGATCACGCCTTTGAACGGACGTCCTTCTGCTGCCATAGCGTCCACGGTAGGCTGATAGATATACCGGTCACAGAACTCCTCTACCTCTTTTGTATAGAACGGACTGGGGGAGAATGTTCCCATTCCTCCCGTATTCAGACCTGTATCTCCGTCCCCGGCACGCTTGTGGTCCTGGGCGCTCGTCATCGTCTTAATCGTCTTGCCGTCCACAAAAGAGAGCACTGATACCTCGCGTCCGGTCATGAATTCCTCAATGACCATCTCATTTCCCGCTGTCCCGAACTTCTTGTCCAGCATGATCGTCCTGACTCCGTCTTTTGCCTCCTCAAGGTTCTGACAGATCAGCACGCCTTTCCCGAGAGCAAGTCCGTCTGCTTTCAGGACAATTGGAAATTTTGCCGTCTCCAGATAGGCAAGAGCCTTATCCGGGTCAGTGAAATTCTCATATGCAGCTGTGGGGATATTATACTTTTTCATCAGATCCTTTGAAAACGCCTTTGAACCTTCAAGAATCGCAGCATTTTTCCTCGGTCCGAACGTGCGGATTCCAGCCTCCTCAAGCACATCCACAAGACCTCCCACAAGCGGGTCATCCATTCCCACGATACACAGATCGATCTCGTTTTCTTTTGCAAATGCCGCCAGTCTGTCAAACTCCATCGGTCCGATATCCACACACTCTGCGTACTCTGCGATCCCGGCATTTCCCGGTGCACAGTAGATCTTGTCCGCCCGTGGGCTCTTCGCCACGCTTGCCGCTATGGCATGTTCTCTTCCTCCGCTTCCAACGATCAGTACTTTCATAGTAACCTCCTCTTATTTGCTTATCACCGCATGGCTGCCCTCGACCTTTACCCGGCCGTTTGCGATCAGGTCGATCGCCCGGGGCAGTATCTTCCACTCCGCCTGTTCCATAACTCTTCTCTGGAGAATTTCCGGAGTATCGCCCTGCTCTACTTCCACTGCTTTCTGGAGAATGATCGGTCCGGTATCTGTACCTTCATCCACGAAATGTACTGTCGCGCCGACAACTTTCACACCGCGCTGAAGCGCCGCCTCATGTACCTTCAGTCCATAGTATCCCTTCCCGCAGAAAGACGGGATCAGGGACGGATGGATGTTGATCATGCGGTTGCGGTACTGCGCGATCATCTCCGGAGGGATCACGACCAGAAATCCTGCCAGAACTACAAGATCCGGTTCATATCCATTTACCGCCTCCAGCAGTTTTTCATTAAATATCTCCCTTGACTCATAATCTTTTGGGGAAATACATTTCGAGGGGATTCCGTTCTCTTCCGCGCGCTTCAGGGCATATGCATTTTTATTATTACTGATCACGCCCGCGATCACCGTGTTCGTGATATTTCCATCTTTCACACGGTCAATAACAGCCTGGAGGTTTGTTCCGCCGCCGGATACCATCACAACGATGCGGCATGCGCCTTCATTCTTCCGGCTGTCCTCGGCTTTTGTCTCTAACATAAATCTACTCCTTTTTCTCCCTCGATGATGCTGCCGACAACATATGGCGCTTCTCCTGCCGCCCTGACCGCTTCCATAGCGCGGTCAACATCTGCCTCGTCTACTGCAAGGACCATGCCAAGCCCCATATTAAACGTGTTGTACATCATATGCTCTTCCACATCGCCGTCTACAGAAAGCATATTGAAGATTGGCGGGATCGGATAGCTGTCTTTCTTTATGACCGCCCTTGTGCCATCCTTCAGCATACGCGGAACATTTTCATAAAAGCCGCCGCCCGTTATATGGCTGCACGCCTTTACAGTGACTCCTGCGTCCTTGATACTCTTTAATGCTTTTACATAAATCCTGGTCGGAGCAAGCAGCGCCTCCCCAAGTGTGCACCCCAGACTGTCATAGTATGTATCCAGGGCTTCTCTCTTCATATTGAAGACCTTTCTTACAAGAGAAAATCCGTTGCTGTGGATTCCTGAGGACGCCATTCCGATCAAAACATCTCCCGGCTTTAAATTCTCACCTGTGATCATATCCTTTTTATCACATACACCAACCGCAAAACCCGCCAGGTCGTACTCGTCTTCAGCCATAAGCCCCGGATGCTCTGCCGTCTCTCCTCCGATCAGAGCAGCGCCCGACTGGAGACACCCGTCAGCCACTCCTTTTACGATCTCTGCGATCTTCTCCGGCTCGTTTTTTCCGCAGGCAATATAATCCAGGAAAAACAGCGGTTCCCCGCCCGCGCAGGCAATGTCGTTCACACACATCGCCACTGCATCGATCCCGATAGTGTCATGCTTATCCATAACCATCGCCAGCTTGACTTTTGTGCCGCATCCGTCTGTCCCTGAAAGGAGCACCGGCTCATCCATCTCCTTAATCTTCGCCAGTGAAAACGCCCCGGAGAATCCGCCAAGTCCGCCGAGCACCTCCTCGCGCATCGTCTTCTTCACATGCTCCTTCATAAGTTCAACTGATCTGTAACCAGCCTCAATATCAACGCCCGCATTTTTATAATCCATAATCTGATCTCCTTATCGAATCCCGCTGTCCGCGGGATGTCTGTTTTCAATACTGCCTTATCCGGCCGGTCCTCAACTGTTCAGATACGCCTCGTAACCGATCTCTTTTAATTTATCTGCCTTTGCCTGCACTGTATCCTTCATTTCTGCGGAATAGTCCTTCAGTTTATTAAGCACTTCTGCATCTGATGTGGCAAGGATCTTTGCCGCGAGGATCGCAGCATTCATTCCTCCGTCAATGGCTACAGTCGCTACCGGGATTCCCGGCGGCATCTGTACGATGGAGTAAAGCGCGTCCATACCGTCCAGGTTCTTCCCGGACATTGGCACTCCGATGACCGGCATCGGGAAGAGCGCAGCACACATTCCCGGAAGATGAGCCGCCATTCCGGCTCCTGCGATGATTACCTTGATCCCCTTTCCTTCCGCGGCTTTCGCCCAGTCAAAAAATGTATCCGGCATACGGTGAGCGGAGATGATCGTCATCTCATAGTCGATCCCGAGTTTCTCCAGCATAGATGCAGCTTTGCTCATCACCTTCAGGTCAGAGTCGCTGCCCATAACGATTCCTACTTTTGGCATTTCATTTCCTCCTTAGAATGCGTAAATCCTTTTAATGGTTCATTTAAAACTTCTGTTCCCGGAAGTACGAATTTTCCGTCTTTTAATAGTATAATGTGTTTCCCCTCTTTTGTCACTACACTTATTTCTTCTAACTCTTCATAAGGCACGGTTATATCTGTATGGCAGTTAAAATAGGCTTTTGACACATCTATCCGCCTTTTCAGGGAAATCGAATTGTCCTTTGCCACGATCTCTTTCCCGGATGGATTGTAAACCCTGATGTCCTCGCTCCAGGAATAACACGTATCTCCCACAGCAAAATGAGGTCCCGTTTTCTCCGCGATCAGGATCGGCATCTTATTCTCGATCCCGTATTTCCTTGCAGCCACATATGCCGTTGTATTTGTCCCGATTGCAAACTCTCCAAGGGGCAGCGTGCTGTGGTTCTTCAGGATATTGTCATAAATATATCTTCGCCCCTGCTCCTCGTCTGCAAAATTTCCGCATCGGTAATCCTCTATCATCCCATCCCGGAATACAAGCTCCAGATCCTTATACTCCAGTCCTTCCAGATAGACCCGGCTCACATGAAGCACCCCGGAAGTACCTTCCAGTACGGGAGACGTGAACACCTCGCCCACAGGGATATTTACGTCAGCCACACAGTTTTCGAATTTTGTCTCCTTGTCCGGGTCAGCCAGAGGATGGAGCTGCACACGGATATCTGTATGATTCTCTCCTTTTCCTGTTACACGGACGTATTCTCCCTGGTCAAGTGCATCGATCATGGTCTGCTGTACTTTTTCGTAAAGCTCTGCATCCAGCGTATTGATTTTGATCACTTCATCAAAAATCTCCGGATACCGCTCTCCGATCTCGGGCACAGGATATGCAACGATCGTAAAGCTTCGCTCTTCTCCTTTGATATATTCATTGGTAAGCTGTCCGGAGCGGCTGTCATACTTGAGAGCCAGTTCCCGCTGCTCATCCGTATAGGACGGAGCTTCCGGCACTTGCTTTGGAGAAAACGGAGTCTCCCCGAATGTCTCCATCACAGCCGGTCCTGCAAACTGAGCAGCCAGCCCCCTGTGCTGTTCATACACAGTGCGCATAACTTCCAGCCTGCGCTCGATGTAACGCTTATCCATAAAAAGAGCCTGGTCCTGACGGTGATCATACTCGTACTGCCAGTTAGCGACCGCGCCGTAATAGCCGATCTTATGGTGCTCCCGCTTCGTGATCACACTGGATGCCGCCCGGTAAATGACCGGTTTCAAGCCCATCTTCCGAAAATTATCTATGGCAGCCCGGATCACTTTCTCAAAGCCCAGATTGTACCGGATATTGACTACGGATTTCTTTGACAGATCCTTCCCCGTATTGATGAAACCAATACGGTATCCCTCTGTATACACGTCTGCCATCCTTTGGATCGTATCCTCTGGCAGAGAGCGCAGATGTCTTGCCGTCCCCAGCTCATTCTCCGTGATATATTCCCCGAAACGGTACAGATAACGGTCGCTTTCCAGATCCGCATGTTCGATAATATCTGCCGCAAAGGAACGTTCCGGATCAATCTGTTCCATGACCCTGTCCGCAAGGAACACATCACAGTAATCGCTGGCATACCAGTAAATGATATCCCGCACCTGCTCAGCCAGCTCTGCCGCTGATTCTTCTGTATCTTTCTCAGCCCCCTCCTCTGATGTTCCCTCAAAACTGTTGTACACTTCGATAAACAATTCATAGAGGATCGTCAGATAATCAATCCTGTTCTCAAATGAACAGGGTATTCCCGACCTCATCTCAGCATTTAAAAGACTTAACAGCCTGCCAATATCCATTCCCAGCTTTTCTGCCGCATAAGCCGGATTTGCATAACTGCTTGCATAACGTTCCCCAATAATGCCGCTGTAAAGGATCTCATTTAAGCTCTTCATTTCCTCCAGGCTGTATCTTTCCCATTCGCCGGAAGCGACCTTGCGCCTCACATTTTCAAGCTCAAGAAGAAAGATCGCCGTATCCTGAAAATACGGTACATATTTCTGCGGCACTGTCTCCTCAGTGACAATACCTCTCAGGCGTCCCACTGCGAGTTCATGCCGTTCCTCATACTGTTCATTTCTTTCTTTCTGCATGTCTTTACCATCCATCAGTTCAGGCCTCCTATAAATATTGCAAGGAATATGATAAGGGCGGCCGCATTTACAGGCAGTCCGATCTTACAGGTCAGATAACTGCGGTCACGCTCCCGGAACCCCTGTATCGCGCAGCGGATTCCCCAGATCGATAACAGAAATGAAATAATGACGATCCCTCCAACGATCCCGGCAGCTTCCCCGCGGGCGATAAATGCGTACAAAATGCATCCTGCCAGAATAAAAATTGCCCCTGCGCCGCTTATGCAGGATATAGTCCCTTTGCGGGAATTCTTAAATTTCGCCCTGCCATATTTCCGCGTTCCTCTTTTTCTGCGTTCCTTTTCCTTCTGGCGCTGTTCAGCGCTTTTTTCATTTCCGAACATCATGTTTTCTCCTTATTCCATTACATATCAGAAAAGTAATATACCCGAGCACGCCTCCGATCGTGTTCAAAAGGATATCATCCACATCAAAACTCCCCACTCGCGTAAAAAGCTGTATGATCTCCACACACAGGCTCAGTCCCATACTGAAAAATAAAGTCTTGAAAAACCCTCTTGTCCTGCTGGCCATGGAAATAAAAAAGCCATATGGAACAAAAATCAGAATGTTCCCCGCCAGATTTGCAAACACTGCAAATGTCCCCAGCTGGTCTCTGTAAATAATAAATCTCTTGATCTCCCTGAACAGTTCCAGATTATACCGATATTCCGCCGATATCTCCGTCCTGCCATACCATTCGGCGAGGAACAGGAAATAGATCAGGAACACAACATATAACAAAAACAGGACTTTACCCAGCGCCCTGAATAACTTTTTCTTTTTATTTGTCAAAACAATACCTCTTCATAAATTGTCAGACAGCTCTCCCAAAAGGGGTCAGACCCCTTTTCGATAAATTGTCTGAACATTCAGTCAACGAGGGACAGATCGTGTATGATCTGTCCCCCGTAACAGACTTGCGGATACCCCGCAGTCAAAATGTAATTTCTCTCTTATGCTTCAGCAGACTGGCGCCGCTCACAATGGAAAGCACTCCCACCGTAATACCCACGACCAGAACGATGATACCTATCGCAATACTGCCTGCGCCGCTGTTCTTCATTGTAAGATATGCTTTTTCCATAGTCCGCGCCTCCCTATTTTACTCCATATGTTTCATAGTATGTGTCGATGGCTGCTTTTAATGTATCATCGATGATAACTTTTCCTTTGTATTCTTTGTTGTACAGACACTCCACAACTTCTTCCATTGTCACGATCGCCGCAGTGTCAAAGCCGTACAGATCCTTCACCTCGTCAAGCGCGCATTTCTCGCCGCCTTTTCCCACTTCCATGCGGTTCAAAGACACCATAAGTCCCACGATCTCCACATCTGCCGCGCCCTTTACCTTAGGTACAGTCTCTTCCATTGATTTTCCGGATGTAGTCACATCCTCGATCATGACTACTCTGTCTCCATCTTTTAATTTGCTCCCAAGGAAGCTGCCTTTGTCAGCGCCGTGATCCTTTTCTTCCTTACGGTCTGAACAATATCTCACTTCTTTTCCGTATAATTCACTGTACGCGATCGCCGTGACGACGCTCAGCGGGATTCCCTTATACGCAGGTCCGAACAGCACGTCAAAATCATCGCCGTATGTATTGTGGATCGCTTTTGCATAATATTCTCCCAGCTTCTTTAACTGGGAACCTGTTACATAACCTCCTGCATTCATAAAAAACGGAGATTTCCTTCCGCTCTTCAGGGTAAACTCTCCGAATTTCAGCACATCGCTGTCCACCATGAACTCGATAAATTCTTTCTTATAACTCTCCATTACTGTAAAACCTCCTGTATATTCATCATGCTCGCAGACATGCAGATCGTATTGTTTTCTAATTCTTTACAATTCTAACATAAGTCCACGCTATTTTCAATGAAACATCGGAAAACAAGTTTACAGAAAAAGACACCTCCCGCAGGAGATGCCTTCCCTATTTTACAGCCTGTTTTATTTCACGATTCCCACCATATCGGCGACCGTATCAAATCCTTGTTCTTTCATATAATTCTCGATCCCGTCCACGATCTCCATAGTAACTGCCGGATCATAGAAATTCGCCGTGCCCACGGATACAGCGCTGGCTCCGGCAAGGATCATCTCTATAGCATCCTCAGCGGAAGCAATCCCGCCCATGCCGATGACCGGTACTTTTACAGCATTTGCTGCTTCATATACCATACGTACCGCTATCGGATGGATCGCCGGTCCGGACACACCGCCGGTTCTGTTCGCCAGAAGAAATGCTTTTCTGCGGATGTCAATCTTCATCCCTGTGATCGTATTGATCAGGGACACCGCATCCGCGCCGCCGGCTTCCACTGCCTTAGCCATCTCGGCAATGCTTGTCACATTGGGGCTTAATTTCATGATAACAGGCTGCGCTGCGTATTTCTTTACCGCCTTTGTAATTTCTTCAGCCGCTCTGGGATCCTGTCCAAAGGCAATGCCGCCTTCTTTGACATTAGGACAGGATATGTTTATCTCCAGCATATCCACATCCTCATCCGCCAGGCGCTCGACCACCTCACAGTAATCTTCGACAGATCTGCCGCACACATTCACAATGATCCTTGTGTCATACTGTCTGAGAAACGGGATATCACGCTCGCAGAACACATCGATCCCGGGATTCTGGAGACCCACCGCGTTCATCATGCCTCCGTATGTCTCCGCAACCCTTGGCGTCGGATTTCCCGCCCATGGGACATTTGCCACTCCTTTTGTAGTCACAGCACCCAGTCTGTTCAGATCCACAAATTCTGCAAACTCTGCCCCCGATCCGAATGTGCCTGACGCGACTGTCACCGGATTCTTCCACTCAACGCCTGCGATATTTACTCTCATATCCATCAGATCTCCACCTCCGTTGACAGAAATACCGGACCATCCTTACAGATCCTTTTATTGTTGACATTGCTGTGGTGATCCTTCTCCTTTGTCTGGCAGACACACGCAAGGCAGGCGCCGATCCCGCACGCCATCCTCTCCTCCAGAGAAAGATAGCATACAATGTTATTTTTTTCGGCATAATCCTTGATTGCCCGGAGCATAGGTGTAGGTCCGCAGGCATAGATCATCTCCGCCTCCAGCCCGTTTTCCCGGATCGCATCCATCACATTGCCCTGTGTTCCCACACTTCCGTCTTCGGTTGAAACATAGACCTCTCCATATTTCTCAAACTCGTTTTTGAGAAATGTCTCCGAATTTCTGTATCCCATTATGATCTGTTTCTTCCCGCAGTTCATCTGCTTCGCCAGCTCCAGTATAGGCGGCACGCCGATCCCGCCGCCCATAAGAAATACTTTCTTTCCCGATGCTTTTTCATAGGGAAATCCGTTTCCGAGGGGACCGATCACCGGTATCGTTTCTCCCGCTTTCATCCGGGAAAACAGCTCTGTCCCTGTATTTTTTCCTGTCACCCGGTACACGACCCGGAGGCTTCCTTCTTCTTTATTGATCTCACATATGCTGATCGGTCGCGGCAGGAGCCTGCTCCCGTCAATCGTATACATGGATATAAACTGTCCGGGCGCCGCATCCTTCGCCGCATCTGTTTTTATCCACATGCTGTAAATATCCTGAGCGATCATCTCCTGGGAAAGGATGACCGCATTTTCCTTCTTTCTATCCATATATGCTCCTTCAAACAGGGGTCTGACCCCTTTCACTTTTTATTTGCCGTTAAGTGCGCCGCTAATATCTGCAATCATCGCCTCCACTGCAGCTCTCGATGCGTCTCCGAAATTTTCTGCGCCAAACTTTGAATATGCATCCTGCTTATATGCGGCGATGATTCCCCGTGAAGAATTCACGATCGCGCCAAGTCCATCCTCATTAAAGAAATGCACGAGGTCTTTTCCCTGACCTCCCTGAGCGCCATATCCCGGCACGAGGATATAGGATTTAGGCATGATCTTTCTGAGCACTTTCCCCATTTCCGGATACGTTGCTCCAACCACGGCTCCAATATAGCTGTACTCATCTCCCATACACTCCGCGCCCCATTCGGCAACTTTCTCACCGACCAGTTCATACAGCGGACGCCCGTCGATCAGACGGTCCTGGAACTCTCCGCTGGAAGGATTGGACGTCTTAACAAGGATAAAAAGTCCTTTTTTCTCTTCTTTACACACTTCGACGAACGGTTTAACGCCGTCAGATCCGAGATAAGGATTTACTGTCGCAAAGTCCTCATCAAAAGGAACATATTCTTTGCTTCCCACTCTGACTTTGCCAAGATGCCCCACAGCATATGCCGCTGACGTGGAGCCGATATCTCCTCTCTTGATATCTCCGATCACGACCAGATCCTTTGACTTACAATAATCTACAGTTTTCTTAAACGCGGCAAGCCCCGGAACACCAAACTGCTCATACATCGCGATCTGCGGCTTTACTGCCGGGATCAGGTCATAAGTCTTATCTACGATTTCCTTGTTAAACTGCCAGATTGCTTCCGCAGCTCCTTCCAGAGTCTCTCCATATTCCGCAAAGGCTTTGTCCTGCACGTGCTGCGGTATATAACTGAGCATCGGATCCAGCCCGACAACAATGGGCGCGCCCGTCTTCCTGATTTTCTCTACTAATTTGTTGATCATTTTCATTTCCTCCGTTTTACAGATAATTACCGGCTTCTTTTGCTCCATCCATCATACCGCAGGCTCAGGAAAGGAAGCGCCGCGCAGCGGGACGAAGTGGAGAAGCCGCTTCAGATTGCACGAATGTGCAATCATTATACCATAAAAACCCCAGGGCAGGAAGCCTTTTATAGACAAGCCTCCCTGTCCCCGGGGAATAGTTTTCTCATAATATTGTTTATGCTGCTTTGTTAAGCGTATCCTGGATCAGGCAGTAACTGATAATGCTGAACCCGACAAGTCCCAGTATCAGATAAAGGATGCCTGAACTTCCATTCACTCCTTTGATCCTGTCGCAGCGCTCTCCCATCTTATAGAGCCAGTACAATCCGTAGATCCCACATGTGACGACCGTTAAGAGGAATACGATCCCGCCGGATGTTGCCTGCGGCTCGCCGGAAACGATATTCACTTCGTCATTCAGTTTGATCATCCAGTAGATTCCATAAATCCCACAGGTAATGAGACTGAAAATGATACATAACGGAATACTTCTCGGAGTGATACCGAATCTGGAAGAAGAGTAATTTCCCGGCTGTCCATAGCCGCTTCCGTTATTGTACTGTTGTGAATTATTATACTGTTGCTGTGAATTATTGTTTTGCTGCGGAAGCGGTGTCCCGCATTCCGGACAGAAAGCAGTATTGTCATCGCACTGCCTGTTGCATTTCGGACATATTTTCATAATTTCTCCTTTATAATATCTGCCAAAGTCCTTCCGGTGCCAGCAGAGTAAACGGGAATACCGGAATATTCCTCACCACACCGTACACAACTACGACCACCAGAACCCATGTAAGGAACTTTGCATTGATTTTTCGATCTACATGGTTTCCTCCGGTAATGATCCAATCCACCATGCGGGCAGCAATATACAGCCCGATTAAAGGAAGGAGGATAGTCATCAGCGGATTATAGCAGAACGCGTTCAGAAACTGTCCGTGCAGGATAGAGTAACATGCACGCCCCGCGCCGCATCCCGGACAGTACAATCCTGTCACAGAATAAAAGACACATGGCAGCGGAATATTTTGCGGTCCCATAAAATACAGGTACAGCGCCCCCGCACACGCCGCAGCCGCCGCGCAAACCGACAGACCCAGCCTTAACTTCCAACTCTTCCGCATCCTGCTGACCAAATCTCCATATCGTTCTTTCCACATATTTTAATAATAGTAGTAGTATGAACCTGTGCCGATCAGAGCCGAGATAACCAGGTACGCAATTGAAGCGAGCAGACCGGCTGCAACCGCTGCGATAATCCAAATTTTCGCTGTCTTCGCCGCTTTCTTTGCTTCTTCTATATTCCCCGCTGTTACTGCACTGTTGATCTTAGCAGAAAATACGATAGCAACGATACCAAATGGGATACAGCAGCAAAGGGTGGATATGATCGACAGTACCAGATACGGAACCCAGTTCACCGTATCGCCCTGATTCTGCTGATAGGGCGGCATGTTCTGATAATTCCCGTTCTGATAAGTATTGTTCTGGTAATTGTCATTCTGGCTGCTGTTTCCATAACTGTATGCGCCCTGATTTCCCGCACTATAAGAATCCTGATACTGTGTATTGGTCTCCTGCTGAACCGGGGTACTGGTCTGTACCGCTTCCTCCTGCTGCGGTTCCGCCTCCTGCGCGTTCACTTCAGGCTGCACCGTACTTTCCGGCTGCTCATTTACATTCCCCGCATCAGGCATTGCCGTCTGCTCTGCTCCGCAATACGGACAGAATTTTGATCCCTCCGGAATCTCCTGATAACATTTAATACAATTCATCTTACCTACCTCACTCTCATGATTGTTATAGATTATTATGCCGTTTCAATAATAATACCATTGAACAAGGTAAAAAGTCACCAGAAAATTGTTAATTTTTTTATTTTTCGAGCCTTTTTGCAGTATATTTAAGCTCAACGGACCATTTCGCGTGAAGTTTTCTGTCCTGTGATATGGATCATGCCCGTCTTCAGCAGTACCGGCCGCAGGGCATTATACAGCACTCCAGCCAGCAGGATCGATATCACAGCATTGACAAACGTGGTCGCTGTGCTCCACTTTGCCAAAACCTCCGCCATCTGCTGCGGCTGTCCGAGAATATACTGCTTATAGAAATAGCCAGCCAGCGGATCTGCAATTACATTAAACCCCAGCCCTGCTACTGATGCAATGGTGCTCCAGCGCAGTATATATTTTTTGTCTGTACTCTCATTGATCTTCGCGATCCGGTGCGCTGCAAGCCCGGTGATCAGACCGATGCATAACTTCAGCACGAACGTCTTTGGCGCCCCCACGATATAGACCGGGTCAAGCACATCCGCTATCGTCATACCGACTGCTCCTGCCAGCCCGCCGTACCAGCCGCCCAGTATGAGCGCCCCCAGCACGCAGAATGTATTGCCAAGGTGGAATGAAGTAGCGTCTCCCCCGGGGAGCGGTATCTTGATCTGCAAAAATGTAAATGATACAAAGCAGAGAGCTGCCATCAGCGCTGTCTGCGCAAGTTTTACAACCGTCTCATTTCTCTTTTCCATGTACATATCCTCTTTTCCTGTATGATACAGGTATATTAACACCAGACTGGTTGCATTAAAATGTCCAGTTGGGAGTTTTTTGTACATGCCAGTTTGTTGTTTAGAAAGATCACCTTTCTTTTCCAAGTCTCAAACGTTCCATCTCTTCCGCCTCATCTTCTCCCAGATGGTCGAACAGGTAATGCCTGAGAGCATCTCCTCTTCCCAGATGTTCAGCTCGCAGCTCCTTTCTTGCACGCTCCACTTCTTCTCTCAATCCCGCCGCTGACATTCTGCGGGCACCCTGCCCCAGTATGATCACCTGCTCCAATGCATCCGAAGTGGCAACCGTTACTTCGTGTTTCCTCGATATCCGCCTCACAGTCTTTTCAATATATTGATCCGCGGTCTCTGCCTCTCTCGTATAAACAATATGAATATTGTGATACCGGGTCACTTCTCCCGGATTCCCTTCTACCTTGTATGCGTCAAAAACGAGTATCAGTGTACATTTCCGATACCCCTGGTAATCACACAGGATATCTGCCAGTTTTCCTCTCGCCGCCGCAAGGTCAGCTTCTGACAGCTCTCTCAGGTCATCCCATGCAAATATAATATTATATCCGTCTACAAGGAGATACTCTTCCAAATCTCCTCTCTTCCTCCCGGACATTCCTGCCGTGTTCTCTTTTCCCCCGGATACTGCCGTTCTATCTGCAGACACAGTCACCGGACGTCTGTTTACTTTTCTCTTCACAGGGTCCGGCGTGCGCACATAAATTGCATCCAGTTCCTCCTGTGTCAGCTCGATAGTATGTCTTACCGGCTTCACGACTGTCACAGGCGGCAGTTCCTGCCCGGATGAAGTTTCTTTCACACCGCTCTCCACATGCATATGTTCTTCCACCTCATACCAGGGTATGATAATACCCGCTCCATGAGAGCAAAAAACAGAATCCGCGGTATTTTCCACATCAGAATCAGGGTCATAAGCCAGCCGTCCGATCACCTCTTCACTGTTGTGACAGATGTCATATCCTCTGACCGTACAGAACATTCTTCCAAAACCGCCCGTATATGCGGCAAACTCTTTCTGGTAACCCCGCATTTCCGACACCGGGGCACTCCCGGTCAGCACCGCCTGCCCATTCTCAGCCTCAGGTCCGTGAAAGTTGCCGCTCATTCTCTGGATGTCAGACATTGCCCTGCCTACATTTTCCATAGGGAGCTCCATCCGGAATTCATAATACGGTTCCAGGAGGACGCTTTCCGCCTTCCTCAGCCCCTGACGGACCGCCCGGCAGGTCGCCTGCCGGAAATCCCCTCCTTCAGTGTGTTTCTGGTGCGCCCTGCCGGTCAGAAGGGTAATCCTCATATCTGTCACAGCGGATCCGGTCAAAACACCTTTGTGCTCTTTTTCTTCCAGATGTGTCAGGATCAATCTCTGCCAGTTCCGGTCCAGGACATCTTCCGCGCACTCGGATAAAAACTGCATCCCCGACCCCCGCTCTCCCGGTTCCAGAAGAAGATGTACTTCCGCATAATGCCTGAGCGGTTCAAAATGCCCGATACCTTCCACCGGAGCTTTTATTGTTTCTTTATAGACGATATTTCCCTCCCCAAAGCCAATGAGAACGCCAAAACGGTCTTTTACCATCTGCTGGAGAACTTCCGTCTGCACCTCTCCCATGAGCTGGATATGGATCTCGCCCGAATCCTCCTCCCATACCACATGGAGCTGCGGCTCTTCCTCCTCAATCTGACGCAGGTTTCTGAGCATTGTGTGCACATCGCATCCGTCAGGCAGCTCTATACGGTAAGTGAGCACCGGCTCCAGCACCGGAAGCTCTGACGCCTCTTCACAGCCGATCCCCTGTCCCGGGTGCGTCTCTTCCAGCCCGGTCACCGCGCACACAGTACCTGCCTGTGCTTCCCGGACCAGCTCATATTTCTCTCCCGAATAGATCCGAATCTGATTGATCTTTCCCGGTACATCCGGAAGCGCCTCTTTAACCTTCAGAAGTCCTCCCGTCACCTTGAGCCAGGTCAGCCGGTTTCCCTGGCTGTCGCGCGATATCTTATATACCTTTGCTCCCAAATCATTTCCATACGCCGGACAGGGCGAAAGCTCAGCAATCCCGTCCAAAAATTCGGCAATCCCCTCTGCCCTCAGGGCAGAACCGAACCAGCACGGGAAGATCTTCCGCGCAGCCACTGCCCTGCTGATCATCTCTTTCCCTACAGTACCCTTCTCCAGATATTCTTCCAGCATCATCTCATCGCACACCGCCATGCTTTCCATTTTCTCCTCATCGCCGGCATAAATGCTTTCAATGTCTGTGCATCCCTCACTGAGTCTTTCTCTCAGTTCTCTCATAAGGCCTTCCCTGTCCGCGTCATCCCTGTCCATCTTATTCACAAAAAGAAATACCGGGATCTCATATCGCTTTAAAAGCCTCCATAATGTCATAGTATGGCTCTGCACACCGTCTGCCGCGCTGACCACGAGCACCGCGCAGTCCAGCACTTGAAGCACACGCTCCATCTCTGCGGAAAAATCCACATGCCCCGGCGTGTCAAGCAGCGTAATCTCCATATCCTTCCACCGGAACACTGCCTGCTTCGAAAAAATCGTAATCCCCCGCTCCCGCTCAAGCTCATATGTATCGAGGAATGCATCGCCATGGTCCACACGCCCCATACTGCGGATCCGGCCGCTCAGATAAAGCATTCCCTCTGACAGCGTGGTCTTTCCTGCGTCTACATGAGCAAGAATTCCCAGGCAGATATGCTTTGAAGTTTTATTTAATGGTACTGTATTTTTATTTTCAGACGCATTTTCCATGAAAATACCCCTTTCTGTTCTATGATCACACAATCATAATCATAGCACAGGAAGAGGTATAAATGGGATTTATTTTTCTGTTTTGAGCAGTTGTTCTTATTATTCAGTTCTGTACTGCATGGTGAGAGACAAAACTTTCCCTGTCAATGGCACGGAACTCATATCCATGTTCTTTATAGTAATCTATGACCGCAGGCAAAGCGTCAACTGTCCCGTCCTTTGTCTGCGAATCATGGAACAGTATCATCACATGGCTGTACTGTTCCGTAACCGATCTGGTTTTGATCTCCTCGGTGCCGGCTCCCCCTCCGTCTCCGCTGTCCACATTCCAGTCATAATACTGATACCCTTTTTCCTGGACTTTTTCTGTCAGCCTTGACATGATCCCCTGGGAATATTTTGCCGACACAACATTCGAAGAGCCGCCCGGAAACCTTATCAAATACGGCACAAAGCCAATCTGTTCCTCTGCAACCTTTCCCACTTTTTCAAGATCTTTAAAGTACGCCTCCTCAGAGGAATAAACATCAGAGTAATCGTGAGAATACGTATGCAGGCCTATCGTATGTCCCGCTTCATATGCTTTTTTGATCAGAGGCCTGCAATTTTCTTTTGCTCCTGTAATAAAAAAAGTCGCCTTTACGTCATATTCTTTGAGTATATCAAGTATTCTCTGTGTATTCTCAGATGGGCCATCATCAAACGTCAGATACACAATCTTCTCATCCTGGTCCGGTTCCAAAGTCCCCGCCGGAACGCCAGGTACCAGAGAAAGGGACTCCTTTCGGGCTCTGGCAGCTTCCTCAGCCTTCCTCTCCGCGGCTTCTTCCGCCTTCCTCTCCGCTTCAGCCTCAGCCCGTTTCTCTGCGCTTTCTTTACTTTCAGCGACCATGCAGAACGCTGTGCCCCCTATCACAAAAAACACCAGACCGCAAAGCAAAAGCTTATACCAGTTGTATCCGGCCTTTTTCTTACGCATTTTCCTCTCCTCTTTGTGTAAAAAATTTTCAGTCAATCATTCCTCGCTTTTCTTATACACTTGATTATAGGGCGCACTTCTTAATATAAGCGTAAATTCTCTTTAAATATTGTTAATTTTTTATGACAGGTTCTCAAACATTTTTAAGCAGCACAGAAGAGAACTTCATGCAGCAAAAAACCGCAAAGCATATGCATCCATGCTTTGCGGTATCCCAATAGAAAATCGGAGTGACAGGATTCGAACCTGCGGCCTCTACGTCCCGAACGTAGCGCTCTACCAAGCTGAGCCACACTCCGATAAAATAGGGAACTTGCTGTTCGGCAAATTCCCAGCTACGGAAAAGGGACTTGAACCCCTACTAACAGAGTCAGAGTCTGCTGTGCTGCCAATTACACCATTCCGCATTATCTGTCGCCTGTTCTCGCAGGCAACATGGTTATTATAACAGACTTTCCCAAAAAATCAAGCACTTTTTAAAATTTCTTTACAATCATTTTTTTATCTCAATTTTTCAGTCATTATCTCTTTTATCCGATCCATTCTCCGTCAAATACAACCTCAGCCGGTCCTGTCATAAATACAGTATCCTTTTCCCGGTCCCACCGGATCTGAAGGTCTCCCCCGAGAAGCCTGACCGTCACTTCATCTTCTGTAAATCCATTGAGCGCGCATGCCACAGCCACAGCGCACGCTCCCGTACCGCAGGCAAGTGTTTCACCCGATCCTCTTTCCCACACACGCATCTCTGCCGTTCGGCGGTCGATCACTCTGACAAACTCCGTATTGACACGATTCGGGAACCTCTCATGATTCTCAAACTTCGGACCGATCTCCTCCAGCGGGAATTTTCTCACATCACATCCGATAAAAATCACTGCATGAGGATTGCCCATGGACACACAGGTCATCCTGTACTCCTTCCCGCCGACAAGGATCGGTTCGTCCACAGCTTTGTCACCAGATGCTTTTACAGGTATTTTCAATGGCTCCAGCTCAGGTTTTCCCATATCTACCTTTACCATCTTTACCTTTCCCTCTTCCACAGTCAAGTCCAGATATTTGATGCCCCCCAGCGTCTCCACAGAAATATGCGTCTTATCTGTCAGCCCATAATCATATACATACTTAGCCACACAGCGTATGCCGTTACCGCACATCTCTCCGCGGGAACCGTCCGCATTATACATCTCCATCTCAAAATCTGCCTTATCGGACGGATTGATCATGATCAGCCCGTCTGACCCCACACCAAAATGGCGGTCACTGATCCTGCGCGCCAGCTCAGGGGGATTATCAATCTTCTCTTTAAAACAGTTCACATACACATAATCATTGCCAAGCCCCTGCATTTTGGTAAATATCATACTCCGTACCACACTTTCTTTTATTTTCTGCTATCATTTATACCCTGAACCCTGCCTCATGTCAACTATCTTTGTTATTTGTTTTTGTCTGTATTCCGGCGTCCCTGTCTTTTTTCCGTAATATCATTTAACAGCAGGATATTTTCAGATCAGTGGTCCATTACCGACAGCACCATCTGCGCGGTCTCCGTCATATTTCTTCCGCCTTCCATGCTGGTCTTCTGCAGATATCTGTGTGCTTCCTTCTCGGACATCCCGTTCCGCTCCATGAGAAGCGCCTTTGCCCGCTCGATCACCTGACGCTCTCCGCTGCTACGCTTCCGCACATTGTCTCTTCGTCTGCGCCTCCGGCTTTCCTGCGCCTGACTCATCATTTCAACAGTATTTAAAAGGTCATACGCCTTGAGCGGGGAAGGAAGCCCCACGATTCCTTCCGGCAGGGAATCGATCCACCTGTCTGAGGGTGCAATGAGCAGGATCTCAAATCCATCCGGCAGAAGTTCTTTTAATTCTGTATATGGCATATCCTGCAGTCTGGCACCGCAGATAACGATCCCCTGGTTCCACATTTCTGTATGCTGAAGTACCTTTGAGCCGGTCAGACAGACAGCGGACACTGTGACCCCGGATCTTGTCAGTATGTTCCGTATATTTACCGCATTTTCCCTTTTAGAAAACGCAACGATAATATTCGTCAAATCCGCACCACCTCCTGCTGTCTGCTGTTTTCCTTATTTACCCGTTTTCATCCGCCATCTTCCGCACTGTTTTATCACAGCTTATAAAGATAATTGGAAAGTTCCCAGTCTGTCACCTGCAGGCAGTAATCATGATACTCCTTTTTGTGAGCTTTAATGATCTTTTCCGCCAGACCTCTGCCAAGCACATCCAAGACAAGTTCATCTTTCTCCAGTTCTTCAACTGCCTCTTTCAAGGATCTCGGAAGCTCCTGTATGCCGAGTTCCGCCCTGCGCTGCGGTGTCATTTTCTGGATATCCTCGTCAATGCAGTCCGGCGGCATGATCTGGTTTCTGATGCCATCCATTCCGGCTTCCAGCAGGACCGCCAGCGCCAGGTACGGATTTGCGGCAGCATCCGGGCTTCTCAGCTCAATCCTTGTATTTACACCTTTTCCTGACGGCACCCGGATCAGGGGGCCGCGCGTCCTTGAGGACCAGCCCATATAGACCGGAGCCTCATAGCCGGGCACAAATCTCTTGTAAGAATTAACGGTGGGATTTGTAATACAGGTAACTGCCTTCATATGTTTCATAAGCCCGCCTATAAAATAATACCCCTCCCGGCTCAGACCATTCACATCTTCACTGTCCTGAAACACGTTCACCCCGCAGCGGTCAAGAGACAGATTAACATGCATTCCCGAGCCGTAAGTCTCGATCCTCGGTTTCGGCATGAAAGTCGCATGCAGACCGTGTCTTTTTGCGATCGTCTTCACAACCAGCTTAAACGTCATCAGATTATCTGCTGTCACGAGCGCTTCATCATAACGAAAATCTATTTCATGCTGAGCGGGTGCGATCTCATGATGGGAAGAAAGGATCTCAAACCCCATTTCTTCCAGAGTAAGCACCATATCGCGTCTCGCATTCTCTCCGAGGTCCAGCGGTCCAACGTCAAAATAGCCGCCCTGCTCATGAGTCAGCGTAGTCGGCAGACCATCCTCGTCCGTATGGAACAGAAAAAACTCGCATTCGGGTCCCGCGTTGAGTGTATATCCCATCTCTGCCGCCCTGGCGATCGCCCGTTTGAGTACAAATCTCGGATCCCCCTCATATGGAGTTCCATCCTGTCTGTACACATCACAGATCATCCTTGCCACTTTGCCCTGCTGCGGTCTCCATGGAAAGATTTCAAACGTACTCAGATCCGGGTAAAGATACATATCCGAATCCAGCTCCCCTGAAAGTCCCTCCAAAGAAGACACGTCAAACATACACCGGTTATCCAGCGCCTTTTCCAGCTGGCTTACCGTCACCGCCATATTCTTCATTGTCCCGAAAATATCCGTAAACTGCAGTCGTATAAATGCGACATCCTCTTCTTCCACCAGCCGCAGGATATCTTCCTTTGTATAATCGTGCATATAAAATAAAACCTCCTTCCATTATGTTTCCGATCTGATTTTCTTTAATTAAGAAAAGGGCGTTCTCCACCTCTGGGAAACGCCCTTGTTTCTTTGCTAATTATATAATCCTGCCATTTAATTGTCAAATCAAATCTGAATTTTCATCCCGCAAATCCTGGATTTTCACCCCGCAATGTATTTGCATGCCGCCAGAGCCGCTACAGCGCCGTCAGCAGCTGCTGTCGTGAGCTGCCTTACCTCCTTTGTACGGCAGTCTCCCGCGGCAAATATCCCCGGCCGGGATGTGATACAGTCTTCTGCCGCCAGGATAAAGCCGTCCGCATCCAGTTTCACCACATCCGCAAAGATTTCATTCTTCGGTATCTGTCCCACCGCGATAAACACGCCGGACACATCCAGCTTGAATTCTTTTCCCGACTTCTTACTGTTCACGATGAGACGTTCCACTGCCTGATCCCCGATGATTTCCTTGACGGCAGCGCTCAGAATAAACTCCACATTTTCTTTTCCCTGAAGACGCTTTACAATGCTGTCCTCACCGCGAAATTCATCTCTGCGGTGGATCAGATAAACTTTGCGGCAATAATTGGAGAGAAATTCCGCATCCTGGAGCGCAGTACTGCCGCCGCCTATCACTGCCACATCTCTGCCGCGGAAGAACATTCCGTCACAGGTAGCACAGTAGGACACACCTGCCCCTGTCAGCCTCTCTTCATTCGGGATACCCAGATGTCTGTGAGTCACACCGGTCGCCAGGATGACGCTGCGGCATGGGTACTCTTTTCCGGCTGTCTCGATAATTTTAACACCGTCCTCTTCCCGGATGCCCGTGACCTGATCCATTGCCGTCTCTGCGCCCAGCTTCACAGCCTGATCCAGCAGATTCATAGAAAATTCGCTGCCGCTCACACTGGCAATCCCCGGATAATTCTCTACATTAGGAGAAGACGTGATCTGTCCTCCAAACACTCCTCCTTCAATAATGATCGTTTTTTTCCCTGCCCGCTGCCCGTAAATGGCAGCTGTCATTCCGGCGGTTCCGCCGCCGATGATTCCGATATCGTACATATCTTTCAGCCTTCCTTTTCTGCATAATTTTTTATATTGGACGCATTCGCCAATTTCGTCACTTGACCATCTTTTACGACGATCAGTGTCGGTGCCTGCATGACTCCGTATTTCTCCACAAGCTCCATATTTTCTTCTGCATCGATCAGCTCATAAGGAATATGCGCTTTTTCAAGAGAATTAGTCGCCACACGGCAGTTCGGGCACGTCTTTGTAGTAAAGAGCAATGTCCTTGTCTCGCTGTTGTCCGCCGAAGCTCGGACGGCCTCCTGAACCGCAGCCTGTGTTCTGGGACGCATATGGGAATTTGTGATATCGTACACTTTCCTCTCTTTAAACTCCTGAGTCTTTCCATCATTCCAGTTTTTTACCGGGCGGTAATAGCCTGTGATCCTGCTGTACACCTCCGCCTCCTCGCCGCAGTACGGGCACTTGAACTGTTCGCCTGACAGATATCCGTGATTTTTGCAGATCGAATAGGTGGGTGACATCGTATAATACGGCAGCTTATAGTTCTCCGCAATCTTCCGCACAAGAGACGCGGCTGACTTCCAGTCAGGCAGCTTCTCACCGAGGAATGTGTGGAACACAGTACCTGATGTATATAACGTCTGAAGTTCATCCTGAATATCCAGGGCTTCAAATACATCATCCGTATATCCCACCGGAAGATGGGAACTGTTTGTATAGTAAGGAGTTCCGTTTTTCTCTGCTGCAGTTATGATATCCGGGAACTGAGCCACATCATGTTTTGCCAGACGGTAAGTCGTAGACTCTGCCGGAGTCGCCTCCAGATTGTAAAGATCGCCATACTCCTCCTGATAATCAGAAAGACGCTCTCTCATATGGTTCAGGACCTCTTTTGTAAATTCCTGAGCTTCCCCGTGAGTCAGATCCTGGCGGAGCCACTTCGCGTTAAGACATGCCTCATTCATGCCGATAAGCCCGATCGTTGAGAAATGGTTCTCAAATGTTCCGAGATATCTCTTTGTATAGGGATAGAGTCCCTCATTCAACAGCTTTGATATAACTGTTCTCTTAATATGCAGCGATCTTGCAGAAAGATCCATCAGGCGGTCCAGCCTCTTATAAAATTCTTCCTTATTTTCCGACAGATATGCAATCCTAGGCATATTGATCGTCACCACGCCCACGGAACCCGTGCTCTCCCCGCTCCCGAAGAAACCGCCGGATTTCTTGCGCAGCTCCCGCAAGTCAAGGCGAAGGCGGCAGCACATGCTTCGCACATCGCTCGGCTCCATGTCACTGTTAATATAATTGGAGAAATACGGAGTACCGTATTTTGCCGTCATTTCAAAGAGAAGTCTGTTATTCTCTGTTTCGGACCAGTCGAAGTCACGGGTAATGGAGTAGGTCGGGATCGGATACTGGAAGCCGCGCCCCTCCGCGTCTCCCTCAATCATCGTCTCGATGAACGCCCGGTTGATCATATCCATCTCTTCCTTGCAGTCCCCGTATGTGAAATCCATTTCTCTGCCGCCCACGATCGCGGGGAGGTTTCTCAGATCATCCGGCACGGTCCAGTCCAAGGTAATATTGGTAAACGGAGCCTGAGTCCCCCATCGGGACGGGATGTTAACTCCGTAAATAAAGGATTCGATACATTTCTTTACCTCCGGATATGACAGATTGTCTGTCTTAACAAAAGGCGCGAGATAGGTATCAAATGAAGAAAACGCCTGGGCGCCCGCCCATTCATTCTGCATGATTCCAAGAAAATTCACCATTTGGTTGCAGAGCACACTCAAATGCTTCGCAGGAGCGGAGGTGATCCTCCCGGGAATGCCTCCCAGCCCTTCCTGGATAAGCTGTTTCAGCGACCATCCAGCACAATAGCCGGTGAGCATGGACAGGTCATGGATGTGAATATCCGCATTTTTATGAGCTTTTCCGATTTCTTCATCATAGATCTCAGAAAGCCAGTAATTCGCTGTGATCGCGCCGGAATTGCTAAGGATCAGACCTCCCACAGAGTATGTCACCGTAGAATTTTCCTTCACGCGCCAGTCCGTAACCTTGACATAGCCGTCCACTATCTCCTTATAGTCCAGCAGGGTCGAATTCAGATTTCGGATCTTTTCCCTCTGCTTTCTGTACAGGATATACCCCTTTGCCACATCATCATACCCGGCCTGGATCAGAACAGATTCCACACTGTCCTGGATATCCTCCACAGAGACAAGCCCGTCTTTTATCTTCGGTTCAAATGCAGCCGTCACTTTCAGCGCCAGCATATCTATAATATCCTGATTATAATTTTTCTCCTGCGCTTCAAATGCTTTTCTGATAGCTTCCCCTATCTTTGCCAGATTAAATTCTGTAATTTTCCCGTCTCTTTTTTTGACCTGATACATGATTCCTATCCCCTTCCTTTTTCGAGTTGGCCGCTCAACAGGTGTCTGAATCCATTCTATCACCTTGCGGAAAGGAACGCAAGACAAAAACACCAATATCTAGTATTCCAGCATTTCAAAACATTCTAGATATTGGTGTCTCATCATTTCAGTCTATCCCCCGCAGTTCCGCTGCCGGGATATATTTCCTGACGATTTCAAGGGCTTGTTCCATAATATCTTTTGTATAAGCGCGAAGTCCCGGCTGTATAAGATCTCCGGAGTCTGCAAATCCCTGAAGATAATACCGCGGCGCCCCTTTAAGCCACTTTCCGATTTGTTCAAAATCTTCTCGTTTATGAAACTCTCTAACTACCGTTGTGCGGAATTCAAACGGCACTATGCCCGACATAAGATACTCTGCGCTGTTAAAAATATTTGTCATATCATATCCGTCTATTCCGATAGTCATTCCATACTTGCCCGGAGAATTTTTTATATCCATCGCCACATAGTCGATCATCCCGGACTCGATCAAGGTTTTCAGCCGCTCGGTATTGCTTCCGTTCGTATCGAGTTTTACCTCGTACCCCAGATCTTTTATCTTACACATAAAACTGTCAAGTCCCGAAGCCAGCAGCGGTTCTCCCCCGGTAATGCACACACCGTCGAGAACGCCTCTGCGCTTTTTTAAAAAGGACAAAACTTCGTCTTCCGGGATATTGCGCCCAGGATCCACATGAGTCACAAGGGAGGCGTTATGACAGAACGGACAGCGGAAATTACATCCTGAAAGAAAAACCGTGCACGCCACCCTGCCCGGGAAATCCAAAAGAGTTACTTTTTGAAGTCCCTGAATATTCATAATCCCAATCCTCCTGCTGCCCTGCCCAAAGTATAATCATTGCTGCTTTACAGCCGCCGGGATACATCGGCACAGGCGCGCATGGCTTCTATCACCGCGCTTCTGAACCCTTTTTTCTCCAGAATCCGGACCGCCTCGATCGTAGTTCCCGCCGGCGAGCATACCATATCCTTGAGTTCTCCCGGGTGTTTTCCGGTCTCCAATACCATCTTTGCACTGCCATAGACTGCCTGTGCGGCAAATTCATATGCCTGTGTCCTTGGCATCCCCTCCGCTACAGCCGCATCAGCCATCGCTTCGATAAACATAAAAACATATGCCGGCGAGCTGCCGCTGACAGCTACAACAGCATCAATCAGATGTTCAGGTACAAGCTCCACTTTGCCGAACGAATCCAAAATTTTGAGCGCATATGCCTTTTCTTCTTCCGTTACATACTGATTCACGCACGCCGCCGTCATTCCTTCTCCTACCAGTGCAGGTGTATTCGGCATAGTGCGTACAATCTTTACCCTTTTCCCAAACTGTTCCTCAAGCCATGACAAAGTTTTTCCCGGTGCAATGGTAATTACAAGCTGGTCATCTCTTATGCAGTCTCTGATCTCTGCAATAGCATCCGCATAAAACTGCGGTTTCACCGACAGGATCAGCACCTCCGCGGCGGCTGCCTTTCTGTTATCCTCCGTCACTTCGATGCCATAGGTCTCTTTGGCTTTCCGGCGTCCTGCTTCTGAGATGTCCGCTCCTATGATCTGCTCCGGGCGGAAAATTCCTTTTTGGATTATACCTCCCATAATAGCGCCTGCCATATTCCCTGTTCCGATAAATCCTAATTTCATCATAAATTGTATTCTCCTGTTCTCTAAATTTTCAGCCGGCTCACATTTTTACCGTAAATTCCCGCTCTTCCTCCAGGGGGATTTCCTTTGTGTCCATCCACTCAATAGAAATGAAATGTCCTCCATTCAACCCAACGAGCAGCTTATTGATCAGCGCTTCCCTTCCCTGGACTTCCATGGTCACAGTTCCTTCCCAATCGTTGCGGACCCAGCCGGTAAGTCCCAGCGACCTTGCAAGGTATTTCGCCGTATAGCGGAATCCCACTCCCTGCACACGCCCGTAAAATACAATATGTTTCCTTATATCTGACATATACAAGACCTCTCTGTCACAGAATCAGCACATCTGTTTTCCCTGAAAACACTTCATCTTCTCTGCCGCTATTTTAGCACAGTTTCACAGCAAATTCATCCCCATCACTAAACTTCATTCAATACAGGCCATAAACATCCCGGTACATTAAACATCCAAAACCCGAACGTTCCCTTGCATTTTTGCGCAAGAGTGATATAATAATCCACATGGAAGCATAGCTCAGCTGGGATGAGCGTTCGCCTCACACGCGAGAGGTCATGGGTTCGAGCCCCATTGCTTCCATTTTCTATGCCTGTTTTTCTGTTTCGCTCTCTGTGAGCACGCCTGATTTGAGCAGATCGGTAAGCAGTTCTCTTGCCTCTTTCTTTATCTCTTCCAAAGGCGTCTTTTCCTTATGTGATTCATTGACAAAACCCAGCATCCCGAAACATACAAACCCTGCGATCTTTTTAGGGGAATATTTGATACGCAGGCGCTTTTTTACATGAAGTGTATGCTGCTCCACGGTCTCAAGTACAATACTGTAAAACCGGGATGCGAGATAAGGATTTTTCTCGGGATTCGTGTGCTGAAAAAAATCAAATCTGTCGTAATACAACTCCAATATACTGTCCAGCATATTCACATACCCTGCTGCAAGTCTGTGGGAGGGATTATTCTCAGCCTGCCTTCTGTAGTAATCCTCTGTCCCGATGCGCTGCATATCATTAAAAATATCATCCAGCAGAGCGTATTTGTCGCTATAGTGGGAATAGAAAGTAATCCTGCTGATCTCTGCTTTCCGGCAGAGTTCTGTGATAGAGATATGTTCAAAATCTTCTTTTCCCAGCATCTCTGTCATGGCAGCTTTCAGGCTGCGCTTTGTTTTTACGATACGTTTATCTTCCATTTCCTTACATATTTCCTTTTTTTGTATAGATAGCTTACATTTTCCTTTTATTGTTCATTGTGAAGAAAAGGCTATTTTGCTATAATTTTAACACCTGTTATAATAACGGTCAACATTCTATAAATGCTGTGACTGATGGAACCGCCAAAACACACGAATCTATGATCAGGAGGGATATTATGCCTGGAATCGGCATTATGACAGACAGCAACTGCGGCATCATGCCGTCAGAAGAAACATCATACGGGATCCATGTACTGCCTATGCCCGTTATCATTGACGGCAGAGCTTATGGCGAAGGGGTCGATATCACACCGGATGATTTCTACCGAAAGCAGACATCCGGCGCTGCCATTACAACTTCCCAGCCTTCTCCCGGTGATGTAACGGCAATGTGGGACAGGCTTTTGGCTTCTTATGATGAAATTGTCTTTATCCCGATGTCTTCCGGACTGAGCAATACATGCCAGACCGCGCTTATTCTTGCAGAGGATGAGCCGTACCGCGGGAAAGTCCACGTTGTGGATAATCACCGCATCTCCGTGACGCAGGCAGTTTCCGTGCTGGACGCAAAAATTCTGGCAGACGAGGGCAGGTCAGGAGCAGAAATAAAGGCAATCCTGGAACAGGAATCCCTCGACGCCACAATCTATATCGCGGTCGATACTTTAGAGTATCTGAAAAAAGGAGGACGGATCACTCCGGCAGCAGCGGCGATCGGAAGCATGCTCCGCCTTAAGCCGGTGCTCACTATCCAGGGTGATAAACTGGACTCATTTGCCAAAGCCCGCGGGATGAAATCTGCATTTCACACTATGCTCAACGCGCTGAAAAAGGATATCGCCACCCGTCTCGCACCGCTCAAAGAGCAGGGCTGCCTGAAAGTCGGTCTCGCAAACACGCCGATGGAGCCGGAAAAACTGGAAGCTTTTAAAGCTGAGATGCACAGTAATTTTCCTGACATGGATTTCGTCTATTTTCCGCTCACCATGAGCATCGGCACCCATGTCGGTCCCGGAGGGCTCGGGATAGGGGCAGTCAGAAGCCGCAGCAGTATATAACCGGCATGCAGAACACATTTCCGAATAGTCACTGCTGCACAATTCAGAGTACATTATAAGACAGAAGAGACCGGGATTATTTCCCAGCCTCTTCTGTCTTTCTGACGTTTTACTATGTATTCTGAGCATTGGCGTACTGCCTGTTATTTTGATGCCGGCATAAATTTCAATATTTCTGCCGCCACGCCTGAGATCGGCATAGTCTGGAGCCATACTCTCCCTGGTCCGGTGATCAGAGTATTAAACACTCCTTCCCCGCCAAACACTATATTTTTGAGACCTGGCACAGTCTTGATCTCCATGCTGCATGTAGCGTCCATTGCCGCCAGATATCCTGTATCGACCACAATCTGCTGTCCCGGCTGAAGGTTGTATTCAACAACATGTCCGTCAAATTCAAGGAACGCCGTTCCATGTCCGGATAATCTCTGCATGATGAAACCTTCACCTCCGAAAAAGCCCGCTCCGAGCTTCTTCTGGAAAAACACAGACAGCTCTACGCTTTCTTCCGCCGCGAGAAAACCTGATTTCTGCACAATCACCTCATTGCCGGGACTGACATCCCATGTGCGTATCTGTCCCGGAAAACTGGATGCAAATGCGATCATCCCATTCCCCCCGACTGCCGTGTAACGGTTCTGGAAGATTGCCTCACCGGCAAACATCCTCCCAAGAGCTTTTCCGATCCCGCCATTTGACGTGGTCTCCATTTTCATATTCGGGGACATCCAGCTCATGGATCCCCTCTCAGTAATCATTACTTCACCTTCCTCCAGATAGCAGACTGCTACCGGAAGCGTCTCACCTTTGATCTCATATCTCATTTCCAGATCTCCTCTCTTAAATGAATCGCTTAAATTACTTCATCGCTGCCGCCTTTTTTCATCCGCCCTCCTCTTTCGGATCTCTGTTATCATCATACCATAAAAGCAGACCGCTTTATATTATTTTATCCCATTATCGTCCGAATCTGTATGCTTTTCACTTTCCCCCTGAGGGATATCCAATTTAGGAAGGATAATGTCAGCTTTGAACAGATCCGCCTCTGTCGATATCTTCAGTGTGCCATGCTGAAGTTCTACAAAGCTTTTCGCAATAGCAAGCCCCAGTCCGGAACCTTCGGTATTCCTCGAAGAATCCCCACGGACAAACCGGTCCGTAATCTCGTCAACATCAAAATCCAGTTCAGTTGCCGATACATTTTTCATGGAAATATGCACTGAATTTTCCTGGTCTGTCATCTCAATGTACACACGCGTGTGAGGCATCGCATATTTCGTGATGTTCACAATAAGATTTTCAAAAATCCTGTAGGTCTTCTGGCTGTCCAGATACATGACAACCTTTTGTTCCGGCAGTTTCCACCGGAATTCCAGATTTGCATCCCTGATCTTACCGTCATTTTCAAGTCCCACTTCTTTCAGGAGATTAACGATATCTACTTTCATATAATGCATAACAATATTCTTGCTTGCAGCCTTGCTGATCTCAAACAAGTCTTCAATGAGCACTTTCAATCTCAGTGATTTCTTCTCCAGGACTTCGATATATTCTTTTCTTTTCTCCTCGTCCTTCTCATTTTTCAGAAGGTCCGTGTACGTAATGATCGCTGTGAGCGGTGTTCTGAGATCATGAGATACATTTGTCACAAGCTCTGTCTTCATCCGCTCGTTCTTTACTTCTTCATCCACGGCTTTTTTAAAGCCTTTCTGAATCTTTTTCAGCTCTTCCTGAATGGGATTAAACAGCCCGATATCTCCCTCGATGGGCACGTCAAGATGCCCGTCTGCCAGCTGGTTTGTAGACTTTAGAAGTATTTTGTATTTCTCCTGAAGATCTTTTGTATATTTCCTCAGGAAGAAGAAAAGGAGCACCGAATATATGATCAGCGCAAAAATTCCGTAAAACCAGAACACGCATACCACGCATAAGAGAATGAAGTTGATCAGCACTACCTTCAGGATCGTGCGGTTCGTCTTATCCTGGAAGTCCAGATGAAGCAGCGCATCATATTGTCTGGAAATGAACCCCTTTACTTTCCGGAAGACTCCCCCTGCTTTCTGCGTCATAGTCCCACCATATTTATCACCTCTGTTTCTGATACGGCGGATCAGCCTGTATGTCAACGTCCGCTCCTTCCAATATTCCCCCTTCATGCGCACCATTGCCCGCAATGAGGTCACTGTCCAGAACAGAACACCGAACACCAGCATCCACATAAAGAAATTAAGCAGCATTGCCGGGAGCTCCAGCCCGCCGGTCGATGCTGTCGGCAGGATGCTGCCGGTCAGTGAACCGTACACGACCTGCATGGGCCAGAAATAAATATCCGAGCCAAAGCAGAGGATCAGAACAAGCACAGGAATCTCGAAAGGCACGGCAAACATCTTCATCCCACTGATATCCAGTCTCCTGACCAGAGGCAAAAGAAGCGCCGCAACGATCACCAGGAGCCCCAGGATTTCCAGGGTATCTCTATATACACCACTGCTGCTAAGGCTGTACATATCCGGATACAGCAGATCAGCCGATTTTACATATGCCTCAAGATTTTCCCTTGTCATCCCGTAAATGACCGAAACGTCTGCCGGCACTGCTATGCTGGATATCCCATAATCGTCCTCAACGATCTCAGCCTCATGGATGAAGCTGTGTTCAAGATTGTAAGCCTCCTCCGGAGAAAGCGCGGTCCCATCCACCCGGACACCGGAGAGCAGACCGTCACTCGAAAACGTATACTGCGCCCGGAATGCATAATGATCCGTTTCCAGCGCTGTCAGCAGTTCCCCGGTATCTTCGGACAGATCCTCGGTCAGAATGCTTTCCTCTCCGCTTTCGTCGGAGGAATCACTCTGCTCCGACTCTTCTTCCGCGGTTCCGCTGTCTGCAGTTTCCCCTTCGTCAGTAAACACGCCGCAGTCCATATATTTTCTTATCAGGTCGAATTCTCTCTGCCCAAACTCATCGAGAACCTCGCCCGGGTCTGTCTCTTTTGCGCACTCGTTATAAAGAATATAGTTTCCTTCTGCCAGATCCCTGCTGATGCCATAAAGCGCTTCCATGTATATTGTCTCATCCGACTCTTCGCTATCCAGAAAAGCCGACATCTCCGGATAGCTCCTCAGCATAGCCAGAGCACAAAAAGCCAGAAGGAGCACAGCAGCAATGATCCCAGCCTTACGGCTGCTTTTCGATCTTATATCCAACTCCCCACACCACCTTTAAATATTTTGGATTTTTGGGATCAATCTCGATCTTCTCTCTGATGTTCCTGACATGGACCATGATCGTGTCTGTATTGATGGCTTTCTCCTGCCATACCCGCTCATAAATTTCCTCCGCCGAGAACACCCTCCCCGGATTTTTTGCCAGGAGGAGCAGGATCTTATATTCGATCGGGGTAAGCTTCACCGGATTTCCGTCCATGGTCACCTCCACAGCTTCCTCATTGATCTCCAGTCCGCCGATCACATGGACATTTTCCTTCGGCGCCAGCTTCTCCAGAAACTTCCGGTAACGGCGCAGCTGAGAATTCACCCTTGCCATCAGTTCCATCGGCGTAAAAGGCTTCGTCACATAATCGTCCGCTCCGATATTTAATCCTGTGATCTTATCAACTTCCTCCGACTTTGCAGACAGCATGATCACCGGGAAGTCATATTTCTCCCTCAGCTTCATAGTCATACGGATTCCATCCATGCGGGGCATCATAATGTCCACGATCGCCAGGTGGATATCCTCCTTCTCTATAATCTCCAGTCCCTCAATACCATCTGCCGCCTGAAAGACTTCATACCCCTGGCTCTGCAGATAAATCTGGACGCCCTCCCTAATCTCTTTGTCATCCTCAACAATCAGAATATGATTTGTTTCCATAATACACACAATCTCTCCTTTTGTATGATAATTCTACCCATTGGGGTCAGACCCCTTCCGGGAGGGGTCTGACCCCTTGCACAAATTGAGCATCCACCGGCAAGTCAGGTATTGCACTTTTTAATACGATCCCATAGTTTTTCACTGCTACCGACACCTTAGTAAAGGGCAGAGGGATCACATATTTATCCCATCTGTGTGTCAGACGGATACAGGAAGAATACGAGATGCTGATCCCCACAAACTCTTGCTCCGCATGCTCGGATAAGTAAAATGCCAGTTTCTTTGGTTCGTGTCTCGGTCCCAGCGGACCGTCCAGCGCCACAGCAATGGAATGTGTTTTCTCATAAGAGCTCTGCACGATCCGTTTCAGCGCCGCAAACGCCCGGTAACCGTCCGGCGCCCTCAGGGCACTGCCCCCGCATTTATTTATCATATGCTCGATATAGTTGCCCCTCGCATCCGCAGTCACGATCACATCCACGGGGGTCGTCTTACGCGACAGATTCTCCAATACAAGGTTCATAAAAAAGCTGTCTTCATGCCAGAATCCAAATATCTGGCTGTCGCCGTATGTATTTTCCTCATGCCACTCAATCTTCACTGTACGGTCAATCAGTACAAGATATTTAGTGAACAGCCATTGCAGAATGCTCTGTGCGGTCTTCTTCTGACTCATAACACACCTCCGCTCTTTTTTCGCAGATACATTGATTGTAGAGCATCTCCTCATAGATAGCAAGCCTGGATGAACGGTAATTTTCGGCAGCTGCTCTTGCTGCCTCGCCCATCTGTTTTCTCCTGTTTCCGAGAAGAATCTCCGCTGCGCGGTCTGCCCATTCTTCCTCAACCTCTTCTGTGAGGAATCCGTTTACTCCATTATCTATGATATCGTCCGTACCCACAGCACGGACTGCAACTACCGGCGCGCCGGCTGCAAACGCCTCTGCCAGGACGATTCCCTGCGTCTCTGACGTAGAAGCAAATAAGAACAGATCTGCTGCCGCGAGATAATCTCTGACCTCATCATTGGGAATATTCCCGGCGAATGTAACCATACCCTGTATTCCCAGAAATGATGCCCTTACCTTAAGCTCTGACTTCTGACTGCCGTCTCCCAGAATAAGTACATGAAAATCATCTCCTATTTTTTCCCGTATTTCCGCGATTCCCCTAAGCAAAAATCCATAATTCTTTTCTTTTTCAAGGCGGGATACCGTAACCAGGAGATACTTTTTCCCCTTTCCATACTGCCGCCGGATCTGCACAGCCCGCTCCTGGTCTGCCAGGAAAAAATTCTCCTCAAGCCCTGTCGGGAGTACTGCAGATCTGCTTTTCATTCCGTAAGTGCGAAGGACGCGCTGCATCCCCGCAGATGGCGCCAGCACCAGATCACACTGATCCGCAAACCACTTTATGTAGGAAGGTATCACCGTTGTCCTGACCCATTCCACAGCCCTTTTCTTCAGTCCGGAGCTGTGTCCGTTCACCCGGAAAACAGGAATATAATGGAGATAATCTTCATAACGCGTATGGCAGGTAAAGATAACCGGGATTGCATAACGTTTTCCCAGTTTTACACCCAGCGGACCGACGAACATCGGATGATGAACGTGAATACAGTCAAACGTCTTATTTTCAAATGCCCGGATAATTTCTTCCGGAAATAGTACGGGATATACCATGCCGTTATCCATTTTCTTTCTCCTTATCCGGTAGCGGACTACTGTCTCCGGAGCCATCTCATCTTCCCGGAGCAGTTTATCACGCTCAGTCCTTGTATCCCCATAAAACGGAGCAAAAACCGTCACGTCATGCCCGAGTTTTATCAGCTCCCGCGCCTGCCTCTCCACTGAGATCGGCACGCCTCCCACAAAAGGTCTGTAATTATTTGTCAGCATTGCGATCCTCATGTCTCTCGCCTCCTTATCCCTCATCTATGAAAAGAATCTGATCGCCGCGTCCCCGAAGAAATATCCCGCACCGACAAATGCCAGGTTCCAGAGGAATATTCCTCCCAGCGAACTAAGAGTATATTTCGTAAAATTCATCTTTACCATCCCGGCAGGAATGGAGATCAATGTCCTCACCATGGGGAGCAGCTTGCTCACAAACACTCCCACACAGCCTTTCTTCCTAAGGAATTCCATCTTTTGCTCGATCACAGGCTGATGTTTTGGAAACTTCTTAAAATAAAATCCCAGCACTCTTCCACCGCCGTATCTTCCCAGCAGGTACAGCGCCCAGCTTCCCGTCAGACCGGCTGCCACAGTAAGCACCATAACAACAGGAAAGCTGATCTCACCTCTGGCAGCCCAGATCCCGGCAAGCGGCATGATAACTCCCGCCGGGAATCCCGGAAGGTTCAGATACTCCAGCAGCACGATCAAATAAATAAAAAAAGCGCCATATTGTATAAAATAATTCGTAAGTTCTTGGATAGACATAAAAATACAGCCCCCCTTTCACTGTTTACAGCATAGACCGTAAATCTTAAGGAGGCTGATGTGAGAATCGAAAGATTTTCTAAAGATTTGACAAAATACTACGTGATGACGCGCCCGATCTTAAATCGGCGGAGCACCCACACGCATAGAAATGATGCAAGGGAGATCACTGCGATCAGCCCAGGCACTGCTGCCCAGGCGGTCAGATCTGCTGCTTCTATATACTTTTTATAACTATCAAGAAAGATAATGTGTATCAGATAGATTCCAAAAGAACAGCCGCAAAACAGATCGATTACTTTCCTTGCCCCCTCTCCGAAACGGATATGGGCATCTCCAAGCCGGATCATGAACAGGAAAAACGAGACCGCTGCCAGCAAAACAAAAACACTCTCATATGTAAGCGCTCCCTCATAATGGCTGCCCTGTTCCACAGTTACTCCCCAGGTGATCCCGAATGTAGCAGCCATGCTCAGCAGGCAGATGATCAGCGCCGGACGCTGTCCCAGAGGTATGTGCCGCCGATATTTATAAAGATAATATCCCACGTACAGGTAATACGCATAAATGCGGTCTCCGACAAGAGGGATATCATAATACAGTTCTTGTCCGGCAAGCCTGAGAAAATAATTCAATACCACTGCCGCGGTAGTCACGATAAGGAATGCCCTCTCCAGCTTCATGCTCATTCCCCTGCACATCACCTGGAAAAAAGGCAGCGCCAGATAAATCGGGATCATGGCATAAAGATACCACAGGTGGGCTTCCGCAGGCTCAGTCAGTATGTCTCCCAGTTCATACGGCGTCCCCATGTAAAAACGGTTCCACAAATAATACACCGCGCTCCAAAATGACAACACGATTAAAAAGCGAACAAACCTCCTCAAATGTTTCTTCAGGGATTCCTGCCTCCCCAGCAAAAGTGCTCCCGAAATCATGAAAAAGCAGGGTACACTGACTCTTGCCGCTGTATCCAGCGCAAGAGAAAATAAATATTCCCCCTGCGGGATCTTCCCATACGCCCGGCAGAAATAATTAGTCACATGGATGGCAATAACCAGAACAAACGACACCATCCGAATCAGCTCCAGATTATAGTTTTTTCCTTTCATCTGTACTATCTCCCGCCTTCTTCATCAGACTCGCCTTCACAACCGCACCCGGTCCGAACCGCGCATTCAGCTCGTCCACCGCCTTTTTCAGACGTTTATGTTTCTCATCCGGTTCTTTTGGCATTTCAAGATCAAAAATCGAGAGCTGCTCCGGCTCAGATTCATCCGCCAGCTTTGATGTCCGTATCCCCAGCAGCCGCACCGGTTCTCCGCTCCACACCTCAAGGAACAAATTGTACGCAGTCTCCCTCAGCACCTTCGGATCATTAGAAGGCTTTTCAATCTGCATCTGATGCGAAACTGTCCGGAAATCATAATATTTGATCTCCACACTCACCATACCGGCTTTTTTCCCCGCCTTTTTCAGCCTTCTTCCCACGCTCTGAGCCAGCCCCTCAAATACGGAATATACCTCTTCCTCTGTCTCCGCATCCGCCCTGAGCGTAGTGGAATTTCCGATTCCCTTTGCCTCTTCCGGCTCCGCCTGGACCACATCCCGCCCTCTGCCGTTTGCAAACTCCCAAAGCATCTTTCCGTGACTCTTTAGATGAAGCACGATCAGCTCCGGATCCGCCTGCGCCAGGTCACCGATCGTATTGATCTCCAGTTTTTTCAGCGTTTCCACACTGGACCGTCCCGCCATGTACAGCTCCCCGATGGGCAAAGGCCACATCTTCGCCTTGATCTCCTCAGGAAAAAGCGTGTGTATCCGATCCGGCTTTTGGAAATCCGATGCCATCTTTGCGAGGAGCTTATTTGTGGAAATCCCGATATTTACGGTAAACCCGAACCTGCCTTTTATACCGTCCTTGATCTCCAGCGCCCCATCCACGGGCGAATTCCAGCGGTCAGCAATTGAAGTGAAATCCATATAGCACTCATCCACGCTGACCTGTTCAATCTCTTTCGTAAATGTCCGAAGATATTCCATAAGGAGCCTGCTCTTCTCCCGGTACATTTTATGGTTCGGAGGATACATAACAAGATTCGGGCACTTACGAAAGGCATTCGCAACAGGTTCCCCCGTGCGGATGCCGTATTTTTTCGCCGCAGGGGATTTCGCGAGCACCACGCCATGGCGGGACTTCTGGTCCCCGCCGATGATCGCAGGTATCTCGCGCAGATCCACTGCCGCGCCATTCTTCAATTGTTCTACTGCCGTCCAGCTCAAATATGCTGAATTCACATCGATATGAAAGATAATGGGTGTCATATGGCACGTCCGTCCTTTCATACTGCTGCATCTCCCTCATTATCCGGCAGCAATTACCTGTCCTTTCACTTCCGCGGTCAGTTTTCCATCTTTCACGTCAATCAGTATAGTGTCTTCCCTGCCCACATTTCCGGTAAGGATCAGCCTTGCAGCCAGCGTTTCCACATTCTTCTGCAGATATCTCTTCAGAGGTCTCGCACCATACATCGGATCATATCCTCCGTCAACAACAAAATCTTTTGCCGCTTCTGTGAGCTCGATCCTCAATTCCTTCTCCTCAAGCCGTCTGTTCACATCTGCTATCAACAAGTCTATGATGGCACGGATATTCCGTTTCGTCAATGGCTTAAACATAATGATCTCATCCAGACGGTTTAAAAACTCCGGTCTGAAATGTGCTTTCAGGTCATTCATTGTCAACTCCTGGCATTTCTCATCAATAGAGCCATCGTTGCGGATGCCTTCCAGCAGATAACCTGCTCCGATATTTGAAGTCATGATCAGGATCGTATTCTTAAAGTCCACGGTACGTCCCTGTGAGTCTGTGATCCGCCCGTCGTCAAGTACCTGCAGGAGAACATTGAATACATCCGGGTGCGCTTTCTCGATCTCATCGAACAGCACGACAGAATACGGTTTCCTGCGGACGGCTTCTGTCAGCTGTCCTCCCTCATCATATCCCACATATCCCGGAGGAGCTCCGATCAGCCTGGACACAGAGTATTTCTCCATGTACTCACTCATATCGATACGCACCATGTTGTTCTCATCGTCGAACAGGCTCTGGGCAAGCGCCTTCGCAAGTTCTGTCTTACCGACTCCGGTAGGTCCGAGGAACAGAAAGGATCCGATGGGTTTGCTCGGGTCTTTGATCCCTGCCTTAGAACGGATGATCGCTTCAGTTACAAGTTCCACTCCTTCATCCTGTCCGATCACTCTCTTATGCAGTTCATCGGCAAGATGGAGCGTCTTGTTCCTTTCACTCTCATTTAATTTCGCCACCGGAATTCCGGTCCAGCGGGAAACGATACGAGCGATCTCCTCATCTGTCACAGCTTCATGAACAAGCGACAGGTCTTTTGACTTTACCCGTTCCTCCTCTTCTTCAAGCTGCTTCTGCAGCTGCGGGAGCCTGCCGTACTGAAGTTCCGCCGCCTTATTAAGGTCATACTCTCTCTGCGCCTTCTGGATATCCTTATTAACCTGCTCGATCTCCTCGCGGATCTTCTGAACACGTTCCACGGAAGTTTTCTCATTCTCCCACTGTACTTTCTTTCCGGCATACTCTTCTTTCAGCCCGGCAAGCTCTTCCTGGAGATGTTCCAGTCTCTCTCGGCTCAGACGGTCTTCCTCTTTCTTCAGCGCCTCTTCTTCGATCTCAAGCTGCATCACACGCCTTCTCAACTCATCCAGCTCTGTCGGCATGGAATCCAGCTCTGTCTTGATCAGGGCGCACGCCTCGTCTACCAGGTCGATCGCCTTGTCGGGAAGGAAACGGTCAGAAATATAACGGTTGGAAAGAGTCGCCGCCGCAACAAGGGCGCTGTCCGTGATTTTCACGCCGTGGAACACTTCATACCGCTCTTTCAGGCCTCTCAGTATGGAGATGGCATCTTCCACTGTCGGCTCATCTACCATGACCGGCTGGAAACGCCTTTCAAGCGCAGCGTCTTTCTCAATATACTGGCGGTATTCATCGAGCGTGGTAGCTCCGATACAGTGAAGCTCGCCCCTCGCCAGCATAGGCTTTAACATATTGCCCGCATCCATAGCGCCGTCGGTCTTTCCGGCTCCGACAATGGTGTGCAGCTCATCAATAAACAGAATGATCCTGCCATCGCTGTTCTTCACTTCTTCGAGGACTGCTTTCAGACGTTCCTCAAACTCGCCGCGATATTTCGCTCCCGCTACAAGAGCACCCATATCAAGAGAAAAAATCGTCTTCTCCTTCAGCCCTTCCGGCACATCGCCGCTGACAATCCTCTGTGCCAGGCCTTCTACAACTGCAGTCTTTCCGACACCCGGCTCACCGATGAGCACAGGGTTATTCTTAGTTTTGCGGGAAAGAATGCGGATCACATTGCGGATCTCCTCATCTCGTCCGATGACCGGATCGAGCTTCTGGTCTCTTGCTCTTTCCACCAGATCCTGTCCATATTTATTCAGAGTATCATAGGTAGCTTCCGGATTGTCGCTGGTCACCCGCTGATTCCCTCTGACAGTTGACAGCGCATGGAGAAACCCCTCTCTGCTGATGCCAAACTCCCGGTAGACCTGCTTCATATCTTTACTTGCATATTTTAACAGGGAAAGAAACAGATGCTCAACAGAAACATACTCGTCTCCCATCTGCTTCGCCTCATCCTCTGCATGGATAAGGACATTATTGAGATCCTGTCCCACATAAGCCTGACCGCCCTGGACTTTAGGCCGCCTGCTGATCGCCTGCTCCACTCTGTTGATAAAGAGCTGCCCCTGGATACTCATCTTTTCAAGTAATTTTAAAATCAGACTGTCATCCTGTATGAGCAGCGCGTAGAGCAGATGCTCCTGCGCCAGCTCCTGATTGCCGTTGTCCGCGGCGATCTTCTCACAGTTCTGGACAGCCTGTAATGAATTCTGTGTAAATTTATTGATATTCATGGCTATTCCCTCCTTCATATCACTGTTCTATTAGTAATATAGCAAGTGTTGTTAGCCAAGTCAAGTCTCGAGTGCTAATTTATGCTTTCTTAATTATTTTCCGATCTCTCCATTCACGACCTCCAGCGCCTTCTCCAGCTGATTATCCGCCTCCGGGTTCTCCGCGTCATACTCATACTCCACCTCCACGTCCGGCTCAACGCCTGTTCCGTTTATGCTCCTTCCGTTCGGAGTATAGTATTCCGCGATCGTCACCTTCAGATAAGTTCCGTCCCCCAGATCCATCAGCTGCTGGACAACGCCTTTACCGTAAGTGGTCATTCCCACGATCTGCCCGATGCCGTAATCCTGGATGGCGCCGCTGAAGATCTCCGATGCGCTGGCGCTGTACTGATTCACCAGAACTGCCAGAGGTTTCGTAAACTCATGAGATCCGTCGCAGGTAATCTCATCCGTATTTCCATACTTATCTTTTGTAGAAACAATGGTTCCCTCAGGAAGAAGGAGCTTCAGCATATCAGTAACTGTGGAGAGATTTCCTCCAGGATTATTCCTCAGATCGATCACAAGCCCCTGCATGCCCTGCGCCTCCAGGTCATCCAGCGCAGTCTTGAACTGGTCGTAAGTCACATCATCAAACTCACTGACTGCGATATAGCCGATCTTCCCGTCTTTCATCTCATACTCAACGGTCTGCACTTCTATAATATCACGGGTGGCTGTTGTCTCGATCTCTTCTCCGTCCCTCAGCAGGTGAAGTGTCACATCTGTACCTTTTTCTCCTTTGATCCATGATACTACAGTGTCCAGATCAGTCCCGGCAGTTTCTTTATCATCCACCTGATACAGGATATCCCCCTCCCGGATCCCGGCTTTATCCGCCGGAGAATCCTTGTATACATTCACGATCGTGATTTCCCCGCTGTCAACGTTCATTGACATCGCAGCACCGATGCCGGAAAACTCTCCGCTGGTCGTCTCCAGGAGAGCCTGTGTCTCTTCTCTGTCATAGTACTCTGTATATGGATCCCCCAGCGCGCTGGCATACCCCGAATAAATCCCGTCTATCAGCGCGTCTTCATCTATCTCATCCTCATACAGATAATAGTTCTCGAGCAGTGCGTTAATCTGATCCAGCTTATCCTCCACATCCTGCTCGGAAATATTCCCGGACGCAAAGCTGCCTCTGAACATCCTTCCGCCAAGCTGCCAGACACACCAGATTCCTGCAAGGATAAATACCGCCGCCAGAAATCCTGCAAATACTCCCAGCCAAAATCTTTTTGTCCGTGCTTTCTTTTCTGCTTCCCAATCCATAACTGCTTTTCTCCGCTTTCTCCTGATTTTTTCTGTCTCTTCTATAAGAAAAGACAAAGCAGAACGCTTCTTCCGCTTTGTCCTCCCTCGTCTTAATTCTTCCTGCAGCCATACATCATACACATGCTGCTATGTATCACATATACAAATCCGGATTCACTGCAACTCCGTTCAGCTCTACCTGAAAATGAAGGTGGTTGCCTGTGGAATAACCTGTTGTCCCAACTGCTCCGATTTGTTGTCCCTTCTCTACATACTGCCCTGCAGTTACACACAATGCGCTGTGATGCATATACTTTGTGACCAGTCCGTTTCCATGGTCAATGACTACCCAGTTTCCGGCACTGTAACTCCAGCCCGCGATCGTAACTCTCCCGGCCGCTGCCGCATAGGTCGGCGTACCTGCAGGCGCGGCATAATCATGTCCTTTATGCGGAGTAGGATCAAAATCTCTTACCTCGCCGAAATAGCTGGACTGATAGCTGTATCCGGGACACGGATGGGTGAAAAAGCCATTGCCGGTGATCACATTTGGACCGCCATCGATCCATGTTGTACCGCCGCTTTCCCCCTGCACTCTTGCTTCTTCCTCAGCTTGTGCCCGCAGCTGCTCAAGGAGCTCCGCATTCTCGTTGATCTGGGATTGGATATCCGAAAGCTTTGCTTCATTGCTGTCGATCAGAGTCTGCACTTCTTCCTGCTGGGTGATCAGATCTGTCTGAAGCGTATTAAGTTCCTCATATTCAGACTGTATCTGCTCTTCTTTTTCCTCTACCTCTTCTACTGTATCCTGGTACCGGATCAGCTCATTTCTATCATATTCGGAAATCTGGGAAACATACTCCGCTTTATTGAGAAAGTCTCCCATATTCTCACTTTCCATAAGAACCTCAAAAAGCTGGTTCCCGCCGCTCTCATACATATACTTGATGCGCACCTTCATGCTTTCATACTGGTTGCTCGCATCAATCTTCGCCTGGGCAAGTTCATTCTCGACTTCCTCGACCTCAGCTTTCTTTGCATCCAGCTTTGTCTTGGTATCCTCCATGTTTTTAATAATCGTATCCAGTTTTTCCGCCAGACTTGCCTTCTCTGCCTCAGCAGCGTCCTTCTGGTCTTCCAGCTCATCCGCTTTCTGCTGCGCATCGTTGAGAGTAACGGCATTGACATTGGATGCCAGCCCCGCTGTCAGGGTGAACGCCATCAAAAGCCCCCACAGCTTTCTCATTCGTCTTTTCATAGCAGAGTCTCCTCCTAATTCTATACTTTCAGGTGTTTGCGCACGGTGAAGAAACTTCCCAGAAAACCGATTCCGATTCCCATCACCAGGCCTATCGGAAGAAGGATCTGGTAAACTGTACCCACCGGCAGGAAATCAATGATATTCTGGAGGATACTGAATTTCTCCATAATATACTCTACTGCCTTATCATACAGGAAATACAGAAGCACAAGCGGGATTGCAGCGCCGAAAACACCGATTATCAGACCTTCGATCACAAACGGCGAGCGCACCACAAAATCCTTTGCACCAATGTACTTCATGATTGCTATTTCTTCTTTTCGGACCGTAATACCCATTGTTACTGTATTGCTGATCAGGAAGATAGACACACCGAACAGAATGATGATGATAGCAATGGACACAACTGCGACAAGCGTGTTCACGCTGGACAATGTATTTGCCACCACATCTGAACGATTAACCTCCCTCACTCCGTCAAGCTTCTGCGCAAATTCTACAAGCTCTTTCTGTGTTGCAGACAATGAACGGCTTCTTGCAAGCAGACTCTGACTGTCGTCCGTTGTCTTCATGTATACTTCATAGTTATCAGAACTTGCCAGCGGGTTATCATTCTTAAAACCTTCCGCCAGCTCCGGATTATCCCCGAAATACTGTTTCTGGAACTCTTCCCATGCCTCGTCAGCTGAAACGTATACTACATCCGACACGCCTTCATGGCTTTCCAGTTCTTCTCCAATAGCTCTTTTCTGAGCATCTGTGGCGTCCTCTTCAAAGAATACAGTGATCGCCACACCCTCTTCTGCTGTTCTTATAATATATTGAAAGTTTACAAGAATCGAGAAAAATAAACCAAACAGGAAGATACAAGCTGACATCGTCGCAATGGATGCGAGAGAAAACATCTTGTTCCTCCAGATATTCTTGACGCCCTGTTTTCCGACGTATCCTACTGTACTAATCCTCATCTATATACCCACCTTTTTGTTCATCACTGACGATCACGCCCTGTTTCATCGTGATAACGCGCTCGTTCATCTCGTTTACGATTTCCTGGTTATGCGTAACGACAAGAACTGTCGTACCACGCTCGTTTGCCTCCTTCAGAATACTCATGATCTCCCATGAGTTCGTCGGATCCAGGTTACCTGTCGGCTCGTCGCATAACAAAATGGCAGGCTCATTTACCAGAGCCCTTGCAATTGCCACGCGCTGCTGCTCGCCTCCCGAAAGCTCTTTTGGAAAAGACTTATATTTCTGTGCCAGGCCCACAAGAGAAAGCGCAGCCGGCACTTTTTTCTTGATCACTCTTGTCGGCGTCTCTGTCACGCGCAGCGCAAATGCAATGTTCTCATAGATATTTCTGTCTTTCAAAAGACGGAAATCCTGGAAGACAACGCCAAGCCCTCTTCTGTATTTGGCGATATGGCGATGTTTCATCCGGTTTAAGTTCTGTCCGTTCACAATGATCGTTCCCTCGGTCGGATTCAGTTCCTTCATTATAAGGCGGATCAAAGTAGACTTACCTGAACCGCTGTCCCCGACGATGAAAACGAACTCTCCCCGTTCGATCTTAACGGAAACCCCGTTAAGAGCAGCATTCCCTTTGGAATACTCCTTCGTCACGTTCCTTAATTCAATCATATGTTCCTCCTAATTATTCATACTCCTGCGTATATTAGTACTCTAATGACTCCATATATTTCATGTATTTCACGACCATCAGCGCGATCTTGAAAGTAATCGCATCTTCAAATACGCGAAGATCCAGCCCGGTGCTCTTCTGGAGCTTGTCCAGTCTGTATACAAGAGTATTTCTGTGAATATAAAGCTGCCTGGACGTCTCTGATACATTGAGACTGTTCTCAAAAAATTTGTTGATCGTCGTCAATGTCTCCTCATCAAATTCGTCCGGAGATTTCCCCTCGAAAATCTCTTTGATAAACATCCTGCACAGCGGAAGCGGGAGCTGGTAGATCAGACGGCCGATTCCAAGTGTAGCAAACGCTATGATATCTTTCTCGTCAAAAAAGATCTTTCCGACATCAAGGGCAAGTTTTGCTTCCTTATAAGACTTGGAAACTTCCTTGATATCATTGACAATGGTTCCGTATGCTATGCGGATCCGCTCTTCCTCTCCCTCACTGTGAAGCGTATCCAGCATTTCCTTCGCCATCTTCTCAAGTTCTCTGCCGCCTTCCTTATCAGTCAGCTCCTTGACCACAATGATATTCTTCTCATCAACAGCAGTAATGAAATCTTTAGACCTGCCGCCAAGAAGACTCCTCACGTTCTCCAGCGCCGCATTATCCTTTTCGTGCGATGTCTCAATAATAAAGATAACACGTTTTGCTTCTGTGTCAATATGTAATTTTTTTGCGCGGTTGTAAATGTCTACTAAAAGCAGGTTGTCGAGAAGAAGATTCTTAATGAAATTATCTTTATCAAATCTCTCCTTATATGCCACAAGAAGGCTCTGGATCTGAAATGCCGCGATCTTGCCCAGCATATACACATCCTCACTGTCTCCGTCTGCAAGGAGGACATATTCCAGTCTCTGCTCGTCGAAAATCTTAAAAAACTGACACCCCTGGATCACCTGGCTGTCCGCGGGAGATTCGACAAAAGAAAGTACAGCATCACTTCTGTCCTGTCCGCTTTCAAAGGTAGCCGCCAGTTCTTTTCCCTCTGTATCAAGAACGCAGAAATCCACTCTTGAGATCCCCTTTAGTCCTTCTATTGTATTTTGCAGTATCTGATTAGAAATCATGTTTTTCCCTCCGCTCCTTTAGTTATACCATGTACATTTTTCACAAATTTTAAACCCAAATAACTTCTTCCGTTCACATACTCATGTAATATATTAATGCAAAACATCAAAAAAAGAAAGAGGAAATGCATTCTTTTTATGCATTTCCTCATAGTTTTTACAAAAAATTCATATTTTCTTCCATATACATTCTTCACAAAACGCCGACATCTGCCCTCTACTGTTCTTTTCCAGCCCTCCATGAAAACAGAAATTTCCTGAAAATATGCTTCAGTCTGCCCGCCGGTCTGCGCGCTCCATAGCCCTCTCTGAATACAGCTCCGCATCCGAGCCAGACTTTCGCGTTGAGCAGAGCCCTGTTTCTGCCAATAAACTGCTCCTGGTATGGAGAACCCATAACAGACAGGATACAGTCTGTTTCCGTACCGTTGATTTCATTAATCACGCTCTCTTCTCTGTTATCATCCGGTTTAATGACCCCGCTTCCCGTCAGACGGAGCCCCCTGCTGTATCTTCGCAGCGAATCTGTTATGTGCAGGAGATCTTCGTCTGTATCTGCAAGCAGGAATATTTTCTTTTGATTTTTCTGAAGATATTTTAAAAACAGTTTTAAAAAAGTATGGTCCGCGGTCTCCTTTTCCACATTCCTGCCTCCGGCGCCGGCTGCTTTGAGTATCTCCGCCTCTCCAGGAATCACAAGTCCGCACTCATTCACCAGGTCCTTCCACTCTTCATCCTCCCTGCCGTTCATCAGATCTTTCATGGACAGGATCTCTATTGTATCAACCAGGTCATTCTCCATAAACTGCATTGCCTGAAGCATAGCTTCTTTCGCGGTAAGGCAGTCCAGTATCACACCCATGACTTCTATGCTATCTGCCATAACTACATCACCTATTGTCTCCCCAGTTGTACAATTTTATCAAATATTGGCATTTTTGTAAAGATTTTTACTGCGCCTGTTTTCTCTTTTTTGTCACCAGACCTCCGATTCTCCCGGTCTCTTTTGAAGTCAGCGACTTCCACCCCTGAGACAGCACCTTGTCCAGAAGTCCCAGTTCTTCCGCCACTTCATACTTCAGCTTTTCCTCCGGCTCCAGATTTTTAAGATCGATCGGCTTTTCCTTTTTCTTACCCATGACAATCCTTCTTTCCGCTTTCTTTTCTCAGAAGTATTGCCGGGAGCTCCATAGAATATACAATCTGTATTTGCGGGGGAGCCGTCCGATTGGTTACACGTCCGAAAACCGTTGATATGATCCAGGACGTTTCGCTATCGGTTGGCTCCCCAGCAAATACAGATCTTACTCTGTCAGGCCTTCTGCCTCGATGACTTCTACCACGCTGTCCACGTATTTCTCGCAGATCTCGTCTGATGCCGCCTCGACCATAACGCGGATCACCGGCTCCGTGCCGCTCTCGCGCACGAGGATACGCCCGTCGCTTCCGAGCTCATCTGCAACTTTCTGGACTGCCGCCTGCACAGCAGGATTTTCCCTTGCAGTTTTCTTATCTTTCACGCGGACATTTTTCAGAAGCTGCGGGAATATCTTCACCTCGTCCGCCAGCTTTCCAAGCGTCTGCTTCTTCTCAAGGATTACTTCCATGATCATCAGGGAAGTAAGGATACCGTCGCCTGTCCTTGCGTGTTTACTGAAGATGATATGTCCTGACTGCTCGCCGCCGAGCACGAATCCGTTCTTCAGCATGTTTTCATATACATACTTGTCACCGACTGCCGTCTGCTCATATTTCATTCCAATCTTATCGCATGCTTTGTAGAGTCCCAGGTTTGACATAACTGTCGTGACAATGGTGTTACCCTCCAGACGTCCCTGCTCCATCAGATATTTTCCGCACACATACATAATGCGGTCGCCGTCCACAACGTTTCCGTTTTCATCTACCGCAATACACCTGTCTGCATCTCCGTCATACGCAAATCCCACATCCAGCTTTTTCTCTTTCACAAACTCCTGGAGCACATGAATATGGGTGGAACCGCAGTCAGTATTGATATTAGTACCGTCCGGCTCGTTATTTATCACATAGGTCTTTGCTCCCAATGCGTCAAAGACACTCTTTGCGATGGCAAAAGAACTTCCGTTTGCGCAGTCAAGACCGATCCTCATATCTTTAAATGATCTCGTTGCCAGGGAGATCAGATGCCCGATATAGCGGTTTCTGCCCGCCGCATAATCTACCGTGCGGCCAATCTTCTCTTTTGTCGCAAGCGGCAGTTCATCTGTCTCGCCGTCAATGTATGCTTCAATCTTCTCCTCGACTTCTGCTTCCATCTTATGTCCCGCACTGTTGATCACTTTAATCCCGTTGTCATAGAAGGGATTGTGGCTTGCAGAGATCATGATGCCGCAGTCAAAGTCTTCTGTCCTTACGACATAGGAAACACTCGGCGTTGTAGTGACATGGAGAAGGTATGCGTCTGCTCCGGAAGCTGTCAGGCCTGCCGCCAGCGCATACTCAAACATATAACTGCTTCTTCTTGTATCTTTTCCTATTACAACTCTTGCCTTGTGATCCTGTCCGAAATACCAGCCCAGATATCGTCCCACTTTGAATGCATGCTCCACAGTCAGTACGACATTTGCTTCACCGCGGAAACCATCTGTCCCAAAATATTTACCCATAGCAATCTACCTCTTGATCTTCCCTAATATTTATGCCGGGGCCAGGCTGTTCATCCGCCTGCCCTGACACATTCACATTATATTACTATTACATAACAGTTACAAGTATTTCTTTTTTGTTACACAAGTATTTACACGGGAAAATTTTTAGAATATACTGTAGACGCTGCCCCGGGATTTTCTAAATCGCGCGGCAGTTTTACGGACAAAAGCTAATCAGAACAACCAATTGATAACTGAACTGAACGGAGGTTTATTCTATGATAAAACTGATCGCAAGCGACCTGGACGGCACGCTGCTCCAGAACGGCTCCCAGGAGCTCACGCCGAGAGCTATAAAACTGATCCATGAGATAACGCAGAAAGGGATCCGCTTTGCAGCCGCGAGCGGACGCCAGTATGACAATGAACGTCGTGTTTTTCATGAGATCAAAGACGAGATCTCCTATATAGCGGAAAACGGCTCCTTATGCATCCATCAGGGGAAAGTTATTTCCCGGGGCATTATCCCGGATGACCTTGTCCGCAGGATTCTGGAAGAGATCAAGAAGTGTCCCGGATTCGAGATCGTTGTATCAAAAGAGGACGCCTGTTATATCGAAGACAATGACGCAGATTTTGTAGATCACATTGTCAATGTCATGCATAACACCACAAAGATCGTAGACGATGTCCGGAACGTGGAAGGACCTGTCCTGAAAATAGCGATCGCCAATATGGCTTCCCATGATCTGAACATGTATCTGCGGCACCTGCAGGAAATGTTTTCCTCTGAAATCAAAGTAGTTACATCCGGACATGTCTGGATCGACTTTATCGTTCCGGACTGCAATAAAGGGACCGCCCTGAAGCAGCTCATGGAGCTCTTCAGCATCAAACCCGAAGAATGCATCGCCTTCGGCGACCAGTACAACGACATAGAGATGCTGGAGACCGCAGGGACAAGCTACGCAATGTCAAACGCAGCCCCCGGCATCGCAGAACATGCCGATTATGTAACAGATTCCGTTGAGGATGTGCTGGAAGATATCCTCCGCTCTGTGTGATCAGGGGGATCCGGTTTCCGAATTATTCAGACCCGGAACTTTTTCTGTATTTCCCTCACAAATTCTCTGCCCTTAAAAATCACAAGACCAACCAGGAACAAAAGACTCACACCCGCACAGATAACGGATGGATACGGGACTGATACCACGCCTGCCGCGAGCAGGACGATCGGGATCAGCCCAAAAGCCCCCGCCTGTACCAGATAAAACAGATACTCTGCAGCCTCCATCCTGCACACCACAGACACGATCACCATGGATAACAGCGTCACCAGCGCGGCAAGAGGAATCACAAAGTCTGCGGACCATCCCAGCCAGCCGGTAAATATATCCCACAACACAGCTCCTGCCGACACAATAGTAAGCTGCCACATCCCATTCTTCAGAGGATTTTTTCTCTTGCGGAACCCTACCATAATAAGCAGCCATGTACAGAACACACCTGCCGTCACATATCCTGCCCACCACGTTCCCGGTGTAAGCAGATAATTAAGCATCCAGCAGACCACCACCGCTGCAGTACAGGTGAAGGAAAAGATACGCAGTCCTGCAAGAGCTGCCCGTGAGGGCTTCTCCCGATATCCCGGAAAATCATTTTCTTCCACCCGGCAGGCAATTCCCTGCCGTTTCAGTATATTGACAAAATTGCGGCAGATATTGGAATTCATGATTTTCGATGTAAATCCCAGCACAAGAGTATCCCCATAAGAACAGGAGCAGAGCTGAAGCTTGTCCGTGCTTGCGAAAAAGCCGAACCGTTTAATGTACCGCTCATATTCCGGCGGCATCTGAATGCGGCCGATATTAGAATACACCGCTGTCACGCTTCGCCCTCCAAGTGTTGTCCCTGCCATCAGGAAAAGATTTTTTATCTCCAGCGGCACCGCGCGCAGAAAGGGATTCTTCTCCAGACGGACCAGATCATTCATGCGGCATGAAATCTCTTCCCTGAGAGCCTCCTTCCCAAACGCCTCTTTCATCTTTCCGATCACATCTTCCAGACTTGCTTTTTCTCCCAGATTGCAGGCCGTCTCGATCCAGCTCCAGAAATTTGTCATAGACTCAGACGGGAAGAAATTTCTCAGATTTACAGGAATCATAAGCGACACAGGCTTTTTCAGCCGGCTCTTCGGGATCTCCTCATAGATTGCATAGAGGAACACCGCCGCCAGAAAAGCCGTCACTGAAACACCGTATTGTCTTGCTTTCCCATGGACCTCTCCGGCGGACATCGTCATCTCCGTAATCTCCATCTCTTCCTGCTCCAGCCGCTCTCCTTTCATCTGAAATGCCGGTTTCGACTTAGCTGTCTTCTTCTTTTTTCCGGTATAATACTGGGAAAAGCTGTCTTCCTCATAGTCATTCTGAGTAAGTTCTTCTCCTCCGTCCACCTCCGGGAACCCTTCTCCGGGATGTGAGAACGCCAGATAATTGCGTACAAGCTCTTTCAAAAAATTCATTGCTCCCGTACCATCGGTAAGCCCGTGGAATACCTCGAAATTTATCCTGTTCTTATGGTACGTGACTTCAAAAAGCAGCTTCTTCTGATCCGGCACATAAATCCTGCTGCATGGGGGACGGTTTTCCGGACGCACTTTGGCCGGGATATTTCTCGGCTCCATGTAAAACCAGAACAGCCCTTTCCTTAAAACAGAGAGAAAAAGGGGATACTTCTCCAGGGTCAGATCCAGCGCCTTTTGCAGAATTTCTTCCTGTATATCTTCTTTCAGAGTACAGTAGAAACGGAAAACCCTGGTATCCTTTTTCCCCGTTGCCGCAGGAAATGCCTGTGCCGCATTGTCCAGTTTTCTCCATCGGCTCTGTCTTTTTTCTCTCAAAACTGCGTCCTCCTCTCCGTCCGCGCCCTCTGCGTCCCCCTTATTTTTCCTTCTGTAACAGCGCCTGCTCTACATTAAGGAACCGGTTAATATGCCGGAAACTCTCCTGTACATAAAAATGCTGTATTCCCAGCGCAAAATACCCGTGGAGAGCTCCTTCTATCCGTTCTACCCTCACCCGGCATCCCGCTGCCCTGAGCTTCCTTCCATAATCTTCCCCCTCATCTCTGAGAGGGTCAAATTCTGCTGTGAGTATGAGGGTATCAGGAAGACCGGAAAAATCTTCTGCCAGGAGCGGGGCAAAATACGGATCCATCAGGTCCTCGTCAGCGCGGGCGTAAAGTTTCACATAATCCTCCATCTTCACACTTGTCAACAGATATCCGGTGCCGTTTGTTCTCACAGATTCATAGGGCGATTCCTCTGTATAACAGTTATAAAGGGCGGGATAGATTAAAATCTGCCTCGCCGGGGCGAAATCTCCGGTATCCCTTGCTTTCAGGCACACAGCCGCCGCCAGATTCCCGCCGGCGCTGTCTCCCATAACCGTGATCTGTCCGGGATCGATCCCCGGCAGGATTTTCCCGCCGAAAACCGCCTCTGCCGCCGCGTAACAGTCTTCAAATCCGGCGGGAAATCTGTGCTCCGGCGCAAGCCGGTATTCCGCAGATATGACAAGCTGTCCCGTGGACTGCGCCATCCTGGAACAGACTCTGTCGTAAGTCTCCACGCTCTCAGTAGTCCACCCGCCTCCGTGAAAAAAAAGTATCACACCCGAATCCTGTGATATCTCTCCTGATTCAGCCGTATTCTCATTTGGGAAATACAGGCGCACCGAAACTTTATAATCTCCATTGCAGATTTCCGTATCCAGTTTTTTCAAAAAGATCCTCATCGGATCCAGTTTTTTCAGATCCGCCAGCCGCCGCGCCGACTCTACCTCGATATTACCGTAGGACAGCGCCTGAAGGATCGCCCTTACCGCCTTTGTCATCTTACCCTCATTTCATCTCCACAACCGCATACGGTACTTTTTTCTCATCACACAATTCCACAACGTATCTGTCCTGTAACTTTGCCGTCCTTGGGAAGATCATATCTCCAAGGACAGCAGATTTCTTATAATCCACTCTTACCTGTCTTACATCCAAGTCTGCCGGAAACATTTCCAACGCCATCTGCACATACTGGCAGTTATTCACATGTTCATTTGTATCGATATGGTATTTCCTCACAGGAAAAGGCGCTCTGTCATCCATCGTCTCAGGAAGGACAATCTTCCGTCCCTCATAGGGCATGTCCAGCGGCTCATGCTCCCCGTATGGAGCGATATCTTCTTCTGCCGGACGGCACGGACGCCCTTTCCCGAGATCCATGAATACCCAGATCGAATTCGCACAGGCAGCAAGGTTACCCGCCTCATCTTTCATATAAAAATTACGATTTCCGAAAAGTCCTTTAAATTCTGTTGCAAAAGTACCGACGGTAATCTTTTCTGAGAGCTTCGGATAGCGGTCGGCAATAATCTGCCAATAGGAAAGCACCCAGGCTTTTTTCTTCTGTCTCAAATGATCCATACCAAGCCCCACTGTTTCAGAATGAAACGTGCTGCAATCCTGAAAATAGTTGATCAGCGCCGGAAGGGTCAAGGTTCCTCTGTGGTCGATCTCGCTGTACCTTACTCTTGCTTCAAATTCGTAGCTGTTATTTTCTGCTCTCTGCATACTGCTGCACTCCTCTGCCATGTTTATTTTTCCGTTCCTTCTTCCGTTTTTGCCACATAATCATAGTCCACTGTTATCACGCACTCATAGCTGGGATCTGCCTCCCTGATCCTCTCCATCAGCCTGAGCGGCAGTTCCTTTCTCATCTTTTCATCGTATTCAATAGGAATTACCATATCAAAAATAAGATTGCTCTGCGCTTCACCGTGCACAACACGGAAATCATGAATACTGCATGACGGGTCCATTTCCGCCAATATTTTTTCCACTTTCCCTCGGATGCGCAGCACTCTCTCGTCCTTCATCTCTACCGGATCCATATGTATGACAAGGAAGATCCCCATCTGCTTTGATGCCTCTCTCTCAATCCGGTCGATGATCTCGTGGGACTGTTCGATGTCTACATCATTTGGAACTTCCGCATGAATAGATGCCATACTCCGCCCCGGACCGTAATTATGTACGATCAGATCGTGTGTGCCTGCTATACCGTCATAACCCTCCACAAATTTCTTGATCTGGTCATATACCTCGGGATCGATCGCCTCACCGATCAGAGGTTCCAGAGTATCCCTGGCAATCCCCACGCCTGCCCACATGACTACAAGAGCAACGCCGACCCCGACAAAACCGTCGATATTGATTCCGGTAACTCCGAAGAACAGGATCGAAAGTATCGTGGCTCCTGTAGTGACCACGTCTCCCATAGAATCTGTAAAAACAGCCATCATCACCTTAGAATCAATCTTTTGTCCCAGCTTTCTGTTAAACATCCCCAGCCAGAGCTTCACCCCTGCCGACAAGATCAGTATGACAACGGACACCGCCTGGAAATTCAGCTGCTCCGGCGTCCATATTTTGCTGAAAGAATCTTTCAAAAAGGTGAATCCGACTTCCAGCACAAGAAAAGACACGATCAAAGCCGCGATATATTCAATCCTGCCATGACCGAAAGGATGGTCTCTGTCCGCCGGTTTCTCCGCCATTTTTACTCCGACAAAGCTTACGATAGACGATCCCGCGTCAGACAGGTTGTTAAATGCGTCCGCCGTGACGGAAACACTGTGAAGCAGCAGCCCCACTGCAAATTTAACAATAAAAAGAAAAACATTACAGAAGATACCCACAATGCTGGCGAGCACTCCATAAGCCGTCCGCACGGATATCTTCTCCACATCTTTATAATCCTTTATAAAATGTCTTACCAAAAATTCTGTCATTGCTATTCCCTTTACCAGAAGAACCAGCTCACCTTAAAATCTGATGTGGCTGTTATCCTGGAATACTCCTCTTCTGTCAAAACATTTTTCAGCTTTTTTCTGCCCTCTTCCGATACTACCGCATTGGCTGAATCCTGAAAGCAAAGTCCCGGATAGAGCACACACCACCAGTTATGTCCTTTTGCAGCGCCGATCTCAATGCGCAGCGCCTGGTAATTGCCCGCCGGGAATGTGATATCGCCGTATGTCCTGTCCGGGAACCAGCATGTAGTTACCGCGGCGCTCACAGGATAACCTGCTCCTTCTGCCATAACAGTCTCCCTGCCTATCTCCTCGATAGCATCGATATGCTCCCTCATCCAGAGAGCTGTCTGGTCAGCATCATCCATCTCCGGCATAGTTTCTTCCAGGAATGCCAGTACCGAGTCTCTCACTTTCAGTTTCAAAGCCTGATCAGCGTCACTGTCACTGTTGGCAAGGACATGAAATCTCAGCACTTCCTCCGCCAGATGCTCCTGCATATCTGCCTGAGCGGCAGCGTCCACCCTGCGGCATATCATCCCCGTAAGAAATAAAGAGATGATCACCGCCAGAAACAGAATGATCCCGGCAGCATTTCTCTCCAGCCTCCGTATTGTCCGAATATATAAAGCTTCCATATGTATACCCTCCATATCCTATCATTGTCTTTAATATCTGAAGTATGGACAGATATGAAGGTTTTATACATATTATCTCTATTCTTCGTCCCTATGCCGCAGCGTCCCCACCACAGTGTCTGCCTGATTGTTGATATGCTGGCCCGTGATCTCAGTCGCCTTCCCTTTGTCATGGCTTTCGATCGCTTCTATGATCGCTTTGTGTTCTGCAAGAAGCTGCGGATAGCACTCCTTCTTCTTCAGGTATTCAATCCGGTAACGGTACATCTGTTCTCTCAGATTGTTCAGGAGCTGGATCAGCCTCCCATTATCGGTAGCTGTAAAGATGACATCATGGAACGCCTCGTCTGCCTGTGCGATCAAGGTGATATCGTCACTGTCCAGCACATCTCTGAAATGGTCCGCCGCCGCATGCAGCCCGCTCACCTCTTCTTTGTCAATGCGGTCGCATGCAAGCTGCACTGCCAGTTCTTCCAACGCACAGCGCACTTCCAGTACATCTCTGAGATTTTTCTCGGTGATCTCCGCCACCTCTGCTCCCTTCCGCGGTATCATGAGAACAAGACCTTCCAGCTCAAGCTTGCGTATCGCCTCTCTGATAGGAGTCCGGCTCACCCCCAATTTGTTGGCAAGCTGAATCTCCATCAGCCTTTCCCCCGGTTTCAGCTCTCCTCTCAGGATCGCCCGGCGCAGTGTATTGAACACTACATCCCGAAGCGGAAGATATTCATTCATTGTAACTTCAAAATCAATAGGCATCCTGATTCCTCCTCACACTGTGTATACTCGTCACATACACCTGCCTGGTCAATGACTTTTCTCTGATCCGCCTCTGTGCCTCCCGGGCTGCCGCCCTGCTCTCAAACAGACCGAAAACCGTGGGGCCGCTTCCGCTCATCATAGCATTAAGAGCGCCCGCTTCTTTCATTTCCCCTTTTATCTGTTCAATGACCGGATGCATGGGGATCGTCACATCTTCCAGAACATTTCCCATACACGCCGCCACCTGCTTCAGGCTGTGTTTCTCCAGCCCGTCGATGATCCCGTCAATATCCGGGTGTTCCACGATCTCCTTTGCATCCAGCGCTTCATAAACAACTTTTGTAGAAACGCTCACCGGCGGTTTTGCTATCAGCACCGTACATTTCGGCATTGCCGGCAGTACACTCAGCTCCTCGCCGATCCCTTCGGCGAGCACAGTTCCCCGCATGATACAGTAAGGGACATCCGCACCCAGGCGGACTCCCCTTGCCATCAATTCCTCCCGCGTCAGCCCCAGATGGAACATCCTGTTCATCCCAAACAAAACTGCCGCCGCATTGGAACTGCCGCCGGCAAGTCCTGCCGCCACCGGAATATGTTTATTTAGCGTGATCCTTATCCCGGCAGTGATATGGAATTCGTCTATTAAAAGCTGCGCCGCCTTATACGCGATATTTCCCTCCCCCGTGGGAAGAAAAGTTAAATTAGCTGCCAGCGTGATTCCCGGTGCCTCTGTCTTTTCTATCCTCACTTCATCGTACAGATAGACCGACTGCATGACCATCCTCACATCATGATAGCCATTCTCCCGTCTCCCAAGTACATCCAGCCCCAGATTGATCTTTGCCAGCGCTTTCAGTTCAATCTGATTCATCCTGTGTCCCCCGTTAATTTTATAATATTCTGCATGTGCTGCCAGGAGGGGGATTTCCCTCCTGAAAAGAGAATTATGCTTTCTCCTTTGTCTTTATCTGTATCTTGTATACATTGTACTTATAGTATACTCACATTTTCTTTTAAAATCAACAGTTTATCGCCCTGTCTGACATTTTCACTGTCCAGTCCGTTGATCTCCATGATCCCCTCAACCGTCGTCATATATTTTTTTGCAAGGCTCCACATATCTTCGCCCTCCTGGACAATATGCCCTGCAATACCCGGGCGTTCTTCCGCAGCTTCTTCATCTGCCGGCCTCGTCCTCACATCCGTGATCATCTCAATAGGAATCTGTTTCCTCAAAAAAACATCAAAAGCCAGAACAGCTTTTACCTCTACCGCTTCGCTTCCTGCCAAGGTCACGGCGAGCTGTTCCACATGGCTTGACAGGCTGCTCTCCACCCGGTCAGGCATTGAGGGATATTCGATCAGATAGGAAAATGGTATGATCCCCTTCCAGCTGCCATAAGGTTCTGCATCATCTCCCCGAAGGTACAGGAATGAAAGATGAAGTATTCCCTCTACCCGGATACCCTCGTCTGTATGCTGCTCGCTCTCCATCTGGATATTTCCCTGGCTGTGAAGGATCTGAAGCACATCTTCCTTTAATTCAGGAAGCGCCAGCCGCTCGGATACTTTGCACCTGGACTGATTCTGCATCAAAAGTTCTTCGTATACTACATCCCGCGTGTCAAACTCACATACCTGCTCCAGCGAATACATATCCCGGAGCACTTCCGCCGCCTCTTCCTCATAAATATTCATACGCAGCGCAAGAGTCGCCTCAATCCCGAGTATACGCATCTCCCCGTCCTCATCCAGCCTGATATCCGCGAGCGTATCTTCAAGAGAATGGCGTATATGATGATACATGCTCTCTGTCACGCCATCGCAGGAAATCCTCCCCTCATAGGGCACACTCTGCTCGACCCAGTCTGTTTTTTCATCAGCGGAAAGATACATGCAGAAAACTAAAAGCTCACCCCGGAGAAGAATCTCATCCTGTCCCAGACGGATATCCAGCTTACGGCTTCCTATATCTGCGAACAGCACCTGACCGATACTCTCTTTGGTGCCGGGCAGTATGATCTCTTCCTTGATCCTGTATGTGTCTTTCCGGGATACAGCAAGCTTTAGAAGATTCATCCTCTCCATCTTACGGTAAACAGGTATCTCGCTCTCCACATCCTCTGTCAGCTCCTCGTCGCGCAGACGCTCTCTCCCGATTTCCATCTCCGCCATTACCCTCAGGCTTAACTTCCTTGAATTGACTACCGTGCCGGTAAATTCAGTCCTCACGCCGCGGATGAAATACGTCTCATTCCCATCACTCTCGGCATAAACCATTTCCTCAAACGGAAGACTGCCCTCAAGCACGGCCGGCTTAGGGACTCCGGATGCAGTCATATACAGAATCCTGAAATATATTTTCCCCGTAACCTTCACATAGTTTTCCACCGGACGTATATCCTCGGTCCTGCATTCTGCGCTCCCCTGTATAATCCTGCTCACATCGTCTTTCTGGTCAGGCACATTATAATCCTCATCCAGGTAAAACTGGTCAAAGATACTCTTCCCCTCCTGCGTATAATGAATCGGCCGCTTGATAAGTTCCATCTCTCTCCTCCTGTCGCTCTTTTCTCACAATCAGTCAAATAGGACATCTTTTTCAATATATTCCATTTGTATGACCACATACGGATACGTGGTGACCTCTTTTGTTTCCTCCCCCTTCTCAGGTCCCAGAAGATTTGTGTGTATATACACCGCATCCCGGGTTTCGTATACCGCTTCCACCTCAACACTGTATCCGGACGTGGGCTGCGGACCGTATCCTTCCGCAATATAAAGCTTTCCCCGGTCTGCATATGTCATCTTAACGGGTGTATCTCTATTTTCTTCAATCAGGGCCCTGAATTCTTCAGGGACATCATCCTTATCTGTCACCACAAATTCCAGGTCGCGGATCTTCTCCGTCTTCTGCATGCGGACGGCGCAGCCCGGCAGCGCGCATAGAGCTATAAGAACAGCAATTCCTCCTTTCAGGATATACCGGCTGATCCGCCCTATCCCGTCCCCTGAAGTTCCTGCAATGCCTCTGTCCATCCTTCTTTTTCCCGTCCCGCAGTATTTTCCCTATAATCATATGTTCACCTCTGAGCAAATATTCTAATGCAGGACTATCCGCAGCCTTACCTTCTCTTTGCTTAAAACTTTCTCTTACAGGCGCCCTCGGTCCTGTATATGGGTTGTTTTTTCGACATCGCCGCTGTATAATGGTTTTTGCACAATTTACAGTAATATTTTGAAAATGGAGACCAAAGTATGTTTCGTTTTATTTGTATCTTAATTTTTTTGATCCTGTATCTGACACTGACCATTCCCATCCTTATCATTGAATGGATCCTCGGAAAATTCAACCCGCACGCACGGGATATAAGCTCTCTGCGCATCGTACAGTGGGGATTTAAAGTGATCCTCCGCATGTCCGGCGTCAAGGCAACTGTCATCGGAGAAGAAAATATCCCTGATGAGCCGGTCCTTTTCATCGGAAACCACCGCAGCTATTTTGACATCCTCCTGACTTACAGCAGATGCAAAAGGCTCACCGGATATATCGCAAAAAAGGAAATGGAACGATACCTGACATTGACCACCTGGATGAAACGTGTCTACTGCCTCTTCCTGGACAGAAAAAATCCAAAGGAAGGCCTGAAAACTATCCTCACGGCCATTGATTATATCAAGAGAGGTATATCCATCTGTATTTTCCCTGAGGGGACCCGCAACAGCGGTGATGAACTGAGCATGCTGCCTTTTAAAGACGGCGCATTCAAAATTGCGACAAAGACCGGCTGCGCGATCGTTCCGATCTCTGTGAACAATACAGCCGAGATTTTTGAAAATCATATGCCAAAAGTAAAAAAGACTCACGTAGTTATTGAATATGGAAAACCGATTTATCCTGAACAACTTGATAAAGATACAAAAAGACATATCGGGGACCATGTAGAAAATATCATCCGAGAGACCATACGCAAAAACGCAGAGCTCGTGTAGAAAAAACGATCCTTCCGGGAGCCTGTGCTTAAAGCAAGAGATGGTCCTGCGGGATCCAGATTTGTTAATCTTGGATCCCGCAGGACCATCTCTTTTTCATATCACAGGTAAAAATCGTTATTAACCGACATTTCCTTATTTTCGATTGTATTTCAATCTCATTATCAATCTTCTTGTTTTCTCTTGGTATAGAAGGCTGCGCCCACACCAGCGGCTGCCACGCACAGCAGTGCCCAAGGCAGCGTATTTCCGGCATCCCCGGTCTGAGGTGTCGTTGACCGGGATGGTTGTGCTGCCGGCTTCTCTGTCTGAGGCGGAATCGGCTGTTCCGGCTCTTCCGGTTTCTCAAGCGGAGGGATTTCCACTGCGGCAAGCGCATAACCGCAGACAGTGCATTCCTGATGCCTGGAACCGGCCTGTGTATCGGTCGCCTCCTTATCTACGATCCATTCAAAAGTATGACTTTCCTCGTCTGCCTTTGCCTTGCAGACAGCGCACATATGCCAGTGACCGGTTTCATCTGACTCCCACTCAGCTCCGTAGGAGTGAGGGAGCATTTCCACATCTTCCAAAACTTTTGTCTGTGTTACCGCCCAATCGCTTTCAAAGACAGCAGTATAGGTAGTCTCCCCCTTTTCAGTACAGGTTGCGGGCTTTGTGACCTCGCCAGACACTGCCGCCTGCTCGCTCTCCACATGGCCGCTGTCCTCTGTGCATACTCTTTCTGCCGTGCAGGTTTTACCATCTGCGGACCATGTATACGTCGGAGTGCCCCAGTTGTGCTGATGGCTTTCTTCAAAACTCCAAGAGCCTTTGGCATTCACAGTTCTGCCGTTTACCGTTACAGTCCAGCCGGAGAAAGTCCAGATGCCTTCTTTCCCGTCTTTTTCGCCCTTTACCGTAGTCTGACTGGTAAATGTCTGATCAACTGCCGCCTTTGCCGCCTCCAGAGTTTGGTACTCGGTGTTATCGGACGGCAGTATTTGTCCTGACGGCGCATCAGCTCCCCAATCGTAGTGAATGACATAAAAGGTTTTTGCCTTGACAAATGTCTCAATGCGCGGCTCGATGATTTTGTATTCACCATTCGGTAAAGGCAGCTTGTATTGTGCCTTTATCACGATCGAATTAACCGCAGTGCTGACAGGGATATTGCCGAGAGTGATTGTGTTCGCTGTCTCATCATAACTCACAGTAACGCCGGCATCCTCGTTTGATGCTATCTCTGCGCCTTCAAAAGAAATCGGTTTTCCATCAACTCCGATATAAGGATTCGCAATGACGATCTGACCATTGCCGCTCTCTATGGGACTGCTCTGACTGCCATATGAATAAAACTCACGTGACGGGAAATCCTCTGTGCCGTCCTCATGCCGGATGGTCTCGTTGGTCAGGGACTTCAGTTTTGAAATAAAGGTAAAGTCCGTGATTTTATTGTCGCCCAGACTCAAAATCTTCAGTTGCGTCAGCCTGCCCAGATTGTCCATACTTCCAATGTCATTGTCGAGCAGACCTAACACTTTTATATCTGCCGGAAGCTTATCGCAGAATTCCGTGCTGGTAAGTTTGTTCATATTCAGCACCAGGGTCTGCAGTTTCTTCAGTGTAGAAAACATTTCTGTATCTTCATCAGTAATATCGCAATATGGCATATAAAGCGTCTCCAGACCAGTCATCGAGCTGACTGTCTCCTTATAAGCTTCTCTGTTTTCCCCGGTGATCTCAACCTTTTCAAGTTCCAATTCTTTTATTGAAGTATATCCCTTTAACGGAGAGATATCCGCAATAGCACAGTCTTCAAAGTCCGCTGCAATAAGCGTCGGGATTTCCTCACCGCTCAGTGCTGAAATATCGTTCAGCGCGGTGCATCGTGAACAGGACAACTCTTCCAGCTTCGGATAGTTTTCCACAGTAATCCCATCAAGGGAAGTCAGCTCTGTACAGCTGGCCACATTCAGCAGTGTAAGCTCCGGTTTAGAACCAAGCTGTGAAAGATCTGTTAAGAACTCATTACTGTTTATGGTAAGGCGTCTCAGCTTTGTCAGTCCTTCAATTTTTTCCACATTTTTAATATCTCCGGTCATATTTAAAGTCTGGAGATTGACCGCATACTGGATGCCGTCAATGTCTTCCACAGCAGAAAGCCCGCTGATGGACAGATATTCGATACTTTCCATATCCGCTGTGGTGATCACAGTATCCTCTGCTCTTCTCAGAGTGTTGTTGATCAGTTTCTGAAAGTCCGGATCAGAGAAATTAACTGCATCTCCCGCATTGACCGAAACCCCCGGATCTTCCGCCCAAACCGATGTCGGCATCAGCCCGATGACAAGCATTGCTGCCATCACTCCCCCTATCAATCTTCTTCTCATTTTTAACCTTCTTTCCTCATAACATACGTTTTATTTTCCCATATTATCTTACAGTCTCTGTTAATACGGTTCTGATTCATGAGAATAAATCACTATTATTTTAAGCATCTCGATATCTTTTGTCAATCGCAGGGGAGCAAAGTTTATATAGGAAATCTGGATTTACGAAAACAACTTGTCAAAACGCTCCATCGCTTCTTTCGTTTTTTCGTGCGTCCCGAATGAGGTCAGCCTGAAATGATTCTTGCCGTTAACCCCGAATCCCGCTCCCGGAGTGCCTACGACCTGGGCGTTTTCCAACAGGTAATCAAAGAATTCCCATGACTCCATTCCGTCCGGGCATTTAAACCAGATGTACGGAGAGTTCACGCCGCCGGTAAAGGAAATATTCTTCCTGCGGAGCGTCTCAGCGATGACACGTGCATTTTCCATATAGTAGGAAATATTTTCCATGCACTCTTTCATGCCTTCTTCTGAGAAAACCCTTGCCGCTGCATACTGTATGATATATGGCGTCCCGTTAAATTTTGTAGACTGTCTTCTGTTCCACATATCCCGGAGGCTCATCCGCTGTCCGTCCGACACGGTAAATACCAGCTCTTTCGGGACGATAGTGTATGAAAAACGTGTCCCGGTAAATCCTGCGGTCTTGGACAGGGAGCAGAACTCGACAGCACACTTCTTCGCTCCTTCTACCGAATAGATACTGCGGGGCAGCTCCGGCTCGGAAACAAACGCCTCATAAGCAGAATCGAAAAGGATCACTGCTTCATTCTTCAAAGCATAATCCACCCATGCCTTTAACTGCTCTTTGTTATAGCACGCCCCGGTCGGATTATTCGGAGAACACAGATAAATGATATCCGCCTTTACGGAATCGTCCGGCATTGGAAGGAAGTCATTCTCTTCCGTACCATTCATATAGACAATCTGTTTTCCGTCCATTGTATTTGTATCCACATAGACCGGGTACACCGGGTCGGGCACAAGGATCACATTATCTTTTGCAAACAGCTCTGTAATGTTCCCTGTATCGCTCTTTGCCCCGTCAGATATGAATACGTCGTCCGCGTCCACTGTCACTCCGCCGCGCGCATAGTAATCTGCCACTGCCCTGCGGACAAACTCATACCCCTGCTCCGGACCGTACCCCTTAAAGGTCTCCGAAACCGCCTGTTCATCAACTGCCTCGCGAAGCGCTTCTATGGCGCTCTTTGTCAGCGGGCGGGTCACGTCTCCGATGCCCAGACGGATAATGGATGACGCTTTATCCGGGCGGGCCTCCTCATATGCTTTCACCCTGCGCGCGATCTCCGCAAACAGGTAACTGTCCTGAACATTCAGATAATTTTCATTTAATTTTGGCATTGTCCTCTTCCTTTCTGAATCTGAAAAAAGATAAAAGCGGGACTGCCCCTGCCCTTCCGCCCCGTTGCGGTAATATGGCAGGAGTATCAGAACCCGCTCTGTTATTTCCAGGGATATCTTAGCAGAATCCCGGCTTTTTTTCAATATTTATTTCTGCCGCTCATCTCCGCAGCAGCCACTGGGCAGCCATCGCCGCAAGCACGCAGTGCGCCACCAGCAGCACCGGCACCCCGATAACAAATTTCGCTTTTTTCGTCTTGTGCCGGAACATGAGCATACCCGCGAGAGCTCCCGCAGAGCCTCCCGCCGCCGTAAGGATGAGAAGATTTCTCTCCGAGATCCTCCATTTTCCTTTTTTCGCGCGTCCTTTATCAAGCCCGTAGGCGATCCATGTAATAAAATTGATCACTGCAAGATAACCGGAAAGCCAGCTCATACCTTAATCTCCTCTCCTAATGTAAATGAATATATAATCTTTTCTTTCACCGGCTTACCGGTAAGCTGTGTCAGCGCCTGCGCGTAATAATCAAGCTGCGCATGGTATTTCTCACAGAGTTCCCCGGCACTTTTCACCCGGTCGGTCTTATAATCCAGCACCACAAGGCTGTCCGCTTCCTCAAAGTACACATCAATAATTCCCTGCACGAGGATCTTCTCCCCCGACTGATCCTGAGGATAAATTTCCGATGCGTCGATTCCCAGGACAAAAGGCTGTTCCCTATACAGCTTTCCTTCCCGCGCCGCACGGCTCATCCTTCTTCCGCTCTCACACCGCAGGAAACGCAGGATATCATCCGTGCGGATACACTCTGCCATCTCAGCGGTCAGCCTGCCTTCCCTCTGCAGTGCCGCCACAGCTCCAGGCAGATTCTCTTCATCATAGCGCTCTGTGAAATCCAAAAGCTCCAGCAGCTTATGGTAAGCGCTGCCCCGGGGAGCCCCGGTAAGGACTTCCTCTTCCTTAAGGAACTCCGGGATCAAGGGGAGGACCTCCGGCTCCTCATACATTTCCTGTCCTGCTTCCTCTGCAAGCGCTGTGCGTTTTTTCAGCTCAGAGACCGTAAATTTCAGTTTCATCCTTCCCGATGCTTCAAAGGGATATACATAATCCATCTGTTCTGTCAGGCGGGTCTTCAGCTCCGGCGCATAGACACGGTCCGTATCCCAGTGTTCCAGCACATCCAATGCGATCTGTTCCGCTCTCTGCTCCGCCGCTTCAGGCGCCAGATCTGCCCCTGTATAAACCCTCAGTTCTGCCGGAGCACCCTCTCTTTCTTTGATCTCCTTCTCTTCTGCCCTCCCGCCAGACTGCCGGCCGCATGCTTCCAGCACCACAGGCAGGATCCAGTCCAGACAGCACCTTGCCCCCTCCACACGGAACACGCCGGCGCTTCCTGCAGCATCCGACAGCGCAGCGATATCCGTGCATCCTGTTATAATGAGTTTTTCCTTCGCGCGGGTCAGTGCCACATAGAGGATCCTCATCTCTTCTGCCAGTGTCTCCAGCATGGACTCTTCCCGGATCATTTTCTTCAGAAATACCGGTTTCTTTGTCCTTCTCTCAAGATCGATATCATCCAGACCCACTCCCCACTCCGGATGGAGGAGCACGCTGCCCTTTGTATCCTGCATGTTAAAACGTTTGCCCATTCCCGCGGCAAATACAACAGGGAACTCCAGCCCTTTACTCTTGTGGATGCTCATGATCCGGACCGTATCAGACTGTTCATCCATGATCCCCGCTTCCCCGTAATCCACGTCATATTTTTTCAGCTGTCCGATATACCGCACGAAATTGAACAGCCCCTTATAACTCGTGCCCTCAAACGCAGACGCCTTCTCCACCAGCATCTCTACATTCGCGATCCTCTGGGCGCCGGCCGGCATTGCCGACACGGCTAGACCAAAGCCTGTAACTTCTATGATTTCCGCAAGAAGCTCATGAACAGGAGTGTACGGCACCTTTCCCCGAAAATATGCCGCCTGTCCGAAAAATCGTTTCAGCTTCCGCCTCAGCATTACTTTAAGCTCTTTGCCTGTAGCTCTTCCATCCTCACGGTTCTCCGCATAAGCAGGAGCCGCCTCATAAAAAGCAAGATTCGGAAATGCAGTCCTGATCTCTGCCAGTTCCTCTGAAGTCAGGTCACCGAACGGAGATGCAAGCACGGCGGCAAGCGGAAGATCCTGCCTCGCATTATCCAGGATTTGCAGGTAATCCAGAAGAACGCTCACCTCATAAGTCTCGAAATAGCCCTCCCGGCTCACGGAATAGGCCGGGACCCCTTCCTCAGCGAGCACAGAGGCGAAATCCTCTGCCCAGCCCCTGATACTTCGGGTCAGGATCACGATATCCTTGTACTGTACCCTGCGGTATCCGCCATTTTCCCGGTCAATGACCACGCCGTTTCTGACCAGTTCCCGGATCCGCCGGGCGATCATGCGCGCCTCCGCCCTCCGGGCCGCCTCATCCCCCGTATCAGCTTTATCCAGCAGAAGAAGCTCCGTCCTGTCGGAAAATCCTGCATTCCGCGCCTCCTCGGGCAGCTCCGGGAAATCTGCTCCCACATACAGAGCCGCGCTGTCATCATACTCAATGCCCCCCAGGTCTCTCCCCATGATCTGGCGGAATATATAGTTCACACTGTCAAGCACTTCTCCGCGGCTGCGGAAGTTTTTGTGCAAGTCAATCCGCTGCTTCACACTGTCTGCGAGACTGTAAGTGTCGTACTTCTCCATAAAGAGCTCCGGTCTGGAAAGCCGGAAGCTGTAAATACTCTGCTTTACGTCCCCAACCATAAAGACATTGCAGACATCCCTCGACATTCTTGACACGCTGGTCAGGATGGTCTCCTGCACAAGATTGCTGTCCTGATATTCATCGATCATGACTTCCTCAAACCGGTCCTGGTACTCACCCGCAGCAGGCGAAGGAACCAGTTTCCCGTCTTTTTCGACCGTAAGGATTGCCAGCGCGAACTGCTCCATGTCGCTGAAATCGATAATATTCCTGCTGCGCTTCTTCCCGGCAAACAGATCTGCAAAACGGTTTACCATCCATGCAAGCGTCCTCATCGACGGACATGCGCGCCTCATATCCTCTTCCCATTCTTCACACGGAGCGTAGAAATATAGTTCCCTGATATCTTTTACCAGTTTTTTTGCCTGCTCTCGAAGCTTTTTTACCGCCTCTTTTTTCTCATCGGACACGGTCTCATCCTTCTTCCCCGACAGACGCTTCCAGGAAAACCCGCAGGCCGCATCATACTGGACGTCAAACGACTCCGTATTCTCCAGCTTTTTTACATTCTTCAGGTCTGACTCCAGCATATCCCCATACATATATGGTCCGTCCGGCTCTTCGCAGATCTTAAGGGCATGCTCCAAAACCTTTCGGATATCCCCAGCCCTGCTGCGTACTCTCTCTCCCGCGCGCTGTCTCATCTCTCCGCTCTCGGGCGCTTCATATGCCTTCACGCAGGAATCCAGCCATTTCTCCGGCTGAGGATAACTTCTTGAATACTCAAAAAGCTTCAGGATGATCTCCTCGATCTTACGGTCATTTCTCCCGGTACCGAACCGTTCTGCAAAATCAAGAAACTCTTCTGTCCCTTCGGCATAACACGCTTCCAGGAGCTCATCCAGCACATCCTGCCTCAAAAGTCTGAGTTCCCCCTCCTCCGCGATGCGGAATCCCGGGTCAATGTCAATGACATGAAAATGATCCCGTATCACAGAGAGGCAGAAGCTGTGGATCGTCGTGATCGCAGCACTGTGGATCAGGGACGCCTGCTGTTCCAGCCTCGCGTCCCCGGGGTGCTCCCGCAGCTTCTTCTCAAGCGCCGCCCCGATCCTCTCTTTCATCTCCGCTGCCGCCGCCTCCGTAAATGTCACGATAAGCAGCCGGTCCACATCCACCGGATGTTCTTCCTCTGTGAGTCTCTTAATGATACGTTCCACAAGCACTGCTGTCTTCCCGGAGCCCGCTGCCGCTGACACCAGGATGTTCCTGCCGCGCAGATCGATCACTTTCCGCTGTTCTTCCGTCCATTTCACGCTCACTCCTGCTCACCTCCCTCTGCTTTTTCCACGGCTTTTTCCATCGCGGCTACAGCTTCCTCCACCGATAGTTTTTCCAATCTTCGGTATGCGCACCCGTTAATCCTTAAGTCGAATCCGCATATATCCCTGTACGCGCAATAGCCGCAGCCCGTATCTCCGCCCATTTCGTACGGTGCCGCCGCTATCTCTCCCGCATACATGGCGTCTATAAGAGAACTCTCTTTTTCGCCGGTATATTTCAGCACAGTCTCAAATGTTTCCTGCGGAAGCGCCCTGGAACTTTTGCTGAGGGAGCCGTCCTTGTTGCGCCCCATGGGAAAGAGGACGGAAGAGCCTGAGAGGTCATGCTCCAGATGCGAGACAACCGCTTCGCTGCCGTTGATGAGTCCGTCAAGTTTCAGTTCTTTCAAAATACTCTGCTCCACAGCTTCGTCACTGTCCTGTTCCGGAACGACCGGATCCTGTATCCTGTAATAAAAAATCCCCGCAGGAACGATCTCCTTTCCCGGATGTCTCCCCGCTTCCACCTTGACAGCCGCATTCAGGTAGACCGGAAGCTGCATCTGAAGTCCATGATACAGTGCCGTGATGTCAAAACTTTTCATCCCGGTCTTATAATCCGTTACTTTTACATACACACAGCCCCCGTCCTCGCAGGTATCGATCCGGTCGATCTTCCCGCTCCCAAACTTCAGCTCATATCCGCTTGGCACAAAATCCCCCTTTTCGAGCTGACGGGTAAGCGCCCAAACCGAACGGCTGATCAGCCTCTTGATCCGCCCGATCATATATTCATTCCTTGCCGAGCTGAAAAGTACCGTATTCCCGTAGTCGATGACACTCTCTTCCACACTCTCTGAAATAAGCTCATCCCGTTTCTCAGGGGACATCTCTGTCCAGCTTAATTTCTCCCTGTCAGCTTTTCTGGAAAAGCGCTCCAGAGACTGGTGGGCAATATTTCCCAGATCCAGTGCCTCAAAACCATACTCTTCCCTGTCAGAGAGACGGAGCCCGTAACCCAGAAAATGGGCGTATGCGCAGGAGGCGAATTGTTCCAGCCGCGTGACGCTCACACGGCTGCGGTCAGGATAAAGCTCCGACGCGCGCTCCGCGCCAAGCGGGGGATATTCCCTTCTCATGAACGCCGCCTTCAGAGTATGAGACAGATCTTCTGCGCTCTTTTCATCTGAGGCAAACCATGTGTACAGTTCTTTCCACTCATCATCCAGCCCTCTCTGCCGTTCCCGCAGGCCTTCCGCAACCTTACGCATCCCGGTCTTCCGCGTTACCTCGCGCTCCGTCAGTTTCCGCTTTTCTTCATCGACAGGACACAGCCCCGGGAAGAGCCTCCTGATATCCTGGACCAGGTATGACGGGCGCATCGTCTTCCCTTCCGCAGACACCTTTGACCAGGAAAGGAAAAGCCGTTCTGAAGGCTTTGTCAGATTCATATATAAATAAAATTTCTGGATATAAATTTTCTCCTTCGGTCCCGGGGATAAACTGATCTTATCCCGCTGGAACACCTCTCTGTCCCGCTCTGAAAGCAGACCTCCCGCAGCTGTATTTCCCGGAAGAAGAACGTCGTTTGCCCCCACGAAAAACAGAGCCCGGATGTTTTTGATCCTGGTACGCTCCACATCTCCTATGACGACCTGGTCCATGCTGGGCGGGATTACGCCCACCTTTGCCTCTTCAAGCCCTGCATCCAGAAGATCACAGTATTCCTTAAGCGAGATTTTCTCATCTCCGAGAAGATCCACAAACTTATCGAACAGCTCCAGAACGATCCGGTAGATCTGGGCATATTCTTTTGCCAGGGCAAGTTCCCCCTCTTCCTGGAACTTGTATTCCATAGCCGCAAGCTGTTCCTGAAGCCGTTCGCCGGCAATATATTCGTAAACTGCGAGGGTCACGCCGCGCACTGTCTTTCTGCGCTGCTTCAGGACCGCCATGAGCCCGCTCGTCTTCTCCACGAGTCTCACCCTGAGATGATTCAATACCCGAAGTTCTTCCTCCCCGGTCCCTGCAGTCCTCCTCACCCATGCCTGCTGCCATTTCTTATAGCTCTTGATCCCAAGGGCAAGACAGTAATTCTGCATGCGGTCGACCTCTTCATCCGTAAATCCGCACAGTCCTGTCCTGAGGTGGCGGAATACACTCTCATAGCTGAAATTCTGCTCTGCCATTGCCAGAAGGCTTCGCACATACTCTACAAAAGAATTCAGGAGGATACTCTTTTTATGGTCCATAAACACAGGGATTCCAAACATCCCGCACGCTTTTTCAAGAGCATCTGCATAGACATTCATATCAGCGGCGATCACTGCGATCTCCCGATACCGGTATCCCTTTTCCCGCACCAGATACCGGATCATCTCAGCGGCATACTGCGCCTCTCCTTTCGGGTTTCTCGCCTCGTGAAGGGAAAGTGCGTGCCCGGCAGATCTTTCCTGCCCTTCCTTATCTGCAATGAACTTTCTTCCCGAATAACGGAACAGCTCTGATTCCAGAAATGCCAGCTCGGGATTATCCCGGAAACGAAACGGTGGTTTTCCATACAGGCACACCGGCTCTTCGACCTCTGTCCCTGTCTCCCGGGCAATCTTTACAAGAGAGGCGACCATCTTCTTGCTGAGTGCGAAAAGCTGGTACGGATGGCGGTACACATAAGGATCCTCCCGCCCATCCATTTCCACAGTGATCATGACCCTGTCACACACTCTGAGCAGCTCTCCAAGCAGCCGGTCCTGGACCGGGGTAAAGCCTGTAAAACCGTCCATTGCAACCACACTGTTTTTTAAGATCTTTGACTGGGGTACCACATCGCTGAGCACGTCCAGCATCTCTTCTTTTGTGATATACTTTTCGCTCAGATAGTCCTCAAACCCTTCATAAATCCTGCGGATATCCCGCATCTTGTAATACAGGTAACTGTCCTGGTCCAGTCCTCCCATGAACGCGTCGATCCGATCCAGATCCACGCCGTACTGGGTGAACTCTGAAATAACCGACTTCACCTCACTGATGTACCCCTGCTTTTTGAGGTTTCCTTTCAAAACGGTAAGCTCATCCTCAAAGTTCCCTGCGATCTTTCTGAGCACAAGATTCTTGCCCTCATCGTCCAGCACCGGAAGGCTGTCCCTCCCCACCTCCTCAAACACACGGTGCGCCAGACGCCCGAAACTTAAAACATCAATATTCATGATCCCGCCCCGGGGATGCATCAGACAGAGGTCTTTCTGCGTCTGCATGGTAAACTGCTCCGGCACAAGGACAAGATAATCCTTCTCCGGATGTCTGATTGAATCCTCTATAATATTTTTGTACAGCCAGTGAGATTTCCCGCCGCCTGAATTTCCGAAAACAAACTGTAAAGACATATGTCCCTCCTGCCACAAGTAGTTTAATCATTATACCACACTGCGCTCTCATCCGAAATACTGCAAATCCGGGTTTGCCCAAGCCGGATGTCGTTCTCCTGCGGCATTCTTTTGTTGACATTTCCCATTCCTTCTGCTATCCTTTTCGCAGAATAAGGGAACGCTCAGACGCCTCCCGCAAGATTGGAGCTGACAGCGCTGTCCGCTTCTGAGACTGCGCATGCATAGTCTTCCCGGCACTTTCGGGGAGCACATTTATCGTATGAGACATAAGGACCGCGGAAATCACTTTCCCGCGGTTTCTTTTTATCTTAACCTCCCGCATGACGGAGGCGGCTCTTCCGTCTGCGAGGAGGGAAAACAATCTGTCCATAAGGAGGTAGATACTTATGTCACTCATACAGATCAATCAATTAAGTTTCACCTATGAAGGCAGCTTTAATCCTGTCTTCGAAAATGTCACCTTTCAGATCGATACGGACTGGAAGCTGGGATTCATCGGACGGAACGGCAAGGGAAAGACCACGTTTTTAAAACTGCTCATGCACGAATATAAATACAGCGGAAACATAACAGCGTCCGTGGATTTTGAATATTTCCCGTTTGCTGTGAAAGATCCTTCCCGGATGACTTACGAGGTCCTTGAGGAGCTCAATCCTGTCATGGAGCAGTGGGAGCTGATCCGGGAGCTGAACCTGCTGGACACAGACCCGGAGATCCTGTACCGCCCGTTCCGGACCCTGAGCTTCGGCGAACAGACGAAATCACTTCTCGCCGCGCTCTTTCTGAAGGATCACGCCTTCCTCCTGATCGACGAGCCGACCAGCCATCTGGACGTCCATGCCCGTGAGAAGACAGCGGACTATCTGGCGCGCAAAAAAGGCTTCATCCTTGTGTCCCATGACCGTGATTTCATCGACCGGTGCGTGGATCATGTCCTCGTACTGAACCGGCAGTCCATTGAAGTACGCAGGGGAAACTTTTCTTCATGGTATGCGGACAAAACCGCAAAAGATAATCTGGAAAAGAAACAGAATGAAAACCTGAAAAAAGACATTCACAAATTGAAAGAAGCTGCCCGGCAGACCGCGCGCTGGTCGGACAAAGTCGAGAGCTCAAAGATCGGCTCCCGCGCGGCGGGTCTGAAACCGGACCGGGGACACATCGGCCATCAGGCGGCAAAAATGATGAAACGCGCAAAAACACTGGAACACAGGAAAGAAAACGCCATCCGGGAAAAAGAAGGACTCCTCAAAGACGTGGAGACTCTGGACAGCCTGAAGATCAATGTACTGGAACACCACAGCCGCAGGCTCGTTTCCCTGAGGGATATCACCATTGATTATGGGCATGCGGAACACCCCGGTCAAGGCTCTCCTCTGCTCACGAATTTCAATCTTGAAATCTCAAAAGGCGAGCGCATCGCCCTGTCAGGGAAAAACGGCTGCGGAAAGTCCAGCCTGATCAAGCTTATTTTAGGAGAGGACATCCCCCACACAGGGGAAGTATACATTGCGGGCGGGCTTAAGATCTCTTATATCTCCCAGGACACCTCCCGGCTGAAAGGAGACCTCGCTTCCTTTGCCGAACGCCGCGGGCTGGATGATGCTCTTTTCCGGACCGTCCTGAAGAAACTGGGGCTGGAAAGAGTCCAGTTCGAAAAGAGGATCGAAGATTACAGCGAAGGGCAGAAAAAGAAAGTACTTCTGGCGTCCTCGCTGTGCGAGCCTGCTCATCTCTTCCTTTGGGATGAACCGCTGAATTTTATTGACATTTTTTCCCGCATCCAGCTGGAAGAACTCCTTCTGTCCGCCCGTCCCACAATGCTCTTCGTGGAGCATGACCGGGCATTCCGGGAGAAGACAGCGACCCGCATAGTTGAAATTTAAATCCAAATTTCTGCCCCCGGTTGTTTCTCTGAAGCCCTGCTGTCCTAAAACGCAGTCAGCCGGTCCATCATAAACTGTGGACCGGCTGTTTTAATATGAACAAAAAATCAGATATACAATTATAAAGAAGCAGTGAGGATCTCAACAATATCTTTTTCTGTCAGCGGCGCGTATGCGTTCTCCAGACCTTCGTTCACTGCGATGTAATGCGCCATTTCTTCGATCCGGCTCTCATCGATGCCCACTTCTTTCAAATGCATAGGAATGCCGATGGATTCAAAGAACTTATAGGTCTCTTCGATCGCCTTGTCCGCGATCTCATATTTATCAAGGCTTTTATCAATCCCGAACACATTGACTCCGTATTTCACAAAGCGGTCCACGGTTCTGTCACTCAGGATGTGCTTCATCCATCTTGGCGTGAGGATCGCAAGTCCCTCGCCGTGGGTAATATCATAGTAAGCGCTGAGCGCGTGTTCCATACCATGGCTCTGCTGTAAATCGAGCATACACCTTGGAGTTTACTCTAAGTCAAGTGTTTTCAAATTCTTTTCCGGAACCTGTGCAAGGAGCACTGCCGCAAATACCAATGCACAGCCAAACAGTTCCCTGCCTGACAGGCGTTCTCCCAGGATTACCCATCCGGCGAGAACGGAGAACACGGACTCAAGGCTGAGTATCAGAGACGCCACAGTTGGATCTGTATTTTTCTGCGCAATTACCTGCAGGGTATATGCCACGCCGCAGGAAAGCACCCCCGCATAGGCAAGGGGCATCCACGCTGCCAATATTTCTCCAACCCGAGGCTGTTCCTGCACAAGCATGGGGACCGCACACAGAATCCCGCATACAAAGAACTGGATGCAGGACAGACACACACCGTCCAATTTCGGCGCAAAGTAATCGATCACAAGGATGTGTACGGAAAATACAATTGCGCATAAAAATACAAGGAAATCGCCCTTTGATATAGAAAATCCATCCGTGATGCACAGAAAATACATGCCCGCAACAGCAAGTCCCACACCGATCCACACTTTCATCCCTGCCCTCTTCCCGAGGAACAGCCCCAGGATCGGAACAATCAGAATATACAGCGCCGTGATAAATCCCGCCTTTCCCGCTGTTGTATACATAATGCCGATCTGCTGGAGAGAACTCGCCACGGCAAGCGCGGCGCCGCAGCAGATGCCGCCGATGATCAGCGTTTTCCGGCTTCCCGCCGGGGTTTGGGTCTTCCCGCTTTTCCTGTCCAGCTTCTTCAATATGAAAATAACAGGCAGCAGCACGATTCCGCCCATGACGCTTCGGATTGAATTAAATGTAAATGGACCCAGATAATCCATGCCCACGCTCTGCGCTGCAAAGGCGCTGCCCCAGATCAATGCGGTCAGCGCCAGAAGAAAATTATTTGTTGATTTATGCTTCATTGAAAAAATTTCTCCATCACTTCCTGTGCCGGCATCTCTTTTCCCGTGAATAATTCAAATGCAGCCGCCCCCTGCCAGAGAAGCATGCCGATTCCTCCCACAGCTGCACGGCATCCAGCCTCTTTTGCCTTTTTCAGCAGCAGGGTCTCTTTCGGATTATAAACCACATCCGCAGCCACAAGATCTCTGTGAAGGAATTCCGCCGGAACAGGGAGCACATCTTCCAGCGGACTCATTCCCGCACGGGTGGCATTGATCAGAATATCACTTTCCGCGATCGCTTTCTTCAATGCAACGTTATCATCCAGATCATCAATATACACTTTCCCGATATTCGGAACCGCTTTCCCGATCTTTTCTACCGTCTTTTCTCCATTGGCATAGAACTCATCCTTCCGGTTGAAAATAGCGATCTCACTCACTCCGTCCAGAGCCGCCTGGACCGCGATCGCGGTCGCCGCTCCGCCTGTGCCGATGAGAACGATCTTTTTGCCTGCAATGTCAATCCCATGTTCTTTTAAGTTTCGCACAAAGCCGGTCCCGTCTGTGATATGTCCGGTCATCGTACCGTCCTCCTCAAAGACAACGGTATTGCATGCTCCCACCAGCTCCGCTGCCGGGGAAAGCCTGTCCACGAGCTGCGCTGCTGCTGTTTTGCATGGCATGGTTACATTAAACCCGCCTGCGTGGAGCGTCCGCAGTGCATTGACCGCATCTTCTGTCTTATCAAGCGGTACATCGAACGCAAGATACGCCGCGTCTATCCCAAGCTTTTCAAAGCTGTAATTGTACATAGCCGGAGAGCCGGAGTGTCCCACCGGGGAGCCGATCAGCCCGTAAAGCTTTGTGTGTCCACTGATCCTTCTTTCCATCGTAATCTATCCTCCTGTATCTATCTTTAAACATCAAATGCAGGTACAGTATATCACACTCCCGCCCATCGCTTCAATACTTTAAAGTGCGAAGTTTTTGCCTGTAATTACTTTTTGCTGATCCTGGTAATGATCTGCTTTGCATAAGCGCTCACCCCGGTCACCACGATCCCCTGCGTGACCGCGGTAAATGCCGCCATGGCAGCATCTTTCGCTCCGCTGCATTCACAGGTGGCAAACACATATAAGGAACAGATCAGAATCCCCACAAGCCCTGTAAGAAAAAAAATATATTTTTCCCGGATAACAGAGCTTTTTCTCAGTGCCATATCAAGGAAATAAAGCGCCAGCGCAGCTACGATCAGTTCCGGCTTGATATATTCTGTGATCTCCATATAGAAATCCCCCTTTCATGCATATAGTAAAATATATGCAGAAACAAAGATTCCTGTGTGAACTCTATGGCATCTTCCGCGCTGCATCGGTCAATTGATCTTTCGGATATTCGTCTCTGTCTCAATCGGATATATGGCAGGCATATTTCCATCCAAATTCACATTTCTCATATCCACTGCATTGATCCGGCTGTTTCCGTAAGTTTTATAGTAATACGTTCCTGTATCAGCATTTACGCAGCAGGAATATGTGGTAATATCATATTTTCCGTCCTGAGTGACGACTGCTCCCCGGGGCATTGCCACACTGTCCAGGATATGAAAAAATTGAGATATATTCTCTTCTTCATTGCTTTCACAGACAGAATTCCATTTAAGAAATGCCGCTTTCACAAACCTTGACGCAGAAGAATAGTCTCCTGGGAGCCCGATTCCGCCCATTCCCTGGGAATATGCCTCCAACGGCAGATAATGGTCCGCGCGCTCTGCAGGAACAAGCTCTTTCCGGCAGAATCTGGGCTGGGGATGTCCGGCAGTTACATTCAGATAATTATTCAGATTTATCCTGTGATATTCAAAAGGAGGATTGTTCGTCAGGACGCCGAATGGATTTTCATATATTTTTATACCTTCCCTGACAGACTCGACCACTATACTGTCCTTCCGGTCCGCCAGCATCCAATGAAGCTGCGCGGGCGGCATGGATTCAGAAAATGCCTCGTCCGTGATAACTATATCCCTAAGCCGCCCTGCCGCTTCAGCGGTAGAAGCACATGTTCCCAGTATCCATGGGATCAATTCAAATGTGGCAAGATTTCTTTTCCCCGCCTCCGCTTTTCTGTAATATGCATTACCCGGGAAATTCAGTCCTGCCATGCAGAGACCTCTCTCATTCACCGCTTCTGCATAGAGGGGGAATTCTTCCCGTCCCACAGCCATACCGATCATTGCATAGTGACGGCTCAAAGATTCTTCATGTCTGAACTGAAATTGGAAATCATGGGGAGTGACCACGACACATTCTCCGAATGAATACTCCAGATCCATGTTTCTTCCAAAGTAGAAATCTCCGTTTTTATAAGTAATACAAGTGCACATAAAACCTGTCCCTTCCGTAGTTCTTAATCAGTGTCACTGATCAGTATTCCCCGGTAAGGACAGGTTTTATTTACATCCCTGATCTCAATCTCACCCTGCTTCAGCTCCGGGATCGGCGCTTCTTTTACCCCAATGATTCCGAAACCATAGCGTTTCTGTAACAGCCGGGAATTATAAAAAGGCTTTTAATAACCGGAGCAGGAAAGGTTTTACCAATGCACTAATAGTACACACCTTCACCATCAGCAAAGAGGAACTGCTTGCATGGGCTGAAAATTTTCTTAAGCCTACTGCCGAACTCGCTTACAACGGCGAAGGCGAATTCCATGCCGGCGACCACTGCCAGTTCTGCAAGGTCAAGGCTGCCTGCCGCAAACGGGCCGAATATAACATGGAGCTTGCTGCATACGACTTTGAACAGCCCGCCACTCTGGAGGATGCTGAGATTGCAGCTATCCTTCCCCGGATCGATGATCTGGTGGCATGGGCCGGAGACATCAAAGAATATGCACTCCAGAAGGCAATGAGCGGAACTGAATATCCAGGATTCAAGGTTGTGGAAGGCAGATCCGTCAGAAAATACACCGATGAAAATACGGTTGCTTCTGTAGTGACAAATGCCGGATACGACCCTTATGAGAAAAAGATACTGGGTATCACAGCAATGACTTCCCTTCTTGGGAAAAAGAAATTTGAAGAACTTCTGGCCGGCTTTATCACAAAGCCGCCGGGAAAACCGACACTGGTACCGGATACAGATAAGAGGCCGGCAATGAACACAGCCAAAGATGATTTTATCGATGAATAAGGAGGACAATATTATGCCTAAGTTTATGAACGCAACAAAAGTTATCACAGGAGTCAATACCAGATGGAGCTACGCGAATGTCTGGGACCCGAAGAGCATCAACGGCGGAGCGCCAAAGTACAGCGTCTCCCTCATTATCCCCAAGTCCGATACAACGACTGTCAACAAGATCAAGGCCGCCATCCAGGCTGCCTATGATGAGGGTCAGAGCAAGCTGAAGGGCAACGGCAAATCCGTGCCTGCTCTTTCCGCCATCAAGACGCCTCTGCGCGACGGCGATCTGGAGCGTCCCGATGATGAGGCATATAAGAACAGCTACTTCATCAACGCCAACAGCTCCACAGCTCCCGGCATCGTAGATGCGGACAGACAGCCGATCCTGGAGCGCTCGGAAGTGTACTCCGGCGTATATGGCAGAGGGATGATTGATTTTATGCTTGTGATAGACCAGACAAAGGTTCCTGTCCGTCAGCTCCACGTTCCGAATATACCAGACGTGTTTTGTGTTGTTGCTGATCAGAGTCACATCGTAGGCATCTGCCACGATCACCGTGAAATACTTCCGATCTATCGCCTGCAGTTCTTCCGTGGTAAACATGCTCACCACCTCGCTCCCGGCTCCGCCACCATCTGAGCCCTTATTTTGACTTTCTCGGCTTCGTAGCGTTTCTGTAAGGCTTTCATCTCTCTTTCCACGAACTCTGCCTCTGCGGCCTTCACAGCAGCCCTCTCAGCGTCCTGTGCGATGATGAGCTTACCGGCTTCGCAGGTGACGGAGATATAATCCCCGATGTCGAACCCGGCTTCCTTCAACCACTGTCCTTTAAGCATGATCGTCGGCGTTTCCCGATACTTGTAGCCACTCTGTCCATAGACCTTAATGCTTCTCTTTTTTGCCATTATGATTTCCTCCGTTTCTGTGATTGTCATTGATTGTCAGTACCATTCCAGAATCACCGGATCCAGATCATAGGCCCCACCTCCCTTCGGCGAAAAAAATAAGCTGCCAATGCTTTTACACATCAGCAGCTTTCGCTCTTAGTTCGGTGTTTTATTTTCAGTTCTGATTCTTTTTAGAATCCTTGATACGGTAGTAGTCTTCCAGATCAACATCGATCCTAACTTTCGTATCTGGTTTTCGGTTGCTCAAGAGGCACACAGTCTCAACGGTATTATTAAATTCCCACAAAATATGTTATCATATACATAATAGAAAGCACTCCAATGTAAAAAGTCTATTTCCGTATATACTGATTTAAACTATTCCTTCAAAAAATTCTCCAAACGCCTCTTTTATCACATTTCTTCCATTACTCCTATAATCACTTCTCCCTTAGATATTATCCTATCTATAGAAGAAGCAATTGTTTCTGTCATTAATAAATACTCTTCTAATTCAGATACAAGCATAGAAATCGCTCTATTTAATCTTCTTTCCATTCCCATACTTCCACGCAAAGCATCAATAAATCTTTCAATTTTTTCATCGGAATCATATATTGCATTTTGCATGCCACCTAATGCATTTATTGATTTTTTTAACTCTTCAAGGTTATCTTGGTTTTGCGCATATTGATTATCTAACAATGATAGATAACTATTTTCAACTATGCCCCAGTATCTTGTAACTTCACTAACATGGTTTTTCAATTTCCCTGCAAATGTATCTACAGGATCTGAAAGTTTGCGACAAATATTTCGAACAAAACTTGCATTTACATTACCACTTTTATCTTTGACACGTTGAATTTCATTTGAAGCCCCATCAATAGATAAATTCATTTCATTCATCTCGCTGCCCATAGCAATAATTTCCTCTGTCATTTTTTGAGAATTCTCTTCAATATCTGCTATAAAATCAAGAAAGCCCCTTTCTCCATCCTCTTCACTTACACCATCAATATCTCCACTATTTTCTTCACCACTCGTCTTCAACTCGCTATGATCTGTTACTATCTCTCCACTTTTATAAAAATCAGGTATATAATCAGAAACCGGATTCCCATATTTTACACTGCCATCAATTGCGCCAAATAATAATTTTTTCAGTTCTTCTACTAATTTGGGCAATTTATTAAATTGCAAACTATATTCATTTGCACGATACGATTTTATATCAAATGGTAATTCAGTAAGATCCTGCGTAATAATAATTACTTTTTTGTTCATGGCATGAGCTAATCCTAATTCATAAAAAACATTAGGATTTAATCCTGTCAAATCAGCAATAATTACATCTGCTTGATAAATCCCTTCTACTATATCCTGAAGTATATTTTGTTGATTATCTAAATCTCCTGCATTTGTAAAGTCGAATTTTTCTTCAAAACTTTTTTTCAATTCATCATATAATGCTAAATAATCTTCATCAAATGGTGTAATAACAAAAACTCTTGATTTTTTTGTCATTTTTATCCTTCTCCTTTATCCATATCAAAAAAACAACTTGCCGTTATTTTCAAACTTCCAATCCATTCTTATGTGTATCACTTTCTCATTTCGGCAATTTTTTTAATCCCACCGTTTCCAACGTCTGCAACTGCTGTACCGTCAACTGCCGGAGCAATTCCATCCTCTCTTTCTGGTTCTTCCCCTGATTAATTAAAACCGCATTATAACTTTCCAGATTTGCCAGTACCAATAACTGGTTTAATGTTGCCGCGTCCCGCATATTGCCTTTTTCCGTTGGATTTTCATCTTTCCACTGCTTGGCTGTCTTTCCAAATAAAACAACATTCAACATATCAGCTTCATTGGCGTAAGTATACCCCACCTGTGCGGGTGTCAGTTCTGGCGGAATCAGATTTTCTTTAATTGCATCTGTATGTATCCTGTAGTTTAATTTGGAAATCTCTCTGTTTAAATTCCAATTCAGAGATAGACGGCTATTTTCATCTGTCTTTAGTCGCCTGTAATCCTTCATGATGTATAACTGGAACTCAGGAGAAATCCAGGTTGCAAAAGACATGGCAATATCGCTATGAGCATACGTCCCACCATAACGCCCTGCCTTAGAAACAATACCAATGGCACCTGTCGCTTCGATCCATTTCTTAGGTGACATTGTAAAAGCATTCGCGCCAGCCTGTTTTCTAAACCCCTCGAATTCGAGGGGTTTAAAATCTGGATTATGCAGCCTTTCCCAGAGACCTAAAAATTCTATCACATCCCGATTCCTCATCCAGTTTTGAATAACTGCTGTCGGATCATCGCTCTTATATCGGGCAATATCCGTCAAGGAAATAAATTCATTTTCAAAATCCTGTGTGTAAATTCCGATATCAATTCCATTTGCATGAATTGTGTCTTTAATTATTTTCCCCATTGCCCCTCCTATTATCACATCACAATCCTCTGATCATACATCAGATTACTTCATAATATTTTAGCGCCTCCGTTATCGCTTCTGCCTTTTCTTTTGGCGGATGTTTTCTCGGATGCTTCAATTCCTCTATTGCATTAGGAGCATCATACGTTGTCAGGCCTAATGACCTCTTCACTTCCGCAATATAAGCGGTATGTACCTTAAATCCATAGTTCTTCTCCACATATTCCTGTATCATTTGATATGTGATTTTCGGTTTCGGCTGATACTTCTTCGCCCGTTCTGCAATCTTATTCAAAGGTACTTTTCCCTCACCTTCTCCAAATTCCACTGTCGCATTGATAACACTGTCTGGTGATTTGTGGGACAAAAGCACGATTGTCTCCACATGCACCGTCATCGGGAACTGATCCACCGGCCTCACCTTTTCCAGCTCATACCCCGCACCGCACAGCACTTTCAGATCTCTGGCCAGCGTTGCGGAGTCGCAGCTCACATACACGACCCGCTCCGGCTGCATCTTTACGATAGTTTCAAGCAGAGCCTCATCACAGCCCTTCCTTGGCGGATCGACCACGATCACTTCCGCGCGCGCCCTGTCATCATCTCCCCGTGAATCTTCTTCTCTCTCATGTTCTCGATACCACTGTGGCAGTACTTCCTCTGCCTTTCCCACAAAAAATTCTGCATTTTCAATGCCGTTGATCTTTGCATTTTCCCGGGCGTCACTGATCGCCTGAGGAATAATCTCCACCCCATACACCTTTCCTGCTTTCTGCGCTAGGAACAGAGAAATAGTTCCAATACCACAGTACAGGTCCCAAACAGTTTCTCCGCCTTTCAGATCCGCATACTCCAGCGCCAGCGAGTACAGCTTTTCCGTCTGGACCGGATTGACCTGATAGAACGACAGAGGCGATATCTGATATTTGATATTTCCGATATAATCCGTAATATATCCCTGTCCCCAGAGCACTTTGAAGCTTTCACCCATGATCACATTTGTCCGGCGCGTATTAGGGCTCAGGGTAATGCTCGTCATGCCCGGCAACTTCACTAACCTTCTGACCAGTTCATCCGCATAGGGAATTTTTTCTCCGTTCACCACAAGGCAGACCATGATCTCGCCGGTGGTAAATCCATAGCGTATCAGTGTATGACGAATCAATCCATTCCCTGTCGTTTCGTCATAGGAAGGGATCTGGTATTTTTTCATAAATTCAAGGATGATCTCCAGGATCTCCCGGTTCACAGATACGCCCAGGGCGCAGTCTGTATTTGGGATAATATCGTGCGTGCGCCCGGCATAAAATCCCGTCACCGGATTTCCTTCTTTATCTGTCCCGAAAGGGAACTGCGCTTTATTCCGATATCCGAACGGCACTTCCATGCCGAGCGCCGGTTCCATTACCCGGTCCAGGAGTTCCTGTGAAAATCCCCCGATACGCTCCAGGTTCCCGCGCACTTTCTGCTCTTTAAACGCGAGTTGCCGCCCGTAGGTCATCTCCTGTATCTGACAGCCTCCGCATTTCCTGGCGAATGCACATCTCGGCGCGACCCGGTCAGGTGAAGGAGAGAGTATCTTCATCAGCCGGGCATATCCATAGTTTTTCTTCGCCTTCATGACTTTTGCTTCCACTGTATCCCCGATCACTGCATCTTTAATAAACAGGGTATATCCGTCCACTTTCCCGATGCCTTCTCCATTCACGCCAATATCCGCGATCTTCACGACTGCTGTATCATTTTTCTTCATCTTTATCTCCTTATAGGGAAATCAGGAGTGCATTACACTCCTGACGTCCTGCGTAAATTCGATTCAAATAATTTATTATATCCCAGCCATTCATGACCGGTCTTTCCCTTAAATATCTCTGTCAGCGTCTGCATTTTCGCGTCCGCGTTATCTGCCAGGTTTAACGCCAGAGCTTCTGCAAGGGCAGGCTTTTTCGGCGAGCCGTATTCCAGCTCTCCGTGGTGAGCGATCACGCAATGTTTCAGTTCATTTGCAAGCTGCGCCGGAAAATCGGGGATCGAGCGCACTGCCTCTCCGATCATCTCCACTCCGATCACAATATGACCGATGAGCTGCCCTTCATCTGTATAATCATTATCCGGAAATGCGGACAATTCTCTCGTCTTGCCGATATCATGGCACATCGCTGCTGTAAAGAGAAGGTCTCTGTTCAGGATGGGATATGCGCCTGCGAAATATTCACACAGATGAAGCACACTCAGCGTATGCTCCAAAAGTCCGCCGGAGAAGCCGTGATGAACGGTTTTTGCGGCGGAATGCCCTTTAAATATTTTGATAAACGCGCTGTCGTTTATAAAGAAATATTCCAGAAGTTTCTTCAGATAGGGATTCCCGATCTGACGGATATACGCAGTAAGCTCCTCATACATTCCCTCCACGCTTTTCTCCGTGGTGGGCATATAGTCCGCCGGATTATACTCTCCCTCCTGTGCCCTCCTGATCTGTTTGATATTGATCTGGAGATTGCCGTTATAGCTGATCACATCTCCGTATACCTCGATAAAATCCTTTTCTTCGTATTCCGCGATCCCCTGAGAGTTCGGATCCCACACCTTCCCGTCAAGGATACCTGTTTTATCCTGAAGAAGCAGATTATCATATGGTTTCCCGTTTCTTGTCTCTGCGGAACGTTTCCCTTTACACAGATAAACATTCCTGATCGTCTCACCTTCATGAAGCCCGTTGATATATCTCATTTCTTTCCTCTTTCTTTTTCTGCTATTCTTGCTGCTATTTTCAGATTATGCACAGCCCGGTCACTCTTTACTTCCGACAGTTACAGTAAAATCGACATCCACATAACCTTCCGCGCCGATCCGCCTGCCTTCGACCAGAATCTGCTGCCCTGCTTTCATTTTGAGTACCGCGCTCTGATATGAACCGATATTCACTATATTTTTATTTTCTATCGCATAGATAATGTCTCCGCTCTGGATCCCTGCTGCCATTGCCGGTGAATCCGGATCCACATCCACTACATATACCCCGCTTGGCATTCCCTGCTCTTCCTTGAGCTCAGATGTTACAGTAGTACCATACACTCCAATATACGGGACGCTTTCTCCGTTCGCCAGAAGCTCTATGATCGATTTCAGATCTGAAATCGCATAAGCATTTGCCATAGAGCTTTCATTGCCGTTCCATACAGACTCCGGGATCAGCCCTATGACCTGCCCCTCCATATTAAACAGTACTCCAGTCCCCTGTTCTTCAGCAGGGATGTTTGTCGTAAGGATATCACATTCTCCGTCAAAAAACGTAGTTTTATAATCTGTCGAATTGACTGTTCCATATCCCATCCCGTCGGCATATCCGAACAAATTTCCCAGTGCCATTACTGTATCGCCCTGTTTCACCAGATTCGAATTTCCAAGCGCAGACACCTTGATCTCAGACCATGTAGAGTCCTTTATATCCCCATGCCGGACACTGAACATCGCCAGGCCGCTGTTTCTGTCGCGTTTTTTCAGAGAAGCCTGGTATTCTTTTCCATCCTGGAATGTGACCGCCCATTCAACAGCCGACTCGCAGACACAATCATCAGCCAGGATCAAAAGCTCCTGACCATTATCCGCGGCAATAACGCCTGCCGCTCCGGTACTGATGCCGGTCATTTCTTTTGCCCAATCTTCATCTGCATTTACAGGCTCTATGGCAACGATCCCTTTCCTGGCCTCCGCAGCTCTCTCATTCATGCTCTCCATCATCTCTTCATAGCTGTCTGCGCTGGCTGCAGGTACAGAATCTTCCTGCGATACGTCTGTTTCGTCCTGATCCTCATCATCCTCCGGGATTGTCACCGCTTTAGGGTTGGCGCGGAACTGATCCTCCAGCCATGGTTTTAGCGCAAAAAAACCAAGACAGGCAAACACTCCCAGCACCACTCCATATACTGCGAACCTGGCGAGCTGTTTTACGAACTGTTCCCTGCTGATCGGTTTTGGCTTTATCGTCTCCTGCAAAAAAGAATATTTCTTTTCCTCCGAGTCCTCCTCCGGGCTCAGATTCTGGTCTTTGTCGTTCGGCATGGACATCATTCTCCTCCGAGTCCTAGTATAACTGATTCGCCTGGATTGTTCAATTCATTTTGGAAAAGCCTTTTCATAATCCCCGGAATGGGGTACAATGCTTACGAATACTAAAATGACGATCAAAAATACAAGGTGACTTCATGAATCAGAAAACACTGACTAAACTTGAATTTGACAAAATAATATCCCTTCTTGAGGAAGAGGCAGGGTCCTTTCGCGGCAGGCAGCTCTGCCGCAGATTAAAACCCATGACTGACCGCGGAAAGATCGATACATTTCAGGAGCAGACAGCAGCGGCTTTCACCCGTATCGTGCAAAAAGGGCGGATTTCCTTCGGGGACGCCATGCCCGTAGAAGAATCTATGAAACGTCTGGAAGTCGGCGGAGCGCTGACTATCTCCGAGCTTCTGCGCATCTGCCGTCTGCTCGCAAACACGGCGCGTGCAAAATCTTACGGCCGGCATGATACTCAGGAAGATTCTGCCGACTGTCTGGATGCTTATTTTGACCGGCTGGAACCGCTCACTCCTCTTTCAACAGAGATCGAAAGATGCATCATCTCAGAAGATGAGATCAGCGATGACGCCAGCAGCACGCTGAAGCATATCCGCCGCAGTATCAGCAGCATCAATGACAAAGTCCACTCCACTCTGTCTTCTTTAGTAAACGGATCTCTCCGGACCTATCTCCAGGATCCCATCATAACAATGCGGGGGGACCGCTACTGTATCCCCGTAAAAGCAGAATACAGAGGTCAGGTACAGGGACTTATCCACGATCAGTCTTCCACCGGCTCCACTCTTTTCATTGAACCGATGGCAGTGGTCAAGCTCAACAATGACTTAAAAGAACTTTACGCGAAAGAGCAGGAAGAGATCCAGGTGATCCTGGCACGTCTCAGCGAGGAGGCAGGGCAGTATATCGAAGAAATACGGACAGACTACCGGACGCTGACAGACCTGGATTTCATCTTTGCAAGAGGAGCTCTGGCGCTCTCCATGCGGGGAAGCCGTCCCCGCTTTAATGAAGACGGGCGTATCCGGATCAGGGAGGGAAGGCACCCTCTGCTGGACCAGAAAACGGTTGTCCCGATAACAGTATCTCTGGGCGAGGATTTTACGCTCCTGATCATTACAGGTCCGAATACCGGTGGGAAGACTGTATCTCTTAAAACTGTTGGCCTTTTCACTCTAATGGGGCAGGCAGGACTTCATATCCCTGCGGGCGACCGTTCTGAACTGGCGGTATTCCATCAGGTTTATGCAGATATAGGTGATGAGCAGAGCATTGAGCAAAGTCTCAGTACATTTTCATCACACATGACTAATATTGTTTCCTTCCTGAAGAAAGTGGATGAGCATTCCCTCGTCCTCTTTGACGAGCTGGGGGCAGGAACAGATCCCACCGAGGGAGCTGCGCTTGCTATTGCTATCCTGTCCCACCTGCACAAGCATAATATCCGCACTATGGCTACTACACATTACAGCGAACTCAAGGTATATGCGCTCTCCACTCCGGGCGTGGAAAATGCATGCTGTGAATTCGATGTAGAGAGCCTGCGTCCTACTTACCGCCTGCTCATCGGAATCCCCGGGAAGAGCAATGCGTTTGCCATATCCGGCAAACTGGGGCTGCCGGACTACATTATCGAGGATGCGAAAAAACGGCTGAGCGAACAGGATATCTCCTTTGAGGATCTGTTGAGCGATCTTGAGACAAGCCGCCGCACGATCGAAAAAGAGCGGGAAGAGATCGCAGCGTACCGCCGCGAGGCTGAAAGCCTGAAGCAGCAGGCAGCCCAGAGACAGGCAAAACTGGATGAACAGAGAGACCGTATCATCAGAGAGGCAAACGAGAAAGCGAACGCAATCCTCAGGGAAGCAAAGGAGGTTGCTGATGAGACGATCCGTAATTTCCATAAATTCGGCAAAGAGAATATCTCGGCAGCAGAGATGGAAAAAGAAAGAGAGCGCCTCAGGAAGAAGATCAAGGATACATCCGCAGCTTCTTCTCTGGGCAGCAAAAAGCCAAAGAAAACACATAAGCCGTCTGATTTTAAGCTTGGTGAATCCGTCAAGGTACTGAGCATGAACCTCACCGGTACGGTCAGCTCCCTTCCTGATTCCCGTGGCAATGTGACAGTACAGATGGGCATCCTCCGGTCTCAGGTCAACATATCCGACCTGGAGATCATCGAAGAGCCTTCTCCTTACACACAGAAAAAATTCAGCCGCACGTCCAAAGGGAAAATCGCCATGGGCAAATCCCTGTCCGTAAGCCCGGAGATCAACCTGCTTGGCAAAACTGTGGACGAAGCAGTTGCGGAATTAGACAAATATCTGGACGATGCCCTTCTCTCCCATCTGAATACTGTGCGTGTAGTCCATGGAAAAGGTACCGGCGCTCTGCGCAAAGGGATCCATGAATACTTAAGGCGGCAGAAACATGTAAAATCCTATCACCTTGCAGAATTCGGGGAGGGTGACGCAGGAGTTACTATTGTAGAACTTGGATAAATTAATTTGGAATTATAATTTGTGCAAGGGGTCTGACCCCTAAGGAGGTACTCAGTATGATCGGAAAACAAAAAATCCTCATCGTGGATGACGATGAGAATATAGCGGAACTTATCTCACTTTATCTCACAAAAGAGTGTTTTGACACGAAGATCGTATATAACGGAGAGGACGCCCTCACTGCGTTTGACAGCTATCAGCCCAATCTGGTCCTGCTGGATCTGATGCTGCCGGGCATTGATGGTTACCAGGTCTGCCGGGAGATCCGCGCCCGCTCCTCCACCCCTGTTATCATGCTCTCCGCAAAAGGGGAAGTATTCGACAAGGTACTTGGGCTGGAACTCGGTGCGGACGATTATATCATGAAACCTTTTGATTCTAAAGAAATGGTCGCCCGCGTACGCGCTGTCCTGAGAAGATATCAGCCTGCAAGATCAGAAGCAGACAGTCCGGAAAAAGCAAAGTGTGTGGAATATGAAGGCATTACGATCAATCTGACCAATTACTCCGTAACTTGTGACGGACAGCATATAGAAATGCCGCCGAAAGAGCTGGAGCTCCTCTACTGTCTTGCCGCCTCTCCGAATCAGGTATTCACCAGAGAGCAGCTCCTGGACCGCATCTGGGGTTATGAGTATATCGGCGACACAAGAACAGTTGACGTTCACATCAAGCGTCTTCGCGAAAAAATCAAGGATCACCCGCATTGGAGTATCAGTACTGTATGGGGCATCGGCTACAAATTTGAGACCAGATAAACTATGGAGATAATGTCATGAAGAGTATGCTTCACCTGAAATTCATCGCACTTTATATCATATTCGGCTTTCTGTGCCTGTTCACGACTGCCACACTGACGACACAGCTCGTAGAGGACCGGCTCATGGAAGACACCTCCCAGACACTGTACAGGGAGGCAGCATTGATTGCCAGCGATTATCTTCCTTCTTATTTTACAGACGGTTCTTCCATTGATGCAGTTCAGGCACAGCTTGCAGCGATGCGGCTGTATCTGGACGCCTCCCTGTGGTTCGTAGACAGCACGGGCACTATGATCACCTCGTCAAATATCGAGAACACTTCCGCCCCTGAGGCGATCGAAGAATTCAATCCCGCTGAGATTGGAGGAAACCAGTATATTTCCGGCACTTACCACGGCTATTTTGACGAAGATGTCATAACTGTAATGTCCCCCGTCACCGAAGGCTTTTTTACAAAAGGCTACCTGCTGATCCACAGTCCTGCGGAGAATATTGATCTGCGCTGCCGGGCAGTCATGCTGCCGGTATACATTAGTCTTGGCGTTATTTACCTGCTGTCTTTTATCTTTCTTCTCGGCGTCCACTTCATCGTGTACCGCCCTGTTAAAAAAATATCAGAGGCTGCGCGGCAGTACGCCCTCGGAAACCTGGACTACGAGATCCCCGTCACCGCACATGACGAAGTCGGATATTTATCTGCTTCTCTGAATTACATGGCAGCCCAGCTTAAGGATATGGATGACTACCAGAAAAAGATCGTGGCAAATGTATCCCACGATTTCCGGTCTCCCCTCACTTCGATCAAAGGCTATGTGGAAGCAATGGCGGATGGCACGATCCCCCCTGAAATATACGGAAAATATCTGAATATCATTCTTTTCGAAACAGAACGCCTGACAGACCTGACAAGCGATCTTTTGACTCTGAATGAATTTGACACAAAAGAACTCCTTCTTTCCAAAGCCGAGTTTGACATCCAGGATGTCATCAAAAAAACAGCGGCTTCATTTGAGGCGGTCTGCACTCCGAAGCATATTTCTATCGAGCTTCTCCTTATGCCGGGTACTGTCCGTGTATATGCGGACAGGCGCAAGATCCAGCAGGTACTCTACAACCTGATCGACAACGCTGTCAAATTCAGTGAAAACGGTTCTTCTGTCACTGTGGAGGTAACTTTAAAAAATGAGAAAGCCTTTATTTCCGTGAAAGATCACGGTGTGGGCATTCCCAAAAAAGATCTGAACAAAATATGGGAGCGTTTTTACAAATCCGACCTCTCCCGAGGTAAAGACAAAAAAGGGACAGGACTTGGCCTTTCCATCGTAAAAGAAGTTATCCAGGCGCATAACGAACATATTAATGTGATCAGCACCGAAGGCGTGGGGACGGAATTTATCTTTTCCTTGAGCCGCGCGGGATAAAAAGCGCTGTGGAAGTGTTGGATTCCACAGCGCTTTTTTCCGGCTTCTACTCGTACAGCATCAGCTGCACAGCCTCATCCTCCATATTTTCCTTGTCTACCCATGTATATCCAGTATTAACTACTGCCTCATTTCCAATCTCCAGGATCGTCCGAGCCGCGGCGACCACCGTGGCATACCCCATGCCAAACGGATTCTGGACTATCAGACCATCGATCTCGCCGGAATCAAGCGCCTCGAGCTGCTCCTTCCCGGAATCAAATCCGACCAGAGCGATATCCTCCGATTTCTCCATGTATCTCAGCGCCTCCAGCCCCAAAACAACTGCATCAGCATTTGTCCCAAAACAACCCTTAAGTTCCGGATGCTTTGAAAGATAATATGCGACAGTCTCCTCATCGCTCATACCGCCGGCAATGGAATCGATATCTTCCAGCTTTGTCTTTGCCTCCTCTGATATCGGATCCTCACCTGTGTCACTGTCAGGATCCGTTCCCAGCCCCGATGCTGCCTCTGTCCATGCGTTCAGCTCTTCCGGCGTTACGCCCAGTTCCTCCGCCGCAGCCTGGCGCTTCATCTCTTCAAGCTGATCCAGATAAATTGTTTCAACAATAGAAACCCCCGGATGATCCGCAGACAGTTCCTGCCGAAAAGCCTCCTCGCGCTCTCTTGCATTTCCCGACACAGAATCCTGTACGAGCAGCGCCACCTCACCGCTGTCACCGATGACCTCGCAGAGCTTTTCTGCCCCGTTTGCAGCAGCCTCCGTATTATCAGTCATACAGGTACACTGAATCCCCTGATAACTGTTCCTTGAATCAAACGCTACGATCGGGATACCATTACCAATCGCAAGGTCAAACTGGACAGCTGACGAATCTTCATCAATACTGGCAATAGCGATCACATCCGGGTACCTTGACATCTCCTCATCCAGAATATTGACCTGCTCATCTATGTCTTCACTGTCTGACGGGGCATTAAAGAGCACTTTGACCTTATCTTCCCCTGTATATCCGAGCTTCTCATTTATATCATCCGCCGCCTGCCGGACTCCTTCCTGTACCTGTTTCCAATATGGGGAGTTCTCCATCTTCCCTATGACTGAAATATAGGTACCCGGTTCCAGATCCAGGTCATCCACTGTTCCATATACTGCGGGAGTTATCATATTCAGCTTCGGCTGCCACTCCGGCACCTGTGATTCCTCCCCGGTAAATACATTGTCCGAATCCCCGCTGCCGCATGCGCAGATTCCCATTGCCGCACATACTGCCAAAGATACAGCAGCAATCAATCTCTTCTTCATTTTCTTCCTCCATACCCCGGAACTTTCTTTAGTGCTCCGTTTCAGCAGTTTTCTGCATCATCTCTTTATCTTACACCAATTTAACAGAAAAAAATGTGAATTTTTCCTAAAATTTCAGGTATACATTCAAAGCTGCCTCATCCCATATGTCCAAACACTGCTTTAAAGTATTTAATTTAGAACATTCCAAACTCTTGTATATTCTCTTTTCGTGTATTAGAATAGGGTTATCGGAAAGGAAGATTCCTTTTCTGAAAACCAAAGAAGGAGGATACATACTATGGCACACGTAATCAGTGATGAATGTGTAAGCTGTGGTTCTTGCGAAGGCGAATGCCCGGTAGGCGCTATCTCCGAAGGCGATGGCAAATACGAAATCGACGCTGATGCATGCGTAGATTGCGGAGCATGCGAGGCTGCCTGTCCGACAGGTGCTATCTCAGCAGAGTAATAATATACAATCGCAAAGTGATCACAAGCAAAAAGCACTGTCCTTATGGGCAGTGCTTTTTTATGATCTCTCCCTTCGCGTTTTCATCATCCATAATGATCTCTCCCACCTCAGGCACTGAGATGCGGCCTGCGTATGGGTTTTTTATGCTGAGTACAGGAGTGGTGATCACAGCTTCCACCTCCGAGCGCTCAAATGCAAGATCCGTATCGATCATCTCACAGTTATCCAAAGTCAGGTTTCTGCAGTAACACAGCGGCTGCGTGCCAATGATCTTACAATTTTCAAAGGTAACATTTTCACAGTACCAGGCAAGGTACTCGCCTTTTACCACACTGTTCCGCACAACCACATCTTTTGCGTGCCAGAATGCATCCTTTGTATCAAACTCGCAGTTCTCAAACACCGCGTCCTTTATGTACTGAAAAGAATATTTTCCTTCCAGTTTCACATTTCTGAACAGCAGATGATCCGAACGCATCATAAAATACTGGCTCTGCGCGCTTGTATTTTCCATCTCTACTCCACTGGCCGACCAGCCAAACTCAGGAGAGACGATATCGCAGTCACGGATCACAATGTGTGAGCACTCGCGCAGCGCTTTGATGCCATGCATCTTTGTGTCCGAGATTTCAATATGGTCAGAGTACCAGAGTGCTGCCCTGCACAGCTCCGTCATATCAGAGCTGATGATCTTCAGCCCGTGGTCATGCCAGAAAGGGTACCTGAGATTAAAATAGCAGTTCCTTGCTTCAATATTACTGCATTCCTTGAATGCGCTCTCCCCGTCCGCAGGTCCGTCGAACCTGCAGTTTTTCACTGCAATATCACGACTCCCATAAAGCGCCCTCTCCATGTCAAATGTCTTGTTTTCTATGATGTCCATTCATGTACGCCTCCTTATCCTCCGCCGGAACGCCTTCCGAAAAAGGAGGGCGCTGCTCCGGTATGTTTTATTATACTCCCGGCAGGAGGATACGGCGAATACTTGTTTTCTATATCTTTCTATACGCGCAGCGTATGAAAATGTCGTTGTGCCGCCGGAATTCTGTCAGCCGGACGGTTCTGTCTCCCTACATGGATCCGATCGTATCCACTACGGACATCTCCCTGATCCGGCGTGCAGGTCCCGCGACAGCGGCAATAGCTGACAGCACCATAACAGCAAGGATCACTCCCAAAGCTTCAACCGGAACCTTCCATGGATCCCCCCACCGGCTGGTCACAAGCAGATCATAGATCTTCCAGTTCAGCAGGAGTCCCGCCGCGCATCCTGCCGCCATACCTCCGGCCACATAGCTGAAAGCCTCTGCCGCCACCATATGCACAAGCTGGCTGCCACTCATGCCGATCGCCCTCATGGCGCCATACTGCCTGATCCTTGCGGATACGCTCATGGAAATACTGTTGATAATATAGAAGACGGAGATCAGGGCGATCACTGCAAGGAAGCCGTAGAGGAACAGGGCAAACGAATAGTACGCCCCTCTCACCTCACTGTTTGCCTCCCGGTTATCCGTCACTGTAAATGTTTCTCCAGCCAATCCGCGGATCCGTTCCACATCCCGGTCTGTCACTCCCTGTTCAAACTGAAGATCAATGACTGTGTACCCTGTCTCTCCGGTCAGCTTTTCAAAAAGCTCCTCCGAACAGATCAAAACCGTAGATCCCGGAGACACATTAAAGGCACTCCCATTAAGCACGCCGGACACGGTCACTGTCTCTGTCCCGGAAGGAAAATCTATGGCAATCTCCTCCCCGGGAGAAAAATCCCGGGCCGCATCCATTGTCACTGCCGGATCCTCTCTCAGTTCATCTGCCAGTTCCCTGGGGACAGAACAGGTATTATCCACGCTGGATATGGTCAGGTCCGGGGCGGAAGGGCGAAGAGGTTTTATTCCATGTTCCATGAAATCAAGCGCGGGGCTGAAGCTCAGGAAAAGAATGATACTGAAAGTGAATGAACCGGACATCAAAAGAAAGTTTTTCCGGCTCCCCGCGGCATGATGAATCCCGAGGGCAGCCTCCACAGGGAAGAATCTGACATGCGCGGTCCTTCGGACCGCATATGTACTCCCTGCATTTCCCGATACCGCAGTCAGGGGCGAGACTCTGGACGCTCTCTTCGCCGGGGATCTCGCCGCCAAAATCACCGTGGTCAGACCGATCACAGCGCCGGCCAGAAGCCCCGGGATACTCACGCCGAACATCTGCATTCCCGAGAAATACGCAGGGCTCACTGCCCTAAGCACAGCATAGAGCCCCCACACGACAACTATACTTATCCCCAGTCCCAATGGAATGGCTGTCCTGCACCAGTTCAACGCCTCTCTGCGCACAAACCTCCGTACCTGTCTCTGATCCGCCGGATGAATAAGGCGGATGCGGTAAAATACATTCATCTTCTCAACAACTATCACATGCAGGGATTTACCACCATCTTCAACCCGGAGCGGGAATCTCCGGGGTCCACTGACACCGGGAGCACTGCCGGCTTCTGAGTACAGTGCAGACAGTAACCACCGGTAATCAGACCGTTTCCTGTCCGGTACCGCAGGCGGCGGTCTTTTTATAAAACATGTGGTTAGTAATTTCTAACTCAAAAAGGAGGAATTCTTATGCAGGAAAAAAGTCCTATGCTCCGGCTGTGGGAGCTTGGGGAAGAATATCACGGCGGGCTGATACGCGCGGTTTTTTCCGCGTCCGTCGGCGTTTTATGCGGCATACTGCCATATTTCGCAGCAGCACAGATCATCATAGGCCTTATTCATTCTAAGCAGGACACTTCATTTTATCTGTTCTGGTGCTGTCTGGCGCTGGGAGGCTACATCCTTCGGGCGGTTCTTTATGCGCTCGCACTCTCCATGTCGCATAAAGCGACCTTTGCTATTTTAAAAAGTATCCGGGAACGTATCCTTGCAAAGCTTCCAAAACTTCCACTGGGAACTGTCATGGACACCCCTAGCGGCCAGATGAAGCAGATCATCGTGGATCAGGTTGAAAGTATGGAACGGCCTCTTGCGCACCTTCTGCCGGAGATGACGTCAAATATACTGGCTCCGGTCTGCATCCTGATCTACCTGTTTATCTTTGACTGGCGGATGGCGCTGCTCTCTCTCGTCTCCATCCCTGTCGGCATGGCGTTCATGATGGCTGTAATGGCAAATTACGGGAAGCAGTACGAGGGGTCTGTCAAGGTAACCCAGGCAATGAACTCCACCATCGTTGAATATATCGACGGTATTGAGGTGATCAAGGCATTCAATCAGGGGAAAAATTCCTACGTGAAATTTTCTCAGCGTGTCCTCGCAAACGCATCCTACTTCTACCACTGGATGAAGAGCTGTCAGCTCCCGGTGTCCCTTTCCCGGACACTGGCGCCCACAACACTGATCACCACTCTTCCCGCGGGCTGGATCATGTATCTGGGCGGCTCCCTGGATATCGAGACTTTTATTACTGTTATCATCCTCTCCCTGGGCATTGCCGGACCTCTGCTTGCCGCCATGGATTTCGTGGACAGTCTGGCAAAGGTTGGAACCATCGTAGGTGAAGTTGACTCTATCTTAAGCAGCGAAGAACAGCATCACGGTCTGACTCCCGTATCTTTCAGTTCTGAGGATATCCGGTTGGATCATGTGTCTTTCGGCTATCACGCGGATCAGGAGATCCTGCATGACGTTTCCCTATCCATCCCGGCCGGAACCATGACCTCATTTGTCGGTCCGTCAGGCAGCGGGAAATCAACGATTGCAAAGCTGGTCGCAGGGTTCTGGGATGTAGAAAAAGGCAGGATCACTTTAGGCGGACATGATTTAAAGGATATCCCTCTCCGCCAGCTTTATGAACATACTGCGTTCGTCTCTCAGGACAATTATCTGTTTAATGAATCGATACGGGAAAACATCCGCATGGGGAAACCCGGAGCCGGCGATGCGGAAGTAGAAGCCGCGGCAAAAGCCGCGGGCTGTGATTCCTTCATACGGAAACTGGAAAACGGCTACGATACCGTGGTGGGCGGAGGAGGCGCCCATCTCTCCGGCGGCGAACGACAGAGGATTGCTATCGCACGGGCCATGCTAAAGGATGCCCCCATCGTGATCCTGGATGAGGCTACCGCATATATCGATCCCGAAAATGAGGCTGTCGTCCAGAAAGCTGTGGCCAAACTGGTAAAAGGGAAGACCATAATTGTCATTGCCCACCGTCTCTCTACCATTACGGACGCGGACCGGATCTTTGTCGTGGCGGACGGACGGATTTCTGCATCCGGAACACATGAGGAACTTTTAAAGCAAAGTGCAATGTACCACGAAATGTGGCAGGCACATATCGGAGCAAAGTTTTGTGGTGCTTGCTCTTACCAGCGGGGACCTGACATACCATGCGGCATGGACCGCTCTTCTTCTACTCATTGCCAGTATAGCCGGGAGAGCCGTCATCAACCGCTTCACCCAGCTTCAACAGACCCACGCAGGATACTTCATGGTTGCAAATAAAAGAATTGCCATCGGTGATAAACTGAAACGTATTCCTATGGGGTATTTTAATGCCCGGAGCCTTGGAGAGATCACCGGGATCTCCACCACCGTGCTCGACGTAGTGGAGAGCAACGGGCCTGTCGTGCTTGTCAGCATCCTCAGCGGTTTTATCAATTCCATTGTATTTCTCCTCTGTGTGTTCGGATTCGACTGGCGCATCGGCTTTCTTTCCCTTGCAGGCACAGTACTTTATCTGCTCATTACTTCCGCTATGGAGAAAAAATCTGCCCGGGTGACGCCCCGGCGTCAGGAGTCCGAAGCCCAGCTTGTAGACGCCATACTGGAACAGATCCAGGGCATGAGCGTGATCAAATCCTTTAACCTGACCGGGAAAGGTGACCGCCGGGTCAGAGGAGCGCTGGAATATAACCGGAAGAGCAATCTTGACATTGAGCGCCTCTTCACCCCCTATATGGTCGCCCAGGAATTGAGCCTGCATCTGTTCTCCGTACTGATTATGGGAGCCGGGATTATTTTCTGCCTGAACAGAAGCATGACACTTTCCGATGCCCTGATGACAGTGATCATCTCCTTTATGGTATTCTCGCAGATCCAGTCAACAGGAAGCGCCGTATCCCTGCTGCGTGTCGTCGGAAGTTCCATCGACCATGCAGACCAGATTGACGAAATTCCGGAAATGGACAGCACCGGAAGACCGGTATATCCGAAAAGGCATGATATTTCTTTCGATCATGTGAACTTTTCTTACGATAAGAGACCGATTCTGAAAAATGTTAACGTAACAATACCGGACCGTACCACTACTGCCATCATAGGGCCCAGCGGTTCTGGAAAGACCACCCTGTGCAGTCTGATCGCCCGGTTCTGGGATGTGGACCGCGGCTCGATCTGTATCGGCGGCACAGATATCCGGGAGTATACACTGGCAACGGCAAATGTTGATCCAGAAAATGAAGATAAACTTCAGAAAGCCATGGAAGAGCTGATGCGTGACAAAACGATCCTGATGATCGCCCACCGGCTCAAGACCGTACAAAAAGCAGATCGGATCCTGGTGCTGGACGAAGGACGGATCGTGCAGAATGGAACCCATGCAGAACCCAAGGATACACCTGGGATCTACCGGGATTTCCTGGGAGTCAGGAAAGAAGCTGCGGGGTGGAAACTGTAAAAGTATGAGGCTGTCGGTTAATACCGCTTTTTTAGCCCCTGACATACAGGGAAGAGGCAGTCCGTCTGGATTCTTTTGCTGGCTGATCAGAGGATTGCTGTGATTGTTCCCACTGCAAGGCAGGCTGGCAGGCCAAGAAGCATACCAACACAGGACTGCTTGATATGAAAACGGTAGTCCTTATATTCTTCCATATCCTCTGTGCCTGGTATCCTGACTTTTTTCGAATGGCAAAACCAGATGCAATCAAGTATCAGAGCGTCATACCAATCAATGATCAGCCAGATCAGGTAGGAATCCCGAAACCCTTTCCAGAATGTATCCGCTCCATTAAACTGTTTCAGGACAACAGCGAAGATGAACACAAAAGCAAGCAGGGCGATCCCCTTTCGGAGGATATCTGCCCTGGTAAAGCGTTGTTCTCTTTTTTCGATCAATCCTAATTCCATACATTTCTCCCGTATGGCCGGAGGATAATCTCCCACTGAGGTTAGGCGATTTTTCAATGTCAGGGGCACAATCAGGATTGTGAATAACAAGATACCGATCAGGCTTTCTATAATAATTACCATTTCATATATTTCTTCTGCAACATTTTCATGCCGCTTTTGTTTCAGACCGCAAACCCGGCAAAGCTTAATTCGCATCCCTGACCCACACGACTGATAATATTGACAATCCTCGTCATAACCTCCGGATATTTTTCCTTTTTAGTGAAAACGAGAATCCTGGTATATCCCTCGGAATACTCAGCCTCATCTACTTCTTCAATCTCGCGGACCTCGCGCATAATTTCTGAAGCTTCTGCTTCGCTCAGCGCTTTAGACAACCGATAATACCTTCCCATGGTTCATTCCCTCTTTCTCTAATTAGTTGTGTCTAACTAAAATATAACGCTTTTTGGCGAAAAACACAATGGGTAGGCAATTAAAAACCACCTGTAATTTGTTTCAGTAAGCAAGAATAAAATCCTTCTCATTGCAAAACAGATAAATTCAGAGTATACTATATTAAAAATTAGCCGTTCGCCTAAATTTTGAGGTAATTTATGGAATAAAGCCGAACGGCTAATTTATTGACCACTTAAAAAAAATCATGCCGTTCGGCTAAAAAGGAAGTTGGAAATGAAAATAATTGATGCAAAATCGCTTGGCAAAGCAATACGCGACCGAAGAAAAGAGCTCCACTATACACAGACATATTTATCCGAATTCACGGGATTCAGCGTCAGCTTTATTTCTGATCTGGAACGCGGGAAGCCCACGGTCGAATTAGAAAAAACACTTAAAATCATTAATATACTCGGATTAGATATATTGATAGAAAAGCGAGGATAAGATGAACAATAAGTTAACGGTATTTATAGAAATTAACGGGACAAGCATTTATGTCGGGGATATCATTGGGGATACTCCGGCACGCGCGAGTTTCACATACTCTCCCGAATATCTGTTAAATCCGGAAAACCGCCCCATTTCGATAAGTTTGCCTCTTACTAAAGCAGCCTTTTCTCCGGAACAGACAAAAACATTTTTTGACGGTCTCCTTCCGGAAGGTTTTACCCGTCGTTGTGTAGCAAGCTGGATGCATGTAGATGAGAACGATTATTTGTCTATCCTTGCAGGTTTAGGACACGAGTGTCTCGGAGCTGTAAGGATTGTCGCACAAAACAGTCCGCTTCTTCCGCCTGAATATCGCAGGCTTACAGACGCTGAAGCGAAAAATCTTGCCAGAGAAGGTGCTGCAGAATCTGCACAGTTAATCACAAAATCACATTTATCTCTTACCGGAGCTTCAGGAAAAGTCGGTCTGTATTACGATGAAAAAAACAACCAGTGGTATCTTCCCGTAGGTGATGCTCCAAGCACCCATATTGTAAAGCAAAGCCATGTGCGTTTACAGGAAATTGTAGCCAATGAACAGCTGTGTCTTCTCACCGCACGTAATTTAGGAATAGATATACCAGAAAGTTTCATAGTAAATATTGGTGATTTTTCGGACGGTGATGTCCTGTTCGCGACCAGAAGATATGACCGAAAAATACATCCCGATGCCAGAATAATAAACGGACTTTCCGTTCCTTACCGGCTTCATCAGGAAGATTTCGCTCAGGCACTCGGTATTGCTTCAGCAAATAAATATGAGAGGGAGCATGAAGACTATCTTAATAGAATGTTTGCATTACTCCGCGCCTATTCAGCAGATCCAATGACAGATCAGCTAAAGCTATGGGACATATGTATTTACAACTATCTTATCGGGAACACCGATAACCATATTAAAAATCTGTCTCTATTATACAGCCCGGATTTAAAATCAATACGTCTCGCCCCTGCCTATGATATCATCAGCACAGTAATCTATGAAAGCAGCACAGAAAATATGGCTTTGAGCATCGGAGGTATATATAAACTCAATGAAATAACAAAACAGTCTTTTGAAGCACAAGCAAAGCATATTGGATTAGGTACTAATCTGGCGATGAAACGATTTGATGCAAGGCTTTCCTGCTGAATATGATATAGTCTCTGATATAAACCTTTCTTTTCCATCAACTCACTATGTGTTCCACTTTCTACTAATTTCCCATCATCTAATACAAATATCTGATCAGTGCCCTTTGGAAGAACGCCTGTATCTCCTTTGGGGATTTCGCCTTGAAAAACTCCGGGCTGGCGGTTATCAACGTATCGACAAACCGTGTGCTGTCCTTGCGGGTTCGGCATCCAGCCTGCTCAATCCGGCTCTGAATGACGTGGTAATAGCGTTCCTCCGGCTTGACAATATGGAAGTTGTATTTGCTCCGGCTGGTGTCAATGTCGGGGTTGCTGGCGTATTGTTCTTTCTGTCTTTCGTGA
>ERZ1643247.91-NODE-91-length-125366-cov-11.096799_pt1 | contig 125366 bp, 141 predicted proteins | sample MGYA00579264_ERZ1643247 | MGnify/ENA primary metagenome ERZ1643247 (study PRJEB29033, sample SAMEA4952262) | chicken gut metagenome | biome: Broiler Chicken; feature: Gastrointestinal Tract; material: Caecum | place: Ireland | collected 2018 | study: Broiler... | reverse complement strand
GGAAGAGGTTTCGATCTCTTCCCTTTATTTTTGCCAATGATAATTATACTCTAAGCCATTATGCAGGAAATCAATTTAACTCCCATAAAAATCGAAAATTAAAAGAAGTTATCGAATGCGAATCCGCATTAAAATCAATTTTTACCCATTAGACAATAAAATATTCATTGAAGCAAATAAAAACGCTGTACGGGGCTGTCAGAAGCCCACAGAGGTATATTACGATGAATACATACAAGAATAATTACTGCAAAATATAAGAAAAACGCAGAGCGTAAGAAATCGTGTAAGGATTCATGTAAGATTTCTTACATGATTTCTTGTAAGAAAAATGTGACATAATATCTCTTACTCTTATCTCTTATATATAGACTCTTTAGATTCTTTTATTTCTTTTGGTTCTTTTCTTTGTTTTCTTGACGTTTCCAAAACGTAAAGATATAGTTGAAGTGTGGTAGTTTTGCGGCGGGGGAAGGAGAAAAGTGTATGAGGAAGAATAGAAGAAGGGTGCTTGCGTTGGCGGCAGTATGCTGCGTGGCACTGGCGGGCTGTGGCAAGGCAAGGGGAGAAATGAATGTTAAAACAGTGAAGGAGCCGGAAGAATTGGAGGAAACTCAGCTTCAGGGCTACACTTTCGGAATCCCGGAATCGTGGGAAGAAGGGGATAATTCATCGGAGGACACCATGTTCTATTATCCGGATCAGGCGGCAATTATGGTGAGCTATCAGGATTCGGACGTGGATCTCTCTGATGATGTGCAGAGAGAACAGTTCGCTGAAGGTGTTGGATCAGGATTTGAGAAGTTCAAACTCGTTGATGAATCTGAGATAACAGTGTGCGACGAAGCTGCATATGAGTTTGATATGAATGCCAGGATTTCGGGGGAAGATTATTCTGTACAGATGATATCTATACCTACTGGAACTGGGATTTTATGCTTTATGTTTGGCGTGTTACAGGACTCGGACTATGATTATAGCGAGCAATTTGGCCAGATTGTTGAAAGCATAGAAAAGCAGTTAGTCTTTAATAAAACGTTTGATGATATGCACTCGGCATATGCCCTTTTAACCGATTATGGCATGAACGAGTTCGCTACTGATGGAGTCCAAATCATGGATGATGGATCAACTATGGAACTTCTGATCGATGTTGAAAATGATGTTATTGTGACCATCATAGGCGATGCGGATGAAAATGTTGAGGTGATATCAGCGACATCCAGTAGCGAAGCACAGTTCTTGTCCGTTTGTACAATGACACTTGTTGGACTTGATATTCTGTCGGATGATGCATCCGATTTTGAGAAAAATTTGTCTCCGGAAAATTTGAAAGAGATGGGGACGGATCTGGAAGATGCTGTGTCGGAGGTAATAGACGGAGTATCCTATGTACTCACAAAAGAAACAGACGGATCTTATCGCCTTATACTTCAAAGGGATCCGGATACAGCAGAAGATTACGAAGCCTTAGTGGCTGAGAAAGAATTGCAATAAATGCTGAAAGAGGATATGGGAAATAAGTGATCTGCGGCACGCAAAAGTGAATATAGAATGTAGCAAAAAGGCGAGGGAAAAGATCCTCGCCTTTTTTATTCTGACTCTGACCGTATTCGAGAAATAGAAAATAAAATCGAAAAATAGAAGTAAAACACTTGACATCTTCGAGATATAGAAGTATACTATAATCACAAGATACAAAAACACAACACACACGGAGGAAGAGGAAATGATGAAGCAGGAATTTGAACGGCTTGCAAAAATCGAAGTGACAGAGGAGACTTACACAAAGATTATTGAGCCTATGTACATGGCGACGGAGCTTTCTAAGCAGGACTTCATAAACCTGCTGAACCTGAAAGTGCTTGCGGCACCGAAAGTGAAAGACATTAAGAAAATGCGTATTCGTGATAGAAGCGGATGTTCAATGACACCAAACGGATGTTGGTATCATGTTAAATGGGTTGAATTGATCGACGTCGACATAGCGACAGGAAAGTTTATCGTAAAACCCTTGGATGATTCGGATCTCAGAAAAATTGTAGATGAAGGACATGATTTACACCTTGCCTATGATTACGATTTTGATTACCTGATGTGCGTTGACACACAAAAGAAACCTATAGCACTTGGCTTTTAGGCATTGAATCCCGCCCCGGAGGTTACGAGGGCAGGAAGAAGGGGATTATGAACTATTCTAAAATGACAGATGAACAGCTGCTGAAACTCCAGACGGCTTTTACAGCGAGAGGAAACCTCAATGCAGCAACAGAGGTTTCAGAGTTTAGAGAATTTTTCGGAAAGACTGTTCAGGTTGTAAAAGGACGGAAAGTTCCGAAGGGAACGACAGGAAAATGCTTTTGGATTAAAAGGTATGATTATTCCCGTTACGGGGATCCGTGGGGAATTTACAGCAGTACACGGATTGGAATCAAGACACCCGATGACGAAGTTTATTTTACTTCTCTCGATAATGTGGTTATCTGTGAGAAAAAGGAGATGACGATATGACATTGAAAAGAAGATACATACCTATACATGAAGCCCTCAAGGAAGCCAGAGAATGTGATCCGAGACTAACGGAAGAAGACGGACTCTGTGCTTGCTATGACATAGAGAATATGGGATTTTGCGGTAATGGCGCGCGATGGTATCACTTCACTGATATTTACGGAGAGCCGGCTTATACAATTAAATTTTAGGCCGGACATGATCCGGCACTGTAATGCAGGCTACTGACAGGAATCAAAAAGGAAGATCAGTACGACGGTTCCCACCCCGTGAAATGCAGAGGGCAGATAATATATTATTCAATGCAGGAGGAAGGATATGAAGTTTGAAGAGTTTAGAACAAAGGTGAAGGAAGCGTTGCCGGAATTTCTGCCGGGTGAATTGAGCAAGAGCGTGATCCGCGATGTAAAAGCAGATAAAGTTCAGATGGGAGAACTCCGCGGGATTATGATTATTCCGCCCAGGAGCAATATGGGTGTAAATATTTATCTGGAAGAAGCTTTTCGGGAGCATCTCTCAGGAATGCAGTTTACAGCCATAATGAACAGAATATCTGATACTGCTGTCGGATCCATGGGTGAAATGGAAGGTCATGATTTCAGCTTCTTAAGAGACTACAATCTTGCTAAGGGGATGCTGACAATGCAGGCAATCAACCGGGATCGGAATGAGGGGATCCTTAAGAATGTTCCGCACAGGATCATTGAAGATCTGGCAATTGTTTACCGCTTTGATCTCGGAAATGGTCCGGGAGGGAGATTTTCAACTCTTATTACAAACAATCTGTTGAAGGCGTATGGCATCACACCTGATCAGCTCCATGCCGATGCAATAGAAGCGGCGCAGAAAACAATGAAATACAGTATCCTGAGTATGAATGAAGTACTTGAAAGAATCCAGATGGAAACACTCGGGCATATTGTAGAAGAGCCGATTGCTTGGAATCCGATGCACGTTGCGACAACGGAAAATTCCTGCTTCGGAGCTGGCATTATCGCAATTCCGGATTTTCTGGAGGATGCGGCGGAGAAAATGCACGGCGATTTTTATGTACTCCCGTCATCTATCCATGAAATTATTTTGATCCCGGCAAATTGTGGAGTGGATGCAAGTGAGCTGAGAGAGATGGTCTGCGATGTGAATACGGCGGAAGTTTCGGAAGAGGAGAAGCTCTCTGACAATGTCTATTTTTACAGAGCAGCGGACCACAGTTTCAAAATTGCGGGTGAGTGAAATGAAAAGATTTGAACACACACGAAGGTCGGCGGATGTATACAATGCCATGATCCGGGAGTGGGCAGGGGTTTCCTGTGACAGTGATCTGGAAAGACTGGGAATAGAGTATAAAGAATACATATATTCCGGACTCTTTATGGATATGCTGAGATTTAATGGGGCCGGAGCCACGGAATATGAGAATGTTGCTAAATGGGCAGAACAGCATGGGTGCATCATAAGCGAATCGGAGGAAGGGTGGCTTGTAAATCTGCCAATAGAGTAAATGGAGGCGCATATGAAAAAGAGCCACGTTGAGATATTGGAGTTTTGCAAAAAGTATATGATCGAAAATGGATATCCTCCGAGTATGCGTGAAGTTGCGGAGGGGATCGGGCTGAAATCAACAAATACAGTATGGCATTACATGAAAGAAATGCGTGAGAATGGAACGATCATTTCCGGACCAGAATTTTCATCGAGAGCATATCGGATCCCTGGCATGAATTACGTATACACAGGAGCTGATTTAACGGAGGGAAGAAAATGACATTGAGAGAAGCCGCAAAAGGAGTTGTGACAGCATATGGAGGAACTTACTACATAGGATTTGAGAATCCGGAGATAGGTGAAGATCAGACGATGTTCACGGCTGACAATCTTAAGGATCTTGAAATGCTGTGGAATGATTTCTGTGAGGAGAATGGATTCAGGAAGAATAGCGTTACATATGTGGAGAGGGTGTGAACATGGAGAAAAAGAAAGCGTTTCCGTTAAAGCTCACAATCAATCTTGAAATTACAGAGGAAGACATAGATGATATCATGTCTACGGCTCTTGAGGGAGGAATCTACTACTGGTGCACAAGAGTTAAAGTTGAAGGTGAATATCTTGGAGAATATGCAAGCGATCAGATCTCCCGCGGGGGGACCCTTAAAATCTATAACAGCGAGGGAGGAACAGTGCATGAGCTGACCAGGGAAAAGTTCACAAGAGGACTGGAAATGTATTTGGGAAATCCTATTTATGAAACATTATATTTGGAGGAGGGTAAATACAAGGTAGATGTGGGGAGTATTGATGCTTGTGCGGCGGACAGAATTATCCAGTATGCATTGTTTGGGGAAATTGTTTACAGTTAAGGGGGGAGCAGGAATGTTTGGAAAGATCGTTGTAGGGACGTATCTGCAGGATTGCTGCATGGACAGAAGATTCATGGGGGAGCACATAACTCTCTTCTGGATGAAAAAGAGAGATGCGAGGAAGTTGGTGAAAAGAAGGATGGGCTTCAGATCCTTGCGGGATTTTCTGAAAAGATACACGTTTGACGATTCAGAGCAGCTTTACATTTTGGCAAAACGGTATAATCAGGTGAGAAGAGAATGGATCGAGAGGGCTTAGGAAATGGACGGTGAAAAAGAAATCAGAGGATGTGATTGCAAAGACATTATCGGAAAGATGATTTCGGCGGAAGGCCTCGGGGCTACTGAACTTGGAAAAAGGCTGGGAGTGACAAGGCAGTATGCGGCACAGATCATCAGCAGAGGAAAATACGGAGTGAGATGCGACACATTCGAGCGCATAGCAGCCGTTTGCGGATATGAAATCATATGTCGTAAAATAATCGAAAAATAGAAGTAAAATACTTGACATCTTCGAGATATAGAAGTATACTATAATCACAAGATACAAATAAACAACACACACGGAGGTAAAGAAGATGTTCAAAGTCATCTGGGTAAAGGAAATTAAAAAGGATGGGAAGTGGTTTTTGACAAGCGGAAACACCATAGTTGAAGCAAAATCAGAAAATGAGGCTTACTGGAAAATGAGATATGAAGGATTTAGCGTTACCGGAGTTGAAAATTATTTTGAATAAGTCTCAAACAGGTAAATTTTTTTACCCTAAAATATCGAAAATTAGAAGTAGAGTTCTAAAGCTCGAAATGAGAGAACATGGTAGTTGAGAAACTGTTTTTATCGCAGAACTTTCCGGCCCATATGGTGGTGGAAACTGAAAAAGGAGTTTACGGAAAGTTTCTTGCGACTCCAGCGAGAAAGGTTCAGGAGGAAGATATTACATCTCTTCCGGCGTATGTAGCAAAAGGAAATAACGCAGAAGAAGCGCCGGATTACCTGTACAGGATGTATGGTCTGGAAAGAAGGGAGGGAGAAAAGTGAGAGTTTTCAGCAGCTATTCAGACAGAAGCAATCACCGCCTGAATGTGGAAATTGAGAGATTCATTGATGCATGGGAGGGAACGGTGATCGGGTATCAGGTGAAGAATATGTATGAGAATGGTACAGACTATGAAAGCATCTGTGAGGCTATGGATCTTGACTATTCAGAATACGAGGAGGTGTAAGCGGTGAACAGAAAAAGGAGAAAGAAGCTGGAAGCTGCATTTGAAAAGATTTCGGATGCAATAGAAATTTTGGATGATGCAATAAGCGAAGAGCAGGAGAGCCTCGATAATCTCCCTGATAATTTCAAATATGGTGAACGCGGAGAGGAGATGCAGGGGTATCTCGAAATGCTCAACGAGGCACGTGATTATCTGGATGATGCAAACTCAGTGATTGAACAGATTTAGGAGGTAGAAAGAATGGGAGAAGAAACAAAAAACTTAACACCGGAGCAGAGGAAAGAACGTTATAAGAAAATGTATCTTGAGTTGCTCCCGGACTTGGAGCCGATCCGCAAAAAACTTGAAGAGTGCGGGGAAAACGAAATGCTGTGCGTATATCTTACCTCAAAGGGTTACATCAGCATGAATGTAACGAAATCCGGATGGGAAGTCAGCAGAGTAAGCGCGGATCAGGGGAATACGGTAACATTCAGCGGGGAACTGAAAGAAACCTTAGAGTTTTAAGGAGGATATAACGGTGGAGAGCTACAAAGAGATGATGGAAAGACATCAGGCAGAGGTTAATGCGTTCCCGTTTGGATTTGCATTCAGCGGAGAACAGTTCAAGGAGATGATGGAAGGCTGGGGACTTAAAGAAGATGACACTGATATGATTTACAGAATCCCGGGCGGTGGGTTCGTGCAGAAAAAGGATCACAAGGCGATGCACGAAATGTTCAGCCGGCTTGAAACAGAAATGAAAAATGCGATAGATGCAGACACAGATGGAAGTGGATTTGTGTATCAGATGTTCCGACAAGAGCTGGAAGACCACGAATTCGGATACACAGGAGATGTAGATGATACAATCGAAAGCCTTGGTTTTACAAGAGAGGAAATACGCAGCACGCCTAAACTGTTAAACGCGCTCAGGAGAGCAGCAAAGGATGTTGCCGGAATGGAGGTGATTGTGTGAAGCTCGATGGGAAGGAAGTTCTCACGCAGGACACATTCTCTTATGAGGATGTCAGAGTCGGAGATTATGTTGAACAGGCAGTTGTTGATGACGCTATGAACTGCCTGCCTCCGGCCTGCATGACAAGTGAGTGCGCGCAGTTAGGAGAGCCATACTCTATGCGGAAAGATCCGGTAACTGGCAGATGGAGAAATACCTACCAGACGTTTAAACGTATTACAAGTGGATCAGACGGGATCTGGCAGTATTGCGGTCACTGTTTCTGCGGAGAAAATCAGGAGCGCGGAGTGAATCCGGCAGATATGAATATGGGGTACATTTAAAACAGGAGAGAATGGAAGGAGAAAAATCAAATGAGTAATGTATTGGAAATGCTGAAAGAGGCGGTAAGGATTCTGGAAGAAAAAGAGGGAAAGGAAAAGACCGTAGAGGTATCAAGCCTTAGTCCCGGAGAAGTGTTTAAAGACAAGGACGGTGAAAGTTATATCGTTTTGGAACATAAGCAGACCGGAGAAACAGCTGTTTTGAAAAAAGCTATCCTTGAATGTATGCAGTTTGGAGGCAATAACGACTGGAGAGACAGCCATATCAGAAAAGAACTGAACTCGGTATACCTTAAGGCGCTCGAGGAAAAGTTCGGAGAAGAAAATATCCATACCCATACAGTAGATCTTCTTTCCCTTGATGGGCTGGATGATTACGGAGAGTGTCAGGACAAAGTGAGCATTCTGACAGCTGATGAATATAAAAAATATCGCAGGGCAATTGACAAATCGACAGACGGACCGATTGATGACTGGTGGTGGCTCTGCACGCCGGACTCGACACCTTCCGGAGCCGGTTCGTCATATGTGCGGGTTGTCCTCTCGTCCGGCACGTTCCACTATGTCGCCGCCAACGTCAGCAACAATGCCGTCCGCCCGTTTTTTGTTCTTGATTCTTCTACTTCGGTCTTCCCTGAAAGCGAGGAAGAAGATGAGTAAAGGAAAGCTGGGAGCAAACAGGGAAACTTATCTTCTGAGAAGAGAAGACTATAAACGGGTAAAAAAGATGGACCGACAGCAGTTTGAAAGGTTCTGCACAAATCTGTATATGCAGGCATATGAGGAAGGGAAAAAGTCGGTTCCGGGAATCGACATAACAGAGGTCAAGAGCGCGATACAAAGCGTAAGTGGGATCGGGAAGATCAGGATGGAAAAGATCATGGCCGCCATAGAAGAAAGATTCGGGGGTATCGCAGATGGCGAAGAGGAAAGCGAGGATAAATTACGGAGCTGAACTCCGCAGCGAATACGCGAGATGGAGAGAGCTCCGGGATCGTGGCGGCACCGATCCGTTCTGGCCGGACGGGGTCAATATGAACCTTGTAAGGAATCACATTCTGCATTGGAAAAGGATGATCGAAGAAAATTTACAGGAGGCTGAATATCCAGAAGAGTATTTTCTGGATATCCCTCCGGAAATGGATAATAACTTTATGGCTCACCCAGACCGTATCAGAGAAAAAGCCAATGCGGCTCTGAAAACCATAAAAGAAAATCCAGACTATGTTTTTCTGCGAAGAGAGATGCGGAACCAGACAAAACAGAATGCCCAGATTTTCAATGCGGTTAGATATGTGGACGGGTATCAGGATGCGATAAGCAGGGACGATCTCGTAGTAATGAGAAGGATTGCTCCGGATTTATATGCAGATCGGTTCAAGAACGCGAGAAAGGAGTATGAAGAAACCAAGAATCACAGCGGTGCCGAGCTCCATCTCGGCCAGCTTACAATATTTGACTTTATAAATGCGGGGAGTGACGGGTAATGGAAATTGTAGGATTTGCAAAGATCGGGAATAAGGATGCGGTTATCTTCCGGGATGATCATGGCGCACTTAAAACGAGCGATGGATTCCACGATAAAAAAGTGACTGATAAACGTCTGGAAGTAATGAAGGAAGTGGACCGGAAAGAAGTGAACCTCGGACGGATCTACCGAAGAATGTACGGTTCCAGATCCTGGCATCCATTAGTGGAAGAACTGAAAAAGGTAATGGAGGAGGCAGAGTGATGGATACGAGAAAGGCACAGATCACAGAGCTTATGATGGATGTAAAGAGGCTTGTTTCTGGAATGGCTGCTGTTGATGTATCGAGCGAGCCTGATGCAGATAGGACGGATACGGTGATGAATAGCCGGGAAATCGCGACACTGTTTCAGGAGTATCACTCGGTAACATACAGGAAGATCGCCCAGTTGATTACAGAATTGAGTTCGGACGATATTGGAGAGTTTAAAATGTCGTCTTTCCAGAATGTAAAGCGTCAGGAATATCCGATGTGGGAACTCACGGAGCGAGGATGCCGCCTGTATCTGGATAAGGTAGAAAGCAACCGGTGCTATGGAAAGATCCGAGACGGCGTATCGAAAATGAGGGATCTTCTGGAGAAGAGAAAGAACGCTGAAAGCTGTGAAACGAATGAAAAGCCAGGGGACGACATAAAGGAACTCTTTAATCAGTTCATCAGCAGCGGGAAAGGCGATGAACGCGAAATCCCTGAACTTACGGCTGCATATCAGAACTTCAACAGGGTTCTGGATGCACATATTATGTCAGCCAGAGCGGAGACTGCAATCACGGCAGCAGTTTATGATATTGCGATAGAGTCTGAGATGCAGGGATTTATATACGGGTTCCAGTTATTCGGGGCTATTATGAAGAACAGTGCAGACCAGAAAAGTACTGCGATGAAATATGGAGGAAGTGAAAGGTGACTTGCGAGAAGAAAGCACTCTGCTTTTCAGTACAGGGCGAATTTATAACGAACCTCGCGCGGGAATGGCTCTTTTGCGAAGGGAAGGACTTTGAGAAGATCATTGAGCTTCTGGAAAGCTGTATGTGCGGATCGGAAATGTCGGAAAAGCAGATCAGAAGATATGCAGAGGATGTGCTGATCGGTCGAGCAGAGCTAAAAGGAGACTCGGCGGAAGGTACGTTTCATCTATGTACATATGACGCAGATGAACAGCCGGAAGTGAAAGACAGCATGAACATATTCTTGCAGCTTACAAAAGCAAAGCAGGAGAAACGGGAAGCGCAGAATGAACTGGACAAGATGCGTGAATGGTACACGGTGGCAATGGAGCATCTGCCTGAACGAGAGCGGCGGAAAGTAATGAAGGAAACCGGACAGGAAATTCCGGAAGATGAATATGAATTGAGCGATGCGCTTCAGAGTTATCTTGACAGGATGCTGGATGAAGAAGACCATAGCACAGAAGATTATGGATGGTTAGAACCTGACGGGACTTTCCATGAAGTAGAGTGGGCGGAGCATCAAAAATTCGCAGAAAAGTTTATTAAAGAACACATGACAGAAGAAGACTGGGTTGCAGCAGGGATACATCAGCCGGGGCAGTTTATGTCGGATAGCCTGTACACGTTCGGAGACTATCTTATAGAAAGAGGATGGGTTCTTCTTCACAATCCCTCGCAGGGCATCGCATTTCCTACGAAGAAGCCGGAAAAGAGGTACACGAAGGCACAGAAAGAATTTCTGTACGATTATTACATGGAGCGCGGGCGGAAGAGAGAGGCAAACGAAATATGGGAGGAATGACGATGCGAAAAATATTATTCCGCGGAAAGCGGATAGACAATGGTGAGTGGGTAGAAGGATACCCGGTTAAATATCCTTCAGGCAAAGTGGAAATTTTCAAAGAATGCGAAGAACCGCCGGATATTTTATTAAAATGCGAGATTGATCCACAAACCATTTGTCAGTACACAGACCTGAAAGACAAGAAGGACAATAGGATATGGGAGAATGATATAGTAAGAATCGAAAATTCAATGGATGAAGGTATTGGAAATATCAAATTTTGCGGCGGGATGTGGTATGTGGACGGAAAACCAAACAATAGCCTGTATGACATTGTGGAGTATGATGAAGCGGATGTTGAAGTTATCGGAAATGTTCTTGACAACCCGGAATTACTGAAAGGAGAATGAGATGCAGGAAGTAGAGAAGATCATAGAAGACATAGACTTAGAAATCAGTAAGGAGAAAGCGTTATGCAAAGATCTTGAAGACACAGCCGGATGGAGACTGTATGAAAAGACAATGAAGAGAGCAAAAGACATTATATGTAGGTATATTGGTGACGATTGGAAAAGCGTTGAATATACTCTTCCGTAAGATGGAGAAGAAGTCCTTATAACTTACAGGGGAACAGATGGTCAATATTACGTACACGTAGATGAATACGATCAAGAGTGCGGATGGGCGACTGGATGGGATGACGATATCGTTGCGTGGAAGCCTATGCCTGAGCCATACTGTCCAGAAGGGAGAGACAGAACATGATTAACATTGATAATAGTAGGTTTTGGGAGATATTGTTTGAAGAAGCCTGTGTTGAAGGGGAACAAGCGAAGAGAATACACGACAGGCTTAAAGAGACGGTTGCAGACGGATGGATCCCTGCAGATGAACGTCTTCCGGAAGAAGGAGAGAAGGTTCTTGTCTGGTATGAATATTTTCGGTATGGAGAATACAACAGGATGTATGAAACTTATGGCATAAGCTGGCAGTACGACGGGTACTGGTCAGGGGATGTGAGCGGAACAAAGGCAAAATGCATTGCATGGCAGCCACTTCCGGAGCCATACCTTCCTGCGGATAAGATGGAAAAGCCGGACTGGATGAAAGATATGCTTAAGAAATTTGACAGGAGGGAATAGTGTGAGCGAGATTTTAAAACCGTGCCCATTCTGTGGCGGAAAAGCAATCGTGGATAGCGAGCCCGTCCCGTTATATTTGCGTACGAAACAAGATCCGGATGGAGAGTATGCTCCTGTGGCATGGTGGTGCGTATGCGAAAAATGCGGAGCAGAGAGTACATATCAGAAATCAGAGCTGAAAGCAATCGAGGCATGGAACAGGAGGACATTAAATGCTCAGGGAATGACAGCAAAGGAGGCTTTGAAGATCGGAGAAGAAATATACAAAGGGATTCAGGCCGGCATCGCCAGTGTGCATGGAGATACAAATAACAGGAAGGAGGGTTGACCGATGAATAAAGAGCGAGTATACTTAGAAGTGCCAGAATTTACGGGCGAAAATGTTCCTGTGACGGTAGCTGCATCAGTTATGAAAAAAGATCAGCAGTTTATTCGCCAGGGAATTATAAATGGTTTACTTCCGTTCGGTGTGGCTTTTAAGAAAGAAGGAAGTACGCAGTATGACTATTACATCTCTCCTCTGGAATTTTGGAAATACACAGGGTATGTTTACCGGGACGGCGAGTAAATTCGCCACAAAAAGCCGTGAAAAGCGGTGAAAATTGGTCCGAAGGTAACCGGTAGACAACATTATGCAGAAAGCCCACTGAAAACCGGCTTTTTCCTGTTTCCATCGAGGAAGCAGCAAAGGCTGGCAAGTTCTAAGAGAGAACATTCAGATAATAGTTAAAAGTGAACAGGAGTGGCTCTGCGTATAGATGCAGGTCACTCCTTTCGTTCTAAAACAAGGAGAGATCGAACATGAAGGTATTAATGATCAACGGAAGTCCCCACGCTAAGGGCAATACATACACTGCCCTTCATGAGATGGAAAAAGTATTTGAACAGGAGGGGATTGAGACAGAGATCCTGCACATTGGGAATCAGGCTGTAAGAGGCTGTATTGCCTGCGGTTCATGCGCAAAGAACGGCAAGTGCGTGTTTGATGATGCGGTAAATGCGGCTGCATCCAAGTTCGAAGAATGTGACGGGTTTGTGGTTGGAAGCCCCGTCTATTATGCTTCCGCAAATGCAACCCTGTCAGCGTTTCTGGACCGTCTTTTTTACAGCACTCATTTTGACAAGAGGATGAAAGTGGGCGCCTGCGTGGCAGCTGCGCGCAGAGGCGGGCTGACTTCTACATTTGACGAGCTGAATAAGTATTTTACGATCACGGGTATGCCGGTAGCATCCGGACAATACTGGAACGGGATCCACGGAGCCGCGCAGGGCGAGGCGGAGCAGGATCTGGAAGGTCTCCAGATGATGAGGACGCTTGCAAAGAATATGGCATTCCTGATGAAGAGCATTGCTCTTGGAAAGAAAGAATACGGACTTCCGGAGAAAGAGCCTGCATGTAAGACGAATTTCATTCGACAGGCCTGATTCTAAATGTTTTCTCTTAAAAAAGTCCTTACAAACTATCAGCTGAGCAGAGAACCGGGAAAAGATTTCCCGGTATCTGCATGATGAAAATAAAAGGAGAGACAAGATATGAGGAAGATCAAAGCAGAACCATTGACTTACGAGGCGTACGCGCCTTATGGGACTTTTTACAGTATGACAGATCCGAAGGGATATTCTCTGAATGGAGAGTTACATCGGTTTTTCCCTGACCGCATGACAGAATTTTACGCTGCCAGAGCGGCATTTTCGCCCATTTTGGTAAAAAAGCCTGAAGTAATGAAAATTACCCAGGCAGAGTACCATACCACGACTCCGGAGATGATCCTTCCGCTCAACGATGATATGATCCTCCACGTAGCTCCCGCATCAGCAGGGACTCCCGTACCTGAGCTGACAAAGGCATTTATAGTGCCGAAGGGGACACTTGTTAAGATCAATACGGCAATCTGGCATCTGGCGCCTCTTCCGGTCAATGAATCAGAACTTCAGGCATTGATCATCCTTCCGGAATGCACATATGCGAATGACTGCACAGTTGTTGATTTTCCGGAAGAAGATCAGTTTGTTATCGAATTATAAGAGGAGTGCCGGCAGATCTGCCGGCACGGAGCAGGAGAAGGAAACGTCATGAGAGAAATGGAATTTACGATCGAGAATACAGAGGCGCTCAAACCGGGAATGGAGGTAAATGTAACAGAAGGTGTCCTGCCGTCGTCCTACTATTATATGATCGAACATGCGCTCGGCATGAGCGCAAATTTTAAACAGGCGGAGCGCCTTAAGACAAGGCGGGGGACTGTCAGGGAATTAAAAGAGACACCGCAGTTTCACATTGCAGTGCTCGAATTTGACGAGTAAACCTGATGGTGACCCGAAAGGGTCAAATTATAATATACATTAATATAATCTGATTAAGAGGAGAGGAAGCAGTATGGGAAAGACTACAAAAAATCTGACTCTGTCAGCCATGTTTCTTGCAATCGGGATGGTGCTGCCGTTTCTGACAGGGCAGATTCCAGAGGTCGGAAACATGATGCTGCCAATGCATATTCCTGTGCTTTTGTGCGGTTTGATCTGCGGATGGCAGTACGGGGCTGTGCTGGGATTTGTACTCCCGCTGATCCGCTATTTTGTTTTTGGAATGCCGGTGCTTTTTCCGACAGGGACAGCCATGGCGTTTGAGCTTATGACCTATGGTCTGGTGATCGGACTTGTTTATTCAGTCTCAAGGTGGAAGTGTATCATTTCACTTTACCGGGCTCTGATCGCCGCAATGATAGCAGGGAGGATCGTGTGGGCAGCAGCGCAGATGATCCTGCTGGGGGTGTCGGGCAGCGCTTTTACATTAAAAATGTTCCTTGCAGGCGCATTCTTTAATGCAGTGCCGGGCATTATCATACAGCTTGTTCTGATTCCGACAGTCATGGCAGCCCTCGGCAGGACAGGACTTGTACATTTTCATACACATAAAAAAGAGATTGTTACTGAATCAGAGTGAGAGTGCATTATGGATGTGAAATTATCACTTGTTAAAAATATGCCTAAATGTTATAGTATGAATAATACTAATAACAAATAGAGGGAAATGTCGTACAAGGAAAGGGAGGGCAGCCGGATGAGCCAAAACGTTCATACAGAATTTGTCAATAAAAAAGTATGGGAAATGTTCAAAAAAAGGTTCAAGAGCCACACCACAGAGGCGTCATACTGGTCGGATATCACAGAATTCTGCCGCTTCTGCGGAAAAAAAGCTGAAGATACAGAAAAAAAAGATGTGGACAGATACTACAGTTATATGAAAAAAAAGGCAGAAAGCGGGATAATAAGTCCCCTCACCGTTACAAAAAAATTCAGGGAGCTCCATTCCTTTTTTAAATTTGCAGAAGAGGAGGCAGAGGACGGCGCGGTGTACAGGGACTATTTTTACCCTTATCTTAAGAATATGGAAAAGGAAAAAGGACTTGCAAGGTCAATTCCGGTAGAGGATATGGATGCGCTTCTGAAAGCTGCGTCAGATGACCTTGCAGTATATACGATCCTGACTCTCATGTACCGCGCGGGGCTTTCGTCTACAGAGATCACAGGGTTGAATGGTCCGGAGGATTTTATCATGTATGGAGAGGACGGATACGCCCTGATATCCGGGAGGGAAGAACCGTGTTACATTCCGCGGGATGCATGGGAAATCCTGATGAAATATATGGATCAGAGAGAAAATTGTCAAAGCCTTTTTTATAACAGGAGCGGAAGACGGCTTAATACGATGTACATCAGCCGGATGATGAAAAAATACTGCCAGAAAGCCGGAATCGGCCAGTACAGCGCCGAGGCAGTGCGGAACTGCTGTGCGTTTAATCTGTTTTCCTTTGGGGCGTCCCCGAAGCAGACAGCGGAGCAGATGGGAAGAACGCAGCAGCAGATCCGGAGATACAAGGGTATGAGTTACAGGGAAAATCTCCGGCGGAAGGCGGATGAGCTTGTGAAGATACGTATTCAGAGTCCGTAGAGCCTGACTGCTTCAGCACTATAGGAGAGGACTGCAGCCACGCTGTCCCTGACCTGAAGATCAGCACGAAAAGTACCTGCGTACAAGGCATGATATCACGCCGGCAGCGCACAGCCCGAAGAGAACATTATGCATAGAGCCGTAGACTTCCAGGGCACCTTTCAGTCCGTACAGGAATTCCGGCGTCTCAGGCAGAAAACGGTACAGCAGAAAGGCAAGATAGGAAGAGGCAAATACAAATATAAAGGAAGAAAGTCCTCGCCCTGCATCTTCCTTCCATGTACCGGAAGCGTCCCGTACACGGACTCTTGTCATCGACCAGAGCAGTGCAATGAATTCAAAGAGTATGAAAATCAATGCAATACAGAGATATGCTGCGAGTGTCATAGAGATTTTCCGCGTATGGAAGGATTCCGCAATGTCTCCGTATGGCGTGCTTGCCCGCCAGAATGTGTATGCCACATATATTGATGTCGCCAGTATCAGGACAGCAGTAAGACAACGTATAAGAGCGGCGGCGGCACGGGAGAGGACGCGTCCGCCCTTGCGGATCGGGGCAGCAAGAGGCACGCCCCGTTTGCTCCTGCGCCGGGATGGCCGTGGATCTTTGACATGCATGCTGTTCTTCTGATTTTCATATGTGTCATCATCCTCATATATGCTGTCATCTTCATAGATGTCATCACTTTTATGGGCTGCCTCATAATCTGCATGGCTGTCCGATCTGGGCCTGCGGCGGTATGAGGCGGGGACATCATCCCAGACGTCTTCATAAGTCACTTCAAAATCATCGTCAAATATATCTGAGAAATCTGTATTACGTTTCATGGACTTCCCTCGCTTTCTGAAAAAACTTCCCTTATGTTATAACTTTTTCCGTTTTCACACAAGGTCTCATACCAAAATTTCAAAAAGATTTTATACATCTTACAAAAGTGTAAGCCTTGTCGGGGCAATTGTAAGCTGTCTGAATGGAAGTATATCCCGGAATTCTGTTACCATAGATATGCAGACAGGGAAAAAGAGATTCATTGACAGGAGGAAGTAAGATGGAAAAGAAAAAAGACAGACGGATGTGCAGGGCGCTCAGCTGGATCCTCCTTGCACTCCTTGTATTGATTATCGTACCGATCGGTGCGCTGATGTTCGTGATATCAGGGCTTTGGTCTGCTGCGGACAGGGCATTGCTCAGATTTAACAAATAGTGCTTCCTTTTTACATTGTTTCACAAATCTTTTCAAAATCTTAAGAATTACCTTCCGGTTATCTTAAGAACACTTTTTTACAATAAGACCGTGAAAACAGAAAATATCGGGGTTTCAGAACTCCGGACAGAGATACAGTAAGAGGGAGGACTTAATTATGAAATATATTACTTTTGCCGTACCATGCTACAATTCGGAGAGTTATATGAGGAGGTGCGTGGACTCTCTGCTATCAGGCGGCAGGGATGTAGAGATTATTCTGATCAACGACGGGTCCACAGACAGGACGGCAGAGATCGCGGATGAATACCAGTTGAAATATCCGGACATCGTGCGGGCTGTACATAAGGAAAACGGAGGACACGGATCCGGAGTAAATAAAGGTTTGGAACTTGCGCAGGGAATTTATTATAAAGTGGTGGATTCGGATGACTGGCTGGATAAGGATGCCTATCTGAAACTTCTTAGGAGGATCAAGGATTTCTGCATAAACGGAAGAAAAGCGCCTGAATGCGATATGCCGGATCTTTTTGTATGTAACTATGTGTATGATCATCTTGACGAAGGAACCAGCCGGGTGATGGATTATCGGAATATCTTTCCTGAAGAAAAGATGTGCACCTGGAAAGATATCGGGCGTTTTAAGCCTTCTCAGTATCTGATCATGCATTCGCTCATGTTCCGGGCTGAGGTGCTGAGAAAATCCGGCGTAAAGCTGCCGGAGCATACATTCTACGTTGATAACCTGTTTTCTTATCAGCCCCTTCCATATGTGGAAAGTATTTATTATATGGATCTGGATCTGTATCATTATTATCTCGGACGAGAGGATCAGTCGGTCAATGAAAAAGTACTTATGAAGAGGATCGACCAGCAGATCCGTGTGACAGAGCTGGTGGCAAAAAGTGTGGATCTGCGCTTAGTAAAAGAGAAATATCCGAAACTTGCCTCCTATATGACACGCAATATTTCTATTATGCTGTCAATATCATCTATCCACCTGCTCCTGATCAGGACGGCAGAGGCGGAGCAGAAGAGAAGGGATATGTGGGACAGTATCAAAGCGTATAATACAGCGCTTTATTACCGCCTCAGGTATTCTACCCTGAGCGGTCTTACCTATCTGCCGGGTAAACTGGGCGGAAAACTGACAGTGGGCGGATACCGGTTCGCACGCAAAATTTATCAGTTTCAGTAGAACGGCTTAACAGACGGAAAAGAGGGAGGTATACATACTTATGGCACAGATCTATATTGCGTTTGTTGATACTCCGGGATTTTTCGCGGGGATCATCCGCAGAACGATCAGGCAGAAATATATCCATGTGGCAGTGGGGCTGGACCCTTATCTTGAAGAGGCATACAGTATCGGCAGAAGACATCCGTCCGTTCCGCTTATCGCCGGATTTGAGAAGGAGGATAAGAGAAAGATACTGCGGGCATTCCCGGATGCCGATTATATGGTGTGCAGCATGGAATGTACTGCAGAACAGAAAAAGTATATAGAGAACGAGTTAAGAGAAGCGATGAAGAGACGTTTCAGCTATCACTATGCAGTGCTGGGACTTCCGTTCATCCTGATGAACAGACCGTTTTATCAGAAGAATCACTATACATGTTCGTCGTACATCGCGAAGCTTCTGGAAGAGGCAGGCGTATGCAGATGGGGAAAGCACTTTTCGCTTGTCACGCCAAAAGATTTCTACGAATACAAGGACAAGCAGAAAATTTTTGAGGGAAGCCTCAGAGAATTGGCAGATGCTGTGAGAAAGACTCCGGAGCTTAAAAAACTTCCTGTGTTTCATCTCGCGCGTCCGGCATTTGCCGGCACAGCGTATGTGAAGCCTGCATACCGGCATGATATGCGGAATAGGGGGGACAGATCATGAGCGCAAAAAAAAGGGCTTTTCAGATTGGGCTGTTCCTTGTGATCATGCTGATGACTTTTTATGCGCTTTTCAGCGGGCGCAATTTGCGGGAGATCGCGGATGCCGTGGCAGAAATGTCGCCGTTGTATCTGATCCCGGCAGTGGGGCTTGCAGTTTTTTTTGTGTGTGCGGAGGGTTATATGATCTGGTATCTCCTGCGATCTATGAAAGCGCATAAAAGCGGAGGAAAGGGAAGTTCTCTTTTCAGGTGTATCCAGTATTCATTCATAGGTTTTTTCTATTCGGGGATCACACCTTCAGCTTCCGGCGGTCAGCCTGTACAGCTTTATTACATGAATAAGGACGGCAATCGGGGATCTGACAGCGCGGTCGTGCTTATGACCGTGGCAGCAGCATATAAGTTCGTCCTTGTGGTCATGGGATTCGGGATCCTGTTTTTATGGTTTCATCCTCTCATCGGAGAAATGGGGAAATATTTTCCGCTTTATTTGCTGGGACTGTCATTAAATGTGATCCTTGTCATTATCATACTGGGAGTAATGCTTTTTCCGAAAGTGATATTAAAGGCAGCCCTGCTTTTTGAAGGGCTCTTTATCCGTATGAAGATATGGAAGCCCTCAGATCAGAGAGAAGAGAAGATACAGGCGTTTATTGACAGCTATGGGAATGCAGTGACATGGCTGAAAGCGCATAAGGGAAAGCTGGCTTATATCATTTTTGTGACATTTCTGCAGCGGTGCAGCGTGTTTATCCTCACCTATATGGTATACCTCGGATTCGGGCTGGAAGGAACTTCGGCAATGAAGGTGATCCTGCTTCAGGCATCAGTGTATATCGCAGTGGATATGCTTCCCCTGCCGGGAGCACAGGGAATCACAGAGCTGATGTACCAGGCTGTGTTTGCGCATGTATTTACCGGGATGTACCTGATCCCGTCCATGCTGGTGAGCAGGGGAATCAATTTTTATTTCCTGCTTGTCGTGAGCCTGATCATAGTGGCCGCCGTGAGGATCGGAGATAAGAGGCGGACTGTACTGCAATAGGAAAATTATAGGAATTTGTCTGTTAAAATAATCTTTCCAAAAAGTCAGGAAGAGATGGTATATGATATGGCACAGAAAATTCTGGTTGTGGATGATGAGGAAGGGATCGTACTTCTTTTGAAGGATTATTTTGAACTCCAGGGATATGAGGTGATCACTGCCGGAGGCGGAACAGAGGCCCTTGCCAGGATCAGCTGTGATCCGGATATGATCATTCTGGATATTAATATGCCGGATCTGGACGGGCTGAGTGTCTGCCGTAAGATACGGGAAAAGGTATCCTGTCCGATCCTGTTTCTGACTGCGCGGGTGGAAGAGCAGGACCATATCACAGGTTTTATAATGGGCGGTGATGATTATATAGTAAAGCCGTTCAGTATAGAAGAACTGGGCGCCAGAGTTATGGCGCATCTGCGTCGGGAAGAGAGGGTACGGCATACCGGGGCTGTCAGAAGAGCCGGAGATCTGACCATCTATTATCAGGAGCGGAGTGTTTTATGCGGGACTCAGCCGATTGATCTGACCCGCACGGAGTACGATATCCTTTCCCTTCTCTCGCTCCATCCGGGACAGGTTTTCAGCAAGGAGCGGATCTATGAAAGCGTCCGGGGATATGATGCTTCCGGCGACAGTTCGATCATTGCGGAGCATGTCCGGCGGATCAGGAACAAGATCGCAGAGTATACGGATCAGGAAGTGATCCGGACAGTATGGGGAGTGGGATATCAGTGGACTGGATCGACGAAAAGATAGGACAAATCTGGAAATGGTTACAGAATCTGTCTGTAAAATGGGCGCTGGCAGCATATTTGCTGCTGGCTTTTTTGGCTGCATTTGTCTGTTCCTGGATCATACGGCAGCTCTGCATCAGCCGGTGCAATGAGATCCTGGGTCTCGGCTCCGGCTATACAGAGGAAATGCTCAGGGCAAATGTAAGGATTCCGGTGGACTATAAAGGCGCAGTGGAGAATTACCGGGATCTGACTGAGAAAGAAGGGCTTACCGGAGGATATACGAGGCTGTTCTGCGATTATATGGGAGTCATCCTGGGCATCCTGCCGGTTTTCGTGACGGCAACACGGGTGTTGAGAGATAAGCGGTCCCGTATGCAGGAGCTGATCTATGTAAGGCGCGCTTCTTCCGGTACAGTTATGGGAAGCCGGTATCTGGCGCTGGTCTGCATGCACATGCTGCCGGCAGCTGTCCTGTCTGTGATTCCCACAATCAACTGTATCCGGGCAGGGATCGCAGGTGTGGACTTGGATTATCTTGCATGGCTGAAATATGATCTTGGATGGCTGCTGCCCATGGTAATGGCTGTCATCTCTGTGGGAATATTGTGTACGGAGCTGACAGAGACTGCCCTCGCGGTTCTGATACAGACTGCATGGTGGTTTATCAGCCTGATGACGGGAGGCACGTCAATGTACGGCGGAAACTACGGATGGAATCTGATACCGAGGCATAATACAGAGCTGAATTATGCCGGATTTGCGGAAGGATTCCGGCAGCTTGCAGTGAATCGTATTATCTATGCAGTCCTGGCGCTGGCCTTTCTGGCGCTGACGATTTTTATCTATGAAAGAAAGAGAAAGGGGTATTTGAGGCGTGACGGAAAAATATTTCGAAATCACAAAAGTGCAGTTAAAGCATAATGCATGGCAGCATCTACTGGTCAGTATCCTCCTGCTTGCGGCCTCACCTTTTGTGCTGGGAATCTCTAATCTGGATGCGGCACAGAGCGCAAAGGTGCTGGAGACCTATGTAGCGCTGGTGGGGATACTGCTCTTTGTGCCGGTGTTCCTGCCGGAGCAGGACCGGGATCTGTGGGATGTGATAAAGGCGCGGTACACGAAGATTACCACAGTTTATCTTACCAGGATCCTGATCAGTTTTGTTTTCTCGTCGCTTCTCACCCTGCTGTTCCTGTTGGTGATGAAAGCGGGAAACTGTGAGATGGAACCGGCGAAATATTATTTCGGGACAATGGCAGAGGTCATCGCCTTCGGAGGTCTGGGGATCTTTGCCTATGCGGTCAGCGGCAATCTCATCGCAGGATACATGATCCCCTCGGATACTATGCGGCAGGCATAAGCGCGGGATACAAATATATGCAAAAGCTATACCCTTTCGGTATGCTTACAGATTATGAGACAAAATACTGGATTCTGGCTGCGGGGCTTGTACTGATGGGCTGCGGGATCATGCTCTTTCGTAGAAGGAGATGTTTGCAGCTGCATTAAAGTATAGAGAACTGACCAGGGAGTGCGGGTTCGAGGATCCTCCTATAATTTTTAGGATTTGGACAGCCCATATTGACATATGGATCATGTCTGATATAACCTAAAAACAAGTATGCGATTTTGCGAAGTGTCAGAGCAGGAGGGGGATTATGTTTCAAAACGGGCTTCCGGCTGAAGTTCTGCTTCTTTTTACAATCCTTATATGGACCCTGTATTTTTTGATTTATATTTCAAGCCCTGAAAATAAAGTAAACCAGTGGTGCTGTATCTGTGGATTTCTCTTAAGCATCGGCGTCCTGAAAGAATATTTCTATTACAGCGGCATCTTTGCAGGAACTGGAGTGTGCTTTCTGGGAGTGGAGTATGCTCTTGATGAACTGATCAATTCGATCCTGACGGCAGTACTTTATTATATTGCCATGCCCTGCGTGATGATATTCAGCTTTTATTTCTGTCATCTGGATAAACTTCGGCCGCGCCTGTTTCGATTTCTTTGCTTCCTTATATTTGTTCCGGTGCTGGCATTTGGAATCGTGTATCCATGGAGCCAGACAAGAGTGATCCCGCTGGAAAATCCGTCTGCTTTTTTTATTGTTTCGTCGTATAATCTGATCTACGGGGTGATCGCTACAATACCGATTCTGATTACCTTGTTCATGGAAAAGAATTATTCCTATTTCCGGCAGCGGCGCCTGGTGTCTCTGATTGCGCTTCTTCCACTATGGTACTGGCTGATCACGCTTTTTCTGATTCATATGCTGAAGCTGGAATTTCTTTATAAACTGTGGCAGGGGAACGCTTTGATTCTCGCAGGGCTGTTTGTCTACTATGTTAGACATCTGTTTCGCGATGGCATATGGGGGATGAGGCTGAACCGGGAATATTTCAACTGGGAGGCAGATGAAATCCCTATACCGGACAATATCCGTTATATCAATCATATGCTGAAAAATGAGCTTGCAAAGCTGAGCTGGTGTTCCCGGGAACTTCGGGGGATGGAGATCATGCAAATGAAGCCGGAACTTGATATTATCGACCGCTCGGTCAGTCATATCAGCGAGTTTGTAAGAAAAACAAGCCACTATGCCGGAGAAATCAACCTCAATCTGCAGGATGTGGATATCCGAAGGCTTTTTGAGGAAGTTGCGAACGAGATGACCGCTGAGTGGCAGGGCAAAGTAAAGATATATACAGATAAAAAGCGTTTTCTGCACTGCGATTACGATTATATGAAAGAAGTACTGTGCAACCTGACGGCGAATGCCCTGGAGGCTATGGGCAAGGAAGGTGAGCTGATATTTTCCTGCCTTCTGCCGCGTGAAAACATCGCACTGATCCGTGTGAAAGATACCGGGACGGGGATAACGCAGAAGGATCTGTCCTGTATCTTTGATCCGTATTTTACGGAGGGAAAAGGAAGCGGGCATATGGGGCTTGGACTTGCCTACTGCAGAAATGTGATCAAAGCACATGGCGGTTATATCCAGGTTAAGACACAGTGCGGAAGGGAACGGCATGGAACTGTGTTTACAATTTGTATCCCTGCGGGGACAAAAGAAAAAAGGAGAAAGATTCATGAAAGAATCAATAAAAGTACTGATTGTTGAGGATGACGATGATTTTGCTTATCTCCTGCAAAAAGAACTGGGCAGACAGGAACGTATTGTATTGGTTGGTATATGTAGAGAGAAGGAAGAGGCCATAACACAGACCGAAGCGCTCAGACCGGATATCGTTCTGATGGATCTGCATCTCGGATCATCCTATTCAGACGGAATCGAGGCGTCCAGGAGGATCCGGATCGCCACAGATGCAAAAGTTCTGATCCTTACTGCGCTTGGGGCAGACGAAATCATAAGGGAAGCAGCAGGCAGGTCATTTGCTTCTGGATATATTTTTAAAGACCAGATGCCGCTTCTGATCGAAAATATCTATGCGGCGGCAGACCGTGTGACAGGGCAGGAGAAGATTCTGGCACAGGCGTCCCTTTCCTGCCTTTCGGCTGCGGAGAAAACGGTTTTCTATATGATGCTTGGAAGGGAAGAACGTCTGCGGTCGTCTAAAAAGACGATTGCAAATCAAAAAACACAGATTCTGAAGAAGCTTGGTCTGGATAATGTAAATGAATTACGGCATGTTTTTCGCTTTTATATCGGGGAGTAGATCCCCGGTATTTTTTTGCCCGGCAGATTCCCAAATTTTATGGGAACTGTGGATGTGCTGTGTACAAAGGCGCACAATTAAGATAAACTAAGAAGGAAATATGTGAAAAATGCACAAATCAGGAGAGCAACAGAAGGAGGGAAAGGGCATGTTGAATAATATCCTGATCTTTCTGCTCATCTGGATCATGGGTTTTTTCATCCTGGCAGGGGTGCTCTATTTTATTTCCAGACATAATCTATGGTTCCGTAAATATGGGCTTACCTTGTTCCTGGGGCTCCTTGTAATGGGATTTACAGTTTACTTCACAGGATATTTCTTTGGAAATATATCCGGCGGGAGCAGTCTGATCCATGCCATTGGAAGTGCTTTTCTGGCGCTTTTCAGTTCGGGAAGGATCATGGTGATGGAGCTGGATATCGGCGAGACAGGCTCTCTTTACATGAATGAATTGTATCGTATGATCTATGGTATTGTAATGTTTGCAGCTATGGTTATGCTGGCGGCTATGGTACTGGCAAACGTTGGCGGGGGTATAATCGGCAGAATCCGGCTGATATTTGTGAAGACAGTCGGAACGGGGAAAAATCTCTATTTTTTCTATGGGCTCAACCGTGATACCGTAGAGCTGGTGGCGGATATCCATAGAAAAGATCCCTGCGGCATACTTTTCCTTTTGAGTATAAGGGATGAAGAATACCGGGAAGAAAAGGACCGCCGGGATCTGGAGAATGATGCCTTCCAGTCGGGAGCGTTCAAAGTTGTATTTAATCCGGGGAAAAGCCTGCATTTCATTGTACGGGCGGCAGAAAAATGCAAAGGAGAGACGCATGTACTCTGCATGAAGCAGGAACGATGGAAAAATGAGTCGCTGATCCGCGCTCTCTGCGGAGAAGCTGAGATAACGGATCGGCTTCATCTTTATGCTTTTTACGAAACCGAAAAAAGCAGAAAGATATCAGAGGACGAAGTGTTCCGAAAACTGGACGTACACTGGACTCAGCCAGAGGAACTTTCGGCGAGAGGGCTTTTGCTGTCATCGGATTTCCTGAAGATTTTTCCTGATGATAGATGCGTAGAAGGCAGGATCGACGGCGAACTTCGCCTTGCTCTCGCGGGATATACCGCAGCGAACGAGGTGCTGTGCAGATATTTGATCTGCGGAGTTCAGGCTGCCGGCCTTCGCCTGCGGATTCAGTTTTTGGGAACAGCAGAAGAAATGCAGAAAGAGACAGCCTTCTTCTTCCAGGCGAATCCTATGCTTTCCCTTGCCGCGGAGATGGAATTAACCGGCATAGAGCCGGGGACAGTGGATTATTACCGTTATCTTCTGGATGAAAAAGAGTGCCCTCACGCCGTCTTTTTTATTGGAAAAGATATGGATGAAAATGTGCAATTTGTGCTTAGGACTGCAGAATTTCTTCAACGAAACGGGAAAAATCGTACATTGTTTGTAAAAGCAGAGAGTACGGGCATGGAACGGTGTGTATTGGAGCGGGCCGGAGCGGTGGCGTTTGGCTGCCGTGAGCAGGTTTGCAGTTATGATGTCCTGATCGGGGAAAAGCTGGATGCAATCGCCAAATCAGTTCATATGTATTATCAGAGATTTTACGGCGTGGACGGAGATGTGCATACCCTGTGGCGCAAGGCGGGAGTTTATGAAAAAATGTCAAGCAGGGCGCTGGCATTACATATCCAGTGGAAGGCGAGATGTGCAGGATTCGATCTGACACCGGGAACACCGGATGGATGTTATGAGAGAATGACGGTGTCTGATGGCAAGCTGACGGAGAATCTTTCTATCGGCGAGCATAGAAGATGGCAGGCATATCTGGTCACTGAAGGATGGAAGAACGCAAAACCGGAGGAACTGCCGGCAGGAAAGAATAAAGATGCGTTAACAAGACAGCACGCATGTCTTGTCCCTTGGGAGAAACTGCCGGAAGTAAGCGGATTTTACGGAATTGATTACCAGTATCTGGACCGGATTCTTGTCTGCTCGCTGGAGAAGATCACAGGGGAAGCAGGATATGCGTTAAAAAGAAGGAGGAGTGAGAATGAGAGTGGTTAATCCAAAAGACTATTATCATCCGCAGGACCGCAAGGCTTTGCAGGAACTGCAGCAGATCCCGGGATTTTCTGCAGCGCTGAAGGCGTTTATGAAGGTGTTCAGCGAGAATATGATCCAGGGCATGAATATGTCAAACAAGGTCCGGATCACGGACAAGCAGCTTCCGGAACTATACCGGTTGCTGCCGCCACTGTGTGAGACGCTGGGGATTGATGAACCGGAGTTCTATCTGGAACTCAATCCGGTAGCAAATGCCTATACGATGGGGGACAGCATCATTTCCATCACGGTTACATCAGGGCTGATCGAACTGATGGATGAAAAACAGTTGACAGCGGTGATCGCCCATGAGTGCGGGCATATTGCATGCAGACACGTCCTCTATCATACGATGGCAGATATGGTGCTTGGAGCAGGAAGCGCGATCCTGGGAGGGAATCTGATTACAGCAGGTCTTCAGCTTGCCTTTTTTCACTGGCAGAGGTGCAGTGAGCTGAGCTGTGACCGGGCTGCCGCTGTCTGTATGGACGGTTATGAGACAGTCGCTGAAGTGATGGCACTTCTGGCATCGGGAAGCGCGGAGCTGGCTAAAAGGATAGATATGGAGCTATATATGGAGCAGGCAGAGGACTATCGGAATTTTATGAATGATTCCGGGTGGAACAAGATGCTCCAGTATTATGCGCTGATGAACCAGAGTCATCCGTTTCTGTCCGTCCGTGCCCTGGAAGTCAGAGAATGGTGCGGATCGGACTCATTTAAAAACATCATGGATTACAAGTATGAGCAGAAGCCCAGGCTGGTTATCCGAAAAGGAATTTGCCCCGGATGCGGGCGGGAAACAAAGGAAGAATGGGAATTCTGCAGGTTCTGCGGACGCAGACTGCGGGGAAAGGAGCAATCATGAGATTATTTGATGAGCAGACGGGATATCTGAGACTTGACGAGATAGTGCAGGAGAGACAGACTTTCCAAAAAGCCATGGAAGACGGGAAAGTGACAGATACGGAGATGAAGGAACAGGCGGAACTGGTACTCACACTTTTGCAGGAACTTGAGGACCGTCTGTCCGATGAGGATGAGAAACTGGTGGCCGATGCACTGTGTGAACTGGCAGTACTGTATGAGATGAACGCATTCAGAGAAGAACAGGAGGGATGACGGATGGGAACTTTTAATACAACAAAATTTATTTCCACGGAGCTTACGGATTTTTCCGAAATTATAGAGAATGTGGGAACCAGGCTTGCCGGAGAAGGATATACGTTTACTAAAGAGAGCGGCGCTATCGGGGACTATTTCAGTATTACAAAAGGCGGGATATTTAAATCGGTACTTGGAATGAAGACTGCTCTGAATGTAGAGCTGACACAGATGCACGGAGGGATCAGCGTGTCAGCAAAGGTCGGAATGTTCGGACAGCAGGTGATACCTACTATGATCACGCTCTTTGTGGCGTGGCCGGTGATCCTGACGCAGATTGGCGGAATGGTAGAACAGTCAAAGCTTGATGAAAAAGTGATCGGGATACTGGAGGAGGAGATTCGCAGAGCGGAACGGGAGAATGTGTTCTCGGCAGAGAATACTGAAGATATTTCGCAGAATCCGGAAGAAGGAGCAGTACATGGAACTTTCTGTACTTCGTGCGGAGCAAAGCTTTCCGCTGAAGCACGATTCTGCAGCTCATGCGGCAGTCCGGTACAGTGAGGTGAGATTGTTCAAAAGCAATACCTCTGATATGACAGGAGATGTACGATGGAAAGAGAGACAGATAAGCTTAGTAATAATATACAGAATGATCTGGAACTGATCGCAGAGAACGTCCATGATGCTTGGGCACAGGAGCGTCTCCGGCAGGGGTGGAGGTACGGCAGCATATATGACAGGGAGAATAAGACTCATCCGTCACTGATTTCCTACGGGGAACTGACAGAACAGGAAAAACAGGTGGACAGGGAAACAGCCCTGCAGGTGATCCGCAGCCTGCTCCGTCTGGGATATCGGATCGAGAAAGAATGAAAAAGAGGTGGGCGATATGGATGACAGGAAAGAGAAGGAATATAGATATGATGCATTTATCTCTTACCGCCATCTGCCCCTTGATATGGCAGTGGCACAAAAACTGCAGACACTTCTGGAGACGTACCGTCCTCCGAAGAATCTGACCGGTCTGAAGAGAAACAGGATAAAAAGAGTGTTCCGGGATCAGAGTGAGCTGCCGACAAGCGGCGATCTGGGAAGTGACATCCGACAGGCACTTCTGGATTCCAGATACCTGATTGTAGTCTGCTCGGAAGAAACGAAAAATTCCCTGTGGTGTATGGAAGAGATCCGTATGTTCAAAGAGGCGCACAGGGGGCATACGGATCACATTCTGCCGCTGCTTGTCTCAGGAGAACCCTCGGAAGTATTTCCTGTGGAACTGCTCTGGGAGCCGAAGCGGACAGAAGTGTCCCCAGATGTTCTTACGAAGAAAGAAGATGACGTACGAGGGGAAAGAGAGAGCGGATCTGGCGTGACACAGCAGGAAGAGTGGGTGAGGATCGAGCCTCTGAGCGCAGATGTGCGGGCAAAAAGCAGGAAGGAGAGCCTGAAGAAGCTCAAGGTAGAGTTCTTAAGGATCGCCGCGCCTCTTCTCGGCTGCAGCTTTGACGGGCTCTATCAGCGGCATCAGAAAAGGCGGCGGCGCAGAATAATGGCGGTATCGGGCGGAAGCGCGGCGGTTCTCTTATCGGTTCTTCTGATCGTGTCTGTCTTTGCATATCGGACATGGGTATCAGAGGAAAATTACCGGGAGATGCTCGCAGGGGAATATATCCGTGAGGCCAGTGAATATGCATTGGACGGAGATATCCAGCATGCGCTGCTCTACTACACGGAAGCGCTGTCGGCAGACCAGGGAGCAGATTCCGCATCCGCTGGGGCGGCGCTCCTTCTGCAGGATTATCTGTGGCCGGTAAAGACAGGAGAAGAAGCCGGGACGCTCCGGGAAGACCGGATACTTTCCCAGGAAGATCCTGATCCCGGCTGGGGAACATTACTGTCTGAACATGGTGGTGTTTTCCAAACATTTTTGTCAGATGATACTCTCACCTTTTATGATTCTGCTTCCGGAAAATCTTATCAGATGGAAAAGCCTTCAGAGTACAGCCGCGGATGTGAACCGGATGAATACGATCTTGAGATTTATGACGTATCAGCAGTCATGTTAGCAGGAGATCGGGCCGCTGTGGCATATGGAGGTTTAATACATATCTATGAACTCACGGAGGAGGGCGAAGTCCTGGAGACAGTCAGGGCGGATCTGGCGGATGCCTTTCCGGAAGATGCGGAGGAAGGCTATATTACTCTTTCAACCAGGATGTGGCTCTCTGAAGACAGCTCTGTACTTATAGCGAGTACAGGTGCACACGCGGCAGTATATGAAACAGAAGATCTTACTTTGCGTGCCTCTGTTCAACAGAATTTTTATGGACTGTCTGATGTTGCGGTAAGCCGGGATAACCAGTATTTTCTGCTGGCTTACAGCAATATGTATGCTCTGGATTACCGGAATCCGGGGAGCTATTTTCAGGTTTACGATATGGAAGGGAACTGTGCGTTTACTTCTCAGGAACGTTCCGGAGAAGCGATACGAGGAGCCGTGTTCCATCCGGAGGACAGCTCTCGGGTCATCGTGTGGGACCGCGAGAACGTCCGGTACTGGAACTGGGAGACCGGGAAGCAGGAGGCTGCTCCGGTATGTGTCCCCTCTGTCGTGTCTGCGGCGTTTGGCGAAGAGGGCAGTATTCTAGTAGATAACGGAGCAGGAACTGTGTCGGAATATAAGTATGCGTCTCTGAACTCTGCGTACACGGGGGACGGATCTTCCGGTCAGGATAATACGGGGACAGAAGGAGATGTGACCAGCCCTGTCGTTTTGGAAAATGGTATGTCTTTTGTGCTTGAGTACGGCAGCCTCTGTCTTATGGACGGGGACGGAGAGACCGCAGATACCGCTGAGATCACTGATCCGCTGGCAGGAGAGATGGTATGGTCTCCTCAGCAAAACCGGGTATATGTATATAACCGTTACCAACCTTTCCTTATCTGCGTGGATGTAGATACGAGTGAAGGGACGCTTGGAGTGCCGGAGGAGTTTGATATCCGCGGGATCCCGGCGGCATCCTTCTGGTTTGAGCCGGGGATTACAGTAATCGGAACAGGGGAAGGGAGCCTGCTTGTTTATGATGGAGCGGACGCTCCGGTTTGGGAGATCCTTCCGGAACATACGGGAGAAACAGAACTGATCTGTTCGGATGGGGAGGGGACCTATCTCGCTGTCGCTGTCACAACGGTTTTGGAAGAAACTGGACAGGGCGCTTTTTCAGAGAGAGGAAGTATTGAACTCTACAATCTGCGGAACGGAATCCTGACAGCCTCTTTTGAAGAACAGGACGTTGTTGATACGCTGTCATTTGATGAAAACGGAGCGCTTCTGTGGAGCTGCGGGGATACGAGAACCTCACGGCAGATCCGGATGCCCGAGGCGGATGAAGCAGCAATGCAGTTCCTCAGAGAGCTGTGCTGTTTAGATCTGGAAGCAGGAAACGCGATTATCTGTAAAGATCCGGAATCCTCCGGCTTTACTATGGGAAGCTGGGATGAGAAATTTGCCGGATGGACAGTACAGGAAACACAGGGGGAGCAGGATTCAGAGGGAAATCAGGAAACAGGCGGGAGAAACGGTACATTTACAGACCGTGTCACAGAACTTCTTGAAGCAGAGGATTATGGCACAGAAGAATGGTTTGCAAGGTGTGACAGCCTCTGGCAGGAGATGCTGGACGGGAAGCAGGATTTTACCGTTATTGAGATGGATTACTTTTACAGAGGCTGCCGGATCGCGGCGAAGGGCGTGATGGAAGAGCGGCTGATGCCCGGTCTGGAGGCATATGTCGCCCTTTTAGAGCAATGTCTGCAGGAAACAGAAGAGGGGGAGGTTATCTATACTGAGCTGAACACAAATTTCCTTGATACTCTTGACCAGACTTTACTGGCGGATGAAACACTTGTAAAGGCATACCGCAGTCTGGGTTCTGCCTCTCTGGAAGATGTAGATTCCAGTGTGATTGAAAGAATCCTTGAGGATCCTTATGATATGGAGGCTGCGAATGAGCTGGTGGAATACTGCTCGGCGCTGGAGATGATTGTTACGGCGGATCTTCTCGAGAGCGGAACATCGGAGTATATGGATGATCTTCTCTCAGCGGGACAGTTTCCCTATATGAGTACAGTGACTGCCGGGTCAGAGATTACCATGGCTTTGCTTTCCGGGGATGCAGAAAATGCGGCTGCAAAGGCAGATGAAACGATCGCCGGATTGAAGGAGATGGGTGCGCAGGAGGATGTGATCGAAAGTACAGTCTCCACATGGATGACTTCCGCGAGTGCACTTTCCTGGAGGGGGCAAATTGATGAGACTGTATTGAATGAATTCCTTGAGAATATTTCAGTGGACAGCGGGATCGAAGTCACTGCGGTGACAACAGAGGCACAGGCGGTCGGACTCCAGGTCAAAGACCTGATCATTGGCGTGCGGGGAAAACGGATCGCAGGGGAAAACCATTTTTCCAGACTGCTGGATCAGGAGCAGGACCGTTGGATCGAAGTCCTGCGAGACGGAGTAATAATCAGGATTGACCTGCCAGCAGACACAGGATTTTCCGGAAAAATGACCGTGAGGACAGATGGCTGAACGACAGGAGAGCAAGAATCATGACAGATAACCGTTATATTGCATTTATCAGCTACAGACATATGAAACTTGACACTGCAGTAGCCAAAAGACTGCATCGATTGCTGGAACATTACCGCGTACCGTTGAGGTTCCGAAAAAATGGAGCAAAGAGGCTGGGAAAGGTGTTCCGTGACGAGGATGAACTGCCTATTTCCAGCGACCTTAATGCTGATATTTATACAGCTTTGGATAGATCTGATTTTTTGATTGTGATCTGCACCCCGGAGACACCAAAGTCCATGTGGGTCAGAAGAGAGATTGAGTATTTTCAGGAGCATCATGACGGGAGTCATATTCTTGCCGTACTTGCGTACGGTACGCCGGAAGAGTCTTTCCCTGAGTTACTAACACATCAGCGCGATTCGGCTGATGGATCAATGCGGGAGGTGGAGCCGCTTGCAGCAAACATTTCAGGAGATAATGTGGCAGTTGTCCTGAGAAAATTACAAAATGAATTTATCCGCCTTGCGGCGGCTATACTTGGATGCCCATATGACGCTCTGTGGCAGCGTGAGAAAAGATACCGGCAAAAGAGAATATCAGCTTTGCTGGGCGGAGCCGCAGTGATCGCTGCTGTATTTGCAGGCATGCTTGTAAAAAAGAATGCGGACATAGAGGAACAATACCGTCATTCACAGAAAAATGAGTCATATGCGCTCGCTCTGCTGAGTGCGCAGTACCTGAAGGATGGGGACCGTTATGCCGCAGTGGAGAGTGCGCTGGCAGCACTGCCGCAGGGGGACGATGACAGGCGTCCGGCGTCTGCCGCGGCTGAGTATGCTCTGAGCAACGCTCTTTATGCATATTGTGACAAAGAGATGCGTGTGGACTGTATGATTCGGCAGGATACACCAATAGCCGATATTGTAGTGTCATCAGACGGCAGTCTGGCTGTCACCGTTGATGAATTTGGCTGTGTGAGAGGATATGACGGAAAAAACGGGATCTGCAAATGGGAGAGAGTGCTGGAGGAAGTAAAAGGAGAGCAGGGTGTGCTCTTTCTTCCGGAAAATGGGAATATGGTTCTGTGTGACGGGTTTTCGGAAATGATTCTCCTGAATACGAGGACCGGAGCAGAGGAGAATCGTATTGACTATAAACAAATTTCATCCATTGAGAAAGCGGTTTCGCCAGACGGGGAAATGATAGCTGTGTATGAACAGTATGAAACAGAAGGTGAAGAGGAAGATGAAAAGATCGGTTTTTATTCTGCCTCTACCGGAAAAATTCTGGCGCAGACAGAGAATATGGAAATAGTTGATGAAGGGACTTCTGTCTCAGATGTCTGTTTTTCACCTGATGGGAGTTTTTTTGCTGCTGTTATTGATTATTATGAAGAGGATCGTTTTGAAATATGGGTCTTCGGCACCGCTGATGGAAAACTTATCGGAAAAGAAAACTATGCAGTGCAGGGGCTTTTTTCAGAAGAGATCCGGATAGAATTCTGCACGGAGGAAGATCTTTTTTTATATTGGACGGAATATACAGACATATATGAAAAAAGCATGGAATTTGCAATATATTCCTGTACGGAAATGAAATTTACAATTTGGAATTCGTATAACATGGAACTGGTGGAAGACGATGAGTCGCCGTTATATCTCATGGGACAAGATGCGGCTGTCTGTTTTTATGATACCTGTGCAATTTATTTCAGCTTCCATACGGGAGAGGCTAAACTCGTACACAATCTGCCGGCTCCTGTACAGAGTGCACACTGGAAAGATGGAAGAGAACTGGATTTTCGGGTGGTTATGGAAAATGGAAGCTGCGGTACGCTTAATATCAATTCCCTGGAGTTTAGAAATGAGTACGGAGATTCCTGGACAAGCGGCATTGACCTGAACTATGCCTTGTCAGGTGGAGTTCTGGAAGGAGAATTTGTATTCGGTATCCCGGATGATGACAGCAGCAGTGTGGTCATCTTAAGAAAAACAATGGATAAGAATTACACGGTTCCCATATCGGACGAAAATGGAGAAATATCTTCTGACTATACACATTGCTGGGATCGGATATATCCGTTCCCGTCAGGAGATATTATCCTTGCAGCGAATTTGTATGGCGATGTGCTGTGGTTTCTGGATGCTTCCACATTTATACCAAAATCATCGGCAGAAGTACCGGAGGAATACGATGATATCAGCAGGATGGAGTTTTTTGGCTTTTCTGACGATGGGCAGGAGCTGATTTTCAGCGAGTCGGTCTATGACATGGAGAACGGAATCTTTTACAGATATGAAGATCTGGATGAGTTCAGCGGTCTTCATATGTGTACGGCTCCGGGCAGTCCTGTGATTTCAGCTGACATTGCCCTGGATTCGGAAAATTATGACTATGTTCTGTCATGGTGGGTGGATGGAAAGGAGAAAAAAAGTACAGTACTTCCCTATGAGGGAAGTATTTATGGAGGTGATCGGGATGATCCCAAAAACGTATGCCTTCATATAGGCGGAAATGGCTGTGCTGTTGTAACTTTGTACGAAAATATTGGGGGCGATGATTTTTCCGGTTATGCGATATTTTCTTTGGAAAAGGAAGAGTGGAATTTTATTGCAGGCATTTGCCGGGAGGAAGAAAGTCCTGCTGTATGCGTTGGTGGAGTCAGACCATGGTTCGCTTCTGCGGATCCTGACGGCTGTTTGAGAATCTACAATACAGAGAATGGAAAAATGGAACAGGAGATTGAAATGGATGTCTCTGCGGAGATGATCCGTGAGATCAGGTTTACCGAAGAAGACCGCTATATACTAGTGTGGGATGATGCCCACACAGTTTCGGTCTATAATACGGAAAACGGAAAAAAAGAGGGCAGCTTCCACCTGCAAGGAGCGGGAGAACATTCGGAATTTGACGTACTGGAAGAGAGCGGAGATGAAATCATGTATTTGTGGGATCTGACAGGCGAAACGCAGGGATTAAGAATATCCATGGAGGAATGGACTCAGACTGCATCGATTCCCGGAATGAAAACCTATCTGCCCGAAACAAAGGCGATTATAAAATCAGATCCGGAAAGCGGGGAGACTCACGTGTACCCTGCGTATACGTTGGAAGACCTGATAAAAAAAGGAAGGAAGCTGACAGAAGGCAAATCTGACACTTGAATTACAGAGAGTTTGTAAAGGAGCTGTGCGGGAGTATTTCCTGACAGCTTCTTTTTGATGCTATCTTAAAAATTTTAAGTCATGTCTTGTTTTTTTCTCCGTTTCATCCGTTATACTTTACAGAAAGCTTTCAAATTGTTTTTATTACCCAGTTTTGCAGAAAGGAATCGCACGTGTTTCATTACAGATCACCGGATCGGATCATTTATGATGAAGAATATAGGGACAGGCTTGTCAGGGAGAATTATACGGATATTTACGCTTACTGCTTCCGTCACCTGGGGCACAGGGAGACTGCCGAGGATCTTACCCAGGAGACGTTCCTCAGATTCTTAAGAAACGTGGAGCGCTACCGTGAATATGGGAAAATAAAAAATTATCTGTATGTGATCGCGGGAAATGTGATCCGGGATCATTACAGGAAGCCCAGAGAAATCCCTGTGGAGAGGGATCTCGGCGAAGAAGGAGAGCCCATGCCGGATTCGGATATGGAATATGCCGCAGAGCGGGTCGAGATTCGGGAAGCCCTTGCGGCTCTGGAATCCCCGGACAGAGAAATCGTGCTCTTGCGGTATTATCAGGAGCTGAAGATCAAAGATATTGCAGCCGTGATGGGCATGCCGGCGTCTACGGTGCGCTATCGTCTGAAAACAGCTGAAAAAGAGCTGAAGCGCAGACTTGAAAAAGGAGGCGGAAAATGATGGACCGAAAACTGAAACAAAAACTGGATCAATATACAGTCCCTGCTTACAGAGAAAAGGCGTTGGAAGAGACTATATACAGAGCATGCAGCATGGAGGACGGGATTAGTAGTCGCATCAGGGCAGAGAGAATGACCATGGGGCAGTTCTTTTTTGACCAGTGCCGCTTCGTCCGTCCCCATACATGGCTTTTGAAAGTGGGCATAGCACTGATTATGGCGGTATATCTGCCGAAGAGTCTCATATGGTCGGAAACCTGGTTCTGGACGTTTATCTCCCTTGCAGGTCCTCTTCTGTGCCTGATCAATGCAAATGATCTGTGGGGACTTTTCCAGCCCGGGATCATCGAGATCCAGATGACGGCAAAATATTCACTTCGCCATGTATTTCTGTCCCGCCTGACGTTATTCGGAATGATTGATGTCATTGTGATCGGAACTGCATCGGCGGTGATGTCCGTTTCCGGCACAGGGACTGCATGGCAGGTGCTTTTGTACAGCACAGTCCCTTATCTTCTGATGTGCATGGGATGTATGCTGATCTTTCAGGAAATCAGGGAGGAAAGCGCTGTCTTTTACTGCGGGGCATGGGCAGTACTGTTGGCCGGAGGAATCCTGGTGATACAGTCCATGGGATGGCAGATCTATGATGCGGATACAGCTTCTGTATGGCTGCTTGCCGGGGCGGCGGCGCTGGCGGGGGCAGTCTGGCAGACAGAGGAGTTTGTAAAACGTATGGGAGGAAATGTGGATGAGATTAACATTGGAACGATTGTCTAAACAATTCAAGAACCGGATCGCAGTAGAGAATGTAAACGCAGAGCTGACAGAGGGAATTTACGGTTTCCTCGGGGCGAACGGGGCGGGAAAAACGACATTGATGCAGATGATCTGCGGGATTGTAGCGCCCACATCCGGAGAGGTAAAGATAAACGGGAAGAATAACATAGAGATGGGGGAGGAGTTTCGGAATCTGCTGGGATATCTGCCTCAGGAGTTCGGTTATACGCCCGGATTTACGGCGGAGGATTTTATGCTTTACATCGCTTCGGTCAAAGGGCTGGATCCCAGGTATGCAAGGAGGCGGACAAGAGAGCTGATGAAGCTTGTCAGTCTGGAGGGGGATATGAAGCGGAAGATCCGCACCTTTTCCGGCGGGATGAAGCGCAGGCTGGGGATCGCGCAGGCGCTTTTAAACGATCCGAAGATCCTGATCATGGATGAACCCACCGCCGGGCTTGACCCGAAGGAACGGGCATATTTCCGAAATGTGATCGCAGAGATGGCGCAGGATAAGATCATTATTATCTCCACGCATATCGTATCGGATATTGAGTATATTTCCGACCAGGTGATCATCATGAAAAAAGGACGCTTCATTCTCCAGGGGACGACAGAAGAGCTGACCGCTGAGGCAGATGGCATGGTCTGGTCCTGCCGGGTGCCGGCACGGGAGTGGATATCCTTTGAGAACAGCCATACAGTCGCCAATTCCAGAAATCTGGGAGATATGGTGGAGGCAAGAGTGATCAGCCCGGATCGTCCCTGTGCGGATGCGGAGCAGGCAGAGCCGACTCTGGAGGATCTCTATCTGAAATGCTTTTCAGACGAGATCGGGAATACGATGCCGGAGCAGCGGAAGGAAAGGAGGAGGCGTTTATGAGAAGAATGATATGGTATGAGTGGAAACGGATCTGGGGCAGCCGCCTCACACAGTTCGCAGTGCTCGGGTGCGCCCTGTTTCTGGCATTCAGTGTATGGTCAAATATCCGGCTGATTTCTACGACAGATGCAGACGGACAGACCGTGACCGGACTGGAGGCGGTTCAGGTCCAGAAGGAATCCAGAAAGGAAGTGAATCTGGATCAGGAGACCGTGGATGCCCTGGTGGATGAATATCTGGATTATACACAGGATCCGGCGGCTTCCTCGGATGACAGGGATCTTGCGTACCTCTCGGAAGAAATGTATGTGAAGTGGTATCTTCCCAATCTGCCGGTCCTGCATCTGATCGATGGAGCGTACCGTACCTATCCGGAACAGAGGAATGATTCCATGAGAGAGGTGCTCCTGCAGAGCCGGGGAAAAGATTTCAGCGAGGCGAGGAAAGAGCGGGTATGGGAGAATCTGGAAGATGCGGTGAACCGGGGCGAGATCACAGCGGCAGAGGCGGACTGGTGGAATGAAAAGGATGACGCTGTGGGAGAAGTGTCATATGGGTATAACAGAGCATGGTGGGAGATCATCAACAGCACTTCTCTGGTCATATTAGTCATGCTGGTGATCTGCATCGGGACCGCACCCGTATTTGCGGGAGAGTATCAGACTAAATGCGATTCCCTTCTGCTTAGCATGCGTTATGGTAAGAGCAGGCTGATACTGGCGAAGCTTACATCTTCATTCCTATTTTCTACGGTGGTGTACTGGGGATGCATGGGGCTGTTCGCGGGACTTTATCTGGCCGTATTAGGTACGGATGGATGGAACCTCCCGGTACAGGCACTCTGTGAGAGTATTTCTATCAGCTATGATCTGACGTCTCTCCAGGCGTGTGCGCTGGTACTTGTCATGGGCTATGTCCTGACCCTGGGACTTGTGGGAGTGGTCCTGATCTTGTCGTCTCTTATGAAAAATCCGTACGGCGTGGTAATCACTTCCTTTTTGTTCCTGTGTGTGCCGCTGTTCCTGTCAATGAACCGGGGCGGATATGTATGGAAGCATCTGCTCGGGCTTTTGCCGGAGAAGATCGCGGATTTTGGGTTCGGATCGTACATGGTTTACAGTATCGGCGGGCTGATCGTGACATGGCCTGCTACGGCAATGATGGTCAACGGAGTGTGCGCGGTGCTCCTGTCCGGGCTGGCTTACGGCTTCTTCCGCAGGCATCAGGTGAATCGGTAAATTTTCTTGACAACTCCTTAGAAACTCTTCAAAATATCTTTGTGTACTGTCACAAGGCAGCAAAAGAGTTTGTGAGGAGTTTTTCATGTTATGAATATCATCAATATTGAACATATCAGTAAGGTTTATGGGGAAAAGACGATCTACAAGGACGCGTCTTTCGGCATCCAGCAGGGAGACAAGATCGGTATCGTAGGGATTAATGGCACGGGAAAATCCACTCTGTTAAAGATGGTGGCAGGGGAGGAGGTCCCGGATGAAGGTCAGATCATAAGGCAGAACGGACTTAAGATCGCCTATGTCCCTCAGAATCCTGTTTTCCCGGAAGGAGCGGATATCCGTTCCTATGCCTTTGAGAAGGGCGAGGGAGAGGACTGGCAGGTGGAGAGCAATCTGACGGAGCTTGGGATCACGGATCTGGATCAGAAGATCGAACATCTCTCCGGCGGACAGAAAAGGAGAGTGGTCCTGGCAAAGACCCTTGCCGGGGATTTTGACGTGCTTCTCCTGGATGAGCCGACCAATCATCTGGACGGGGCGATGATCACATGGCTGGAGGAGTATCTGCGAGGATACAGAGGGACCATCCTTATGGTGACCCATGACCGGTATTTCCTTGACCGTGTGACGAACCGGATCCTGGAGATCAGCCACGGGAAGATGTACGGATATGATGCGGATTATTCGGGATTCCTTGAGCTGAAAGCTGCGAGAGAGGAGATGGAGGTTGCCTCCGAACGGAAGCGCCAGAGCATCCTGCGGATGGAGCTGGAGTGGGCGAAGCGGGGCTGCCGCGCCAGAACTACCAAACAGCGGGCAAGGCTGGAGCGTCTTGAAGCACTGAAAAACGGGAAAGCACCTGTACAGGACCAGACAGTTGAGCTGGGCTCTGTGGAGACCCGGATGGGGAAGAAGACCATCGAGCTCCATCATGTGAGCAAGAGTTATGGGGAGAAGAAGATCCTTGAAGATTACAGCTATATCGTTCTGAAAAACCAGAGACTGGGTATTATCGGTCCCAACGGATGCGGGAAGTCCACGGTCATGAAGATGATTGCCGGACTGGTGCAGCCGGATTCCGGACAGATTGACATCGGGGAGACGGTGCGGATCGGATATTTCGCGCAGGAAGAGCAGCATATGGACGATGCACAGCGAGTCATTGATTATGTAAAGGATATCGCGGAGTATATTACCACGACAGACGGGAAGATCAGTGCCTCCTCTCTGCTGGAGCGGTTTCTGTTCACGCCGGATATGCAGTATGCGCCTATCGGCAAGCTCTCGGGCGGAGAGAAGCGGCGCCTTTATCTCCTGGGGGTCCTTGCGGAGAATGCAAATGTACTTCTTCTGGACGAGGCGGGGAACAACCTGGATATCCCCACCCTGACCATTCTTGAGGATTATCTGAACTCCTTTACGGGGATCGTGATCGCGGTCTCCCACGACCGGTATTTCCTGGACAATATCGCGGACCGGATCCTGGAACTGGACGGGGAGGGGCATGTGACCCAGTATGAGGGCGGATATACGGACTATCTGGAAGCAAAGAAAAGGAAAATGGCATCCGATGACAGAGCGGGATATGCAGGCGCAGCGGAAAACTCCCGGCAGAAAGAGAATACGGTGCGGAGTGGAAGCGTGCCGGGCGGGGCATCGGAAAGCATGAAAAAAGGCGGAAAGAGCTGGAAACAGGACCAGCCCCAGAAGCTGAAGTTTTCTTATAAAGAGCAGCGGGAATATGAGACCATCGACGATGATATTGCCGCTATTGAGGACAAGCTGGGGACCATCGAGAGGCAGATCGAGGCGAACGCCACCAATTCAGTAAAGCTTAAAGAACTGCTGGAAGAGCAGGAAAAGACACAGGAAGAGCTGGATGAGAAGATGGAACGGTGGGTGTATCTGAACGATCTGGCGGAGAAGATCGCCGGGCAGGGGTGACCTCTTACACTGATATTGCAGGAGAAACATTACTTATGAAAAAAGGATTTCGTAAATTTTTCTGGCCCATACTGATCCTGGCAGACCTTGCCATAGCAGGAACCGTTTTTTGCCTGATCTGGCTTCAGCCTGACTATTCTGCAGCCCAGAAAGAGAACTCTCATCTGATCGGGCTGAGTTATATGACAATGAACAATGAATTTTATAAGATCATGAGTGAAGAAATCAATGCCAGGATCGAGGCGGAAGGAGATCGTATCGTTATGCGGGACCCGGCTCTTGACGCGGACCGTCAGATCGAGCAGATCGAAGAAATGCTGGATATGGGCATTGACGCCCTTGTAGTGACTCCGGTGGATTCAGACAGACTGGTAGGGGTCCTCGAAAAGGCAAAGACACAGGGGGTATTTATCATCGTACTTGATACGAATATATCCCAGGATGAACTGGCGGACTGTACGATCACATCTGATAATTACAATGCAGGTGTGATCGTAGGAGAATATTTCCTTACACAGTGTGACAGTGCGAGAGTTGTAGTGATGACCCATGAGACGACTGAGTCCGGGAGACAGAGAGTAAAGGGATTTCTTGATACTGTGTCTGACGCAGAAGGGATAGAGATTGTAAAGAAAGTGGAATGCGAAGGGCAGGTTGAGATTGCCATGCCTGAAATACAGGAGGTCATCAATTCCGGTCTTCAGTTTGACAATGTGTTTTGCCTCAATGATCTTGCCTCTGTGGGAGTAGTGGCAGCACTCGAGGAGAACGGGATGCTGCAATCTGTCAATGTATATGGCGTTGACGGGTCACCGGATTCCAAGGCGCTGATCAATGAAGGAATGATGAAGGCGACTGCAGCACAGTTTCCTTCTGAGATCGGAAAACGGGCTGCAGATGTGATCTACCGGCTTTTTGACAGTGAGAATGTGGATGAGGACATCCTGATACCGGTGGAACTGATAACACAGGAAAATGTAAATGATTTCGGAATTGACAGGTGGCAGTAATTAGGAGAAGAAAGATGGGTAAAAGACAGCTCTCAGACTATGTGCTCATAGTAATGAAAAATCTGAATCTGGTCGTGATCCTCTATGTGGCAGGGATCATGGCGTCCAGCCTGCGCGGGTATGTCCTGACGGGAAATGCCATGGATTTTCTGATATCCGCATCCGGGCTTCCTGCGTCAGCCTGGAAAATACCTGTGATGGTCCTGCTCTTGTATATGGTCTGTCTTATGATCATGCATATGCAGAGCAGGGGCGGGACATTTGAGATAATTTTAAAGATATGTGTGGAACTGGTCATTGGATTCGCCATAAGCTATATCCTCGGGTTCGGGTATATGGGGATCATCCTTCTGATCCTGGCGGACATGATGAAATATTTCCCGGGATCCAGGTTCAGATTCCCTGCGTCGGTCATCATATGCCTGTGCTATCTGCTGCTCAACTCTGAATACATATCCGTGTATTTTGATGTCATACCGTTTGATACTTACCTGACCTATTTCCAGGCGGATGCCAGATCAGTGATGGATGGGCTGCTCAGTGCATTTGATTCGTTAAATACCTTTTTGTTTCTCGTTTATATGATCTTTCTGCTTCGGGCTCAGCTCAGTGAAAATGAGAGGATATTAAACCTGAACCGGCAGCTTAATGAGACAAACCGACAGCTCAATGCTGCAAACAGCGAACTCCAGAAAGCCAATATACAGCTCGAAGAATATGCGAGAGAAGAAGAACAGATGGTAGCGACGCGGGAAAGGAACCGTCTGGCGCGGGAGATCCATGATACGCTCGGGCATGCGCTCACGGGAATTATAACAGGCGCTGAGGCATGCGCGGCATTAATGGACGTGGCGCCGGAGGCTGCAAAGAAGCAGATGCAGGCGATTACTGAGGTGGCGAGACAGGGGATCACAGATGTCCGGCGGTCCGTGAAGGCGCTTCGTCCGGACGCCCTGGAAAAATATAATCTGGAAGATGCGATAAAACAGACGATCGATGAGATGCGGCGTGTATCAAATGTGGAGATAGAGTATCGCTGCGATACTCAGCTTAACTGTTTCAATGGGGATGAAGAGGAAGTGATCTACCGTATCGTACAGGAGAGTATCACCAATTCCATACGCCATGGGGAGGCATCCCGGATCCTGGTTGATATTGAGAGGGAATACGGGACACTCATTGTAAAGATAAAGGATAACGGAAAAGGATGTAAAAATATCCAGAAAGGCTTTGGGCTTCACCATATGCAGGAAAGACTGCAGCTTCTCCAGGGTCAGCTTGCATATAACGGGGACGACGGTTTTACGGTAGAAGCACAGATACCGATACGATGGGGAGAGACGGAGGAGAAATAATAAATGATTAAAGTTTTAATCGCGGATGATCAGGAGCTGATGCGCCAGAGCCTTCAGATCATCCTGGGCATGGAAAATGATATCGAAGTGATCGGCGCGGCGGAAAACGGGCTGGAAGTGATCCGTGCGGTCAGAAAGGAAAAACCGGATGTGATCCTGATGGATATACGGATGCCGGAGATGGATGGGGTTGTGTGTACACAGATCATCAAAGAGAATTACCCGAATATCAAGATCATTATCCTTACGACTTTTGATGATGATGAGTATGTATTCAACGCGCTGAAATTCGGCGCCAGCGGATATCTCCTGAAAGGGATATCCACAAAAGAGCTCTCAGAGGCGATCCGCAAAGTATATCACGGAACTGCGATGATCAATGAAGATATCGCATCGAAAGTCGTGAAACTATTTTCAAAGATGGCTCAGACGAATCTGACGATCCAGGTGGATGAAAGGCAGACAGAAGAGCTCAAACCAACAGAATGGCATATCATTGCCTTAGTAGGGCGCGGGATGTCAAATAAAGAGATCGCAGCGAAATTAAACCTGTCAGACGGAAGTGTCAGAAACAGCCTGAGCTCGATCCTGAGCAAACTGGATCTCAGAGACCGCACTCAGCTTGCCATATGGGCGGTGCAGACCGGGGCTGTGAACAGAGAGACGGAGGAGTGACAGTGGAAAGAAGCAGTACGGGAAAAAGGAATCTTGTAATCGGCGCGCTCTGTGCTTTGCTCTGTGCTGCAGTATGGATCATTGAAAGTGATGCATACAGGGCGCTCATGCCGGAGGACAGCAGGAGGATTACAGTCGGTGTCTTTTCGGACAGTTACTGGGAAGTACAGAACGGATATTCTTATCAGATCGTCAATGACGCCATAGAAAAGTTTGAGAAACAGAATTCCGGGGTCCATGTGGAATATGTGAGCGGAGTTCTCAAGGAGGATTATTCGGAATGGCTGTCTGAACAGCTTCTGTCGGAGAACGCCCCTGATGTGTTCTTTGTTCTTGGCGATGATTTCAGCAGCTTTGCGAACGCGGGGGCGTTAAAAGATCTGACTTCTCTGATGGAAGAAGATAAAGACTTTGACAACAGTGCCTTCTATTCCTCGGCACTGTCTGCCGGGCAATATGAACAAAAACAGTATGCGATGCCGTTTGAGTGCGCTCCAAAACTGATGTTTGTCAACCGGACGATCCTGGATGCGGAAAACATTGACATGCCGGACAATGACTGGACATGGGAGGACTTTTATAAAATATGCAGCGCTGTGACCCGGGATACGGATGGAGACGGAATGACCGACCAGTTTGGCGAAGTGGGATATACATGGGAGGAAGCATTTGAATCAAACGGAGTCAGGCTGTTCAGCCAGGACGGCAGTGAATGCTTTTTGACTGATCCGGGAGTGGAACAGGCTCTGCAGTTTATGGAAAGACTGGAAACGCTGAATGCGGGTTATAATGTAACAGAGCATGAGTTTGATCTGGGAAATGTGGTGTTCCAGCCCATGTCCTTTTCTGAATTCCGCGCTTATCAATCCTATCCTCTGAGTGTAAAAAAATACTCGGGTTTTGAATGGGGCTGTATTCCCATGCCGGCAGGACCGGACGGTGAGAATATCTCGACTCTTGATACACTGCTGGTGGGGATAAATTCTGAGACACGCCATACACAAAATGCCTGGGAGTTTGTAAAGATCCTGACAGCGGATCCTGATATCCAGGCGGAAATCTTTGATTATTCTGAAGGAGTATCCGTCATGAGGGAGGTCACGGAGTCAGAACAGACGCTGCAAAGCCTGATAGAAGATTCCGGAAGTGAAGAGAGTCTGAACCTGTCCATTTTAAGTGAGGCTGTGGAAAAATCAATTGTTTCACTCAGGTTTCCGGGATATGAAGAGGCGCGGGAAAGGGTGGAGCAGGCTGTACGTCAGATCATAGACGGGAACGGAAATATCAGTACGGATCAGATCATATGGAACCGGGAGATCAACCGTTTCCTTGAAGAACAGTGATATTATCTGTACATGTCCGGGGCAGAGGGTTACAATCCTCTGCCCCTTTTGTGACAAATGTAATATGAGATCAGTGACGCTTGTGAGATGAACACAGCGTCTTTTTTTTATATACTTTGATCAGAAAAAAGGAAAGGGAAAGAAAGAGGTGCAAAGCGATGAAATATGTATTTTTAGTCAGCCATGGTGAACTGGCACGGGGAATGCATACAGCTCTGAAGATGCTCTCGGGAGAGAACAGGGATGACATTCTCTCCGTCGGACTGGAAGACGGGATGGGAGCAGACGTATTTGTTGAGAATGTAAAAAAGACGCTCTCTGTGGTCGGTGAGGATGATGAGATTTTGTTGTTTGCAGACCTGGTAGGCGGATCTCCCCTGACGAATGCTGCGAATACGATCGCAGAACTGGGAATGATGGACAGGACCGTGATGATCGGCGGGATGAACATGCCCCTGGCTTTAAGCGCAGTTCTCATGAAAGATACCATGACGATACCGGATCTTATCGAAATGCTGATTCCCGAAGCGCGGGAAGAACTGAAGCGGTTTGAGATCACTTCCGAAGAGTCAGACGACGACATCTGATGTACGGCGGATGGCAGCATCAGAAAAGAAAGCAACAGGAGAAAAGAGAGTAATCAGAAGGAGGAAAACAAAATGGCAGTATCATTTATTCGTGTAGACGACCGTATGATCCATGGACAGACATGTACAAGGTGGGCTCTGGAGTATCCCTGCGACGGGCTGATCGCAGTCAATAATGCGGCGGCAAAAAATCCGGTGCTCAAGGCAGCATATAAGAGTGCGAGCGGCAAAAAGACTTTCGTCTGGTCGCTGGATGATTTCAAAGCAAAATCAGAGAAGGTTCTTGCGAGCAAGGACAATTACTTCCTGATCACAAAGAATCCTGTGGATATGAAGAAGATCCTGGTAGATCAGGGATTCAAGCCGGGAGTTAAGACCGTAGTCATCGGACCGTGTAATGACAGACCGGGAGCGACAAAGCTCGGAAACAACCAGTCTATCACACAGGAAGAGGCTCAGGCGTTGGAAGACATCATGAATGCAGGATATGAAGTAGAATTCGCCCTTCTGAAAGAAGAGGCGATCGGAAACTGGAAAAAATTCAGAGGCCAGTTCGGATTTAACTAAGGAGGTGCAGCTATATGGAAATCAGTTGGTTACAGGCAATCCTGATCGGAATTTTTGCCTGCCTGTCAAGTATGCCGGGCATGGGCGGCTCATCGATCGGTAACTATACACTCGGAAGACCACTGGTCGGAGGTCTCGTATGCGGTCTCATCCTCGGCGATGTAACGACAGGCGTCCTGGTAGGATGCGCGATGCAGGTCGTATATATCGCGCTGGTAACGCCCGGCGGAACCGTATCCGCAGACGTCAGGGCAGTCAGCTATATCGGCATTCCGCTTGCTATGGCAGCGCTGAGCAGCTATGGGCTGGATGCGGCAAGCTCAGAGGGAACAGCTCTTGCGACTTCCTTCGGAACAATGGTAGGAACGCTGGGAACCGTATTGTTCTACGGAACTGCAACGATCAACCTTGTATGGCAGCACATCGGCTGGAAGGCAGTGGAGAACAGACAGTATAAGAAACTGTACCTGGTAGACATGGGGCTTCCGTGGATCTCACATCTGCTCTGCTCCTTTATCCCGACGGTGATCATGTGTAAACTCGGAGCTGACGTGGTAGAGATGATCAAGGCAGCGCTTCCAATGGATGGACTAGCAATGAAGACTCTGTTTACCGTAGGTTCTCTTCTTCCCTGTGTAGGTATCGCGATCCTGTTAAAACAGATCGTCAAGAAGGCAACAGATTTTATTCCGTTCCTGTTCGGTGTAGTCCTTGCGGCTTCCATGGGAATCAACCTTGTATCTGCAACAGTGATCGCAGGTATGTTTGCGATCATTACATACAACTTAAAGATGCTTCTGCTGAAAAAGAGCGCAGGTGCAGCCGACGACGATGATGAAGAGGAGGATATTTGATATGGAAAAGAAATTATCAAAAAAAGCATTGAATAAATCTTTTCATAACTGGTACTATGGGCACCTGACCTGTTTCTCCCAGGAGCATATGCAGACATTCGGATATCTCTGCGCAATGCTCCCTCTGGTGGAAGAGCTCTATGACAATGAGGACGACAAGGCAAAGGCAATGAACACCTATACAGCGTTCTTCAACACAGAGCCGCAGCTCGGTTCCGTGATCGTAGGTATCACAGCCGGACTTGAGGAGGCGAGAGCCAGCGGGCAGGACGATGTAGATGAAGAGACGATCAACGGACTAAGGGCAGGACTGATGGGACCGATCGCCGGAATCGGTGATTCCCTTGTGGTCGGGACCGTGATCCCGATCCTTCTTGGCATTGCAATGGGTATGTCCACAGGCGGATCACCGCTGGGCGCGATCTTCTACATTATCGTGTGGAACCTGTTCGCATACTTCGGAATGAGATTCATGTACTTTAAAGGATATGAACTCGGCGGTAAAGCAGTTGACTTCCTGATCGGGGCGCAGGGCGAGGCGCTTCGAGACGCCATCACCACTCTGGGCGGTATCGTCATCGGCGCGGTATCAGCGACCTGGGTAAGCGTACAGACATCGCTGGAACTGATAAGCAAAGAGACAGGGGAGGCATATGTGGTCCTTCAGGATCAGCTGGATGCGGTATTCCCGGGACTTCTGACCACACTGTTCATTGTCTTCTGCTGGTTCCTTATGGCGAAGAAGAGAATGTCTCCGATCAAGGTCATGCTCCTTCTGGTAGTCATTGCGTTTGTCGGCGTAATCGTCGGATTCTTTGATCCGAACCTGACATATTAATAAAAAGGAGGTAACACCATGAATGTTATAGATAAAAGAAAATTATCGAAAGAAGCCGAGATGCAGATCAAGGCTTTGAAGAAGATCAACAGATGGAAGATCATCGCCCTGGCAGTGTCAACGCTGGGAGTGGCTGCAGCCTATGCCGGTTTCGGCGGCATCATTCAATCCCTTTTCCTTGGCGTTCTTGGTGTTATCATAACTGTCGCGGCGGCAGCCGCTGCGCTGATCTTCAATCTGGGATTGAAAAACGGCAGGAGAAATGTGGAAAAAATGCTGAATATTTTGGAGAAAGGCAGTATCTCATGAAATATGAACTGATATGTCTTGATATCGACGGAACACTTCTGGATGACGAAAAAAGACTGCTTCCGGAGGTGAAGGAAAAGGTAAGGCAGGCGGCGGAAAAGGGGATGAAGATCGTCCTCGGATCCGCGCGCATGCCGGCAGGTGTAGAGTCCATCGCAAAAGAGCTTGGACTGGAATGCTTTATGATCTGTGACGCAGGGGCGTACATCCTCAAAGGAGAAGAGTGTATCGCCAGCAGGCATCTCTCGGCAGCCTCTATGCGGGAAGTATATGAGGAATATGCGGAAAGGTATGGGCTGAATATGTGGATCTTCCGGGACCGCGACTGGTATATCACCGGGATGGACGACCATATCGCGCGGGAGATCCAGATCATCGGGTATGATCCGCAGACAGTTGATGCAAAAGAGACTGCGGACCGCTGGGAGAAGGAGCAGACCGGACCGAGCAAACTGCTTTTTGCGGCGGAGCCGGAACAGATCCGTCAGATCCAGGGCGAGATCCGGGCAAAATTAAGCCTGGGGACCTGGTCGGATATTGATGTGGCGTGTTCTTCGGACATTTTTTTGGAAATCTTTCCGAAAGGTGTTGATAAAGGGAGCGCTTTGCTGGAAATCTGCAGGGGCCTTAAAATACCGGCTGAAAAGGCGATCGCTTTCGGAGATTCCGAGATGGATATCCCGATGATCGAGACCGCGGGTCTGGGAGTGGCGATGGGAAATGCAGCAGAGAGCCTGAAGAAAAAGGCTGATTTTGTGACAATCACAAACAATGAGGCGGGAGTCGCCTATGCATTGGATAATCTAATACAGATCTGACAGATAAAGCGCAGTCATCAGGCTGCGCTTTTTTATAGGTGTTCACTCATAAAATTGCGAATAACTTCTTGACAAAGAAAGGCACAGTTGATAATATTATTAAAGACAAAACAGATTGCACTCTGTTTTTTGAGTGAGAAAGGGAGAAAATGATGAGAAAGCAGGTGTTTTCTTTGCTCGTAGACAACAATCCCGGCGTTTTAAGCCGTATATCAGGGCTGTTCAGCCGCCGCGGATACAGTATCGACAGCATTACCGCGGGTATGACGGCGGACCCGAGATTTACAAGGATTACAGTCGTATCATCCGGCGATGAGCTGATCCTGTCCCAGATCGAGAAGCAGGTCAGGAAGCTTGAGGATGTAGTGGATATCAAGGTACTGAAGGACGGAGAGTCTGTGTACAGGGAGCTGATCATGGTGAAGCTTCGCGCCAATGCCGCACAGAGAGGAGAGATCATCTCCGTTGCCGATATCTTCCGCGCAAAGATCGTGGATGTGGAAGAAGATTCTCTCATCGTGGAGCTCACGGGAACACAGAGCAAGCTGGAAGCTTTTCTCAATCTTCTGAAAGGATATGAGATCCTGGAATTGGCAAGGACCGGTATAACAGGTCTTTCCAGAGGAAGCAGCGATGTTGCCTATCTCTGATGCGGGAAGTGTCTCAGAGGCATGAAGCTGTAAAAAAGGTAGTAAGAGGGCAGAACCTTTAACTATACATATACTGCCGCGGATCCGGCAGACTTTAATGATTATTTTAGGAGGAATGCAAAATGGCAGCAAAAATTTATTATCAGGAAGATTGTAACCTTTCCCTTCTGGAAGGAAAGACGATCGCGATCATCGGCTATGGCAGCCAGGGACATGCACATGCGCTGAACTTAAAGGAGTCAGGATGCAATGTCATCATCGGTCTTTACGAGGGAAGCAGATCCTGGGCGAAAGCTGAGGCGCAGGGATTTGAGGTGTACACAGCGGCAGAGGCTGCAAAGAAAGCAGACATCATCATGATCCTGATCAATGACGAGAAACAGGCTGCATTATATAAGAATGATATCGAGCCGAACCTGGAAGAAGGCAACATGCTTATGTTTGCCCACGGATTTAACATTCATTTCGGACAGATCGTGCCGCCGGCAAATGTCGACGTTACAATGATCGCTCCGAAGGCTCCGGGTCATACAGTAAGAAGCGAGTATCAGGCTGGGAAGGGTACGCCGTGTCTTGTAGCGGTAGAGCAGGACTATACAGGAAAGGCGCTTGACAAGGCTCTGGCATACGGTCTTGCGATCGGCGGAGCAAGAGCAGGTATCCTTGAGACAACATTCCGTACAGAGACAGAGACAGACCTCTTCGGAGAGCAGGCAGTTCTCTGCGGCGGTGTGTGCGCTCTTATGCAGGCTGGTTTTGAGACTCTGGTTGAGGCTGGATATGACCCGAGAAACGCATATTTTGAGTGTATCCATGAGATGAAGCTGATCGTAGACCTGATCTATCAGTCAGGATTTTCGGGTATGAGATACTCTATCTCCAACACAGCAGAGTACGGCGACTATGTTACAGGTCCTAAGATCATCACAGAGGATACGAAGAAAGCAATGAAGAAAATCCTTTCCGATATCCAGGATGGTACATTTGCAAAAGACTTCCTGCTCGATATGTCAGAGGCAGGCGGACAGGCTCACTTCCGTGCTATGAGAAAACTTGCCGCAGAGCATCCGTCAGAGAAGATCGGAGAAGAGATCCGCAAGCTTTACAGCTGGAGCGATGAGGACAAACTGATCAATAACTAATCGCAGTATCGGAATTTATAAGAATGCCCGCCGGCTGTCATGCCGGACGGGCATCTTTCTGCATAAAGGAGGAGAGAGGGTTGTCTGAAAACAGACAAGGGGTAAGCATACAGGAAAGCAACGATTTCAGCAGAGGAGGCATTGCCCGGAATATTTTAAAACTTGCGGTACCAATGACCATGGCTCAACTGATTAATGTGATGTACAGTATTGTGGACCGGATCTATATCGGACACATTCCCCACGCATCGGCACAGGCGCTGACAGGGATCGGGCTGTGCCTTCCGATCATTACCATCATCACGGCGTTTGCCAACCTGTTTGGTATGGGAGGGGCGCCCCTGTGCTCGATCGCAAGAGGAGGACATGAAGAAAAGCGGGCTGAAAAAGTTATGGGAAATTCTTTCACCATGCTTCTTCTGTCAGGCGCAGTTCTAATGCTGGCTTGTTTCCTTTTCAAGGAGCCCCTCTTATATCTGTTTGGGGCGAGCGATGCCACATATCCATATGCAGATGAATATATTACCGTGTACCTGTGCGGCACTCTTTTTGTTATGACAAGCCTGGGGATGAATAATTTTATCAATGCCCAGGGGTTCGGACGGATGGGGATGCTGACAGTCCTTCTCGGAGCGGTACTCAATATCATCCTTGATCCGATCCTGATCTTCGGGTTCGGTATGGGAGTAAGGGGAGCGGCGATCGCCACGGTCATCTCCCAGGGAGCGTCCGCCCTCTGGGTATTGCAGTTCCTGACCGGGAAAAGGGCTCTGCTGAGACTGACAAAGAATGCTATGCGGCTGGAGGCGGGGCTGGTGAAAGAGATCACCCTTTTGGGAACATCAGGATTTGTAATGTCCGTGACAAACGGTACAGTACAGATCGTGTGCAATGCAGTGCTTTCCCGCCACGGAGGCGATCTGTACGTGGGGATCATGACAGTCATCAATTCCGTGCGGGAGATCATTACCATGCCTGTTACCGGTCTGACTTCCGGCGCCCAGCCTGTCATCGGGTATAATTACGGGGCGGGGTGCTATGGCAGGGTGAGATCCGCGATCAAGTTCATGAGCATCGGTTGTATAGTGTTTTCTCTGGCGGTCTGGGCGGTGCTGTTTTTCGAGCCCAGATTCTTTCTTCATCTGTTTACACAGGAGAAAGAGCTGATCGAGGCGGGCATTCCGGCGATGAGGATCTATTTCTGCGGGATTTTTATGATGGCGCTCCAATTTGCCGGGCAGTCCACTTATGTGGCGTTGAACCGTCCAAAGCAGGCGGTATTCTTTTCTCTGTTCCGCAAGGTTATCATTGTAGTACCTCTGACCTTGTTCCTCCCTATGGCCGGCGGGCTTGGAACGAACGGCGTGTTCCTTGCAGAGCCTGTTTCAAATGTACTGGGAGGCACGGCGAGCTTTGTGACTATGCTGATCACAGTGTGGCCGGGATTGAAAGATGACCGGATACAGAAGGCGGGTGCCGGACGGAAATAGACAGGCAGAAATATTACAGAATTTACTGCACTATGCTCTCTGATGTGATAAAATATTTCCATAGACAGCTGAACGGAAATTTGATTGAAGAAGGGAGCGAAGAGTATGGATGAACGATTTGTGGATCTGAGGTCAACAAAGAACCCTAAGGCACGTATCAAGATGCTGAGCGGGCATTTTGCAACAAAGAATTCTCATGTAAACACTTATATTGATATGTCTACCGTTAAGACACGCCATAATAATGCCAGGGAGACAGCAAGGACACTTGCCGAAGAGTATAAGATGAATACAATGATAGACACCATTGTCTGTCTGAAAAATACGGAAGTGATCGGAGCGTTTATGGCTGAAGCTCTCGCAGACAGTTCAAATATGTCTATGAGCGCGGGCAATAACATCTCTGTTGTGACTCCGGAGTTTGACTTTACGGGACAGATCCTCTTCCGCGAAAACAGTCAGAGGATGATCGAGAATAAACAGGTGCTTATCCTCACAGACTCCATGGCAACCGGCACTCTGACTATGCAGGCGATCGAATCGGTCCTGTATTACAGAGGAAGGGTGTGCGGCATCTGTGCGGTATTCAGCGCGATTTCAAAAGTAGCGGGAGTAGAAGTGAAGACTATCTTTACCAGCTCGGACCTCCCGGATTACCATGTGTACAGCGCACATAAATGTCCGATCTGCGACGCAGGCATCCGGCTGGATGGGATAGTCAACAGCTTCGGGTATGCAAAGCTGTGAATGGGGTCAGACCCCTTGCACAAATTATTTTGCAAAAACAAAAAGGTAAAATAAAAAGACATCCGCCTGACGGTGCGGATGTCTTTTAATATTCTCTATCAATTATGAAGCAAATTAAGCAATACCGTTAACAGCTTTTGACAGACGAGAGATTTTTCTGGAAACAGTCTTCTTGTGGTAAACACCCTTGCTTCCTGCCTTGGAAATCTCTACGATCGCTGCGTGCAGTGCAGTCTTAGCAGCCTCTGCGTCTTTCTGAGCAACAGCAGTGTCAACTTTCTTTACAGCTGTCTTTACTTTAGACTTGATTGCTTTGTTTCTTGCAGCCTTTGTCTCGTTTACTAAAATTCTTTTCTTAGCAGACTTAATGTTAGCCAATCTGTACACCTCCAAATATAACATGAAATTCAAATGTAGATCATGTGTCCCAACAGATTCGGACACGGACGCTCCGCTGGAACATACTCATTCATTTTATGCTAACTGGAAGGGGTTGTCAATACATATTTTAAGAAATATTGAGAAAACTACTGTAACAGTTCAGCCATGCGGCAACGGAAATGTAATGAAGTACCAATACCAAACATGAAACAAACATGAAAGCGAGGATGAGATATGCTGCGGAATTACAGTGTGAGAACAGATCTTGCCTTGGAGGAAAAAGAACGGTTTGAGTCAGATAATGTGGAGATACCCGGAGTCATATTAAAAGAAGAGTATGACGAAGACAGGGAGATTAGGCTTACCCGCGTGGAGATCGAGACAGAGAACGGCGCAAAAGCGATGGGAAAACCGGCCGGAACATACCTGACCCTGGAGACGCCGGACCTTGCACTTCCCGACGATGATAAGCATATGGAGATCGCATCGCGGCTGTGCCGGTATATAAGGGAGCTCATCGACAAAAATATAGCTGAGGAAAGAAAAGGAAGCGATGACCTCTCTATCCTGGCTGTGGGACTCGGGAACCGTGAAGTGACCCCGGATGCATTGGGACCTTATGTTGCGGATCATCTTGCCGTAAACCGACATGTTGTAAAGGAATACGGGAAATATGCCATGGGTCTGGAACATGCGAATATGATCAGCGCTATTGTGCCGGGAGTAATGGGACAGACCGGAATGGAAAGCACGGAAATTGTAAAGGGCATTGTAAACGAAACCCATCCGGATATCGTGATCGCGGTGGATGCTCTTGCCGCGCGCAGCAGCAGAAGACTGAACAGGACGGTACAGATCGCGGATACAGGGATTCATCCCGGCTCAGGCGTGGGAAACCACAGGATCGGCATGACGAAAGAGTCGCTGGGCGTACCGGTGATCGGCATCGGAGTCCCTACTGTTGTAGACGCTGCGACCATTGTAAATGACACGATGGAGAACTTTATCCGAGCGTTGGAGTCATCGGATTCACTGAAAGGAGTGGGGAAAGAACTGCGTTCCTGCAATACGGGAGAAAAGCAGGAGTTTGTAAGAGAGCTGATCTCTCCGCATCTGAACGGGATGTTTGTTACGCCAAAGGATGTGGACGAGATGATCCACCATATCAGCCACACTCTCTCCGAGGCGATTAATATGCTTTTTGCATGAGCGTCATAACAGACGGATGACAGGCATACAATTTCAGGAGTAAGGACAGGAAAGGGACGCTTTTTTATATGGAGAATATGCGGACTAAAAGATTCGGACAGACAAAGGCAGCCGCGCCAATCCTGCTCCTGGCCGCGTGTACAGTGTGGATCATGTCGGGAGGGAGCAGGGGAAGCTGGAGGTATGATTTCCAAAATCAGATCTTTGCAGGCGCTGAAGAAATGTACATGCCGGGACTCGCCTATCTGAACCGGGCGCCTGGGAAAGGAGTTCAGGAATGGGTCAAAGAAAAAGCTCTTGCATGGCTTCCTATTGTCACTTATACAGAAGATCACGCAGTGAGCAGTCCTGCAATCGAAGACGAGGAGACTCTTGCAAGGATACTGGACGCGCAGGCGAATGATGAGAATACCGTGGATGAAAACGGCAATCTTGTCGGTGAACCGGATCAGGCAGAAGCAGCGGCGCAGCCGGCTGCGCCGACCGTAGACATGTCGATTGAAAAGCTGAGGGATTTCGATTATCTTCTGAGTAATTTCTATACAGTTGACAGCTCTACCATGATCGGTCCGGAACAGTTAAACGCGGATGACTTATTGAGCAGAAGCATGAAGATCGACAATACCACGGGAGGTCCCAAGGTGATCATTTTTCATACACATTCCCAGGAAGAATTTGTAGATTCCACGCCAGGGGACCCGGCAACAAGTATTGTAGGCATGGGGGAATATCTGACCCAGCTCCTGAATGAAAAGGGGATCGAGACGATCCATGATACAGGTGTTTATGATATCATTAACGGCCAGCTTGACCGCAGCAACGCATATGAGAACGCGGAAGCTTCGGTGCGCCCCGTTATCGAAGCGAATCCGACCCTGGAAGTGGCCATTGACCTCCACAGGGACGGCGTGGCAGAGGGCACCCATCTGGTGACGGAGATCAACGGGAAGCCGACGGCGAAGATCATGTACTTCAACGGTCTGAGCCGTACACGCACCAACGGGGACATTGACTATCTGTACAATCCTTACATACAGGATAATCTTGCTTTTTCTCTCCAGATGCAGCTCGCCTCGGAAAGTCTGTATCCGGGGTTTGTCCGGCATATCTATCTGAGAGCATACCGGTACAATCTCCATCTGCTTCCAAAATCTCTTCTTGTTGAGGCAGGAGCGCAGACAAATACAGTGGAAGAGATGAGAAATGCCATGGAGGTTCTGGCGGATACTCTGGCGCATGTGATCCTGGAATGAAAATTTTCTGCCCCGGCCGGGAAAGAAAAGATTATCTCCTGCGCTGCTATCCTATATCTGGTGGAGGTCCTTTATTTTTGTGTTTACAAATCACAAGGACTGGTGGTATAGTATGAACTGGTATGCTCTGCGCTTATGCAGGGCGCGTGTAAGAAACGATTTTCCGCACGGCATAGCCGAGGACGGCTTTCTGTCCTGCAGCTTCGGTCAGGAGGACATGAGGCATGCATGTCCGGTCTGCCGGCCGCGGAGATAAAGAAGGAGAATGTAAATGGCAGGCAACAATACATACGATGCAGGCAGTATCGCGGTGCTGGAAGGACTTGAGGCAGTCAGGAAGCGCCCCGGTATGTATATCGGAAGTGTATCAACCAAAGGGCTGAACCACCTCATCTACGAAATCGTGGACAACTCCGTGGATGAGCATCTGGCAGGATACTGTTCGGAGATCCGGGTAACTCTGGAAAAGGACGGTTCCGCCACAGTCACGGATAACGGGCGCGGCATCCCGGTGGACATGCACCAGAAAGGAGTGTCCGCGGCACGGCTCGTGTTCACGACTCTGCACGCGGGAGGAAAGTTTGATGATTCCGCATATAAGACAAGCGGCGGTCTGCACGGAGTGGGTTCCTCTGTTGTGAATGCACTTTCTGTTTATATGGATGTCAAGATCAGCAGAGACGGCTATATCCACCACGACCGCTACGAGAGAGGAGTCCCGGTGGTCGAGCTGGAGGACGGCCTGCTGCCGAAGATCGGGAAATCGAGGAAGACCGGGACCACCATCAATTTCCTCCCGGATGACACGATCTTTGAGAAGACGAAGTTCCGTGCAGAAGAGGTAAAGAGCCGGCTTCATGAGACTGCTTACCTAAACCCCGAATTGACGATCATTTTTGATGATAAACGCCTCGAAGAGCCAGAACATGTGGTTTACCATGAGCCGGAAGGGATCATCGGCTTTATCCGCGACCTGAATAAGAAAAAAGAAACCTTGCACGAGCCCGTATATTTCAAGGGGGAGTCCGAAGGCATCGAGGTAGAAGCAGCATTACAGTATGTCAATGAATTTCATGAGAATGTGCTCGGTTTCTGTAATAATATCTACAACGCAGAAGGCGGTACCCACCTGACCGGATTTAAGACTACATTTACTACGGTTATGAACCAGTATGCGAGAGAGCTGGGGATCCTGAAGGAGAAGGACGCCAATTTTACGGGTGCTGATATCCGAAACGGCATGACAGCCATTGTATCCATCAAGCATCCGGATCCCAGGTTCGAGGGGCAGACAAAGACAAAGCTGGACAACCCCGATGCATCCAAGGCGGTGGGAAAGGTAACCGGCGAGGAGATCGTACGGTATTTTGACCGGAATCTGGACACCCTAAAGACCGTGCTCTCCAGCGCCGAGAAAGCGGCGAAGATCCGAAAGACCGAGGAAAAGGCAAAGACAAACCTGCTCACCAAGCAGAAGTATTCTTTTGACAGCAACGGGAAGCTTGCTAACTGTGAGAGCCGTGACCCGAAGAAATGCGAGATCTTCATCGTGGAGGGAGATTCCGCCGGCGGCTCGGCGAAGACGGCGAGAGACCGGAATTTCCAGGCAATCCTTCCGATCAGGGGTAAGATCTTGAATGTGGAGAAGGCGAGTATTGACAAGATCCTCGCCAACGCGGAGATCAAGACCATGATCAATGCATTCGGATGCGGATTTTCGGAAGGCTATGGGAACGATTTTGATATCACAAAATTGAAATACGACAAGATCATCATCATGGCAGATGCGGACGTTGACGGAGCGCATATTTCCACGCTGCTCCTCACGCTGTTCTATCGCTTTATGCCTGAGCTGATCTACGAAGGACATGTGTATATCGCCATGCCGCCGCTCTACAAAGCCATGCCGAAGAATGGCGAGGAAGAATACCTTTACGATGATAAGGCTCTGGAAAAATACCGGAAGACTCACAAAGGTCCGTTCACCCTCCAGAGATACAAAGGTCTGGGCGAGATGGACGCGGAACAGCTCTGGGAGACCACACTCGACCCGGAGCGAAGGCTTCTGAAGCTGGTGGAGATCGAGGACGCGAGGATGGCGTCCAGCGTGACGGAAATGCTCATGGGTACGGAAGTGCCGCCGAGGCGCGCGTTCATCTATGAGAACGCCACAGAGGCGGAGCTGGACATCTGATAAATGCCGGCCGGCACAGTTCCGGCTGGTAAATCGGAAGCCGCAGAGTGATGAAGGAGAATTAAGGAATGAACAGTGAATCACAGATCATAAGGACAGAGTACTCAGACCTTATGAAAAAATCATATATTGATTACGCTATGAGCGTGATCATTGCCCGCGCCCTGCCGGATGTAAGGGACGGGCTTAAACCAGTCCAGCGCCGCACCCTCTATGATATGTACGAGCTGGGCATCCGCTATGACAAGCCTTACCGTAAATGCGCCCGTATCGTGGGAGACACCATGGGTAAATACCATCCCCACGGGGACAGTTCCATCTATGAGGCTCTAGTGGTCATGGCGCAGGATTTCAAGAAGGGACAGACCCTTGTGGACGGCCACGGAAACTTCGGCTCCATTGAAGGGGACGGAGCGGCGGCGATGCGTTATACGGAGGCAAGGCTTACGAAGTTTACCCAGGAAGTGTGTCTTGCGGACCTGGATAAAGATGTCATTGATTTCGGACCGAACTTTGACGAGACGGAGAAAGAACCCCTCGTTCTGCCCATGCGCGTGCCGAACCTGCTTGTAAACGGCGCGGAAGGGATCGCGGTTGGTATGGCGACCAGCATCCCCACCCACAACCTGGGCGAGGTCATTGACGCGGTCAAGGCATACATGAAAAATGACGAGATCAGCACAAGGCAGCTCATGAAGTACATCAAAGGACCGGATTTCCCCACAGGAGGTATCGTGGTAAATAAAGACGACCTTCTGGACATCTATGAGACCGGCCAGGGAAAGATCAAAATCCGGGGCAAGGTCGAGGTGGAAGAACTGAAAGGCGGGAAAAAGCAGCTCGTCATCAGCGAGATCCCGTATACCATGATCGGAACGGGCATCGGCAAGTTCTTAAACGATGTGGCGAACCTGGTGGAGACGAAGAAGACCACGGACATTGTGGACATCTCCAACCAGTCCTCAAAAGAAGGGATCCGAATTGTCCTTGAATTAAAGAGAGGGGCAGACGCGGAGAACTTAAAGAACATGCTCTACAAGAAGACCCGCCTGGAGGACACCTTCGGCGTAAATATGCTCGCCGTGGCAGACGGACGCCCGGAGACTTTGGGGCTTAAGAAGATCATTGAGCACCACGTGGACTTCCAGTTCGAGCTGGCGACCCGCAAATATAAGACTCTCCTTGCGAAAGAGCAGGAGAAGAGCGAGGTCCAGGAAGGGCTGATCAAAGCCTGCGATGTGATCGATCTGATCATTGAGATCCTGAGGGGAAGTAAGTCTGTCAAGGATGCACGCGCCTGTCTTGTAAACGGCGTGACGGACAATATTACCTTCAAGTCCAAGATCTCGAAGAAGATGGCAGCCCTGCTCCGGTTTACCGAGCGCCAGGCGACCGCTATCCTGGAAATGCGCCTGTACCGATTGATCGGTCTGGAGATCGAGGCGCTGATCGCGGAGCATGAGCAGACACTCAAAAATATCGCAAGGTATGAAGATATCCTGAATAATTATGACTCCATGGCAGGAGTGATCATAGAAGAGCTGGACGACTTTAAGAAGGAGTACGCGCGGAAGCGCCGCACAGTCGTTGAGAATGCGGAAGAAGCTGTCTTCGAGGAGAAGAAGATCGAAGAGCAGGAAGTGGTCTTCCTCATGGACCGTTTTGGATATGCAAAGACCGTGGACCAGTCAGTTTACGAGAGGAATAAGGAAGCAGCGGACAGTGAGAACAAATACATCGTCCATTGCATGAACACCGGGAAGCTCTGCATCTTTACGGATACCGGAAGGATGCACCAGGTCAAGGTGCTGGACGTACCCTACGGCAGATTCCGGGACAAGGGGACGCCGATCGATAATGTGAGCAATTACTCTACCAGCGAGGAGCAGATCGTCATGGTTTGTGATGCAGAGCAGATGCGTTTCGCGAACCTTCTCTTTGCCACCGCTCAGGGAATGATCAAGAAGGTAGAGGGGACGGAGTTCCAGGTGTCAAAACGGACTATCGCGGCGACAAAGCTTCAGGAAGAGGATTCACTGATCGCTGTGAAGGTGGTTAATGACAGCCAGAACATCGTGCTCCAGACAAAGAACGGATATTTCCTCCGCTTCTCTGCTGAAGAAGTTCCGGTGAAGAAGAAAGCCGCCATCGGCGTGCGCGGTATCCGGCTTCAGAAGAAGGACGAGCTGGAGAATGTATATCTCTTTGAGGAAGGGACAGAGTCTAAGATCCTATTCGGGGAGAAGGAAGTCACGCTGAACCGGCTGAAAGCGGCGAAGCGGGACGGAGCAGGAACAAAGTACCGGGGGTAGTTTGGAAAATTTGGCTAAATGTCTTGCACTATGGGAAAATAAGTGTTATACTGACTGACAGTTACATAAAGATTCCGGCAGAAGAGTGGACGAAAGTTCACTCTTCTTTGTTGGTGTGGGAAACACCGCAGGGGTGTACCATCATGCCGTGAAGAACACGGCAGTAAACAAGGAAAGGAAGTATAGTGTGTCGAAAAGAGAAGAGTACGAACAGAAGACAGAAGAACTGTTAGAGCCCATTGTCACAGATCTGGGGTTTGAGCTGGTAGACGTAGAGTATGTCAAAGAGGGCGGGACCTGGTATCTGCGCGCATATATTGACAAACCGGGCGGCATCACGGTGGAAGACTGCGAGGCGGTCAGCAGGAAGTTCTCCGATATTTTGGATGAGAAGGATTACATCCCGGATTCCTATGTGTTTGAGGTGAGCTCCCCGGGGCTTGGAAGACCTCTCAAGAAGGAGAAGGACTTTAAGAGAAGTCTTGGAGAAGAGGTGGAGATCCGCACCTACCGGGCAATCGACCGTCAGAAGGAATTCACCGGCATATTGAAAGCATATGATGAAAATACTGTTACCATCGCATATGAGGATGACACAGAACAGACATTTGAGAGGGCGGACATTGCCCTGATCCGTCTGGCTTTGGATTTTTAAAATATTAGGAGGAAGGAAAAAATGAACACAGAGTTAATGGAAGCATTGACGATCCTTGAGAAAGAGAAAAACATCAGCAGAGACGTAATGATGGATGCTATCGAAAATTCACTGATCAGCGCCTGCAAGAATCATTTCGGCACAGCAGAGAATATCAAGGTTATCATGGACAGGGAAACATGCGACTATGCAGTGTATGCAGAGAAGAAAGTCGTTGAGGAGGTAACAGACCCGGCACTTGAGATCAGTCTTGAGGACGCGGAGAAGATCGATTCCGCGCTCCAGATCGGGGATGTGGCGCAGATTCCGGTACAGTCCAAAGAATTCGGGCGTATCGCCACTCAGAATGCAAAGAACCTGATCCTCCAGAAGATCCGCGAGGAAGAGAGAAAAGTCGTATTCGACCAGTATTTCGAAAAAGAGAAAGATATCGTGACCGGTATCGTACAGCGTTATGTAGGAAAAAATATCAGTATCAATTTGGGAAGAGCGGATGCGATGCTCACGGAGAATGAACAGGTGAAAGGAGAGTCCTTCAAGCCGACAGAGCGTATCAAGCTGTATGTGGTGGAAGTCAAGAATACACCGAAGGGACCGAAGATCCTCGTGTCACGGACACATCCGGAACTGGTGAAGCGTCTCTTTGAGGCTGAGGTTTCCGAGGTGCGGGAAGGCATAGTGGAGATCAAGAGCATTGCCCGCGAAGCCGGGTCGCGTACAAAGATGGCTGTATGGTCCAATGATCCGAATGTGGATCCTGTGGGAGCATGTGTGGGAATGAACGGCGCAAGGGTAAACGCGGTGGTACAGGAGCTGCGAGGCGAGAAGATCGACATCATCAACTGGGATGAGAATCCGGCGCTTCTGATCGAGAACGCGTTAAGCCCGGCAAAAGTCATTTCCGTAATGGCTGACCCGGAGGAGAAGGTTGCGAGCGTGATCGTGCCGGATTACCAGCTCTCCCTTGCCATCGGTAAAGAAGGACAGAACGCAAGGCTGGCAGCGCGCCTGACCGGATATAAGATCGATATCAAGAGCGAGACCCAGGCTATCGAAGCAGGTGATCTTCCGGAAAACTATATGGAGCAGATGGGACTCATGGGTGAAGAAGGCTACACCGGAGACTATGAGGATGAGTACGCAGAAGACGGTGTCTATGAAGATTATAGTGAAAACTATGACGGAGAGTATGACGAGTACGCCCGGGAGGAGCCGGAAGAGATCGAGTTCGTTGAGACAGATAACTAAGCAATAGTCTGAAGGAGTGGAATTATTTGGCAGTAAAGAAAAAGATCCCGATGAGGAAATGTGTGGGATGCGGCGAGATGAAGCCGAAGAAAGAGCTGATGCGCATCCTGAGAACAGAAAGCGGAGATTTTGTCGTGGATGCCGAGGGAAAGAAAAACGGACGCGGCGCTTATTTGTGCCGGTCGGTTGAGTGTTTCCGCAAGGCGGCGAAGAGCAGGGGGCTGGAGCGCTCCTTTAAGCAGGAAATACCGCAGGAAGTTTACGACAGGCTGGAAAAGGAGATGGGCGAGATTGGCGAATAGAGATAAAGTCCTGTCTCTGATCGGGCTTGCAATGAAAGCAGGAAGATGCACAAGCGGCGAGATGATGACGGAAAATGAAACAAAGGCAGGAAAGGCGAAACTCGTGGTCGTGGCATCAGACGCATCAGAGAACACGAAGAAGAAATTTCGGGATATGTGTAAATTTTACAGAGTTCCAATTTGTTTTTACGGAGATAAAGATACCTTAGGGCATGCAATGGGAAAAGAATTCCGTGCATCTCTGGCGATATTGGACGAAGGATTTGCAGACGGGATTCTAAAAGCGCTTAAAAACCGAGAGGATATTGCATAAAGGAGGTAGTTGAATATGACAAAAATGAGGGTACATGAGCTTGCGAAAGAGCTTGGGATAGAAAATAAGGAACTCATTGAGATCCTGCAGAAGAAAAATGTAGAGGTGAAAAATCATATGAGTTCACTGGAGGACAGTGTGGCGGACGAGATCCGCAGAGAGCATTCCGGCAGCAAGGCGGCAAAGCCGGAAATAAAAACAGCGGAGACAGCAGCAAAGCTGGAAGAGGGAAAGACGGAGTCTGCTGAGACAAAAGATGCGGCGCCGAAGAAAAAGAATCTGGCGTTTGTCATCCGTCCTCAGAATTCTAAGAACAGCAGCCGCATCCAGGGCAGCCGCCCGGCCCGTCCGGGACAGCAGGGAGCGCGCCCGGCACAGGCAACACGTCCGGGACAGCAGGGATCCCGCCCGGCGCAGGGTGCCCGTCCGGCAGGAGAGCGTCCGGTGCGCGCCGAGAGACCGACACAGGGAGCCCGCCCGGCAGGCGAGGGCCGTCCGGCAGGAGAAGGCAGACCAACCGGAGAGCGCCCGGTGCGCGCGGAGAGACCGGCACAGAGTGTCCGCCCGGTAGGTGAGGGGCGTCCGGCAGGAGAAAGCAGACCAACCGGAGAGCGTCCGGCGCGTGCTGAAAGACCGGCGCAGAGTGCCCGCCCGGCAGGAGAAAGCAGGCCGACAGGAGACCGCCCGGCACGCGCAGAGAGACCGGCACAGGGACGCCCCGCAGGAGAAGGCAGACCGTCGGGAGACCGTCCAATGCGTTCTGACCGTCCGGCACGCTCTGACAGATCTCAGGGAGGACGTTCTTTCGGCGAAGGAAGACAGGGACGCCCGGACAGAGGTGAAAGAGGCGGACGCGATCAGAGACCTGGCGGATCAGGACCGCGCGGAGACAGGAGAGATTCCCGCAGGGACGATATGGCCGCTCCAATCGTAGAACAGCAGAAGAGCCAGAGAAATAAGGCAAAAGATAAAGAGCGCGACAACAGGAAGAAAGAATACAGAGACGAGGCGTTCGACGGAAAAGGCAAGAAGGGCAGAAAGCAGAAACAGGTGGCAGAGGCGAAGAAGCCGCAGCAGAAGCAGGAAGAAAAGAAAGAGGAGAAGATCAAACAGATTGTGATCCCGGAAGTCCTGACCATCAAAGAGCTTGCGGATAAGATGAAGGTCGTTCCTTCTGTGATCGTGAAGAAGCTCTTCATGCAGGGTAAGGTCGTGACTGTAAACCAGGAGATCGACTTTGACACAGCGGAAGAGATCGCTATGGAATTTGAAGTGCTCTGCGAGAAAGAGGAAGTTGTGGATGTGATCGAGGAACTTTTAAAAGAGGATGAGGAAGACGAAAACCTGATGGTGAAGCGTCCCCCGGTCGTCTGCGTCATGGGTCATGTCGATCACGGAAAGACCTCTCTTCTGGATGCGATCCGTCATTCCAATGTGACTGACCGCGAAGCGGGAGGCATCACTCAGCATATCGGCGCCTATGTGGTTGAGATCAACGGAGAGAAGATTACTTTCCTGGATACACCGGGACATGAGGCGTTCACAGCTATGCGTATGCGCGGCGCAAATTCTACGGATATCGCAATCCTTGTAGTTGCAGCGGATGACGGCGTGATGCCGCAGACCGTGGAGGCGATCAACCACGCAAAAGCTGCGGGTATTGAGATCATTGTTGCTATCAATAAGATTGATAAGCCGAGCGCAAATATCGAAAGAGTAAAACAAGAGCTTACAGAATATGAACTGATTCCGGAAGACTGGGGCGGAAGCACGATCTTTGTTCCGGTATCCGCTCACACAAAAGAAGGTATCCCGGAGCTCCTTGAGATGATCCTTCTGACAGCAGAGGTGATGGAACTCAAAGCGAACCCGAACCGCGCGGCGAGAGGGCTTGTGATCGAGGCGGAGCTGGATAAAGGAAAAGGTTCTGTTGCTACTGTTCTTGTACAGAAAGGTACACTGCACGTGGGTGACGCCATTGCGGCCGGAAGCGCGCACGGACGGGTCCGCGCGATGATGGACGATAAAGGAAGACGCGTCAAAGAAGCGGGACCATCCCAGCCGGTAGAGATCCTTGGTCTGAATGATGTCCCGAATGCCGGTGAAGTATTTGTGGGATGCGATTCAGAGAAGGAAGCGAGAAACTTCGCAGAGACATTTATCGCGCAGAATAAGGTGAAGCTTCTGGATGAGACGAAGTCAAGGATGTCTCTTGATGACCTGTTCAACCAGATCCAGGAGGGCAACTTAAAAGAACTTAACATTGTCGTAAAAGCAGATGTCCAGGGTTCTGTGGAAGCGCTCAAGCAGAGTCTCTTAAAGCTGTCTAACGATGAGGTCGTAGTTAAAGTGATCCACGGCGGTGTAGGCGCGATCAACGAGTCAGACGTCATCCTTGCGTCCGCTTCCAATGCTATCATTATCGGCTTTAACGTACGTCCGGACGCGACAGCGAAGGACATCGCAGACAGAGAAGGGGTTGACCTGAGGCTTTACAGAGTCATCTACAACGCGATCGAGGATGTGGAGGCAGCCATGAAGGGTATGCTTGATCCCGTATTTGAAGAAAAGGTACTGGGACACGCGGAAGTACGTCAGACATTCAAGGCATCAGGCGTCGGTACGATCGCGGGTGCTTATGTGAAGGACGGTATTTTCGAGAGAAACTGTTCTGTCCGCCTGGTCCGCGACGGCATTGTCGTATTCGACGGACCGCTTGCGTCTCTGAAGCGTTTCAAAGACGATGTGAAGGAGGTAAGAGCCGGATACGAATGCGGTTTTGTATTTGAAAATTATAACGACATCAAAGAAGGCGACGAGGTCGAGGCATATAAAATGGTTGAGACCGAGAGAAAATAAGCCTGTTTCAGAAAGAAGGAGCAGCGATGAGAAAAAACAGTATTAAAAACACACGAGTAAATGCTGAGGTCCAAAGAGAGCTGAGCAATATCCTGCGCGGAGGGATCAAAGATCCCAGGGTGGCGCCAATGACTTCCGTGGTGGCTGTCGAAGTGGCTCCGGATTTGAAGACATGCAAAGCATATATCAGCGTCCTGGGCGATGAAAAGGCACAGCAGGATACACTGAAGGGGCTTCAGAGCGCGGAGGGATATATCCGCCGCGAGCTGGCGCGCACAGTTAATATGCGCAATACCCCTGAGATCAGATTTATCCTGGACCAGTCCATTGAATACGGAGTTAATATCAGCAGAAAGATCGATGAAGTGACAGGAAATTCAGAGAATGGAGCTGAAGATTAATATGACGATTATATTAGAAGATATTTTGAAAAACAAGCGCAGAGTTGCCCTGGGCGGTCATGTCCGCCCGGACGGCGACTGTGTCGGATCCTGTATGGGGCTGTATCTGTACCTGAAAGAGCAGTTCCCGCATATACATACGGATGTCTGCCTGGAAGAGGTGCCGGAGGCATATCGTATGATCAGTGGCACGGAAGAGGTAAAGACGCAGATTCCTGAGAGAATTGAGCCATATGACCTTTTTATCTGTCTGGACTGCGGGGATACAAAGCGTCTGGGCTTTGCAGAGCCTTTATTTGAGGCTGCCGCGGAGACACTGTGTATTGACCATCACATCAGCAACGAGGCGTTTGCTGATCATAATTATATTGTTCCTGACGCAAGCTCTACATCAGAGCTGGTCTTTAGGCTGATAGATAAGGAGAAGATCAGCAAAGAAGCGGCGGAGGCGCTCTACATGGGCATTGTGCATGATACGGGGGTATTCCAGTATTCATGTACATCCCCGGAAACAATGGAGATTGCGGCGGAGCTGATGCGCAAAGGCATTAACGGAAGCGAGATCATTGACAAGACCTATTATGAAAAGACGTATATTCAGAACCAGATCCTGGGACGGGCGCTTTTGGAGAGCATGCTAATCATGGATAAGCGTTGTATCGTCTCTGTGATCCGCCAGCGCTCTATGCGGTTCTTTCAGGCACAGCCGTCTGATCTGGAGGGGATCGTGAGCCAGCTGCGTCAGACAAAGGGCGTGGAAGTAGCAATCTTCCTTCATGAGATCGAGCCTCAGAAATTCAAAGTCAGCCTGCGCTCAAAGGGCATGGTGGATGTCAGCGTGATCGCGAAGCATTTCGGGGGCGGCGGGCATGTGCGCGCGGCAGGAGTCATGATGAGTGGTTCGAGTCATGACGTGATCAATAATATCACCGCAAGGATCGCGCTGCAGCTGGATCACAGCGGGAAACCGGAAGACAAGTGACAGGATGATAAGCGATGATTAACGGGATACTGAACATTTATAAAGAAAAAGGATACACCTCCCACGATGTGGTCGCCCGGCTGCGGGGGATCGTGGGACAGAAGAAGATCGGACACACAGGCACCCTTGATCCGGACGCGGAAGGGGTGCTTCCTGTCTGTCTGGGCAGGGCGACAAAGGTGTGCGATATGCTGACCGATAAGGACAAGACCTACGAGGCGGTCCTGTTGCTGGGGAAGACGACGGATACCCAGGACATCACGGGGACAGTGCTGTCCGAACGCTCCCCGGATGGCGTCACGGAAGATGAGGTGCTGGACTGCATCAGGCATTTTATCGGGGAATATGACCAGATCCCGCCCATGTATTCTGCACTGAAGGTGGGCGGTAAGAAGCTTTATGAGCTGGCAAGAGAAGGAAAGACCGTGGAGAGGAAGAGCCGGAGGGTCATGATATATGATATCCGGATCAAAGAGATCTGCCTTCCGCGCATCCGCATGGAAGTGGAGTGTTCAAAGGGAACTTACATCCGCACGCTCTGCCATGATATCGGGGAAAGCCTCGGCGTGGGCGGATGTATGGAATCTCTGCTCCGCACTCGTGTCGGAAGATTTTGCCTGGAAAAGAGCCTGCGGCTGGCAGATGTGGAGAACCATGTAAAGAATGGAAATTTATCACAGATCCTCCTTCCCCTGGACAGTGTATTTTCTGATCTAAGACAGGTGATATTAAAGGATGAGGCGGTCTCTCTCGGATATAACGGTAATCCCTTTTATCGGAGGCATGTTGTACAGCAGCCGTGCCGGACGGGGTCAGCGGACGGAGGGGGAGAGCCTGCTTCGGGACCGGAGGATGGAGAACGGTTCCGAGTATATGACGGGGCGCACCGGTTTATCGGTATCTATCGCTATGAAGGAAAGCATGGACAGTTCAGGATCGAGAAGATGTTCCTGGATCCGGACGAGATGGTAAATTGAGCAGAGAAAAGGACAGATGAGACAGGCATGAACTATATTACAGGAATTGAAAACTATCATGGGACAAAGAAGACCGCTGTGACAATAGGAAAGTTTGACGGGCTCCACAGAGGGCATCAGAAACTGGTGGATAGAATAAGAGGCTATGCCTCGGACGAATGCGACAGTGTTCTCTGCGCTTTTGATATGCACAGGGATGCTATTATGACGAACCGGGAGCGCAGAGAACATCTTGAAGGGAAGATTGACTGGCTGATTAACTGTCCGTTTAACGAACAGCTCAGGAATATGGAGGCGGAAGATTTTATCCGGGATATTCTCTGCGGAAAGTTAAATGCCGCTCATGTGGTCGTGGGAAATGACTTTGTTTTCGGACATGAAAAACGCGGGAGCGTGTCAATGCTGGAGAAATATGCTTCTGAATACGGCTATACCGTAGATGTAGTGGAAAAAGAGCGGTATCAGGATATGATCATCAGCAGCACCTTTATCAGGGATGCCCTTGCCCAGGGAGATGTCCGCCTTGCGGAGAGGCTCCTTGGCTATCCCTACGAGCTGACCGGTCCTGTCCGGCACGGGAAGCGGCTTGGGCGTACACTGGGATTTCCCACTATGAACATTGAGCCCGAAGCGCGGAAGATCCTTCCCAGATACGGGGTCTATGCCTGCCGTGTGATGATCGACGGAAAATGGTACAACGGCGTGGGAAATGCGGGAGTTAAGCCTACGGTCACGGATGAGCGCAGAAGACTTTTTGAAGTGTATGTCTACGGATATGAAGGCGATGCATACGGGAAGGAAGTGACTGCCCGGTTCTGCGGTTTCGAGCGGCCGGAAGTGAAATTCGGTTCTGTGGAAGAACTGAAAGAGCAGGTTATGAAGGATATGCAGTACGGGAGTGAATTTTTCAATATCTGATTGATTGAATTTCCTTTACAACCTGCCTCTGCTGTGCTATACTAGCTGAGGTTACACAATCAGCCGGCATTCGGTGATCGGACCACTCCAACCATTGCTTAATGTCAGGCGGTTTACCAGAGTATATTTAAGGAGGAAACAAATATGATCGCAAAAGAAAAGAAACAGGCAATCATCAAAGAGTATGGAAGAACAGAAGGTGACACAGGTTCACCGGAGGTACAGGTAGCGATCCTGACAGCAAGGATCAACGAGCTCACAGAGCACTTCAAGGCTAACCCGAAGGATCACCACTCAAGAAGAGGACTTCTTAAGATGGTAGGTCAGAGAAGAGGGCTTCTTGCATACCTTAAGAAAGTAGATATCGAGAGATATCGTTCCCTGATCGAGAGACTCGGACTCAGAAAATAATCCGGACTCTGTCAAGAAGAGGAATAAAGAGGGCGCTGCCCTGCGGATGGATGTTCATCTGCGGGCAGCGTCCTTTTATATTTTTTGGGGCGGATTTTGCTAATTCTGACTCAGGCAGAGGCTCTTGTATTCTGTGGCGGTCATATGATAATACTTTTTGAATGCAGCGTGAAAATGGTTTGGGCAGGAGTAGCCCAGTCTGGCGGCAATCTCAGAGACAGAAAGCCGGCCCTCCTTTAAAAAAGTCACTGCCGCCGCCATTCTGGCCTCTGTTCGTTTTTGGATAAAGTTCTGGCCGTACCGGTCAAATAAGATCCTGCTGGTCTGACGTGTGCTCAATCCGAGACGGTGCGACAATTCTTCTAATGTAATTGTGTCATATTCCAGGAGAAAGCTGTCTTCGATCAGGATATAAGCCTTGATCAGCGGGATCGGGATGGATGTGATCGCGGCCTTGGATGCAGGCTTATAGTTACGCAGCACCTTGACCATAAACTGAATGAACAGCGCTTCCAGCATCAGTCCTGCTGCCGGTTTTGGATGAAAAAGCTCCCTGTGGATCTGTTCCAAAGTGACCGGCAGATCCGCCTGGTCAGTGCCGTACCAGAAGGGATAATTTAGAAACAGGTCCATGATATTTTCCTGTTCCATATTCTTCCTGCGCTGTTTGGCATGTGTTTCTTCTATCCTCAGATAGATACAGTATTCATAGGTGGGGTCGTCGGGATCCGGATACTGCTGGTGTTCTACATGCGGTCCTGTCGTATAAAGGACATTGGGATACAGATCATAAGACTTCTGGCTGCTGATCAGAGTCCCCCTGCCCTGAGGAATATAGTGGAGTTCATAGCTGTTGGAGCTGTGAGAATGGGAAGGGGTGTTCCATGTCTGGCATTCGTATGTAAATTTCAGTATCGTGATCATGTATCTCCCTATTGAGAAGGTTATGTTTAAGTTGTCGTTTTTCATGGCGGCGGCTCCTCCCAAAGTACGCTTATCGGACATGGATATACCGTAATTGTCTGATTATAATGTATCTTCATCGTACCACAAGAGCTATAATGAAAGCAAGATTTACAGAATGAATATGCTCAGAAGGAGGAGTTATATGATCATTGACGCACATGCACACTTATGGAACCCTCAGGCGGGCCGTGTGGACGGGAAACCTGTGATCCCGCTTACCGGAGGCAGGAGCGATTTCGGCGGCGAACTGAGACAGATGATGCCGCCGTATATGCTTGACGGCCGCAATACTGTGGAAATGCTTATGGCAAACATGGATTATGCGCGGGTCAGCGGCTGTGTGATCACGCAGGAATATATAGACGGTAATCAGGACGGTTACCTTCTGGAATGTAAAAAGAAATACCCGGAGCGGATGAAGATCTGCTGCCTGTATGAAGAGAAACCCATTGAGGATGAATGGCTGTCCCGGTTCGACGGCGTAAAGATCTGCGGTGGAAGGCTGGGAAATAAGGATCTTCTTGTTCATGAGGAAATCTTTGCTCAGGCAGAACGTATGGGAAAGTTCCTTGCTATCGACATGGCTGACGGAGATCTGCAGACAGAAGCCATGGAGAAGCTGATCGCAAAATATCCTGATCTGCGCGTCGCCATCGGACATTTCGGCATGGTCACAGTGGAAGGCTGGGAAAAACAGATCGCTCTGGCAAAGCATAAAAACGTCTATATCGAGAGCGGGGGGATCACGTGGCTCTTTAACAGTGAATTCTATCCGTATCCGTCGGCAGTAAAAGCGATCCGTACCGCGATCGATATCTGCGGTATTGACAAGCTGATGTGGGGAAGTGATTACCCGAGGACCATGACAGCGATCACTTATGATATGAGCAAGGATTTTGTCGAGAAATCTGATGGCATTTCAGAAGAGGAGAAACGGAAATTCCTGGGAGAGAACGCAGAGAAGTTTTACGGCTTCGGAAAGCTGGATGTCCCGGAAAAAATAATCAATATGGTAGAATAGGAGGAGTATCATGATCGTAAAAGGTACATATTTTCAGAACAGCGAAGACAAGCCTCTGGTGTACGGGGATGTGGAGATCCACAATATCCCGAGAAGAAGGCTCAGGGGAGAGGAAGAGAAGGAAGGGATCCTGGCTGAGAGCGTTTTGGTCGGCTTCTGCGGGACAGACCACACACTTATGGAGATGGGACGCCGGGGCGAGCTGAACGCAAAGTTCCCGCCGGGATGTAACCGCCTGATCAACGGACACGAAGGAGTGGTATGGGTTCCGTCGGAAAACCGATTCGCGATCGTACTGATCCGCGGCGGCAACAGTTACGACCCGACAAGATACACAGAAGAAGAAAATTACTTTGAATATGGATGCGATCAGGCAGACGGTCTTTTCTCTGATATGGATTACTATAATCCGGATATGCTCCTGAAGATCCCGGACGGTTATGTAAAAGACGGGAAGATCGCTCTTTCACTGGCAAAAAAGCTGGTGTTCAGCGATCCTTACGCATGTATGATCTTTCAGCGGGAGCGGATAGAAGATCTCGGCGAGGCTCATAATTTCAGGGTAAAGATGGCTCAGTATAAATGCACGGAAGCCGAAGCGCGGGAGATCGCGAGAAAAGAGACTTTCCAGAGAGTATGCATTTTCGGTTTGGGTACCACGGGCATGTTTATCGGCGATCTGATCCGCCAGAAATACCCGGAGGCAAAGATCGTATTTGTCGCGAGGAGCGATGAAGACAGCCCGAAGGTTTCTTTTGCCCTGAAGCAGGCAAAAGCGGATTATGTAAAAAGCAATTTTGACACGAAAGAAGAGCTGGCTCATGCGATCATGGAAAAACTTGGCGGCACGGCCACGGTATTTGTCGGTTCAAGCGGAGCAGGGATCGAGCAGGAGATTGCGTTTAAGTATGGGGTGCTGGGCTGCAACGGAATCTATAATTCCTTCTCTCTGGGACCGGTTGTCTCATTTGATACGATGCCGTTCGGTTTTAAAAACCAGGTCATCTTCGGTTCTATCAACTTCCGCCAGGATCATATGGAAGAGGCCATCAGAATCCTGGAGAAGAGCTGTTATGACGAGATCGTTGAGCTCATCGACAAGAAGAAATTTACCAGCGATCCGATCGATGCATATGAAAATAAAATCTATTCAAAGAGCGCTCCGATGAAGACGGCAGTCATCTGGAACGAAAAATATATTGATGCTGATCGTTAATTGAAGGAGGAAACTATCGTGAAAGCAATTTATATTACAGAGCCGGGACATGTTGAGATCAGAGAAATAGAAAAACCGGTGAGAAAGCCCGGGGAAGCTCTTCTGAAAATACTTTATGGGGGCATCTGCGGAAGTGATCTCGGCTCATACAGAGGGACATTCGCTTATTTTGACTATCCCCGCATCCCGGGACATGAGTTCAGCGCGGAGATCGTGGAGATCGATGAAAACGAGTACGGGCTCAAAAAAGGCATGATCGTTACATGTAATCCGTATTTTAACTGCGGAGAATGCTACAGCTGTAAAAAAGGAGTTGTGAATGCCTGCATGGACAACCAGACAATGGGGTGTCAGCGTGACGGAGCGTTCTGCGAATACATCACAATGCCCCTGGAGAGGATCTATGACGGCAAAGGGATGGATCCGAAACTTCTTGCAGCTATCGAGCCGTTCTGCATCAGCTATCACGGAGTGCAGAGAGCCGGGATCAAAAAAGGAGACAAGGTCCTCGTCGTCGGAGCCGGTACGATCGGCGTGCTGGCGGGCTGCGCCGCCAAGGCATTGGGCGGGGAGGTCTATATGTGTGATGTGGCAGAGAAGAAACTGCGCTATGCTATGGATACCTTTGGATTTGACGGCATGATCCTGAATGATTCCCCGGAGGCTCTGGAAAAGGCAGTGGGAGAGATCACCGGACAGATCGACATACGAGGAACAAAAAACAATTACGGCTTTGACGTCTGCATCGAGGCAGTAGGGCTGCCGTCCACTTTCCAGAACTGTATCGACGCGGCGGCTTTCGGCGGGAAAGTCGTGCTGATCGGCGTAGGAAAGAAGAATCTGGATTTCAACTTTACACTGATCCAGAAGAAAGAATTGAATGTATTCGGAAGCAGGAATGCATTGAAGAAAGACTTTGTGGAACTGATCGATCTGGTCAATGCGGGAAAGGCTGACCTTGGTCATGTGATCACAAATATGTATCAGGCTGATGATGCGGCTGAAGCATTTGCCGAGTTTGATAAAAACGGTGCGGAAATGCTGAAAGTTGTCTTGGATTTTTCTAAATTTTAATCAGAACAGAATCTTGACAGAAGGACAGGTGAAGATAACAATGGAGCTTTTAAATTACGAGGTGCTTAAAAAATCCGGTTACGAGGGATATGTTTTGGAGTCCGCGCCGGAAAAGGTGATGCAGTTTGGAGAGGGGAATTTCCTGCGCGCTTTTGTTGACTATTGGTTTGACGTGTCAAATGAAAAAGCAGGGTGGAATGGGAAGTGCGTGCTTGTGCAGCCGATCCCCCAGGGACTGACCGGGCTGATCAATGACCAGGAAGGACTGTATACCCTGTATCTCAGAGGCAGGGAAAACGGAGAAAAAGTGGACAGAAAGCGTGTGATCTCTTCTGTTTCCCGCTGTATCAATCCTTATGAGGAAGAGGGATTCCGGGCAATGATGGAGCTGGCGGGATCCGATGATCTTGAATATGTTGTTTCCAACACAACAGAGGCAGGTATTGTCTATGATCCGTCATGCCGGATGGAAGATAAGCCGTGCAGTTCGTTTCCGGGGAAACTCACACAGGTTCTGTATACACGGTATAAAGCCGGAAAAGGAGGTCTTGTGATTCTCTCCTGCGAGCTGATCGACAATAATGGAAAAGAACTGTTAAAATGTGTGAACCAGTACATTGACCAGTGGGGGCTGGAGGACGGCTTCCGGAAATATGTGAATGAAGACTGCACATTCTGCTCCACGCTTGTAGACCGGATCGTGCCCGGCAGGATCAAGGATGAGGAAGAAATGGCAAGACTGGAAAAGGAGAACGGATATAAAGATCTTCTTCTCGATGTGGGCGAGGTGTTCGGTGTATGGAATATCGAGGGACCTCAGCGGCTTGAGGAAAAACTTCCGTTTAAGGCGGCAGGGCTGAACTGTCCGGTCGTTCCGGATGTGACTCCGTACAAAAAGAGAAAAGTCCGGATCTTGAACGGCGCGCACACGGGATTTGTCCTGGGGGCTTATCTCGGTGGTTTTGACATTGTCCGCGACTGCATGGCAGATGATACGGTCCGCAGTTACATGAATAAAATGCTCTATGAGGAAGTTATTCCGACCCTGCCATTGGACAAAGAGGATCTGATGCAGTTTGCAGGAGCAGTACAGGACCGCTTTAACAATCCTTTCGTAGACCATGAACTGATGAGCATATCCCTGAATTCCACATCCAAGTGGCGGGCAAGGAATATGCCCAGCCTGATGGAGTATATTGACATGAAGGGAAGCATACCGGCATGTCTGGCAATGAGCTTTGCCGCGTATATCGCCTTTTATACAAACGATATCCAGGAGCTTACCGACCGGGGACTGGTCTGCCGCCGTGCGAAAGGAAATACGTATGTATGCTCGGATGACCGCTGGGTACTGGAATTTTACTGGGATCACAGGGATGACACTTTGGAAGATCTGGTCCATTCAGTGATGACCAATGAGCAGATGTGGGGAGAGGATCTCACAGAGATCGACGGTTTTGAGAAACTCACTGTCCGCAATCTGGAGAAGATCAGGAAGGAAGGCGCGATCGCAGCCTATGCTTCCTGTCTGTAACAGGCATGATATGATCTGAAAAGAGGCTGGGCTGCCGTTTCTGACGATGAAAATTCGTAGAACGGCAGTCCCTTTTTTATTGCCTAATAATAGGGCGTATGATATAATATATAAGATTGCGGACGACTGAAAGTGCCCGAGACCACTGAAAAGCATGCCGGAAGAAATGCCGGCGTGTTTTTCAGTAGTTTCGGAGACACCTGTCCGTGAAAGAAAAACGAGTAAATAAAGGAGAAAGACATGTACAAAAAGTATGAAATGGAACTTGCCGGCAGGACGCTGCGCGTTGATGTGGGCAGAGTGGCAAAGCAGGCAAACGGCGCTGTGCTCATGCACTATGGAGATACAACCGTGCTCTGTACTGCAACGGCATCAGAAAAACCGAGAGACGGGATCGATTTCTTTCCGTTAAGCGTAGAGTACAATGAGAGGCTTTATGCAGTAGGAAAGATCCCGGGAGGATTCAATAAAAGAGAGGGGAAGGCATCGGAGAATGCGATTTTGACTGACCGCGTGATCGACCGTCCGATGCGTCCTCTTTTTCCGAAGGATTACAGAAACGATGTGACACTGGAAAATCTGGTCATGTCTGTGGAGCAGGACTGCAGTCCGGAGCTGACAGCGATGCTGGGAGCTTCGATCGCTACAAGCATTTCCGACATTCCGTTTGACGGACCGATCTCCACGACTCAGGTGGGCCTGGTGGACGGAGAGTTTGTGTTTAACCCGACAGCAGCTCAGAGAGAAGTATCTGACCTGGCTCTGACTGTGGCTTCCACAAAGGAGAAGGTCATCATGATCGAGGCGGGTGCCAATGAAGTGCCGGAGGACAAGATGATCGAGGCGATCTTTGCGGCTCATGAGTTGAACCAGAAAGTGATCGCGTTCTTTGATACGATCGTTGCTGAGTGCGGAAAGACGAAACACAGCTACGAGAGCTGCGCGGTACCGCAGGAGCTGTTCGACGCGATCAAAGAGATCGTTCCGCCGGCAGCTATGGAGGAAGCAGTCTTCACAGATGACAAGCAGACAAGGGAAGAGAATATCCGCCAGATCACAGAGAAGCTGGAAGAGGCATTCGCAGACAAAGAAGAGTGGATGGAAGTTCTCGGAGAGGCTGTTTATCAGTATCAGAAGAAGACAGTAAGAAAGATGATCTTAAAAGACCACAAGCGTCCGGACGGACGTGCCATTGATGAGATCCGTCCGCTTGCCGCAGAGGTGGACCTGATCCCGAGAGTACACGGATCCGCCATGTTTACGAGAGGACAGACACAGATCTGTACCGTGACGACACTTGCTCCGCTGTCTGAAGCGCAGAGACTGGACGGACTTGATGAGGCAGAGACATCCAAGAGATATATGCACCACTATAATTTCCCGTCCTATTCCGTAGGCGAGACAAAGCCGTCAAGAGGACCGGGACGCCGCGAGATCGGGCATGGAGCCCTTGCTGAGAGAGCACTCCTCCCGGTACTTCCGAGTGAGGCAGATTTCCCGTATGCGATCCGTACAGTATCCGAGACGTTTGAGTCCAACGGCTCCACTTCACAGGCAAGCGTGTGCGCGTCCAGTATGTCCCTTATGACAGCGGGCGTGCCGATCAAATCTGCTGTGGCAGGTATCTCCGCAGGGCTGGTGACAGGGGATACAGATGATGATTACCTGGTGCTCACGGATATTCAGGGACTGGAAGATTTCTTCGGAGATATGGATTTCAAGGTTGCGGGTACACATAAAGGCATCACGGCGATCCAGATGGATATTAAGATACACGGCCTGACAAGACCGATCATCGAGGAAGCGATCGCTGCGACGAAAAAGGCAAGGACCTACATCATTGACGAAGTCATGAACAAAGCCATCGCAGAGCCGAGACCGGAAGTCGGACCGTACGCGCCAAAGATCATCCAGATGCAGATCGATCCGCAGAAGATCGGCGACGTAGTCGGACAGAGAGGAAAGACGATCAACGCGATCATTGAGCAGACCGGCGTGAAGATCGATATCGAGGATGACGGTTCTGTGTCTATCTGTGGTACTGAGAAGGAAGGCATGGATAAGGCGGCTAAGCTGATCCATACGATCGTGACAGACTTTGAGGCCGGACAGGTATTCGAAGGAAAGGTCGTAAGCATCAAGGAGTTTGGCGCATTCCTCGAATTCGCTCCGGGCAAGGAAGGTCTGGTACACATTTCCAAGATCGCGAAGAAGAGAGTGGATAAGGTAGAGGATGTACTTAAGCTGGGCGATGTAGTGAAGGCTGTATGCCTCGGCAAAGATAAAATGGGCAGGTTCAGCTTCAGCATCCGTGATGTGGCTGAGTAAAGATTTTGAGGCAGCATATATGAAAAGGACAGAAGGCGGGCTTTCTGTCCTTTTTATATATTATGAGACGAAAATCTGATATAATATTAAACATATAATGGATGAAAGCAGAGGAAGGAGGGAACTTGTATGAAAAAGATAATCCGGCCTGCAGAAGAGGAAATCAGCGGGGTTGTACCTACATTTGTATTTGCAGTCGTATGGTATTCGGTCGTGCTCCGCAGTATCGTATCGGCAGGTTTTGATCCTTTTATGATAATCTTCCTTGCAGGCGGACTTCTTATGCCGTATACAGCGGTCAATAATCTGAGAAGAGCGCTGTTTTACCGCCGGCAGAGGGCAGAAGCCGTGGCATTGGGCGATGTGTCTCCGGGGCGGATCACAGGCGTTGCAAGACAGGATGTGCCCTATACGACAGGAGAGCACCATACTCTCAGGTACCGCAGATATTATTTTCTTCAGGTGGAAATGTACGACCCGGTTACCGGCGCGGCAAATACGATCCAAAGCCAGGGGTACCGGAAGCCTGTCCACCGGTATCTTGCCTCTGACCGTGTCAGCGTCTATACGGACAGAAGCGGATGGAAGCATTACATAGAGGACTTTCAGTGGAAGGAGCACAGAGGAGATCCGGATATCTTCAACATGCCTAAGGAATTTGAGGAATTTCACATGGGTGGTGAAATACTGGGAAAGGTGATCTTTGTGTTTATCGCTGTCTGGATCCTGATCCAGATATTGGTGAGATGAGGAGGTCAGAAGGCAGACACAGCGCTCAGAAGCAGGAAAGAAGTGAAGTTTGATATGGAGCAGTCATCCGATTTCCATTCATAAAATTCCGCCAAACTGCTCAGACTATGTATCAAACCGCTCGTTTCCCCGGAGGGAAAGCGGTACAGAGAAAATGAAAAAGAGGATACTTACCGTGAAACGACTGAGCGAATACTTATTTCTGGGAACTCTCGGCGGGACCCTGTATTATACATTTGAAGTGATATTCCGAGGATTCTCCCACTGGTCCATGTTCCTGCTGGGCGGACTCTGCCTTGTGTTCTTTGCACAGCAGGGGCTGTGGACCGGATGGGACGCCCCTCTCTGGAAACAGGCGGGGTGGTGCGTGATCTTTGTCACAGCATGCGAATTTATCACCGGAATTTTTGTAAATAAAATTATGGGCTGGGCGGTATGGGATTACACGGACCAGCCCTTTCAACTTATGGGTCAGATCTGTCTGCCTTTTGCCATTATTTTTTCGGGGTTGTGCGTGCTGGGCATCTTTCTCAGCAGCTATCTCCTGCATTTTCTGTATGGAGAGGAGCAGCCCCATTTTCATATTCTGTAGATATGTTTCCGGCCAGATTTTCAGCGCCCTGCCTTTTCCAGAAAAGAAGGAGCAGGATTGCGATGACCATCACGATAGTTACGGAAAATCCGCCCTCGGCACCGAAAGCCCCTCCGTTCCAGAACGAGTGGTCAGCGGGCGAGGATGAGGAGAAAAGAGAGCAGGACATTTTCAGCCCGCTTACCTCCATCCCGAAAACATTACCCTGGACAAAATTCCAGACCGAGTGCATCGCGCCCACACCCCAGATATTTCCTGTCCTTATAAAATACAAAGAGAAGACAGCTCCGACGAGCAGGAGGTTTACAACCGCCAGCGGAGATATGCCCGGGTTTCCGAGATGAAGTACGGAGAAAACAATGGAATTCAGGATGATCGCTGCCGCAACCGGGTATCTCCGGCCCACTGATACCATGAAATATCCACGGCAGAGTACTTCCTCCGCCATTCCCTGAACGCCGAATCCGAGAAGGAACAGCAGAAAGAGAAGAGGCGAAAATCCTTTGGAAATACTGTTGATTGTCATGGAACCGGTAAGGACATTGATCAGGACAGTCCCGCAGAAAAGCAAAAGTCCTATTGCCGCGCCTGTCAGATACTGGATACCCGCTTTTCTACGGACGAATCCCATGGACTCGGCTTTTCTTTTCTGAATAAATACGCAGAAGAGTACCGCGATCAAGATCATTGCAGCATTGGAAAACAGTGAGATAAGCATAGCAGGATCCGATTCCATTGCCATATTCATGAGAAACTCTGCCTGGCTGATGTCTCCGCCCGCAAACTGCTTCATGATATTCGGATCAGTCAGTATCATCACAACTGACCCGAATATCATGATCAAACTCATTGCAATAGAAGAAACGAAGAATACGAGAAAAAATATCAACAGTTCAATGAACCAGTTCTGTCCTTTCTGCTTATCTGCCGCATTTTTCATATGCGGTGGAAAAGTTGGTAAATGAATCATAACGAAATCCTCCTGTTTATTGTGTAATATCAATGTATCATGGAACACTGGAAAATTCTATTTATATTTTCTTGTGATTTTTTTAACATTTACTGTCCCGGCTTTTCGGTTGAACAGATTTTCCAAAAATGCTATAATACATCCGCAGATTTTTTTAGCTGAGCACCAGCATGTGCAAGAGGGAACAGCGGTGCGCGTATATGCAGAAAAGGAGTACAAACGTGGCAGAATTAACACCAATGATGAAGCAGTATATGGAGACAAAATCCCAGTATCCGGACTGCATCCTTTTTTATAGATTGGGAGATTTTTATGAGATGTTTTTTGATGATGCGCTGACTGCATCGAGGGAACTGGAGATCACTCTGACCGGGAAGAACTGCGGGCAGGAAGAGAGGGCACCCATGTGCGGTGTCCCTTATCATGCTGTGGAAAGCTATCTTAACAAGCTGGTATCAAAGGGCTATAAGGTGGCGATCTGTGAGCAGCTTGAAGATCCCAAGACAGCGAAAGGTATCGTGAAACGGGATGTAGTGCGAATTGTCACGCCCGGTACGAACCTGGACACCCAGGCGCTGGATGAGACGAGAAACAATTATATTATGTGTATCGTCTATATTGCGGACCGATATGGCGTATCAGTATCGGATATTACGACAGGAGATTATTTTGTGACCGAGATACCGGACAGCGCGAAGCTCATGGACGAGATATATCGTTTTTCGCCTTCTGAGATCATATGTAATGAAGCGTTCTATATGAGCGGCATGGATCTGGACGGAATGAAAGACAGGCTGGGCATTACGATCTACTCACTGGATTCCTGGTATTTTGACGATGAGGTGTGCAGACAGAAGCTGTTGGAGCACTTTAAGGTGTCATCTTTTGCGGGACTGGGGCTGGCGGATTATGACTGCGGGATCATCAGTGCAGGCGCGCTTCTTCAGTATCTTCTTGAGACGCAGAAAAACTCTCTGTCCAACCTGACACATATCACTCCGTACGCGGCAGGGAAATACATGATGCTCGACAGCTCCACAAGGCGGAATCTGGAGCTGTGCGAGACGCTGAGAGAGAAACAGAAAAGAGGCTCCCTGCTGTGGGTGCTGGACAAGACAAAGACCGCCATGGGAGCAAGAACTCTCAGAAAATATGTGGAGCAGCCGCTTATTGACAAGCAGGAAATTGAAAAGCGCCTGGACGCCGTGGCGGAGCTCAAGAATACAGCCATCTCCCGGGAAGAGATCCGCGAGTATCTCTCTCCGGTCTATGATCTGGAACGGCTGATCACGAGGATTGCATACGGCACGGCGAATCCGAGAGACTTGACCGCGTTCAGAAGCTCTCTTGAGATGCTCCCGCATATCCGTTACATCTTGGAGGAGATGGGATCAGAACTTTTGAAAAATATCCGTGACGATATGGATCCGCTGGAGGATCTATGCTCATTGGTAAAAGACGCGATCCGGGAGGAACCTCCCATAGCCATGAAAGAGGGGAATATCATCCGGGACGGCTACAATGAAGAAGTGGACAAATTGCGCCGGGCTAAATCAGACGGCAAGGAGTGGCTTGCAAAGCTGGAAAATGACGAGAGGGAGAAAACAGGGATCAAGAATCTCCGCATTAAATATAATAAAGTATTCGGATATTATCTGGAAGTTACCAATTCATATAAGGATATGGTTCCGGATTATTATACCCGCAAGCAGACCCTTGCGAATGCCGAGCGGTACATCACACCTGAATTAAAAGAACTGGAAGATATGATCCTGGGCGCCGAGGATAAGCTCTATGCGCTTGAATACGAGCTTTACAGTGAGGTCAGGGATACGATCGCAGGGGAAGTCGAGCGGATCCAGAAGACGGCAAAGGCAGTGGCAGCCCTGGACGCATTTGCCTCTCTTGCCGTCGTAGCGGAGAGGAATAATTATACCCGCCCGAAGATTAACGAGAAAGGGATCATTGATATCAAGGAAGGACGTCATCCGGTCGTGGAGAGGATGATCCCAAACGATATGTTTATCGCAAATGATACTTATCTTGATGATAAAAAACACCGGATTTCTATCATCACCGGACCAAACATGGCGGGAAAATCCACCTATATGCGACAGACTGCCCTGATCGCTTTAATGGCGCAGATCGGTTCCTTTGTGCCGGCAAAAAGCGCGAACATCGGACTGTCTGACAGGATCTTTACAAGAGTCGGCGCGTCAGATGACCTTGCATCAGGCCAGAGTACCTTTATGGTAGAAATGACGGAAGTGGCAAACATCTTAAGAAACGCTACCTCAAAGAGCCTTCTGATCCTGGATGAGATCGGAAGAGGGACAAGTACATTTGACGGGCTTTCCATCGCATGGGCTGTGGTGGAGTATATCAGCGACAGCCGGCTGCTGGGAGCAAAGACACTTTTCGCCACACATTACCATGAGCTGACAGAGCTTGAAGGGAAGATCAGTAATGTCAATAACTACTGCATCGCAGTCAAAGAGAAGGGCGATGATATCGTATTTCTCAGAAAGATCGTAAAAGGCGGGGCAGACAAAAGTTATGGAATACAGGTGGCAAAACTTGCGGGAGTGCCGGATCTGGTGATCGAGCGGGCAAAGGAGATCGTAGAGGAATTAAGCGATGAGGATGTAACCGCAAAAGTCAGCGAGATCGCGGTCAGAGAGCGGAATGAGAAGAAAAAGCCCAAGGCAAAGAAGTATGATGAAGTGGACATAGCGCAGATGTCGCTTTTTGATACAGTAAAGGATGACGATGTCCTTGAGGAGTTAAAAAGCCTTGATGTAGGCAATATGACGCCAATTGACGCGCTGAATACCATATACCGGCTTCAGAACAAACTGAAGAACAGATGGTAAGAAGAGAGGAGATTGATATGCCCCATATTCAGGTATTGGATCAGGTGACGATCGATAAGATCGCGGCGGGCGAGGTGATAGAGCGCCCGGCTTCTATCGTAAAAGAACTTGTGGAAAATGCTGTCGATGCAGGAGCAGATTCCGTGACAGTAGAGATCCGGGACGGAGGCATTGACTTCATCCGCGTGACAGACAATGGCTGCGGCATTCCACACGATGAGGTGAGGAGCGCCTTTCTGCGCCATTCCACAAGTAAAATACGCAGTGTAGAGGATTTGATGCACATCAGGTCTCTCGGTTTTCGCGGGGAGGCACTCTCAAGCATTGCGGCGGTAACGCGCACAGAACTGATCACAAAGACCGAAGACTGCGAATTCGGGACAAGATATGTGATCGAGGGAGGAAAAGAAGTATCCCTGGAGGAGACCGGCGCCCCCAACGGGACGACTTTCCTTGTACATCAGCTTTTCTACAATGTGCCTGCAAGACGAAAATTTCTTAAGACGCCTATGACGGAGGCGGGACATGTCCAGGATCTTCTGATGCACCTGGCGCTGTCCCATCCGGAAGTGGCATTTTTGTTTAAAAACAATAACCAGGAAAAGCTCAGGACTTCCGGAAACGGAAAATTAAAAGATGTCATTTACAATCTGTACGGACGGGATATTGCGGCAAATCTGCTTGAGATCGATTATGAAAAGTCCGGTCTGAGGATCACAGGTTATCTTGGAAAACCGATCATCACAAGAGGAAACCGCAACTTTGAGAATTTCTTTGTAAATGGAAGATATGTGAAAAGCCCTATGATCTCGAAATCGCTGGAGGATGCGTATAAAGATTTCACTATGCAGCATAAATTCCCGTTTGCAGTCCTCCACTTCCATGTGGATGGGGAGACAATTGACGTTAATGTTCATCCCACAAAGATGGAACTTCGTTTCCAGAGACAGCAGGATGTGTATAACACGGTCTTTGAAGGGGTTCACCGCAGACTGCTGGAGCCGGAGCTGATTCAGAAAACAGAAGTGCCGGAACCGGTACAGGCAAATGAAGAACCAGGAAAGACTCTCCCCGGCAGTACAGGACAGAAAGAGAGTCCATTCCTGCTGAGACCGAAAAATACGGCCGCAGACAAACTGCCTGAAGGGATAAAGCCGGCAGATATGCAGCCTGAGACGCAGGAAGAAGTGCATGACGAGGATTATTTTATCCGAAAGATGAGGGAGCGGGTCACAGCGTACCATGAAAGGATGTCCTCCGCGGAGGTGGCTGACCGCAGTCAGATCTACCGTCAGGAAAAGCAGGCGGACAGGATCCGGGAAACGGTAAAATACGGTACAGATAAAGTTCAGGAGCCTGTCGATGAAATAACCCGGGAAGAAAAAGCGGCTTCCGTAACGGAAGTACCGTCAGAGAAGCCCCAGCAGCTTGATCTTTTCGAGGAAAATTTCCTGAAGCGGAATGTCCGCGCGGAATATAAGCTGATCGGACAGGTGTTTGACACATACTGGCTGGTCCAGTTTAAGGACAGCCTCTACATCATAGACCAGCATGCCGCGCACGAACGGGTGCTCTATGAGCGCACGCTCAAAGGAATGAAAACAAGAGAATTTACTTCACAGTATTTAAGTCCTCCTATCATACTGACGCTCTCCATGCAGGAGGCAAGGCTTCTTGAGGAGCACATGGACCGGTTTACGCGGATTGGATTTGAAATCGAACCCTTCGGTCCGGAAGAATATGCGGTGCGGGCAGTGCCGGATAACCTCTTCGGCATTGCAAAAAAAGAACTTCTGATGGAGATGATCGATGACCTGGCAGACGGGCTGAATACGTCTATGACGCCCGATCTGATTGATGAAAAAGTGGCATCCATGTCCTGCAAAGCCGCGGTGAAAGGAAACAACCGGCTTTCCGCGCAGGAGGTGGACGCTCTGATCGGGGAACTGCTGACGCTCGACAATCCTTATCATTGTCCTCATGGCAGACCCACCATCATCTCGATGACAAAACGGGAATTAGAAAAGAAATTTAAGAGGATCGTATAATGAAAAGACCAATGATCATACTTGCAGGCCCCACCGCTGTGGGAAAGACTGCCGCTTCCATACGCCTGGCAAAAGCTGTGGGAGGGGAGATTATTTCTGCTGACTCCATGCAGGTGTACCGCCATATGGATATCGGCTCGGCAAAGATCCGCCCGGAAGAAATGGAGGGAGTGCCCCATTATCTGGTGGATGTGCTGGAGCCGGAAGAAGACTTCAATGTGGTCCGTTTTCAGCAGATGGCGAAAGCAGCGGCAGAGGAGATTTATGCGAGGGGCAGGATCCCTATTGCAGCGGGCGGAACCGGATTTTATATCCAGGCGCTTCTCTATGATATTGATTTTACAGAGAATGACGGAGATTCTTCCTTTCGCCGGAAACTGGAAAAGACGGCGGAAGAAAAAGGAGGAGAATATCTTCATGCCCTTTTGCAGGAAGCAGACCCGGAAGCAGCGCTGCAGATACACCCGCACAATATTAAACGTATGATCCGCGCTCTGGAATTTCATCATCAGACAGGTGGAAAGATTTCCGAACATAATGAGACAGAGAGGGAAAAGGAATCACCATACAATTTCGCATATTTTGTCCTGACAGATGATAGAAGCCGCCTCTATGACAGAATCGACAGACGTGTGGACCTGATGATGGAAGAAGGGCTGCTTGATGAGGTACGGTTCCTGAAAGAACGGGGCGTGAGAAGAGATTCCACGGCAATGCAGGGGCTGGGATACAAGGAGCTCTATGCCTTCCTTGACGGGGAATATCCGCTTGAAGAGGCTGTGCACATTATCAAGAGAGATACCCGGCATTTCGCCAAGAGGCAGCTTACATGGTTTAAACGGGAGCGGGACGTCATATGGGCAGATAAGTCGGTGATCGGGCAGGATGATGACGCGGTTATTGATTTTATATTAAAAGAACTAAAGAACAGAGGAATTATAAAATGAACCAGACAGAATCACAGTATATGTATCAGCAGCTTGGGATCTCCGAAGAAGTATGGAGATACGGGCAGAAGACAGAAGAGAGCTTAAAGGAGCGCTTCCGCGATTTTGATGAAACAGCGGAATATAACCAGCTCAAGGTCATACGTGCAATGCAGGAAAACCGGGTGAGTGAAGGGTGTTTTAACTATGTCAGCGGGTATGGATACAATGACCAGGGAAGAGACACTCTCGAACAGGTCTATGCATCTGCGTTCCATACGGAGGCGGCTCTTGTCCGTCCCCAGATCACCTGCGGCACTCATGCCCTGGCACTTGCACTCTCAGCAAACCTGCGTCCCGGAGACGAACTTCTTTCTCCTGTCGGGAAACCCTATGATACTTTGGAGGAAGTGATCGGCATCCGCCCATCCAAAGGATCTCTCGCAGAATACGGGATTACTTACCGGCAGGTGGAGCTTTTGGAAGACGGATATTTTGATTATCCTGCAATTGAGGCGGCGTTAAATGAAAAGACGAAACTTGTGACTATCCAGCGTTCAAAGGGATATCAGACCCGCCCCAGCTATTCCGTAGAGAAGATCGGCGAGCTGATCGCATTTATCAAGGAACGGCGGCCGGATGTGATCTGCATGGTGGACAACTGCTACGGAGAGTTTGTGGAACGGATCGAGCCCAGCGATGTGGGCGCGGACATGATCGTGGGATCACTGATCAAGAATCCGGGCGGCGGGCTTGCGCCGATCGGCGGTTATATTGCAGGAAAAGAGGAATTGATCGAGAACTGCGCGTACAGGCTGACTTCGCCCGGGCTAGGAAAAGAAGTGGGCGCTTCACTTGGTGTGATGCAGTCCTTTTACCAGGGATTTTTCCTCGCTCCGACCGTGGTGTGCGGCGCACTCAAAGGAGCAGTCTTTGCGGCAAATATCTATGAGAAGCTGGGATATCCGGTAGTACCGGACGGAAAGGAATCCCGCCACGATATCATCCAGGCAGTGACATTGGGGTCTCCGGAAGGAGTGATCGCCTTCTGCAAGGGAATCCAGGCGGCGGCTCCCGTGGACAGTTATGTGTCACCTGAGCCGTGGGCAATGCCCGGCTATGACAGCGATGTGATCATGGCTGCCGGCGCCTTTGTCCAGGGATCCTCCATCGAGCTTTCCGCAGACGGACCGATCAAACCGCCGTATGCGGTGTATTTCCAGGGCGGGCTCACATGGGCGCACGCGAAGCTGGGAATCTTGAAATCCCTTCAGAGCATGATCGACGCAGGAGTCGTTTCAATGGATAGGATCCGTGAACTGTTATAGAAGCAAGGCAGCATAAAAGACTACGCATAAAAAAGAAGGAGGGGAGATCGATGAGAACAGTTGCAGTGATCGGAGGAGGCGCGGCAGGGATGATGGCCGCTGTTACAGCGGCATCTGACGGCGCCCGCGTCATCCTTCTGGAACATAAAGACAGAATCGGGAAAAAAATTCTGTCCACAGGAAACGGGAGATGCAATTTCACAAATACGCATCAGGAACCATTGTGTTACCATTCGGAAGATCCGTTCTTCCCATGGGAGATCATTGAAAAATTTGACGCTCAGAAAGTGATCTCTTTTTTTCTTCAGCTTGGGGTTTACTCGAAAAATCGGAACGGATATATCTATCCCAATTCCGATCAGGCATCCGCAGTGCTTGACGCGTTTCGGATGGAACTGGAACGCCTGCAAGTGGAGATCCGCACAGGCGTTAGTATCCGGGAGATCAATCCCGGGAAAAACGGCTTCTTGATCCGCACGGATCATGAAAACGTGCGTGCAGACCGGGTAATCCTCTGTACCGGCTCAAAAGCGGCGCCAGCCACCGGTTCGGACGGGTCAGGCTATGACCTTGCCAAACGATTTGGACACAGACTGATTCCGGTCCTTCCCGCCCTGGTCCAGCTGCGGTGTGAAGGGAATTTCTTCAAAGCAGTTGCAGGCGTGCGGGTAAATGGCAGAGTCTCCATCTGGTCAGAGGGAGACTGTATAGCAAAGGATACAGGCGAGATCCAGCTTACGGATTACGGCATCTCTGGTATTCCAGTGTTCCAGGTAAGCCGGTATGCTTCGAAGCTCCTGTATGAAAAGAAAGAAGTAAAAGCAGTCCTGGACTTTATGCCGGACTTCACCGAAGAACAGACCAGGGCATTCCTGAGCGCGAGGGCGAAGATGCGCCCTGAGAAACCTGCAGACATGTTCCTGATCGGCCTTTTCCATAAGAAACTGTCTGACCTGTGGATCAAGCTTTCCCGCATCCCGAGAGATCAGAAGGCAGGGACTTTTACAGAGGATGAGATCATCCGACTTGTGCAGCTGATCAAGCACTTTGAAGTTCCGGTAAAGGCGACGAATTCCTATGAACAGGCACAGGTGTGCTGCGGCGGCATTGACACCGTGGAAGTGGACTCCGGGACGCTGGAATCCAGATACGTGCCCGGCCTGTATTTTGCAGGGGAGATCCTGGATGTGGACGGAATGTGCGGAGGATATAACCTCCAGTGGGCTTGGGCCAGCGGGTATGTGGCTGGGAAAGAGGCTGCTTCCGGCAGATGACGGCTTATAGAAAACAGCCTATTTGATTGACCAGTTTGAGTGACAGCCTGTTGTCGTGGCAGAAGAGTATTATAATCTCATATACATCGCATGGAAAGGGAAGAGGACCATGGCATTTTCGAAAGAGACAACCATACTCTGTCTGGGCTGTACAGAGGAAGAGATCCGTATCATAAAACAAAACCTGCCCAACAAGAATATCCAAATTGCGGAAACGGAGATTGCGTTTGAGTTATACGTGATTCCCAATTTCCTGACAATTATAAATCCTGATAATCTGGACGAAGATGAGATCGATCAATGTATCGTTTACTATAAAGAAATAGATTATGAACGTCCGGTTCTGACGCATCGCTGTGAAAAAATGGATTCAAAACGAATCCGGTATCGGCTGCTGGAGGAAGATGAATTTGCGGAGAAAATAAAATTCATCATTTTGGAATATAAGAAATCGCTAAAAAAAGATACCCAGTTTTTCAATTCGCTCACAGAGGTATTGCTTGTTTTGAAAGAAATAAGGGATAACCCGGGGATTTCCACAAAAAAGATAGCTGAGAAAATTGAAAGAAACGAGCGAAAGGTGCTGAGGTATATCCATACGCTTGCATGCGCCGGGGAGTGGATCGAGTACGATTCGAAGAAAAGAGGCTGGTATCTTCTGGATGGACACAGTATATTTCTTCAAGGATTCCCGATATATGAGGAGGAACAAGGGATGGAGAAGTTTAAAGATAACAGAGAATTGAACAGGCGCTCTGTAAAAGATCAACTGGCTAACATGGAACTATTGGCTGACTGTATTCGTGCAGAAGAAGAGAACGGGAATGAGCGATACAATTTTTTGCTGAAGGGATATTCCCAAGAAACGAAAGAGCATAAGCCAGACCATACGGTATGCAGTGCGATAAAAGAAGATAATTCCCCAAACAAGATTACTGAAAAAAGAATCTGCCGCTGCATGAACTATTACTCGAAAGAATCAGCACAATGCAAAAATTGTAAACTGGAAAGAAAATTTCAAAATGCAGGCAAGAACTATTTTGTAGCTGAGTATGAAGTTCCGACCAGATATGTCATAGAAGGGGTCGGGGGAATCGATCTTGTGATCAAAGATGCACGCTCCGGAGTCGAATATGCAGTGGAAATAAAACCGCCGAAAAAGAATTCAGAAACACTCACCAGGATGATAGCAGAGATCCTGACTTATACAGCTGGCATGCTGGATAAATATAAGCCGGCAATCTGTTTCTTCGAGGGCAGTACGCAATACAAGGATTTTTGTAATGATGCAATCCGATCAGATGAGAATTTCCAATATCTGTTGACGCAGGTAGATGTGTTTTACATTACATATACTGAAAAGGACGGAATCGTGGACTATGTGATCCATAGCCACAAGGAAGAACCATTATGGTAGTAAATGTTTTAAGAGGCGGGGATCAAATCGGCGGCTCCATTATAGAAGTCATATCCGACCATGCGAAAATCATTCTCGATGCAGGGCAGAACCTTGAAGAAAAAGCCCCACCGGAAGTTCCTGAAATAGAAGGATTGTTCAAAGGGACGCCTTCGTATGATGCTGTGATCATTTCCCATTATCATGCAGATCATACAGGGCTTTTAAACAATGTACTTCCGGGAATCCCGATTTATATGAGTGATAAAACATTTCAATTGTATCGGATTTCCATGGAACGCGCACAGATATCGGTGTGCTTTCAGCCCGTCTTATTTAATAAAGAGTTATCGGATAGAGCTTCGTTTCAGATCAAAGATCTCAAGATCACACCGTATTTATGCGATCATTCGGCTTTTGATTCACATATGTTTCTGCTGGAAGATCAGAAAGAAAAAATATTATATACCGGTGATTTTAGGAGTAACGGGAGAAAATCTTTTCCAGCGCTTATCGCAAAGCTCCCCTCCAAAGTAGATAAACTGATTATAGAGGGGACTACGCTCACCAGAAAGAATGTGAAAGATCATCAGACAGAGCAGGAAATACAAAAGGAATTTGAAGAGACAATGCAGGGCAGCCATCCGGTTTTCATATTGACTTCATCCATGAATATCGACCGCATTGTAACAATCTACAAGGCAGCCATTAAGACTGGAAGACTGCTGGCTGTGGACTCTTATCTTGCTGATATTCTGACTGCTGCCGGGGGAAATATTCCTCATCCAGGTCCTTTTAAAAATCTCAAGGTCTATCAGATGGGATCAGGTGAAGAAGAACACCGGCGATTGATGGAGTATAAAAAGAACTGTATCAGCCGGGCAGCTCTGATCCAAAAGAAATTTGCAATGTGCATCCGCTCTTCAAGGCTCATGAAAAATTATCTGAGAAAATTAGCCGGTCTTATGGATTTAAACGGAAGCACTCTTATTTATTCCTTGTGGAAAGGATATCAATCACAGCCGGTCATGAAAGAGTTTCTGGAATTCTGCGAGTCCTTAGGAATTCAGATCCGAACAATCCATACAAGCGGGCATGCAGACCGGAGTGCTTTAAAGGCCATAATTGCCCATGTGCAGCCGGACGAGATTATACCAGTACACACACTCGATCCCAAAAGCCTAAAAAACATGAAATCATTCCCGAAAGAATCCATCGATTAAGTGGATTCTTTTTTTGCATGCCACAGTGCTGTCGTCGCCGTATGCTATTGTTGTTTCAAACATTATGGAAGCGGGGACAAAAGTGAAGAAAAACCTCATCGAATATCTCCTGAAAGAGAAAGCGAAACACAAAGGAAAATGGCTTACTTGGGATGCGGTAAATGAATATCGCAGACGAGCTCAAAATCTCAAAAAATCCTCCGGAGAAATAACAAAGGATCTGAGACTGCTGGTTTTAGAGTTAATGGATGAATACGGCGTTACAGAAATTGAAGCGATCAATATTGTAAATGGATATAATACAGCAGATTATGTACAAAAATATACACTAATGCAAAAAGCTGGATTTGTTTTCGTTTCAATAGATTTATAGATATGATACAATATCTCATAGGCAGATAAACATACCATAACGAATCTGGAGGAATTGAAAATGGGTTTATTTGGAAAAAGCATGAGAGAAAAAGAAGAGGAATATATGAGACGGATCAATGTATCAGAATGCCTGAAGCAGGATTTTCGGATGCGGATAGATGATACATTTACGCTTATAGGCACCGGGACCGTTGTTGTGGGGCAAATTGCTTCTGGCATGTGCAGAGAGGGAGAGCCGGTATTTATTGTTCAGCAGAGCGGAGTTCTGGAGTCTGTGATCACACAAATTGATATTCACACAAAAGCCCGAAGGCCGAATCATGCGGCATATGCACCAGAACATGTGGGAATCGCATTAAGAGGGATAAAGAAAGAACAGCTGAACATCGGCGATGTCCTGATCATCAGGAATGGGAATAAATACAGTGTATAAGACGAAGGAATATAAAGGTGGATTTGGAAATGAGCTTTGATGCAAGGTTTGTCATTATTGAGGTGATGGGAACAGCTTTGCTTGCGTGGGTTATCTTCTGCGCGATAAAGTTTATCCTGCAAGGCAGAGACTTGATCCTGAAATCTGGATTCACAGTGCATGTTAAATGTGAAAAATGCGGTACTGTATACGAGACGAGTTCAGATGAATTTGCAAAGCCGGGAATTTCAAAATCCCGGAGTGTGTCAAGGACAAAGATAACCGGCGCTGCATTCGTAAACCGTCCTCAGTATAGTTATTACGCAAAAAAGTTCGATTGCCCCTGCTGTGGGAAACGAAGATATGCGCAAGTACTGAATATAAATGAATTAAACGATATGGTGGCGGGTTCAACGATCAAGACGGGGATCCGCTGGCTGATCATTATGGCTGCTGGCGGCTTGATCATCCTTGCAGCTGCTGCAATTCCCCTGCATTTTGCCAACAGAGCTGTTGACAAACGGATCGAGGAACTCGAACAGCAGCGCTATGAAGATTTTAAAGAACGATACGGCTTATAAGGCTATATATGGAATGATAAGTAAAAGCCTGGATATATTTATGGGTTCGAAATGAAGGCCGGGCGCTTGGGAGGAAACATGGATAAAGTTAAGAAAATTATAAATTATATTTCATGGATCATTATTTTAGCTTTGGCGGCAGGATTATTGATAAGATGGGGCGATATTCCAGAGTCTGTTATCATACATATTGGTTTTGGACAGATTTCATATGGAAGCAAAAATATGCTGCTTGTTCTCTTGGCAGTTGAAATTCTGTTAAATATCGTCTTTACACTAGGCTATGACGTTTCCTTTATCAGAGAAATGAGAAAGACGAAACAATCGGCAGCTGCGGTCGGTCTTATGAGTGCTGTCCTGCAGATTATCGCAGTGACTGTAATAGGATTTTTCATTTTGGCAGCGATTATCTGAAGCCAGACTGTTCAATAGAAGCATTCGGGGAGCGTATTCATAAGACCCTCAAGAGGTATCCGTATCTGGTATCAGAGAAAGACGGCAGGCTTGCCGGGTATGCATATGCAGGTCCGTTTAAGGAGCGGAGAGCTTACGATTGGTCGGTGGAAACGACGATTTACATAGCAAAAGACGTAAGAGGACATGGGCTTGGAAAAGAACTTTACACGGCATTGGAGCATGCCCTTGCGCTTCAGAATGTGATTAATCTCAATGCCTGCATCGCTTATCCTGACCCGGAAGATGAATATCTTACAAGATCTGATGATGAGATTTAGAAGAGGTGAAAACAGTGACGGACAATGAAAAAGTGTATATAATGAAATTTTCAAAGATATATCCGCTGTTACTTAATAAAGCCGTAAGGTCTGTAAAATGATGATAAAAAGAAGAGTTCCCGGATAGCAATTACTTCTTCGCCATCCGGGAACTTTTCTTTATTTCCTCTCGTTTAGTCAGACAAATACCAACCCCACATGTAGAGGATCGGAAGGATCAGATTAAGTGCATAAGTAAACATAAATCCGATCGTGACCGTAGATATAATGATATTGACCAGAACCCCGATACAGTAGACAGCACCTATGATCAGGACGGATTTTTTAGAACGGTACATTACGCCCATGATCCCGGCTGTGAGCTCGATGACAGCCAGGATGAGTGCAAATGCATAGCTTCCTGCTGACGGAGGGGTGATCCCGTATGTTTCGTAATAGGGCTCCAGCATGCCGGACATGGCAATGCCCGCCAGCGTGCCCAGAATCCCGAGCGAGCTGAACACGATGATGATAATGGATACAACATTCAAAAGTTTGCTTTTTCTTTTCATTTTTGATTCCTCCTCATAAATGATAATATTGGATCAGCCTCGGGCGGCTGAATTTTATAAGCAGCGCCGCATTTACATGCGCCGCAGTGCTTCGATCGGACTAAGGCGCGCGGCTTTCCGCGCGGGATAGATGCCGAAGATGATCCCCACTCCGCAGGAGAAGAGAGTCGCGATGATCACTGCAGGGAGAGAAAGGGAAGCGTGGATCCCGCCGATCTCAAGCACGCTGATCAGTGCCGTGAGACTTCCTCCGAGCAGAATCCCTATGACACCTCCCATTCCTGAGATAATAGCAGATTCACAGAGAAACTGGGCGATGATCGATCCGGTGCGGGCGCCCAGCGCTTTTCGGATCCCGATCTCCCGGGTGCGCTCTGTTACAGAGACAAGCATAATGTTCATGACTCCGATCCCTCCTACAATAAGAGAGATAGCCGCCACAAGTGTCACAAAGGCAGTCACGCCATCCATGACAGCGCCGAGCATATCTGAAAGGTTCATCGGTTTCTGCTGCATGAAAGGATTGTCTCCCAGATCCTGATGCCGTGAGTTTAAGATTTTTACGGCAGAAGATGCCACGCGGCCGGCTGATTCGGCATCTCTGGCGGTTATGGATACCGAAGAAAACCCTTCGATGGGAACCCCGAAAGAATCTGCCAGAGTGTAAGGGACTTCAATAGAGATCGTTTCTCCCAGCCCCATTGCCTGGTAGGTCTGTTCCACTTCCAGCATATCGGCGGATGTTTCACGGATACCCACGATCATGACTTCTTCGATACCGTTGTCAATAGCCAGTTCAAAGGTCATGCCGATTACATTTGTATTTCCGAACAGATATAGGGCTGTCAGCTCATCGATGACACAGACAGGGTTTGCGCCGGCAAGATCTGTATCGGTGAAATAAGAGCCCTTTACAAGAGGGGATGTATACTGGGCGTGCTCATAATCCGGCGTTGTCATAGTCACATAGGCGTCATAAGTGCCTTTGCGCGTAGTGCATTTACCGGTATTCATGGAAGAAGCAGTTATGCTCTCGATGGAATCGTTCATGGCTGTTTCCAGATAGGAGATATCCTCTCCTGTAATGATCTGAGTGTCAGTCACTTCCTCTGTGTTCGCCTGAACGGTTACGGTATTTGTCTGCTCATTTGCCGCATCTACCACATCACTCTTTAAACCGTTTCCAATGGATACGATTGTTACTACAGAAGAAATACCGATGATGATACCAAGCATAGTCAGGAAAGAACGCCCCTTATTGGAGCGGATATTATCCAGAGCCATTTTGATATATTCGAAAAATTGTCCCATTTATATGTCCTCCCGACAGGCTTACTCTGCCGCCGATTCTTTTGCGGCAGCCCTCATGCCCGGTCTGATATCTGCATTGAAATCATTAATGACTATGTCGCCCTCATCCAGCCCTTCCGTGATCTCTGTCTGCGTGGAAGAGGAAATGCCAAGGGTAACAGGCTTTTCTTTTACAATGCCGTTTTCAATCACATAAACAAAATCTCCGTCAGTTGAAGCATTGATTGCTTCGGTGGGGATGACGACCACGTTTTCCGCTTCAGCAACTGTCATCTTAATCTTTGCAGTTGCACCGATGCAGATGTTTTCGTCAGGGTTTTTAATGTGGATACGGGCGCCTATGACAGGCACGCCCTTTGCATTTTGGACGGCGATCTTGTCGACTCCGGTAAGCGTTCCTTTGTATGTATGGCCGGCAAGTGTTACATCAACCTCGCTGCCGGGGTTCATTTTATCATAATCATCAGGAGCAACCTCTATCTTTACGCGGACATTGTCTGTATCAGCTATTGTAAAGAGCGCGGTTCCCTGCGCTGCATTGTTTGTCTGAAGGATTTCAACCGATGCAACGACTCCGTTCATATCCGCCTTCATGCCTTCTTTCCCTTTTGCAAGCAGTTCCTCAGGAGTCAGTGCGGCGAGCTCGGCCAGATTGTCACTGATATCCAGATTACTGAGTTCGGCGGAAGTCATGCCTGTATCAGGAACTGAAGCACCGGCAGCCTGATATGCAGTCTGCCACTCGGCATATTTTGCCTCATACTGAGCCAGGAGATCCGAATAACCCGCATCGTCCGCCGGAGGAACGCCGAGCGCGTCCAGAGATTCCTGAGCCTGAGCAAGGAGCGCTTCGGTGTCTGATTTCGACTTCAATGCAGCGTTATATTCCTCTGTATCCTTGATGATCTGCTCCTGGACCGGATCGGGATTTTCTGCTGCGAGCGCTTCATTGATCTCTACCTGACGCCCGGTATAGCCTCTTTCATATGAAGAGATCACGGCATCCGCAGAAGCGATACTTTCGTTGTATGCTGTGATCTGCGACTGGAGCTCCTGGACTTTCGGAGCGTTTTGAGCAGCCTGCTGCGCCGCGGCCTGTTGATTTGCCTGATATTGTGCATATGCAGAATCGACCTGGGAAACAAGAGCGTTTACCTCATCGGCAAGTGCGTTTGCCTGTGCAGCCGCCTGAGCGGACGCCGCGTTTGCCGCGTCAATTGCTTTGGCGTTCTGTGTCCTCGCAACGATCGAGCTGTTGAGGCTGGACTGGAGCGTGAGCTGTGCCTGCTGATTATCGCGCTCAAGATTCGTTGTATCAAAAGTCACGAGCAGGTCCCCTGCCTTGACGGTCTGCCCTGCAACGGCCCTGCATTCTTTAATGGGAGCTGTGACAGGAGAGTAGTAGGTTTTCGTATTTTCACTCTCGATCGTACCGGTGGAATTGTATACTTCCTTTATTGTACCTCTCTCAGCTTTTACCACATTAAGAGGAGTTCCCAGAGAGTCTTCCGTCTTTCCTCCGGCGAAAACAGAAAGGATCCACGCCAGGAGGACGACAGCGGCCAGAATTGGGAAGATAACCCATGCAGGAAGCCTTTTCTTATTTGTTATTACTGCGCCGGAGCGGCTTCCGGCAGCCTCCGTTTCCATTAAATCATGCGCTGCGGATGCGCCCTCTTTTATATGTGTATTTTTCTTATTGGAAAACATATCAGGAATCCTCCCTTTTCTTTTTCATATTTTCTAAATCAGATAATCCTTCATTCAGATAATCAGCCTCCACGCGCCCGTCCATGATCCTTATTACCCGGTCTGCCTGCCGGGCGATGTCATCGTCATGTGTGATCACAATCACCGTTCGGCCGCTGCGATGAAGTTCTTTTAAAATATTCATAATATCCGCAGTAGAACGGCTGTCCAGATTTCCTGTCGGCTCATCAGCGAGAATGACAGACGGCTGCGCTGCGATCGCCCTCGCAACAGCGACACGCTGCTGCTGTCCGCCAGAAAGCTCTCCGGGCTTATGGCGCAGCCGCTTCCCCAGTCCCACCCGTTCCAATGCCTGGACGGCAGTCCGCTTTCGCAGCTGTCTGCTTATCCCGCGGTAAATAAGCGGAAGTTCAACATTGCCGACTGCATCCAGATTCGGGATCAGGTTAAATCCCTGAAAGATAAATCCGATCTTTTGATTGCGTATATCCGACAGTTCATTATCCGAGAGCTGGGAAACATCTTTCCCATCCAGATAATAGCGGCCGGACGTTGGACTATCCAGACACCCGAGCATGTTCATGAGCGTAGATTTTCCGGAACCGGAATGTCCGACGATAGCAGCAAATTCGCCCCGGCGGATCTCTAGAGAAATACCGTCCAGGGCGCGCACTTCATTTTCGCCGGGATTATAAATCTTATGTATATCCTCGACTTTGATAAGTGTTCCCATAAGTTATCTCCTGTTAATAATCAGTAATATTGTATTAATTAAGTAATACATTAATACGGATAATTTAAAAAGTCAAGCTATTTAACATGTATTTATCAAAGGGAATGCCTTAGAACTCCTTTTCTTGTTTTCTTATTGACCAAAACTAAAGAAAGCAGTAAGATATGCAATGCAGAAAAAGTTATCGGACTTAAGGAGATGGACATAAATTGAAGACAAATAAATATGAAATAGACATGTGTAACGGAACGATCATGGACAAGCTCATTTCTTTTTCTCTGCCATTAATGCTTTCGAGTATACTCCAGTTGATGTTCAATGCTGTAGATATTATTGTTGTCGGAAGGTTCAGCGGCAGTCAGGCGCTGGCGGCAGTAGGATCGACTACGGCGCTGATCAATATTTTTACGAATCTGTTTATCGGGATCTCTCTGGGAGCAAATGTCCTTGCAGCAAGATATTTTGCAGCAGGGCGTGATAAAGAAATGTCGGAAGCAGTACATACAGCCGTCACTCTTGCTCTGCTCAGCGGAATTGCCATGGCTTTTGTCGGGGCGGGAGCGTCCGGATTTGCCCTTGGACTGATGGATACTCCGGCAGATGTCATAGACCAGTCGGTTACCTACATGCGTATTTATTTCATGGGAATGCCTTTTTTCATGCTTTATAATTATGGCGCGGCTGTTTTGCGTGCGGTAGGCGACACAAAGCGCCCTCTGGTCTTTCTTATCATTGCCGGACTGGCGAATGTGGTCCTGGATCTTCTCCTGGTGATTGTTATTCCTCTGGGAGTAGCGGGAGTGGCGGTCGGCACAGTCGCTTCGCAGATGATTTCCAGCATTCTTGTTCTGCGCTGTCTTTATAAATCCGAGGGGAGCTATCAGCTGAGGTTTTCAAAACTCACTATGAAATGGTCTTATCTGAAGCGGATCTTTCAGGTAGGCGTTCCCGCGGGTATCCAGAGCACTGTGATCAATATTTCTAACGCGCTGCTTCAGTCTTCTGTAAACTCTTTTGGTTCGACAGCGATGGCAGGATATACAGCGGCAAATAATATACTGGGATTTCTATACGTTGCCGTAAATGCGGTCACGCAGGCATGCATGAGTTTTACAAGCCAGAATTACAGTGTGGGAAAACAGAAGCGTATGGACAGAGTGCTCATGGACTGTATGGTACTTTCTGTCGTTGTATCCGTCGTTCTCGGGGTTGGAGCATACATATTCGGATCACAGGTGCTCCGTATATATACTGCCGATACTGATGTGATCCGGTGCGGTCTGGAAATCCTGTCGATCACCACTGTCCCATATTTCCTGTGCGGCATCATGGATCTGATCCCCGGAGCTCTCCGCGGGATGGGACATTCAGCGGTGCCTATGATTCTTTCCGTAATAGGAACAGTAGGGATAAGAGTTTTATGGATTTATGGATTTTTCCCTCAGCACAGGTCACTGCAGTTTCTTTTCATTTCTTATCCGGGATCATGGATCGCAACGATCGTCATGCAGGCAGCCTGCTTCTTCTTTGTGAGGAGAAGCTGTGTCAGGCAGTTGGAAAAAAGTGCTTAGGCGTAAATTAAATATAAAAATATAACAGGAGGAAGTTATATCATGAAAGAGTACAAATTAGAGTTATGCGGAGTAAAAAGAGTCCTTCCTTTTATTCCGATTGACGGGAAAAGGGCATTTGCAAGTTTTGTGGTCATCGGTGACACAGAGATGGTAAGCGCCTGTGCCCCTGCACTTGCTGAGCGGATCGGCACAGTGGATGCGATCGTCACCGCAGAGGCAAAAGGGATTGCACTGGCGTATGAGATCAGCAGGATTCTTGGTTTAAAGGAGTTTATCGTGGCAAGGAAAAGTACTAAGAATTATATGAGGAACACAGTCAGCGCTTCTTTGCATTCGATCACAACATCCGGAGAACAAAATTTGTATCTCGATGGCACAGATGCGGAAAAAATACGTGGCAAAAATGTCTGTCTGCTGGATGATGTGATATCAACGGGAGAGTCTCTCCTTGCCCTGGAAGCCTTGATGAAAAATGCCGATGCCTCTGTGGTAAAAAAGGCTGCGTTGCTGGCAGAGGGAGAAGCTGCTCTGAGGGATGATATTATTTTTCTTCAGAAGCTCCCGCTTTTTTACAAAACAGAAGAAGGGGATTATGAGGCGCTGTAATATATTGAAAAAGGAGGGGGTTCTGTGCTCAGGATCACACAGTTAAAGCTTCCGGTGGGACATACGAAAGAACAGCTTAAGAAAAAGCTGCTTAAGACCATACATATTAAAGAGAGCGGGCTTAATACATATACAATAAGGAAGCGCTCGCTTGACGCAAGGAAAAAGCCGGAACTGTACTACGTTTATACCATCGATTTTTCCGCTGCTGACGAGGGGAGCATCCTGCGGCGCCTGAAAGGGAAAGTACAGAAGATGGAAGAAAAGCCTTATCGAATGCCGGAACATGGATCAGAGCCGCTTTCCGGCAGAGTGGCTGTGATCGGAAGCGGACCGGCGGGGCTGTTCTGTGCATACCTGCTGGCAAAAGAAGGATATCATCCATTGGTGATCGAGCGGGGAGCACCGGTAAATGAACGCAGGGAAGATGTCCAGAAGTTCTGGGAAACCGGCAGGCTTAATACAGCATCTAATGTCCAGTTCGGAGAGGGTGGAGCAGGGACATTTTCAGATGGAAAACTGAACACATTAGTAAAAGATCCGATCGGAAGAAACCGGTTTGTGCTTGAGACATTCGTGAAGTTCGGAGCGCCAGAGGATATCTTGTGGGAACAAAAGCCGCATATCGGGACTGATATCCTGATCAATGTGGTGGAGGCTGTGAGAAATGAGATTATACGCTGCGGGGGCGAATTTCGTTTTTACAGCCAGGTGACGGATATCTATCCTGAAAAAAGCTGCATCATAGTAAACAATAGTGAGAAAATAAAGGTATGTGCGGCAGTCATGGCAGTAGGCCACAGCGCGAGGGATACTTTTCAGATGTTGTACGACAAAGGCGTGTCTATGGAGTCTAAATCATTTGCAGTCGGCGTTCGTGTAGAGCATCCCCAGCAGATGATCGATGAGTATGTGTATGGAAGAGCACAGCGAGGCAGCCTCCCCGCTGCTGCCTATAAATTGACGGAAAAGCTTGATAATGGAAGGGGAGTATATACTTTCTGCATGTGTCCCGGCGGATATGTGGTCAATGCCTCTTCGGAAGAGGGACATTTGGCGGTCAATGGAATGAGCTACCATGACCGGGCAGGAGAGAATGCGAACAGCGCTGTTATCGTCACCGTGACAAAGGATGATTACGGATCGGATCATCCTCTTGCCGGTGTGGATTTCCAACGGGCACTTGAGAAGAGGGCATGGGAGGAAGGCAAAGGCAATATCCCTGTGCAGCGGTTTGCAGATTTCTGTGATGGAAAGATTAGCAGCAGATTTGGCAATGTTAAACCGAATATGAAAGGCGGTTTTACATTTGGAAATGTAAGAAACATCTTTCCCGGAGAGCTTGCTGTATCCCTGGAATCCGGCATCCGTGGCATGGACAGAAAGATCCACGGCTTTGCCGGCGGGGACGTTCTCCTGTCAGGAGTGGAAAGCCGGACCTCGTCCCCGGTCCGCATACTGCGGGGAGACGATTTCACCTCGTCAGTATCATGGATTTACCCATGCGGAGAAGGAGCTGGGTATGCCGGAGGGATTACTTCAGCGGCAATGGACGGATTAAAAGTGGCGGAGGCAGTAATAAAGAAATTTGCGGCGGTATGATTCATATATTTCCGTCTGCTCATGTGCATGCTCAATTCCGTTGCTCTGCAGCTCCTTTTCACTGTATGGCGTATGGATATTTTACACAGTTCAGACGCGCCAATCGCAAAACCGCACCTTCGGCGCTTATCGTGGCTTCGCCACCGTTTTGCTCATGTGCAGGCGCTCACTCCATGCATTCGCTCACTCGTAAAATCATGCAAGCATGATTTTGCGAGTGAGCGAATGCATGGCTGAACTGTTATTCACAGAATTTTAATGACTAACGCCTATACACATTTTTTAAATTGTGCTAAAATAAATCATTGTATTGTATCATCGCGCTGATCACAGGATCAAATTATGGGAAAAAACAATACGATCAAAGATATGCATCAGGAAGATCGTCCCTATGAAAAATGTGAGCGATTCGGAGCGGAAAATCTCACAGACGCGGAACTCCTTGCAGTTCTGCTCAGGACAGGGACTCAGGGAGAAAATTCTCTTCAGCTTGCACACAGACTGATCCGATCTGAGCGTTCAGGAAGAGGGATCCTGAATATTCATCGCTGGACATTTGAGCAGCTCATGCGCATTAAAGGCATTGGCAGGGTAAAAGCGGTTCAGATCCTCTGTCTGTCGGAGCTGGCAAAGCGGATGGCAAGATCATCTGCCACAGAGGGATTGGATTTTTCAAATCCGCAGACAGTTGCCAGGTATTATATGGAGGATATGAGGCATAAAGAGAAGGAAGTAACAAAACTTCTTCTCTTGAATACGAAGGCAAAACTGATAGGAGAGTGCGTTATTTCCGTCGGTACGGTCGATGCGGCGCTGGTCTCTCCAAGAGAGCTTTTCATAGAAGCGCTTAAGAGAAACGCATCAGCGATCATCCTTCTCCATAACCATCCCAGCGGCGATCCTTCGCCAAGCAGGGAAGATGTGCGGATCACCAGAAGGATTTATGAGGCGGGAGCGCTGTTGGGAATATCACTGCTTGATCATATCATCATAGGGGACAATTGTTTTATAAGTCTGAAGGAGCAGGGGCTTTTTCAGTGAACTGGAACAGGGGAGCTTTAACAAGGGGAGATACAGATGTTGGGGAATGTTTATGGGCTTGATCTCGGGACATATGAGATCAAGATATTTGATAAAAAGAAAGACCGGATTTGGCGGGAAAAAGATGCTATAGCGATGAAGAATAAAAGATATGTCTATGCAGCGGGCAATGAGGCATATGAAATGTTCGAGAAAGCTCCCGATGACATTCTGGTCATTTTTCCGATGAAAAATGGCGTTATAGCGCATTTTGACGATATGCAGTATCTTCTCGGCAGTCTTCTCGAGAGCGAGCGGCGTTTCGGACGCGGAGATGAGTATGTGGTTGCAGTGCCAACAGACGTCACCGAGGTGGAAAAAAAGGCGTTCTATGATCTGGTCTATCATTCGGAGGCAAGAGCCAGGTCTGTCCGAATCGTGGAGCGCGGGCTTGCGGACGCTTTAGGTTCCGGAATCGACGTGATTGCTGAAAAAGGAATTTTTGTTGCAAATTTCGGCGGCGGTACGACAGAACTCTCTGTCCTTTCTGAGGGCGGAATGGTATTGAACAGGCTGCTTAAAATCGGCGGCGAAGATTTTGATTCCTCAATCGCTGCACTGGTCCGAAAAAATCAGGATTTTCTTATAGGGAGGCTGACGGCAGAACGGCTGAGACGGGAATTCGGCGTTTTTGATCAGAGTACAGACAGTACGATCACTGTATCCGGACGAGACCTGATTTCCGGCGTACCGGCGCAGACGACAGTATCGATCAGCCTTGTGCGTGCGGCCATGAAAGAACTGTTGGAGGAATGCGTCCGGGCGATCAAGACGATGATCGACAGGACACCGCCAAATGTGAGAAGCGGGATAAGGGAGAATGGAATTTGTCTGACCGGGGGAATGGCAAATCTCCGCGGACTTTCTACATACTTAAGAGAAAGCACCGGGCTTCCCGTAACGGTGATGGAGGACCCGGAGTTATCTGCGGTCAGGGGACTCCGGAGGATCATTTCAGACCGTGCATATTATAACAGGCTCACGTATTCTATGATGGATGAAGATTACAGGTGGTTAAGATGAAGAAAAAGAATCATACATCTAATATAAACAGATATATCCTTCTCGGCTTGTCCGCGTTCTGTGTACTCATGATGCTGCTGTCATCATTCTCGGATAAAGTAGGAGGTCCGTTCAAAGTCCTTGCAAATGTCACGGTTATTCCTCTTCAGCAGGGAATCAATCAGATCGGAGGCTGGATGGGTGATATGAAGGATAATTTTTCAACCCTCAAACAGCTTCAGGCTGAGAATGAAAAGCTTCAGGAACAGATAGACGCGCTGACAACGGAGAATAATTATCTCCAGGAGGAGCGCTATGAGTATGAACGACTCCAGGAGCTTTATAAACTTGATCAGAATTACGCAGACTATGAAAAAACAGCAGCGCATGTTATCGGAAAGGAGTCCGGTAACTGGTTCAGTACTTTTACGATCGACAAGGGGAGCAATGATGGGATAGCAGTGGATATGAACGTGCTTGCGGGAAGCGGACTGGTCGGTATTGTTACAGAAGTCGGTCCTACATGGGCAAAAGTACGTTCTATTATCGACGATGCGAATAACGTGAGCGGTATGGTCCTGTCAACGTCCGATACATGTATAGTAAGCGGAGACCTTTCTCTTATGAATACAGGACAGATTTCATTTGATCAGATGGAAAATAATGATAATACAGTTTCTGTCGGAGATCAGATCGTTACATCATATATCAGCGACAAATATCTCCAGGGTATCCTTATCGGCTCTGTAAGCGAGATCAACGTCGATTCAAATAATCTGACGCGGTCAGGTTATATCACGCCTGCGGTAGACTTCCGAAATATCCAGGAAGTTTTGGTCATTACTACGACAAAGGCGGAACTTACGGGGGAAGATCAGGAGGAGTAGAGGAGAGACAGATATGAAAATAATAAGGGCGAGGCGGATTGCCGTTACGGCAGCTGTCATACTTGTTGCATATGTGCTGCAGTGCGCTGTGTTTCCGGCGCTCGCAGTGGCAAATATCAAACCGAATCTGATGCTGATCATTACAGCTTCATTTGGCTTTATGAGGGGGCCGAGAGAAGGAATGTTTGTAGGAATAGCATCAGGGCTTCTCATTGATATCCAGTATGGGAATATGATCGGGTTCTATGCCCTGATCTATCTCCTGGCAGGATTCGCAAGCGGAATCTTCAAACAGATGTTTTTCGATGAAGATATTAAGCTCCCGATCCTGCTGATCGCAGTCAGCGATCTGATATACGGGATCGTTATTTATTTTCTGATGTTCCTTCTCAGGAGCGATTTCGATTTTCTTTATTATCTGAACAGGATTATTATTCCTGAGGCAATCTATACTGTCGCGGTCACTCTTGTAGTGTATCCGCTGCTTTTATTTATCAACCACAAACTGGAAGCAGAAGAAAAAAGGAGTGCAAGTAAATTTGTTTAGAGAAATCATTGACCGGATAAAAGAGGCAATCGACTATATCCTTCAGTCCAGGCTGGTAGTTCTTATTGTTGTATTCTGCCTCACTTCCTCAGTGCTGGTCGGACGGCTTTTCTATCTCCAGATCGTAAAAGGAGAGGACTATCTTGAAAACTATGAACTTCAGATCAGAAGGACAAAGGACATACCTGCTACGCGTGGGAATATTTTTGACCGCAACGGTGAACTCATTGCTTATAACGAACTTGCGTATTCTGTCACCATTGAAGATACGATCCCAACGGATACTAATGCTGAGGAAAAAAATAAAATTTTAAATGGGATTCTGGACAAGGTTCTGACTATTGTTGAATCGAATGGGGACTCTGTCATCGACAGTTTCGGTATCATTCTTGATTCCGCAGGTGAGTATCAGTTTGCCGAGACGAACGAGACGCTCAGACTTCGTTTTGTCGCGGATGTTTATGGAGAACCATATGTAGATGATCTGTCTGAGGAGAGAAGAGAACAGTCTGCCGGAGAGATCATGCACTATCTCTGTTCAGAACGTTATGGACTGGATGATGAAGATAATGACCCGGCATACATTTTGAAAATGGTCAATATGCGTTATGCTATGGGACTTAACAGCTATCAGCAGTATCTTGCCACTACTCTTGCATCTGATGTAAGCACAGAGACTGCGGCCGCGATCATGGAAAACCAGGATTCCCTGACCGGGGTAGACATCACGGAAGACTCTCTGAGACGATATCCGGACGGAGAATATTTTGCTTCCATCATTGGATATACAGGCAAGATCTCCCAGGAGGAATATGACGCTCTTGACAGTGATGAAAAAAAACGATATTCCCTTTCTGACATCGTAGGAAAGTCAGGACTTGAGCAGACATTTGACAGCGTTCTAAAGGGTGATAAAGGAGAGCAGACTTTTTATGTGGATAATCTGGGCAAGGTAACCGATATCGTCAGCACAAAAGACCCTAAAGCAGGAAATGACGTGTATCTTACCATTGATAAAAATCTCCAGATTACGGCTTATAAACTCCTCGAGGAGAAGCTGGCCGGCATTGTTCTGAGCAAGCTTACAAATGTCTTGGATTATGATCCTTCTGTTGCATCTGACACAAAGGAGATTATCATCCCTGTCGGAGATGCGTACAATGCTTTTATCGCGAACGGCATCATAGATCTGGATCATTTCGGAAGCCAGGGCGCGGGCACTGCGGAACAGGCAGTGTATGCGGCATTTACATCGAAAAGAGATGCTGTACTGAGCGAACTTTCAGCACAGCTTACTGATCCTCAGGCACCGGCTTACAGAGATCTGTCAGATGAAATGCAGGCATATATGGATTACATCTGTGATACTGTCCTGAAACAATATACAGGTCTCCTGTTGTCGGATGAGATAGACTCTCAGGATGAAACTCAGATCGCATGGGCGAAAGATGAGACGATCAGTCTGTACACATATTTGAACTATGCGATTTCCCAAAACTGGGTGGATACGACAAAGCTCGGCAACAGCGCTTACTCCAGTTCGGAAGAGATTTATCAGGAACTTGTCACATACCTCGAAGATTATTTGAAGGAAGACAGTGAATTCGACAAACTTCTCTACGAATATCTTATAAAATCAGGGGGTATCACGGGAGCGCAGATCTGTGCCATCACATATGAACAGGGAGTTCTTACGATGGACGAAAATGCATATTATGGTCTCCTGAACGGGACGGTAGATGCATACAGCTGGCTTTATAATAAGATCGAAACACTGGAGATCACTCCGGGGCAATTGGCGCTTGAACCGTGTTCAGGCGGTATTGTGGTGACAGACCCTAATTCAGGAGATGTTCTCGCCTGTGTTTCTTATCCGGGATATGATAATAACCGGCTGGCAAATACAATGGATTCGGCGTACTACAATAAGCTGAATACAGGACTGGCAAGGATATTTTACAACAGGGCTACACAGGAACTGACGGCGCCTGGTTCAACATATAAAATGGTTTCTGCCACAGCAGGACTTGAAGAGGGCGTTATTGATACCGGAACCACGATCTACTGTAACGGCATTTTTGACACGGTTACCCCAAGTCCGACCTGCTGGATTTATCCGAATGGCGGTCATGGCTCACTGAGTGTTGTACAAGCGATCCAGCATTCCTGTAATATTTTCTTTTATCAGGTCGGCTATGATCTCAGCCTTAATGCAGAGGGGGATTACGACAGCGACCTCGGTACCGATAAGCTTGCAAAATACGCAGAAATGTTCGGACTTGGCGATACATCCGGTTTGGAAATTCCGGAGGCGGAACCGCATATCTCTGACGAATACTCAATCCAGTCTGCTATCGGGCAGGGAAACAATAACTATACCGTCAGCCAGCTCAACCGCTATGTGACCGCAGTCGCGAATAACGGTACAGTTTATGATCTGACTCTTGTCGATAAGACAACTGATGCCAATGGGAAGCTCATCAAAGATTATGAGGCGGCAGTTGACCATACGATTGATGAGATAAGCCAGACCACATGGGATGCGATCCATACCGGCATGGAGCAGGTAGTTGCAAGCACAGCGTCATTTAACGGGCTCGACTTTACTATGGCAGGAAAGACCGGTACGGCGCAGCATAATGAGCTGCATGCTGACCATGTTCTTTTTGTGGGATATGCACCGGCCGAATCTCCTCAGATATCGATCGCAGTCCGTATCACGTACGGATATAATTCAGGCTATTCCGCTGAGATAGGCAGAGATATCGCAAGAGTATATTTCAATCAGGATGCAGCACAGGAAGTAGTTACAGGCAGTGCGGCGGACCTGGGGACAGGCATCGCCGGCGACTAAGAGATGGGGGATGAAAGATGGGCAGGCTGGTAACGATCAGGAGCAGCCGCTACGGGCTGGATATCGAACTGGATCCGGAAGCGGATTTTGACGCCCTTCTTACGATCCTATCCGACAAATTTAAAGCTTCCGCCCGTTTCTTTAAGGATGCAAAGATGGCTTTAAGCTTCAGCGGACGCATTCTGACCCGCACTGAAGAAGAGGCTGTCCTTGATATCATAAATGAAAACACGCAGATTGATATTTTATGTGTTGTGGAACAAAACGATAAAAACGAACCAATGTACAGAAGCATTGTGGAACATGCCCTGGATGGTCTGAGTAAAAAAGAAGGGCAGTTTTACAGAGGAACCCTGGGGAAAAGAGAGATCCTGGAATCGGATTCCAGCATTGTAATCCTGGGGGATGTGGAGCCGGGCGCACGTGTCATCGCCAGAGGCAGCGTTGTTATTGTAGGCGCGCTCTACGGAGCCGTCCAGGCAGGCGCTGCCGGAGACAGAGATGCTTTTGTCGTTGCTCTTTCCATGCAGCCCAAACAGCTCTGCATCGGTGATATAGAGGCAAAGCGTCAGCTTATCTACCAGGAGAGCCTCAGTATCAAAGGTCCGAAGATCGCGGTTGTAGACGGCAGCCGCATCTATCTTGATCCTCTCGTGGAATGAATGTCAGAAAGTAAAGTAGGAGGAGTACCAGCATGGGAGAAGTTATCGTCATTACATCAGGAAAAGGCGGAGTCGGAAAGACAACGACAACAGCGAACATAGGGATCGGGTTATCGAACCTTGGGAAAAAAGTCATTGTGATCGACACGGATCTCGGACTTCGAAACCTGGACGTTGTCATGGGGCTGGAGAACCGTATTGTATACAATATTGTAGATGTCATAGAGGGAAGCTGCCGCCTTAAGCAGGCACTTATAAAAGACAAGAGGTTCCCTGAATTGTATCTGCTTCCATCTGCACAGACAAAGGACAAATCCAGTGTTTCACCGGAACAGATGAAAAAGCTCGTGGAAGAGATCAGAAATGACTTTGATTTCATCCTGCTGGATTGCCCGGCAGGAATTGAGCAAGGATTCCAAAATGCTATTGCGGGGGCAGACCGCTCGATTGTCGTTACAACACCGGAAGTATCGGCAATCCGTGACGCAGACCGTATTATCGGTCTTTTAGAGGCTTCCGGAATACGGAGAAATGACCTTCTCATTAACCGGCTGCGGATCGACATGGTGAGAAGAGGAGATATGATGTCAGTGGAAGACGTCACAGAGATTCTTGCAGTTGACCTTCTCGGAGTAATCCCTGATGATGAGCAGGTCGTTATAGCTACGAATCAGGGAGAGCCTGTTGTGGGGGAAGAGTGTCTTGCCGGGAAAGCGTACCTGGATATATGCCGGAGACTTACAGGAGAGGAAATCCCTATTGACGACTTCTCTAAACCGGAAGGAATTTTAGAGAAGATCAGCAGCCTGTTCCACAGAAATTAGGAGGTTCGCGTATGAGTGTACATTCTGTTTCCGTTGCAAAAGAAAGGCTTAAAAATCTGCTTGTATCAGACCGGATGCAGTGTACGCCGGAAGCGGTGGACAGGCTGGAGGGCGACCTGTATCATACTGTATCTAAATATGTAGAGGTGAGGCGGGAAGATTTCGATATTACAGTTACCCGTACAGATATACATATAAAATACATGGGAGAAAAGAATTGAAACGTTTATTAAAAAAATTGAATCTTCATTACAGTTTAAAAGATTATAAATTCAGTCTGGTCATTTTGGTGCTTATTCTTTCGATCTTTGGAGTTTTCATGGTCAGGAGCGCAAGAGCGGACTATATGAACAACCAAATTATGGGAGTTATCCTCGGGCTTATTGCAATGGCAGTGATCTCGCTGATTGACTATAAATGGATACTGAGTCTGTACTGGCCTCTCTATATAATAAATCTGATCCTCCTTGCTGCGATCTGGATACCCGGACTTGGAGTCAAAGTAAACGGAGCGACACGATGGCTGAATCTCGGTTTTATCCAATTCCAGCCGTCAGACATGACAAAAATCCTTATGATCCTCTTTTTTGCAAAATTCCTGGCGGACAGGGAAGAAAAAATAAATACACCGAAGTTGATCCTTCAGGCGGTCGGTCTGATCCTGCCTTCGCTTGCACTGATCTATAAGCAGCCGAACCTTTCAACGACAATCTGTGTAGCGGCCCTGTTTTGCGTGCTTCTATTCCTTGCAGGTTTGAGTTATAAGTTTGTCGGAACTGTACTGGCGGTTACGGTGCCCCTTGCAGCTCTGTTCCTTTTTATTGCGGTACAGCCTAATCAGCCTATTCTCCAGGATTATCAGCAGGAACGTATCCTTGCCTGGCTGGAGCCTGAAAAATATGCTGATGATGAGTCGTATCAGCAGCTGAACTCTGTTATGGCGATCGGATCGGGACAGCTTTCGGGAAAAGGATATAACAACGATGAGACAAATTCCGTTAAAAACGGAAATTTTGTTTTGGAACCGCAGACAGACTTTATTTTTGCCATAATCGGGGAAGAATTAGGATTTGTGGGTTGTTGTGCGGTCATATTTTTGATATTATTGATTGTGATAGATTGTATTTTGATTGGCTTGAAGGCAAAAGATACAGGAGGGCGCATCATCTGCGGCGGGATGGCCGCGCTGATAGGGATTCAGAGCTTCATCAATATCAGCGTGGCAACATTGATCCTTCCCAATACGGGACTGTCGCTTCCCTTCGTAAGCTATGGACTGACTTCCGTTGTATGCTTTTTTATGGGGATCGGTTTCGTGCTGAATGTCGGCTTGCAGCCTAACAAATATCAGTAAGGAGAGGATCGATTATGAACATCGGACTGATCGCACACGATGCGAAGAAAAAACTGATGCAGAATTTTTGCATCGCTTACCGCGGCATATTGAGCAAACATGACCTGTATGCCACGGAGACAACAGGAAAGCTTGTGGAGAGTGTTACAAACCTCAGTATCCATAAATTCCTGCCGGGACCTCTCGGAGGAAAGCAGCAGCTTGGATCCCAGATCGAGCATAATAACATTGATCTGCTCATCTTTTTTCGGGATCCGCTTACCCCCCGCTCCCATGAACCGGACGTAAACGATATTGTAAAACTGTGCGATATGTATAATATTCCGATCGCAACCAATATTGCGACTGCGGAGGCACTTATACTTGCACTGGACAGGGGAGATTTAGACTGGCGTGAGATGTACAAATAATAAACGAATGGCATATAAAAAAAGACAGCGCAGGAGGCGCCGGCGTCAGACAGCGGCAGCCGCGGTGCTGATTATAATTGTTCTGCTGGCTGGCGCCGGCGCGGCAGGTGGTTTTTATCTCTGGGATCAATCCAGGGATTATATCGGTGAATACGAAAAGTCGTCTTACAATAAAGCGCTTTATCAGGGGGAACTGTTTGCCCGGGATTTGTGCGTAACATCGGAAGAGGTTTCTCTGAACGGATTCCAGCCTGACAGTTCACTTCACGCAGCTGGTCTGTTCAATCTGGGTGACGAGCAGGTTGCTTACGGATACAAACTGTTTGACCAGCTGTATCCAGCCAGCACTACAAAGACAATGACCGCCTATCTTGCGTTGAAATATGGAAATCCTGACGATGTGGTGACTGTGAGCGCTCATGCCACAGATTTTAATTGGGACGAGTCTGTTGCAGGGCTTGCCACAGGAGACAGCCTGACATTATATGATCTCATTTGCGGTCTGATGCTCTGCTCGGGAAATGACTGCGGGACAGCGATTGCAGAACATATTTCCGGAAGTGAAGAGGCGTTTGCCGAGTTGATGAACACTGAGGCTGCCAAGCTTGGGGCAACGGGAACACACTTTGTCAATCCTCACGGGCTTCATGATGAGAACCACTATACAACAGCTTATGACTTATATCTTATTTTCAATGCCGCCTGCAAGGATCAGCGTTTCATGGACATTATTTCCATGGATTCCTACGCTGCAGAGATCACTGGAGCTGACGGCAGTGTAAGGACGGCCTCCTGGGCTCCTACAAATTATTATTCAGCCGGGCTTGCAGCGCCGCCGGACGGAGTAAGCGTGATCGGAGGAAAAACCGGCACTACTGACCAGGCTGGAAATTGTGTGATCCTTTATGATGAAAATATGAACGGGACTCCATATATTTCCGTTATTATGGGCGCATCTGACAAAACAATTTTATATGATCAGATGAACCAATTATTTTCAGCAGGCATGACCGGAGCGTAAAACAAAGCCTTCCTTACTTCTGAAATTCAGAAGCAGGAAGGCTTTTCTGCATACGCCATAAATATTTTCTATACATAAGTTACTCTGACATTCCTCTGATCCTTCCGAAGAAACTGATCAGATACAGTCCGCACAGACCGACCACAGTATATACGATCCTCGACAGCCAGCTTAAATTTCCAAAAAGGAAGGCTACCAGATCGAATCGGAAGATGCCGACCAGCAGCCAGTTGATTGCGCCGATGATCACAAGTGTCAGGGCTGTGTAATCAAACCATTTCATGTTATTTCCTCCTTTACCATCTCAATATTTCTATTATTCCCGCAAAAGCTGGAAATATACAATGAAAAATGATATACTGATTTAGTTATAGATCAGAGGAGGTGTTATCCGCATTGTCATCCGTGACACCAAAGGAAAATGGTTCCATTAACATAAAAAAATTCAAGGCAAGGAAAGAGATGAATCTGGGCATTTTCTTATTTGCAATCGTGTTCATCTATCTTGTTGTTACAGTTATCATGTATTTTACTGGTGACACGATCTCTGTATATGAAGTCCGTGAAGGGAGTATCGTAAACGACAATTCCTATACGGGGCTTATCCTGAGACAGGAAGAGACCGTCAATGCTGAAGGCGACGGCTATATCAGCTATTATCAAAACGGGAACAGCAAAGTAAAAACAGGCATGCCGGTATATGCCATATCCCCGCAAAAGCTGAACACAGAGTCTGCATCAACCGGAACAGATGATTCTTCCGAGACATCAGTTTCCCTAAATGCCGAAGTCCAGGCAGGAATTATTTATCAGTTGCAGAACTTTAATGAGAACTACGATTCGGATGATTTTTCTGCAGTATATTCACTGAAAAATGAGATTACTTCTTCACTTCAGGATGCGTTCAGTTCGACACGTACAGAACAGCTTGCAACAATAATCTCGGCAAGCGGCCTTGAGGTTTCTACATATACGGCTCCGCGTGACGGCATCATTGCTTTCACTGTAGACGGCTTGGAATCTCTTACAAAAGATACTTTCAGCGCGGAAAATTTTGACCGTACGGCTTACGAGAGTAAAGCGCTTGAGGATCAGATGAAGATCTCATCAGGCAGTCCGGTATACCGGCTGATCACGAGCGAGGACTGGTCTGTTATCGTACAGCTTGACCGCGAAACAGCGGAACAGTTTAAAGAAACGATAGCCGCGGAAGCAGCTAATGAAAACCAAAGCGTGAGTGTGAAGGTCCGTATAGACAAAGACAGTGAAACAATGTGGGCAGATCTTTCCATTTTGTCAAGAGACGGGAAATATTACGGGTGTCTTGATTTTGATAACTCAATGATCCGTTATGCTGAAGAACGGTATCTGAATATCGAACTCATACTTGAAGATGAAAGCGGGCTTAAGATTCCTAAATCATCTGTTGTCGAAGAAAAATTCTATATTATACCAGAAGATTATATTACATCCGGAGGAAACAGCTCCTCGGAGGGAGTGATGGTACAGCAGGAGGACGGAAGCGCGGTGTTCCAGCCTGTGAACATTTATGACAACTCCGGAGAAGGCGAGGTATATGTCAGCAGGGAGGATCTAAGCGAAGGAGATATTCTTATTATGCCGGAATCAAATGACACTTATACCGTTGGAAAGACCATGTCTCTCCAGGGAGTTTATAATATCAATAAGGGCTATGCTGTATTCAAAAAAGTAGATATCCTATGTGAAAATGACGAGTATTATATCGTCAGAGAAGGCGACAGCTATGGGCTGTATAATTATGATCATATCGTCCAGGACGGCTCCAGCGTAAGCCCGGATGAAGTAGTATTCCAATAGGTATCTTTGAATAAAGGAGGAATAAAAATGCTCAGGGAAAATCTACAGGAGGTAGAAGAAAGAATACAGGAGGCTTGCAGACGTGCATGCCGGGATCGAAGCGAGGTAACATTGGTCGCAGTCAGCAAAACCAAACCGGTTGATATGCTGAGGGAGGCATATGACCTGGGTGTGCGTGTATTCGGGGAAAATAAAGTTCAGGAAATCAGAGAAAAATATGAGATGCTCCCCAAAGATATCCAATGGCATATGATCGGACATCTTCAGACAAATAAAGTAAAATATATCGTTGACAAAGTCAAATTGATTCACTCTGTTGACTCGCTAAGGCTGGCGGAAGTCATTGAAAAAGAAGCTGAAAAACATGATAGAACAGTCGATATTCTATTAGAGGTGAACGTAGCAGAAGAAGAGAGCAAGTTTGGAGTGAGAACGTCCGAAGTCCTTTCTCTTGCAGAGAAAGTTGTACAGCTCCCGCATATCAGACTGAGAGGACTTATGACAATTGCACCTTTTGTTGAAAATCCAGAAAAAAATCGTGCAATTTTCGCAAATTTACATGATTTATATGTTGACATAAAGGAAAAAAACATTGATAATGGTACTGTGAGCATACTTTCTATGGGGATGACCAATGATTATGAGGTTGCGATTGAAGAAGGAGCTACTATGGTCCGGGTCGGAACGGGAATCTTTGGTGCCAGGGACTACAGCATTTAACGCAGTAGTTTTATTCTGGGGGAAAGTATAAAAAAATAATTGCGTACATAATCAGATACGCAAGATAGGAGTGTAAAGATGGGTGTATTTGATAAATTTCTGGACATCATGAAATTGAACGACGAGGATGATTACGAAGACGATTTCTATGATGAAGATGAGTATTTTGATGACGAGGAGTCTTATAAAGAAAAACCTCAGCGTCGTTCTCTGTTCGGAAAGAAAAATACGAAAGAAGACAATTTTGATGATTTCGATATGGAGGAAGAGGAAAAATTCCAGCCTTCTGCAAGCAATAAAGTAACACCGATGAGACATCCGTCAGCAAGAAAGAGCGGCAATATGGAGGTCTGTGTTGTGAAGCCCTCTTCTGTGGATGATTCCAGAGAGATTACAGAGACGCTGCTCTCAGGGCGCACAGTGATCTTGAATCTCGAAGGAATGGATCTTGAGATTGCGCAGAGGATCATCGATTTTATTTCCGGAGCTACTTTTGCGATCAATGGAAACCTCCAGAAGATCTCAAATTACATATTCCTTGTTACACCTACAAATGTAGATATTTCAGGAGATCTTCAGGATCTGCTCGGCGGTTCTATGGAGACACCAAGTGTGAGAGGAAGATATTGATCGGTCATGCAGGATACGAATAATGAAAAGGATAGCCTCCTTTTGGAAAAGCGTTTTGTGGAGCTTTCCAGGACTGCATATCAGAGGGATATCATAACTTATTCAGACTTTTTGAACCTGAACGAACAGAATATTTTACATACACTGCCAAAGGACAAGCTGTTTACTCGGACTGTGTCTTTTGGCGGGTATGCCACAGCAGAGCGTCAGATGGCGGCATTTATCCCTGATGCTCTTTATTTGCGTTGGGGGAAAAAGAACGCTGTGCCAGAGGATATTGACTATCCTTTCCATGTCCTGAAAATAGCTCCTTTGAACAAAAAATTTGCAGAGGAACTGAGCCACCGGGATTATCTTGGTGCAGTTCTTAATTTGGGCATTGAACGTTCCAAGACCGGCGATATACTGGTTGACGGAAACAACGCGCTGATCTTTGTCCACAGGGATATGACTGAAGTAATCTTAAGAGAACTTACCAGAGTGCGTCACACATCTGTCCGTGTGGATGAAATCCCGGTCAGTGAAATTTCCTATGAGCCTGCCTGCGAAGAGATCAGGGGCACTGTGGCATCTGTCAGGCTGGACAGTCTGCTTGCGCTTGCCTTTTCTTCATCCCGAACCAGGCTCACCGGGCTGATCGAGGGAGCAAAAGTTTATGTAAACGGGCGGCTGGTCACCAGTAACGGATATCAGCCTGCTGAAGGGGATATCGTCTCAGTCCGTGGCATGGGAAAATTCCGCTTTGAGAGTTCGGGTTCCCGTACACGAAAGAATCGGATCACGGTTGTGATCTGCAAATATGTATAAATACAAGGCAGATTATTAAGGATGGACATAAATATGACAGAACAATTGAATGACAGGAAGCGGATTTCAGCTGCGGGCTGCATATTTGCCCTGATCGGTTTTGCAGCAGCCCTTTTTTTCGATCAGTTTACAAAATATATGGCAGTTATAAAATTAAAAGATCAGACGCCCTTTGTTCTTATAGACGGGGTATTTGAACTCCGTTATCTTGAAAACAGGGGAGCAGCCTTTGGAATGATGCAGGATATGAGATTTCTTCTGGCGGCGGGAGCGGTAATTGTATGCGGGCTTATCGTATATCTTTATCTTCGTATGCCTGAAAAACGCAGGTATCTCCCGCTTCGTATCTGCGCGGTGCTTTTATGTGCCGGTGCAGCAGGCAATATGATCGATCGTATTCGTCTCGGATATGTAATTGATTTCTTTTATTTCCGCCTGATCGATTTTCCGATCTTCAATGTGGCAGATTGCTACGTTGTCGCAGCGTGTATTGTATTTGCCCTTCTTGTTTTGTTTTATTACAGAGAGGAAGAAGATTTCAGCTTTCTGAGCAGAGAAAGGAAAGGTTAGGAGCCGGATATGCGGGAATTATATCTTACAGCAGAAAACCAGGGGGAAAGGATTGACAGATTTTTGAGTACAAATCTTGAGGACCTTTCCCGTTCTTATATCCAGAAACTTGTAAAAGAGAAAGGAATACTGGTAAACGGAAATCCTGTCAAAGCGAATTATAAGGTAAATGCCGGCGATGAGATATGTGTACAGATCCCGGAGCCCGAACCGTTGGATATCCTTCCCGAGGATATTCCTCTTGATATTTTGTATGAGGATGATGATATTCTTGTAGTAAATAAGCCAAAAGGAATGGTTGTACATCCTGCACCCGGGCATTACAGCCACACATTGGTAAATGCAGTGCTCTATCACTGTGGCAGCCGCCTTTCCGGCATAAACGGGGTGCTCCGCCCGGGAATCGTCCACAGGATCGATATGGACACTACAGGATCTCTTCTCATATGCAAGAATGACAGGGCTCATCAGATTCTTGCAGACGAGCTTAAAGAGCATAATATTACGCGTCGATACCATGCTGTGGTTTACGGCAATTTAAAAGAAGATACAGGTACAGTGAATGCAGCGATCGGCCGTCATCCGACAGACCGAAAAAAAATGAGCACAAAAGCTCCAAACGGCAGACGTGCTGTCACCCACTATAGAGTCTTAGAGCGATTCGGGGATTATACTTATATTGAATGTGAGCTTGAAACCGGACGCACCCACCAAATCCGCGTTCATATGTCGAGCATCGGACACCCCATTCTTGGAGACTCCATATACGGTCCCGCAAAAGCTCCGTTTAAACTGGATGGACAGACACTGCATGCAAAGATTCTAGGAATCACTCATCCTTCGACCGGAAAATATATGGAGTTTGACGCTCCTCTCCCGGAATATTTCATGTCACTTTTGGATAAGCTTCGAAACAGATCATAGAAAAAATTCATTTTTTGATTGTATTGCAAAAGAAATTTAGCTATAATAGTCATATAAAAAGTGAATAATAGCATATTTTTTATGCAAATTCACAATTATCTGACGTAAAGGAGAGTGGCTCATAATGAAAACAAACACGATCATTACAATTGGAAGAGAATACGGAAGCGCAGGCAGGGAGATCGGATATAAAGTTGCTGAAGCATTTGATATTAAATTATATGATAAAGAAATGCTTGCACGTGCCGCAAAAGAAAGCGGGATCTGTGAGGAAATCTTCCATTCACACGATGAAAAACCGACTAACAGTTTTCTCTATTCCCTTGTTATGGATACATATTCAATGGGATATTCAGGGAACTCATATACAGATATGCCGATCAATCACAAAGTCTTTCTCGCTCAGTTTGACACGATCAAAAAAATTGCCGATGAAGGTCCCTGTATTTTGGTTGGACGCTGCGCTGATTATGCACTGGAATCTTATCCGAATGTTGTCAGTGTTTTCATACATGCGGATATGCAGTCTCGCATCAGAAGGATCGCAAGGATATATGATCTTACTGATGCAAAGGCAAAGGACATGATCGTTAAGACAGATAAAAAGAGAGCCAGCTACTATAATTATTATACGAACAAAAAGTGGTCTGACGCTGAGAGTTATGAACTGTGTCTGACCAGTTCAGAGCTCGGGATAGAGGGAACAGCGCAGGCAATCATTGATTATGTGAACCTCAAAGAAAAGATCGGAAAGGGAGACCGGGCAATCTGACCTGATGGCGGCCGGACTTAAGTTAAATATTATTTAAGAAGTAAATTTATATTCCCTGCAGGCAGATTATTTTTCCTGCAGGGAATTATATTGCCTCAATATATCTTATTTAAAAAAAGGTTTTCACCTTTCCCGAATGACACGCTCTGGCCATCCGGAAATATTTCCTGTAAGGATTGCATGAAACATCCTTTCCCGAGCGCCGGGATGCTCTGTATTGAGTTGTTTTAAAAGTTCTTTTGCATATTGTCTTTTGGTATGACCGTCTACCGGACATTTGCTTTTAACGACCGGAAGGCCATATTTATTCTTGAAACCGATCACATCCATTTCATCCACATACATCAAAGGACGGATTACGGTTAAATCCATGCGGTCCAAATATGTTCTGGGAGAGAAGGAATGAAACCTGCCTTCAAAGATCAGGGAGAGAAGCATTGTCTCAATGATATCATCTTTGTGGTGAGCATATGCTATCTTATTACACCCCATTTCCTTAATAGCCTGATTCAGAGCACCTTTGCGCATTTTAGCGCAGAGAGAGCAGGGATTACTTTCTTTACGCACATTAAAAAGAATATCATAGATGTCGGACCTGACAATCTTATAGGGGACCTTCATCTCATGACAGAGCTCCTGTATAGGAGTAAGGTCGAAATCATCAAATCCAAGATCAACAGTGATGGCGCTCAATTGAAACTTCTGCGGGTAAAAGCGTTTAAGTCCGTGGAGGGCATAAAGGAGGGTAAGGCTGTCTTTCCCGCCGGAAATCCCAACCGCAATATGGTCGCCCTCCTGGATCATATTATATTCATCAACTGCCTTTCGGGCATAACTTAACAGACGCTGTAACTGCATATTTTCTATTCCTTTTCCTTTCTCTTTTGAAATTTTATTGAATGCAGCGGCTTTTTAAGCCATTTTTATATTATACTGGCAGAAAAGAGTATTTGCAAGTTACAGATCTCTCAATTTAACAGCTCCGGCTGCCTGCCTGCGCCGGTTCTCATCAATCGCTGCATAGTGTTTTTTTGTGGTGTTTACATCCTTATGACCAAGGACATCCGCGACAAGATAGATATCCCCTGTCTCTTTGTATAGAGCAGTGCCATATGTACTTCTGAGCTTATGCGGTGTGATCTTTTTATTGGGAGTTACTTCACGGGCATATTTGCGGACCATATTTTCAACTGCCTGGACACCCATACGCCTGCGCTGAGTGGAAAGGAAGAGGGCATTTTCATGTCCCGGCAGGGGAGCAGTGTTTTTCCTGGTCGTGTAAAGATAGGATTTAAGGGCATTTTCCACCTCTTCACCAAAATATACGACCATCTCGTTTCCCCCTTTCCTCGTCACCTTAATCCCATTATTTTTAAAGTCAACATCCTGTATATCCAGTCCGACACATTCGGATACGCGGATTCCGGTTCCGAGCAGCAAGGTCAGAATGGCGAGATCGCGGTTTTTGGTCTTCTCAAAATATGCCTTTCTCTGTCCGGTCAGATTGTCGCCGCCATGATCCACATAGTCAAGCAGTTTTGCCACCTCATCCGCATCCAGACGTATGATCGCCTTCTCATGGAGCTTTGGCATATCTACGAGAAATGTTGGATTCTTCGTGATCGCCTGTCTTTTATAGAAATATCCATAAAAACTCCGCAGTGCTGACATTTTGCGTGAAAGCCCTTTTTCCGTATTTGTGATCTGCTTATTATTCCCGTTTTCATAGACTTTCAGATATTCCTGGTATTCTTCGATATCAACAGGTTCCAGCTTCTCAAGATCTGCCAGCGTAAAATCATTCATTGTATAATTCTTATAGAGAGGATTGCTCTCCATAAGAAAATGAAAAAAAACGCGGATATCATAGGCATAGGAAATTCTAGTCCTCGCTGATGTGGTCGGCTCCACAGCCCGGAAATAATCTTTGGCAAAAGGAGGAAGCGTTTTCAGCACAGCACGCAGTCTCAAAGTATTATCGATATATTTCTGTTCATGATATGTTTTTGTTTCCGGATTATTATTTGTATTCCCCATATTTTAAAACCCCTTTGTTGATGAATCCTTCAATGTACTTGACTTGTCGTCTGTGATATGGCTTTATTGCCTGATTCTTGTATATTATAGCCGATATCTGTTTTTTTGTCTATATCTTTTGGAAAAATCAGTATTTGTCGTATAGATTGATCTGCGTATACAAACAGCCGGAAATATTCTCTTCTGTCTGGAAGTCAATATTCCGGCTGTTTTGGAGTGTATTATTTATATCAATACATAGGGATGTATATTGATACCTCTATTAATAAAGCTTACAATTTTCTACAGGATCTACTTTCAGATTTACTGTAAGAATTCTGTATCATTGTATGCGATCATCAGATACTGACCAGCCTGTATGTCGTCAGATTCTAGATTGTTCATATCTTTTAATACTTGAACGTATTCCTGCACAGAATCATACTCAGAAGTCATAGTGCTTTCTGCAATATCCCAGAGTGTGTCTCCGGGCTGGATTTCAATACTCTTGTAATATTTATAAATCGTATCTGTGTCTGCTGTATCCTCATGCGCTGAGACAAAAAGTGAGCCAAACAGCAAACATACCAGCACAACCATAACAATACCTGCAGATAAACTGTAGATTCCTTTCTTCATTGCATGTTTGTATATTTTTTTATTCATCTTTCTTCTCCCCTTTTATACTCTGCTTGAAATCAATAAATCAAATTGTATACAAGTATACAGAATATCGAACATTTATTCTTTGCAAACATTTGTTCTATACATGTATTATAAACTGCGAACAAACGTTTGTCAACATAAAATCGAACATATTTTCGTAAACAAGTGTTTGCTTTTTCTTTTTCAGTGTGATACTATATTACTTAGAAAAATTATCGGAGGAAATTATGGCACAGGGTAAGATAAGTAAAAAACAGCAGGAAATTCTTGAATACATTAAGAATCAGATTCTCCAGAGAGGGTTTCCGCCGGCAGTGCGTGAGATTTGTGAGGCTGTGAATTTAAAGTCAACTTCATCTGTTCACTCACATCTAGAAACACTGGAAAAAAACGGATATATCCGGCGTGATCCGACGAAGCCCAGGGCGATCGAGATCCTGGATGATACTTTTAATCTCACAAGACGCGAGATGGTCAATGTACCGATCATCGGTCAGGTGGCTGCAGGGCAGCCGATCCTCGCTGAGGAAAACGTTGAGGATTACTTTCCCTTTCCGGCTGAGCGTATGCCCAATAAACAGACATTTCTGCTGAAAGTCAAAGGAGAAAGTATGATTAACGCAGGGATACTTGACGGCGACTATGTTCTGGTCGAGCAGGACGCTACTGCTTCTAACGGTGATATGGTGGTTGCTCTTGTGGAAGACAGCGCAACGGTAAAGACATTTTATAAAGAAGAAGGCGTGTTCAGGCTTCAGCCTGAAAATGACTTTATGGATCCGATCATTGTAAAAGAAGTGTCTATTCTCGGAAAGGTGATCGGAGTGATGAGATTCTTCAAATAAACATAAACAGAACATAAAAAAGCGCAGCAGCCTTCATTGAATTTGCTGAAAGCTTGCTGCATCTTTTTTATGTTCTTTGTTTTTTAAGATACCCTTGCGGATATAAATTACAGATCTTCTGCCGAGATATCCTTCCCGTCTTTCCAAATCCTCTCCAGATCATAGAAGAGACGGTTTTCTTTGTCAAATACATGAACAATGATATCGCCGAAGTCGAGCAGCACCCAGCTTCCGGATGCCTGACCTTCCCTCTGGCGCAGAGGATAGCCCGCCTTGTGGAGCTCCTCTTCTACATTGTCTACAAGAGCGTTTACCTGGCTGTCACTGTTTCCGTTGGCAATGATAAAGTAGTCTGCCAGCACTGAAATTCCTGTGATATCAATGATCTTGATATCTTCACCTTTTTTATCGCTGAGCGCATTCCAGGCAATGCGCGCCATTTCTTTTGATTGGTGCATCTCACTCCTCCTCTCTTTCACTTTTTATAATATTCATATGTGCTCACTGTCATTGGGTCCACCGCATTTCCCCCATCTTTAAGATAACTGACTGTCCGCTCGGCCGACAGACACACAGCCCTGTCGATGTCTTGAAAGACAATGCCGCGTATCTCTCCAAGCCCGGGTATTTCCCTGCGGTTTGGTTCGATATAATCTGCGATATATACGATTCTCTCAAGCATGCTCATCCCGGGGCGGCCGGTTGTGTGATAAGCGACAGCATTAAGTATCTCCGGGTCTTTAATCCCATATTCGTGCTCGGCAAGGTATGCTCCCAATTTTGCATGGATAAGGGCAGGCATATCCAGTTCGGATTTTGTCAGTTCTATGCCATATTTGCCACAGAGTTTGATCTGATCATTTACAGAGCAGTATTTCCCGCAGTCATGGAGAAGCCCTGCTGTCAGTGCCTTCTGAATATCCGCTCCGAAACGCATGGCGAGTGAGGCGGCGGTATACATCACCCCGACTGTATGTTCAAAACGTTCCTTTTTCAGCTTCTTTTTTAAATCTTTCCTGATCTTCGTTAATTCCTCAGTCACTTTTCCATCGTTCCTTCTCTTTTATTCTATTCTATTTCTGTACAGCTGATGTTCCGCAATGTATTCCGCGACTGTATCCGGTACCATATAGCGTACGCTTAGTCCGCGTGACGCCCGTCTTCGTATAGCGGTAGAGGATATTTCTACCAGAGGCGCCCTCAGGAGTTCGATACGGGCTTTGTATTTCTCTGTCAGATAATCGATCTGAAGATGCATACTCTGAACATCTTTGTCATCACGCATGGCAGCCAGTATCGTACATGTGGGAAATATCTCCCGGAAATTTCTCCATTGTTCGATGGAAAACAGCGAATCAGCTCCTAAGATAAAATAAAAATCATTCTCCGGATATCTCCTGTTAAACTCCTGCATCGTGCTGCAAGTGTACGAGTGCTCTTCGGTCTCTGCCTCATAGAGGCTGACCTTGAAATACGGCACATCATTTACTGCCAGCTTTACCATTTCTACCCGGTGATGCAAAGCTTCTTCTGTATACTCTGTCTTTTTATGAGGAGGATTACCGTTTGGCATAAACCAGATCTCATCCAGCCCAAATCCCTCATAGGCGAATTCTCCTAAAAGAAGATGACCTATGTGGACAGGGTCAAAAGTTCCTCCCATAATTCCTACCTTCATATGCGCTTTTACTCCTTATAGAGGGAGATTAATCTTCTTTTTATCATCCTTTCCTTCACGGTACAGGACGATCTTTTTCCCGATAACCTGCACTACCTGAGATCGAGTGCGCTCTGCGATAATCTCAGCAAGTTCTCTGGGATCGTCCGCACAGTTCTTAAGGACGCTGATTTTGATCAGCTCTCTTGCTTCCAGCGCTTCTGAAATCGCCTCTGTAAGTCCGGGCGTCATACTGGATTTTCCCACCTGAAAGATGGGATCCATTGTCATTGCAAGACTTTTCAAATATGCTCTCTGTTTTGTCGTCATTTTCTGCTCCTTATTTATAATAATCAAACTGAAGCCCGTACATTTTCACTGTATCTCCTTCCTGGATGCCTTTTGCCTCCAGTTCATCCAGAATACCTGTCTCTTTTAAAAATTTCTGGAAGAAAGCAAAACCTTTCTCAGAGTCAAGATTCGTATATCCCAGCATTTTTTCGATCTTCGGGCCTTCGACGATATACATGCCGTCTTCTGCTTCCACGCTGTACGGAAGTTCCTCATAGATCAGCTCGTCCTCCGGAAAATATTCCTGCTCAAAAATGATTGGAGGCGTGTCAATCTTATCGAGCTGAGAGCTTACATAATAGAGAAGCTCAGAGACTCCCTGCCCTGTCGCGCCGGAGATTGAAAATACTTTGATCCCTTTCGGCTCAAATTCCTGCCGCAGACGCTCTACGGGATCATTCTCCGGATCATAGATAAGATCCGTCTTGTTCGCGGCAATAACCTGAGGACGTTCTGCAATTTCCGGATTATATGCTTTCAGCTCATCATTTATCTTATAAATATCTTCCACCGGGTCTCTTCCCTCGGAGCCGGCGGCGTCGACCACATGTATCATAAGCTTTGTGCGCTCGATATGCCGGAGAAATTCGTGCCCAAGTCCCACTCCTTCGGAGGCGCCCTCAATCAGCCCCGGTATATCAGCCATCACAAATCCTTTTGCTCCATCCAGATCTACAACTCCCAGGTTCGGGCTCAGAGTAGTAAAATGATAGTTGGCAATCTTGGGTTCCGCATTAGTGACTCTGGAGAGAAGGGTGGATTTTCCTACATTAGGGAAACCGATCAGTCCCACATCAGCGATCACTTTCAGTTCCAGATTGACCTCCAGTTCTTTTGCGGGCTGCCCGGGCTGTGCATATTTAGGGACCTGCATCGTTGCAGTGGCAAAGTGCTGGTTGCCAAGCCCGCCTTTTCCGCCTTTCAGCACAACCTGCCTGCGGTTGTCCCCGGACATATCAGCAATGACTTTCCCCGTGACCGCCTCCTTAATGACAGTCCCTTCCGGCACATATAATACCAGATCTTTTCCGTCTTTACCATGGCACTTTCTCTTTCCGCCGGGCTCGCCGTCTCCGGCAGCATATTTTCTCCTGTGCCGGTAATCAGAAAGTGTATTCAGTCCTTCATCCACCTCAAAGATCAGATCGCCGCCGCGCCCGCCGTCTCCGCCGTCCGGTCCGCCATTCGGAACGTACAGTTCTCTTCGGAAGCTGCAATGCCCGTCTCCGCCTTTACCGGAACGGATGTAGATTTTCGCTCTGTCTGCAAACATAATATCTCCTTTTCCTTTGGCATACATAATTTTCTGCCGGTTTACAAAAGCCCCAGACATTAGTCTGGGGCTTGATTCTGCCTGTTATGCGAGTGAAAATATTTTCCAGCCTGTTATTCAGCTACCGGATAGATAGAAACCTGTTTCTTGTCTCTGCCTTTTCTTTCATATCTCACTACACCGTCTACAAGTGCGAACAGAGTGTCATCACCGCCGCGTCCAACGTTTACGCCCGGATGGATCTTTGTTCCGCGCTGTCTGTAAAGGATGTTACCAGCTTTTACAAACTGTCCGTCCGCTCTCTTTGCGCCCAGTCTCTTGGACTCGGAATCACGGCCGTTCTTTGTAGAACCAACTCCCTTTTTATGAGCA
>ERZ1643247.88-NODE-88-length-127453-cov-98.251472_pt1 | contig 127453 bp, 149 predicted proteins | sample MGYA00579264_ERZ1643247 | MGnify/ENA primary metagenome ERZ1643247 (study PRJEB29033, sample SAMEA4952262) | chicken gut metagenome | biome: Broiler Chicken; feature: Gastrointestinal Tract; material: Caecum | place: Ireland | collected 2018 | study: Broiler... | reverse complement strand
TTTCTGGTATAATAAAGGTATCAAATCCGAGGAGAGAAACGATGGCTTCCAGTGCAAAAGATATCCAGCTCCGAGAGCTGAAAGATACAGTATCACAACTGAAAACAATGGTATCTGAACAGACTGAGCTGATCAGATCTCTCCGTCTTATTATTGACGAAAAATCCAGTCACGAGAAAGCGCTTCAGGAACAGGTAGATTATCTGACCAAAAAGCTTTTCGGCTCATCCAGCGAAAAAAGATCCGATGACATTCCGGGACAACAGAATCTCTTCGATGAAGCGGAAATGGAACAAGATCCCTCTTTGCTGGAAGAAGAGACCGTGATCCGGGAGCATACCCGTAAAAAGAAGGCAACCCATGAGGATCTCTTCAAAGGCCTGAAGGTTGAAAAAGTAGTGATCCCTCTTCCGGAAGAAGACCAGATCTGCCCGGTCTGCGGCACACAGATGGTCCTGATCGGCGAGGAGTATGTCCGCCGGGAACTGGAATTCATTCCTGCCACCTGTAAAGTGATCGAATACTACAGCCAGAGTTATGGCTGCCCATCCTGCAAGGAAGGACTCGGCGATACGGAAAAGCCTGTGATCATAAAGTCTCAAGTTCCGGCGGCTCTGGTTGGGAAAGGTCCTGCCTCAGCATCCACTGTTGCATGGACCATGTATCAGAAGTATGCCAACGGGCTTCCCCTTTACCGGCAGGAGAAAGACTGGAAACAGTATGGGGCTCAGATCAGCCGGACCACTCTTGCCAACTGGATCATCTACTGTTCACAGAACTATTTCCAGCCAATGTATGATTACTTCCACCGTGAGCTGCTGAAACGCAGCTTTGCAATGGCAGATGAAACCCGGGTTCAGGTATTGAACGAGGAAGGGCGCCGAGCCCAGACCCAATCATTCATGTGGCTGTTCCGAAGCGGCGAGGACGGGCTTCCGTCGATCATCCTGTATGGCTATTCCCCTACCAGGAGCGGCAGCCATGCAAGGGAGTTTCTGGAAGGCTACAGCGGATACCTGGAAACGGATGGATATCAGGGATACAACAATCTTCCAGGGATCAGACGCTGCTCTTGTTGGGCGCATATCCGTCGATACTTTATCGATGCCGTTCCCAAAGGAAAACAGTATGACTACAGCCAGCCGGCAGTGCAGGGAGTCCAGTACTGCAACCGGTTATTCGCCATTGAGGACTCCATTAACAAAAAGTATCCCGGTGATTATGAAAAGCGGAAGCAGCTGCGTCTCGAGAAGGAAAAACCTGTTCTGGAGGCTTTCTGGTCGTGGCTCGATCAGCAGAAGCCAGTCCGGAATACCCGGATGGATAAAGCCGTGAATTACGTTCTCAACCGGCGTGATACAGCGGAGACCTATCTGGAAGACGGGCGGTGCAGCTTTACCAATAATCTCAGCGAGAATGCGATCCGTCCATTCGCAGTAGGCCGGAAGAACTGGCTGTTCAGCAATTCCGTAGAGGGAGCGAATGCCAGTGCGGTAGTCTACACAATGGTTGAGATGGCAAAAGCATACGATCTGAATATTTATGGATATCTTAAATTTTTACTGGAGCATCGGCCAAGTAAAGATATGACCGATGAACAGCTGGCAGAGCTGGCACCTTGGAGTGAAAAACTCCAATCTATCAAAAATCGCATGTGAATTATAGTGAATTACTCCAACTCGCAAAGGGCTGGGGTAATTTTGTATCCGACCGCATTAATATTTGGCGCTTACCCTTTTTATGGTAAACTGTCCATAGAGATTTCAGAAAGATGAGGCTGCACGATGGATCCGATTTTTACAGAGGAACAACTGAACAGGATGAGCAGGGATGATATGCTTTCACTGGTAAAGATCATGCAGGGGCATTATCAGAAACAGAAAGAGGCCCTGGAAAAACAGGAAACAAGGATCCAGCTCCTGGAAGAGAAAACAAAGGAACTGGAATTCCTGAATGCGATGCTCTCGGACCGTCTTACCCTTGCCCAAAGAAAACGGTTTGGTGCTTCCAGTGAAAAATATGCGGACGGGTATACCCAGCTGAATCTTTTTAACGAGGCAGAGCAGGAAGCGGACCCCAATGCCCCGGAACCGGACCTGGAAGAGGTCCATCCGTCTTCTTACAAGAGGAAGAAACGTTCCGGCAAAAAGGAGGAAGACCTTTCCTCCTTTGAGACAACCGAAGTGATCGAGTACAAGCTGACAGGGGCAGACCGTTACTGCCCGGACTGCAATACGAAATACAAGGTTGTCACAAAGGAAACCGTAAAACGGCTGAAATTCGTTCCCGCACGGTTTGAAGTCGTGGAAGAAGTGACCTTTGTATACAGCTGCCCGAAATGCGGAGCCATGAAGCGGCCGGAAAAAACGCCGTCCCTTCTGAAAGGCAGCGTGGCAACGCCATCCCTGGTGTCGGGCATCATGAATGCCAAGTATGTAAACGGGATGCCGCTTGCCCGTCAGGAACGGGAATTCGCCCGGTACGACCTGAACCTTTCCACAAAGACCATGGCGAACTGGATCATCCAATGCGCGGACCGGTATCTGCAGCCACTCTACGCTCTGATGAAAGAAGAGCTGCTCCGGAGTAAATATTTACACGGAGACGAAACCCGGATCCAGGTGATCGATGAACCGGACCAGAAGGGCTCCACCCAGAACTGGATGTGGGTCTATCTCACCGATGAATACAGCGGTTCACCCCGGATGGTCCTCTTCCAATATGAAAGGACCCGCGCCGGATATCATCCGGTGGAATTCCTTGGAGATCAGTTTGAGGGATATTTCACCTGCGATGGTTACCAGGCATACCACAGTCTCCCGGAAAGGATCACTGTAACGGGATGCATGGCCCATGCGAGACGCAGATTTGATGAAGCCCTGACGGTCCTGAAAAAGGATTTCACCAAAGAGCAGCTGAAGGAGACAACCGCATATCAGGCAATGGCACGGATCGGGATGCTCTATAAGATTGAGGAGATGATCCGTGACAAGTCACCGGAAGAACGGTATGAAGAGCGTCAAAAGCAGGCGAAACCGCTTTTAGAGGCTTTCTTTGAGTGGCTTCATACACTGGAGGATTCCGTAGACCGGTCTTCGTTGATCGGTGAAGCTGTCCTGTACACCCTGAACCAGGAAGCTTATCTGAAAAGATATCTGGAGGACGGACACTTAAGTATTGATAATCTGGCAGCGGAACGTGCACTAAAAAACTTTGCGACAGGGAGACGGAACTGGCTTTTCGCAAAGAGCATCCGTGGAGCGCAGGCCAGCGCGACTGTATACAGCATCACGGAAACAGCCATGCTGAACGGGCTGAAACCCTACAATTATCTCACCTATGTGATGGAGCAGATGAAAGATCTTAGTCCATTCCCGGAAAAGGAAGCTATGCTGGAACTGCTTCCATGGTCCAACAGCCTGCCGGCTGACTGCCGCAGCAAACTGAAAAAATGAGAGACTAATTTTCCCCCGGTAAATACTGGGGGATTTTCATATTTTGTCAAGATACGGATGATTACCTACTTACGTTCTTTTTCCCATATATCTTTTGGATACTGTTTCTTTAATTCCTGAAATAATTTGAGGTCCCCGGGTTTATGCACAAGCAGCAATTCCCATAACTGTCGAATATAAGCTTCCTGGTTATTCTGTAAAAAGTAAATTTCTTTTTTTCTTTCGCTGTATTCTGCAGTCAGTTCCGGAAATCTTTTATCCAAAGAAAGGCTTTCGTCCAGAACATGAAGTGCTTTATCGTTTTCTCCATTTCTTATGCAGTCATCAATAAAATGGTTTCTTACATAAGGCGATTCCCAGTATTCTGCAAAGAGCTTGTCCGCAGGTCGGTTATTTCCTAATTGATATGAGATGAGGCGATAGCGCAGGATCCATTCCTGAGCGGAACGTTTCCTTTCAGCATTTGTTTTCTTTGTTTCTGATTTGCGGATCATTTTTCCCGCAAAGGATAATTTAGGCTGCAGATATTCTTTTTCATTAAAATTTTCAAAAATGATTCTTTCCAAATAAGGATCAAACCATTCAGAAACAGAATCTGATATGGTGGAAATAAACCACTGAAACATTTTCTGCTTTTCTTCCGGATTACCTTTGATGAGTAATTCAGTCCACATTCGATATATGTCAGTAAGCAATATTTTCCTGCTATTATCGGCATCATCCATGTTTACACTTCCGATAGTTATAAAAATGTGGTTAACCAGTTCAAAGGATTTTAGATAATGTCCACTGTCAAACACAGGCCATATCTCCTGGAGCAGTAAGTCATCTAATTCAGAAATGTAAATAGATGTTTCCTTACGGCTGATGAGATTATGATTCTTCAGATAACGGGCGGTAATATCGTCCACCTTCTTTTTGCAGAAGGTGATGGTTTCTTCGGTAACGTCTTTATGAACTGCGTTGTAAAATCTATTCAGAAAAACCTCTGATTCGGTCAGTACAGATATCATAAATGATTTAATTACAGAGGGATCGATCGTGTTTATCAGATTGTACACTGCCTGCATTTTGTCCTTATAGTCATCCGGGTCTTCAGGGTTTATAAATAAATTTTTATCTGTTTCTTTATACAGGTTTCTCATGCTTTTCTCCATTCGTGAATGTTTATTTTTGAATGTTTCATTTTTAATATTGTGTGCGGTTTGACATGTTTTATTAGTGGACAAAATTTTCAATTCAGGGCAGGGTTTCCTGAATTTTTCTTTTTTGTAAGTGTATATACACTTCCTGTCCTTGCTGTTTTTACCCTTTGCCAGATAAATTCCATAGAGGAAAGAAAGTGTAAAAGTATTTTGAAATCTTACAGGTGGAGAAGAATATAAAAATGTGGTATGCTTATCATCAAGATATGATAAGGTATAAGAGTGAGCAGATCGTGGATAGAGAAGACATCTTTAAATATGCAAAGAAGCAGTATGGAACATTACCGGAGTACTTATGGAGCAGTTCTCCGGATAGTGCCGTGCTTCGCCACAAAAATGGAAAATGGTATGCAATAATTATGAATGTTGAAAAAGCCAAACTTGGACTGGATGGTGAAAGCAATGTAGATATTATGAATGTGAAATGTGATCCGGAAATGGCAGGTATGATTATCAGCACCGACAGATTTCTGCCGGGGTATCATATGAATAAGCAGCATTGGATTACCATTTTACTGGACGGGACGGTAGGCAAATCAAAGATTTTGGATTTTCTGGATATGAGTTATGATTTGATTGATGGAATTCGGAGCTAACATAGTGTTCAGTGAAAAACGATACAACAGATGCCAACATATTTAAAGCAAGCCAATTCAACTTTGTTATATCAAGAATTGCTTGAAGCAGAAAAATTCATAATACGAAAATGAAAAACCGGGGATTTATTCCTCGGTTTTCTGCTGGATGGAAGTGTCATCATCCAGGAGAGTATCCCGAAACAGTTGATTTTGTGATTTTCAATTCAGGGCAGGGTTCCCTGAATTTTTCATTTTCAGAAGTATGTCCTCACTTCCTGTCCTTGCTATTCTTTTCCCTTAAATAGTTACAAAACAAAAAATTAAATATTTTTTGTATTTTGCGGAGTCACTTGAATTTAGTAATTAGAGGAACCTTTAAGGAAACCTCAATGAACTTTGAGAAAGGAGTGGCTTATGAATGTATTTGAAGCTGTAAAAAGGGATGTAACAACCCGACAGGCTGCGGAATTATATGGAATTCCGATCAGTCACAATGGAATGGCACGATGTCCCTTTCACAATGACAAAAATCCAAGTCTGAAAGTAGACAGGAGGTTTCATTGTTTTGGATGCCTGGCCGATGGAGACGTCATTGATTTTGTGAGCATGCTTTATGGATTATCCAGTAAAGATGCAGCAGAAAAATTGGCTGCAGACTTTGGGTGCATCCATGAAAGTAAAAAGAAGAAATCTTGTGTAAAGATGAGAAAGACATTATCCGAGGAACTTCGTTTCCAAAAAGCAGAACAAAAATGTTTCCGTGTGTTTTCCGATTATCTTCATCTTATGAAAAGATGGGAACTGGAATATGCCCCCAGGGCGCCGGAGGAAGAATGGCACCCTTTGTTTTTGGAAGCCCTGCAGAAGAGAAGCATCGTGAGTTATGTTCTGGATATTTTTTTGTATGGTACGCTTCAGGAGAAAGCTGAGATGATCGCAGAGTGCGGGAGGGAGGTAAAAAATCTTGAAAGAAGAATTTCACTCTTTGCCGCAGCCGATCAGAGAGAGAGTAATGCATGCAGCAGAGGAAATCGGAATCGAGGAAACGACGGAACAGGTGAAGGAAATGCTCAAGACGAATCAGAAGGGACAAGTTGCCAACATTCCAGGAAATTACAAAATAATTTTTCTGCATGATCCTGTACTGAAGGGGGCATTCAGCATGAATCTTCTGACAGAGCAGATTGACGTGGTAAAACCGCTGCCCTGGTATCGGGACAGTGTTGCATTAACCGATGTGGATCTGCAGTATTTGATTTTGTACCTGGATGAGAATTATCAGCTGTCTACAGATAAAAGAATTGACGGAATCATAAAAGTGGCAGCAAATGAATACCGCCGCCATCCTATCAGAGAGTATCTGGCCAGACTACAGTGGGATGGGCAGACAAGAATACGGTATGCACTGCACCATTTTCTGGGAGCAGAAATCAGTGATTATCATTACGAGGTGCTTTTACTTTTTATGCTGGGAGCAATCTCGCGAGTCTTTCATCCGGGAATAAAATTTGATGTTATGCTCTGTCTGGTTGGAGGACAGGGAATTGGAAAATCCACGTTCTTCCGCTTTCTTGCAGTGAAGGATGACTGGTTTTCCGATGATATGCAGAAATTGGATGATGAAAACATTTTCCGAAAACTGCAGGGGCACTGGATTATTGAAATGTCGGAAATGATTGCAACCGCTAATGCGAAAAGTATCGAATACATAAAATCTTTTCTGAGCAGACAGAAAGAAATATATAAAACACCCTATGACCGGCATCCCAAGGATCGCAAGAGACAATGCGTATTTGGCGGTTCCTCAAACTCGCTTGATTTTTTGCCGCTTGACCGGACAGGAAACCGCAGATTTCTTCCGGTAATGGTCCATGCCAAAGAGGCTGAAGTCCACATTTTAGAGAATGAAGCGGAGTCCAGAGACTATATTGATCAGATGTGGGCGGAGGCGATGGTGGTTTATCGAAAAGGAGATTTTAGGCTGAAATTGAGTCCGGCAATAGAGAGCCATCTGAAAGATTATCAAAAAGACTTTATGCCGGAAGATACGAAAGCAGTACGTATTCAGAATTATCTGGATGCGTATCAGGGAAAGATGGTTTGCTCACTGCAGCTTTTTTATGAAGCCCTCGGACATGCATCTTACGAAGAACCAAAGCAGTATGAAATCCGGGATATCAATTCTATTATGAACAATTCGATCCCTGGTTGGAAAGCGTTTCATAATCCAAGGCATTTTCCCTCACCATATAACCGGCAGAAAGGTTGGGAAAGAGTAGAAGGGGCTGACAACAGACAAGCGGAGACGGATGGATTTCAAACAATAACAGAGATGGAAGCCAGGCAGTTGGGCCTGCCGGACCAGTGGCTGAAACCATAAACAAAAGCCAGGTTGTCAGTGAAATGTCATTCCATTGTTCCGGCGGTTGTCCCAGAAAATACAGGAAAAACAATGGTTTAAGGAGAACAGCTTTTGTTGACAACGAAAGCAACAGAAAAATAGAAAAAAGAAAAAGGAAAGAATAAGAAAACAGAATAGACGGTAAAAAAGTTATAACACATCCGTTGTCAGGCTTTGTTGCCAGCCTGGCAGGCGCAAGAATATATCAGAATCAGAAGTGCATCGGCAAAGAGAGGTGGAACGTCTGTGATCAAAAAAGCAGAAACAGTCTGTACAGATAAATACGAAATCCCGGTGTGGCGGAAGTACACCTTAAGTGTACAGGAAGCAGCCAAATATTTCCGTATTGGAGATAAAAAATTGAAAAAACTGATCGATGAAAATCTGAATGCTGAGTTCATTCTCTGGAATGGATCACGCCCTCAGATTAAGCGGAAATTATTTGAGCAGTTCATTGACGAAAAATTATCTGCCATATAAACGAAAGTAGAAGAAAGTACACGATGGATTCAGAGCCGGGTTTATGGTATGATAGATGCGTATCATAGCTTGGCTCTTTTCTATGGCAGGCAGATAGAAAGGAGAAATGGAATGTCTGAAGTAAGAAGGGACCATAAAGGTCGGAAATTACTTATGGGAGAGAGTCAGCGAAAAGACGGGAAATATGAATACAAGTATCAGGATGCACGTGGAAAAAGGAAGACGGTGTACAGTTGGAAGCTGACTCCGTCAGACCGGGTGCCGGCAGGAAAACGTAATGATATTTCCTTAAGAGAAAAAGAAAAACAGATTCAGAAGGATTTAAACAGCAATATCATACCGGATGGCGGTGATTATACAGTCTTGGATCTTGTAGAAAAGTATATCCGGACGAAGACAGGCGTTCGCCATAATACTAAAGCAAATTATAAGTTTGTGATTAATGTGATCAAGAAAGAGGCATTTGGTCAGAAGCGTATCGATAAAGTCAAAGTATCGGACGCGAAAGAGTGGCTGATTAAAATGCAGCAGATGGACGGGCGTGGCTACAGTTCCATACATACTATTCGAGGCGTTGTAAGACCGGCTTTTCAGATGGCGGTGGATGATGATTTACTGATAAAGAATCCTTTTGAGTTTCAGCTTAATACGGTTGTCGTGAATGACAGTGTCACAAGAAATGCTCTGACACCAAAGCAGGAAAGAGACTTTTTAGAGTTTGTAAAGAATGATAAGCATTTCAGCAAATATTATGATGGAATTTATATTCTGTTTAAAACCGGGCTCCGTATTTCAGAATTTGTTGGATTAACAAAGAAAAATCTGGACTTTGAGAACAACAGGATTATTGTGGATCATCAGCTGCAAAGGACAAGAGACATGAAGTATCTCATTGAGGATACCAAAACAGAAAGCGGTATGCGAATGGTTCCTATGACACTGGAAGTAAAGGAGTGTTTTCAGAACATTCTTGCCAACAGAAAGAAACCAAGGATTGAGCCGATGGTCGATGGATATAGCGGATTTTTGTATCTGGACAAAAATGGGAAACCTATGGTGGCGCTGCACTGGGAAAAGTACTTTCAGCATATTCGTGAGAAGTACAATAAAATTTATAGAGTACAGATGCCGCTTGTTACGCCGCATGTCTGCAGGCATACCTTTTGCAGTAATATGGCCAGGTCAGGAATGAATCCAAAGACACTGCAGTACATTATGGGACATAGTGATATTTCTGTAACGCTGAATGTTTATACACATGTAGGATTTGAAGATGCGGAGAAAGAAATGCAAAGATTAACAGATACAAAGTCTGAGAAGTCCACGGCGTACCGTAAAATATCTGTGTCGTAAATCTTTTGAATTTACGACAGAATTTACGACAGATGATGGCTAAAATAAGCAGATTTATGCGAAGTTATACTGGTATAAGATGAAAATGCCTCTGCCGCAGAAATGCCGGAAAGTGGCGTAAAATCAAGGAAAATCAGCATTTTAAAGGAGTTTAAGAGATATGATAAAAGTTTTGTTCGTGTGCCACGGCAATATCTGCCGCAGCACTATGGCTCAATTTGTTTTTCAGGATATGATCAATAAGGCCGGCTTGTCCGACTTGTTTTATATTGATTCTGCCGCTACCAGCACAGAGGAGATCGGTAATCCCCCTCATTACGGAACGGTTCATAAGATGAGGGAGGTGGGGATACCTGTCCTGCCTCATAAGGCGGTCCAGATGAGAAAGTCAGATTATGAGAAATATGATTACCTTCTGGGAATGGATGAGTGGAATATCCGGAACATGAACCGGATCGTGAAGAAGGATCCGGAACATAAGATCCATATGCTCCTGGATTTTTCCAAGCATCCGAGGGCAATCGCAGATCCCTGGTATACGGGAAATTTTGATGTGACTTATGATGATATCCTGGAAGGCTGTCAGGCCTTCCTGGAATATCTGAAGAGAGAGGGAAGGATTTAAAACAGAATAAAATACATTAGTCTTTCAGGGCCTCATAAACCTGCTGAGCGATAAAGGCTGCGCCCTGGGCGTTGGGATGAACGCCGTCTTCCGGGAAAAATTCCGGATGATCTTTGGTGGCCTCGTGTATGTCGATCAGAGGCAGATCCAGTTCAGAAGCCAGGTCCCGGACCAGCTGGGTGATTTCTTCTACATTGTCTGCGGAAATGCCGTATTGGTTATCCGGATAGGCCGGATCTGTATTCTGGGAGAAGACAGTTGCCGGAGTCATGAGATAGATTTTCGGATTGCTGTCCAGTGCCTGATAACAGCGGATCATATCTTTATAATCAGAAAGAAAAGTTTCTGCATTTACCCAGTTATAGGTTTTGCCGTCATTGGTCCCCAGCATGAGCAGGACAATATCCGGCTGGAAATCCAGGCTTGCCTGAAAGTTGGGGTGGTTCCAGTAGGGATAGTCGGCTGCTTTTTGCATGGTGTAGCCGCTGGCTCCGTAGTTTTTGATCTGGTAATGATTTCCAAGAAGACTCTGGAGTCTGGCAGGATAGGAGTTTTTGGAGATGTTGGAGATCCCGGCGCCGTAAGTAATGCTGTCCCCTATACAGGCGACACGGATCACCTGGCGCCGCTGGCAGCGAAGGCCAAGAAAAACAGTCAGGGCGCAGAGGAGCAGGGCAGAAAAGAAGAGAGCCAGTTTTGTTTTGAATTTCATATATCCACTTCCTTTGGTTATCATTTAGAACATATTAATATTATAAGAACATTTTAAAAGAAATTTTCAGGAATTACAAGGCAGGAGGGAAAAATGTCAGAAGAAATCAGAAATTTGCTGGAAGGTCTTCCTTTCTGGAAGCACCTGAAGGAAGAAGAAAAGAGACAGTTGGAAGAAGCTTCCAGGGAGGTGCATTATCCTGCGGGGGCCGGCGTCTATTCCGGGGCAGGAGAATGTCTGGGAGCAATCTATATTTTAAATGGGATTTTCAGGACCTATCTTCTCTCAGATGAGGGAAAGGAAGTTACCATGTTCCGCCTTCGTCAGGGAGATACCTGTATCCTTTCCGCTTCCTGCGTGCTGCCGGCCATTACTTTTGATGTGGAGATTGAAGCACAGACGGAGGTGGACGCAGTGCTGATCCCGGCAAGAGTGCTGGTCAGCCTGACCAGGGACAATATCTATGTGGAAAATTATGTTTATAAGGAAGCGGCCAAAAGGTTTTCTGATGTGGTAGAAGCACTTCAGCAGATGATGTTCCTCAGTCTGACCCAGAGAATTGCTGCTTTTCTCCTGGATGAGTCTGCGAAAACCCATTCTCCGGTGATCGCCATGACTCAGGAGGACCTGGCAAAGCAGATCGGCAGCGCCAGGGAGGCAGTGAGCCGTATTTTAAAGCAGATGGTGAAAAAAGGATATGTCTCCCTTTCCAGAGGCGAGGTCAGGATCGAGAATAAAGAGGAATTGTACAGACTTTTGTAAAGAAAAAGGAGCTCCATGAAGGGAAGCCGGAAATATTTATGGACCGGCCTTTCTTCATGGAGCTTCTATATCTTCTGGCAAAAGGTGTATTTCTGAAAGCCCGGAATTATTTCAGCATGGCTTCCAGATTGCTTTTGGGTACGACGCCTACGGATCTGTCAACGGCTTTGCCGTTTTTAAATACCATAACGGTAGGGATGTTCATTACTCCGAACTGAGCGGCAAGGCGGGGAGATTTGTCTACGTCGATTTTTCCTACCTTGTAAGCTCCATTGGCTTCCTCTGCCAGTTCTTCGATCACCGGTGCCAGCATTTTGCAGGGCATACACCAGGTTGCCCAGAAATCGATCAATACCGGTATATCAGAATTGAGAACTTCCTGTTCAAAATTGTCCATTGTAATTTCCATTGCCATGATCATTCTCTCCTTTATCTGATTTATATGTTATTTTTCTTTCCCCAGGCAGCGGGCCTGGCGGATATGAACGGCCCCCACGCCGGAAAATAGACCGGCGGGAGATCCCGTCTTTCAGGATAAACTAAGTATAATACATTTTTGCGGAAATGTCTGTGACTAAATTACATTTCTGCAAATTTATCGTTTGTTTTCAGATTTCTGCTAAAGAATATATCAGATTCCTTATCTGGAAAACGAGGGGGATCAGCTTTCTTTTTTCAGAGTCTTCAGGTAACTTACGGCTTTTGTTCCTGCCAGGGCGCCTTCATAAACGGCCTTTGCGATCTGGAGCATACCTCCGGTACAGTCCCCTGCGGCGTATAGTCCGGGAAGGGGAGTGCTGGTATCCGGTTCTATAAGGATATGGTTATTCTCAATGACCAGTCCCAGTTTTCTGGCGATATCTGTGCTGTCTGCCGTTCCAAGAGCCACAAAGAGACCGGATACGGGAACTCTGGATCCATCTTCCAGCTGAATATAAGAAAGGGCGGTATCTCCTCCGGCAGAGATCACCTTTTGCGTCATCACCTGGATATTTCCCGGATCTTCTCCCTGGAAATCCGCGTCTTTTCCGTTGGTAAGGATCGTGACCTTTGCGGCCAGGGGCTCCAGGACTTTTGCTTCATGAAGGGCATAAGGGCCGTTGCCCAGAACAGCCACTTTTTTTCCCCGGTAGAAGAAGCCGTCACAGACAGCACAGTAGCTGATGCCGCTGCCTTCATATTTTTTCAGTTCTTTCAGCGCGAGAGTGTTCCGTTTGGCTCCCGTAGCTAGGATCAGAGCCTTGCTGTGGTAAGTATGTTCCGTTGTCTGGATAGTATAGTCTCCGTCATATTCTACGGCCAGAAGTTCTTCTTCCACGACAGGAACCTGGAAGGATTCCAGCTGCTTCAGGCCGGTTTTATATAATTCCGCTCCGGTGACCGGTTCGGGAAGGCCGTAGTAGTTTTCAATCTTTACAGCTTTTTCCAGGGCGCCGCCTCCTTTGTGGAGGACCAGAGGCGTGATCCCTGACCGGACGGCGTAGAGGGCTGCGGATACCCCGGCGGGACCGGCTCCTGCAATGATCAGTTTTTCCATTTCCATAGGCTGTACAACCTCCTGTATCTGTTTTGTGGATATTATTTTAGCATATTTTGAGAAAAAAGCATACTGTTCTGCAGTGGGCAAAAAGAGTAGAAATGGGGGAAAACTCTTTATAATTCTATGAAAAAATGATAGAATAGGTTCAAGAAAAGCGAGGAAGGGGTGTTTCTATGGATATACTGGAAAAGAAGATAGAACTGTTAAAGAACATCTTAAATGACAGCAGCTATACGGTAATGCTGGGAGGCTCCGGTATGATGAAAGAAGGGGGCTACCAGGGGCTGAAATCTCCGGAACAGGCCTACGAAACAGAGAAAAAGTATGGATTATCCCCGGAAGATATTTTCACCACGGTATTTTACAATAACCGGACAGAACAATTCTTTGATTTTTACCGGACAGAGATACTGGGAAATATTCCTCAGATCACAGAATCTGCCTATGTGGCAGCCCGTATGGAAGCTGCGGGGAAACTTCAGTGTATCATTGACAGCAATGTCTATGATCTGCCTCAGAGAGGCGGCTGCAAACATGTGATCTCTCTCCATGGATCTATTTACCATAACCAATGCCCCCACTGTGGAAGAGAATATCCTATGGAGTATATCCGGGACTGTGAGAAGATCCCCAGATGTGAGAACTGTGGAAGGGTGATCCGTCCGGGGGTATCTCTTTACGGGGAAATGCTGGACAGCTCCATCATGTCTGAGGCTACCAGACAGGTGGAACAGGCGGAGGTGCTCATGCTCATGGGAACCGGTATGGAATCCGAAGTTTTTTCAAAATATGTCCGCTATTTTGAAGGCAAGAAGCTGGTGATCATTCATAAAGATGAACACTATATGGATGAAAAGGCGGATCTGGTGATCCTGGATGAGCCTAAGAATATACTGCCCAGGCTGGGTTTTTGACAGTTAAAGCTTTTACTAGAAATTGACGGGAAAAGGTGTTTCAGATTATACAATAGAAACACCTTTTCTTTTTTTTGTTTTAGACTATATGGTAAAAAAGTATGAAAATATTATGAAAAATTGATTAAAAAAAGGCAAAATGCAGGTGGTAGAACCAGTGTATACCGAACGGTATAGAAAAAACCATGGAATATATGACAAAAAGAGCGAAAAAGAATGAAAAAGTACAAGAGATTTTGACAAAAATCTTGTGTTTGAAAGATTCAAAACTGAAAAAAAGGAATGATTGACAAATAGGATTTTTCGCAGTAATGTAACTAATATTAAATGGGAAAAAATGATTTTATACATATTTATATGTATAACGCTGTTTTTACCTGTTTAATAAGAAAAAGAAAATATTTAGGAAAGGAGAAAGTCAAAAATCCACTAATACAGAAAGGGAGGATGTCTTACGAACAGCATTGCTGAGAGGATTACGGAAGAACTGAACTGTGAAACCGTATTCACTATTCCCATCTTAGGCGGCATACCGGTTAATGAATCTGTAGTAGTTACGTGGATTATCATGGCTGTATTTACCATTCTGGCCATAGTTCTGGTGAGAAATCTGAAAGTGGAAAATCCGGGAAAGAAACAGCTTGCCCTGGAGGCTTTTATAGGTTTCATTGATGATTTCTTTACAGATACTATCGGAAAAGACGGAAAGCCTTATATCCCGTATCTGATTTCGGTAGCTCTTTACATCGGAGCTTCAAACCTGATCGGAATCTTTGGATTTAAACCGCCTACGAAGGACCTGAATGTGACGGCGGCTCTGGCCCTCATGAGTCTGGTGCTTATTTATTACTCCGGACTGCGGAAAAAAGGCCTGAAAAAATTCCTTCTGGGATTTGCGGAGCCCATGCCCATCATCACCCCCATTAATATCATGGAGATCGCGATCCGTCCCGTTTCCCTGTGCATGCGGCTTTTCGGAAACGTGATCGGTGCTTTTGTCATCATGGAATTATTGAAGATGCTGATGCCGGCAATATTGCCGATTCCGTTCAGTTTGTATTTTGATATTTTTGACGGTCTGATTCAGACCTATGTTTTTGTCTTTCTGACAGCTTTGTTTATGAAAGAACAGATGGAGTAAAGATTAAAAAATCCGAATTTATTAACAATTTTTTATGAAGAAAAGGAGAAATGAATTATGACAGCAGCAATTGGTGCAGGTATTGCAGTATTAACAGGTATTGGAGCAGGTTTTGGTATCGGTCTGGCAACTTCCAAAGCAGTGGAAGCTGTAGCAAGACAGCCTGAAGCAGCAAGCAAGATCAGTACATCTCTTCTGTTAGGATGTGCTCTTGCAGAGGCAACCGCTATCTACGGTTTCGTTATCGCTCTGTTGATCTTATTCTTATAATCACTATCGTATTATTTATTCACAAAGAAAGGCAGGTTAAATAAAAGATGTTAAGTCTTGGTTGGAGCCTTGTCTGGACGATTGTAAACCTGATCATTTTTTATCTTTTAATGAAGCATTTCCTTGTGGGACCGATCCTGGGGATCCTGGAGAAAAGAAAAAATCTTATCGCGCAGGAACTGGAAAACGCGAAAACCGCTCAGGAAAAAGCAGAAGAATTAAAGGGACATTATGAAGGCGCTTTGGCGGGAGCAAAGGAAGAATCTTCTCAGATCATAGAAGCAGCCAAAGCAGATGCAAAAAGTGAAAGCGAGCGTATGGTAAAAGAAGCCAATGCAGAAGCTGCAAAGATCATCGAGCGTGCAAAAGCTACCGCAGAGCAGGAAAAACAGAATGCGCTGCGCGGAGCCAAGTCTGAGATCGCAGGACTTGCTGTAGAGGCTGCCAGAAAGCTTCTCTCGGAAGGAAGCAGCGACAAGGGCAATCGTATGCTCTATGATGAGTTCTTAGCTAAAGCAGGTGATGGAAATGACACAGACGTCCATTAATTACGGTAAAGTGCTCTATGAGCTTTCTATTCCCAGGGAGGCCGTGGAAGCTTCCCGCAGGATTCTGGAAGAGGTAAAGGAATTGTCCGGCGTTCTGGAAAGTCCCGTGGTTACTCTTGGCGAGAAGGAAAGAGCGGTGGAAAGGATTTTTCCACAAGAAATGAAGAATTTTCTCTGCGTGGTCTGCAAATATGCCCACGCTGCTCTTCTGCCCGAGATTTTTCAGGCATATCAGGATTACTATAACGAACAGCATAAGATATTAACTGCGGATCTGCACTGTGTTGCGCCTCCAACGGAGGAGCAGCTGGAAGGGATCAGGAAATTCCTTCTGAAGAAATATCAGATGCAGGACGCCAAGATCCGAATCATAAAGGATGAAAGCCTGGTAGGGGGATTTTTGATCAGAACCCGGGACCAGGAATTTGATTACAGCTTAAAAGGCCGTATCAACGCATTACAACAAAAATTGATCTGGAGGTGAACGGTTTGAGTTCAATCAATTCAGAAGAGATCATTTCCATTCTGAAAGAAGAAATAGAAAATTTCGACATGACGGCAGGTGTCCGGGAAGTCGGAAACGTGATCTGGGTTGGTGATGGAATCGCAACTGTTTACGGGATTGACCATGCCATGTACGGCGAGATCGTAACTTTTGAAAACGGTGTCAAAGGAATGGTACAGGATATTAAAAGAAATGAGATCGGTGTTATCATTTTCGGCAAGGATACCGGTATCCGTGAGGGTACCAAGGTTGCCCGCACGGAAAAGAGAGCCGGTATTCCCGTAGGCGAAGGATTTATCGGAAGGGTAGTAGACGCCCTGGGAGCCCCTATTGACGGAAAAGGCGAGATCAAAGCAGACGGTTACCGTCCTGTAGAAAATGACGCGCCAGGTATTGTTGACCGTAAATCTGTATCTGTACCGCTGGAAACAGGTATCCTTGCTATCGACTCTATGTTTCCTATCGGAAGGGGACAGCGTGAGCTGATCATCGGAGACCGTCAGACAGGTAAGACTTCTATTGCTACAGATGCCATCCTGAACCAGAAAGGCAAAGATGTGATCTGTATTTATGTGGCTATCGGACAGAAAGCTTCTACCGTTGCAAAACTGGTGGGAACTTTGGAAAAACACGGCGCTATGGAATATACTACCGTATTTTCAGCAACAGCCAGCGACTGTGCGCCTTTGCAGTACATCGCTCCTTATGCGGGAACTTCTCTGGCAGAGTATTTTATGTATCAGGGAAAAGATGTGCTTATCGTATATGACGATCTGTCAAAACATGCGGTAGCTTACCGTGCCCTGTCTCTGCTCCTGGAGCGTTCTCCGGGACGTGAGGCATATCCCGGCGACGTATTCTATCTTCATTCCAGACTGCTGGAGCGTTCCAGCCGGCTGAGTGAGGAAGCTGGCGGCGGCTCCATTACAGCCCTGCCTATTATTGAAACGCAGGCAGGAGATGTATCCGCATATATTCCTACCAATGTTATTTCTATTACAGACGGACAGATCTTCCTGGAGACAGATCTGTTCATGTCCGGCGTCCGTCCGGCTGTAAATGTAGGTCTTTCTGTATCCCGTGTAGGTGGCGCTGCCCAGACAAAAGCTATGAAGAAAGCTTCAGGAAGTATGCGTATCGATCTGGCCCAGTACCGTGAGATGGAAGTCTTTACCCAATTCTCTTCAGACCTGGATGAGGCGACCAAAGCACAGCTGGATTATGGAAAATCTATCATGGAGCTTTTAAAACAGCCTTTGGGAAGGCCCCTGTCCGCTTCCGAGCAGGTGATCACACTTTGGGTTGCCACCCACAAGGTTATGACAGGAATCCCGATTAAAGAGATAAAGGGATTCCAGATGGATATGCTGGCATATTTTGAAAAAGAATATCCGGAGATCTGTCAGGAAATTGAGGAGAAGAAGGTCCTTTCTGATGAACTGGGAGACCGGATCCTCAAAGTAGCAGAGGAATTTAAGAACAAGAACAGGTGATGAGATGGCAAGTGCAAAAGAAATTCAAAGCCGTATTAAAAGTATTCAGGATACGATGAAGATCACCAATGCCATGTATATGATCTCTTCTTCTAAAATGAAGAAAGCAAAGCAGATACTGGCAGATACAGAGCCTTATTTCTATGCCCTTCAGTCTGCCATCGGCCGTGTTCTCCGTCATGTGCCGGATATTGAACATAAATATTTCGATGAACGTTCTCAGATACCGGCCGAGGACAGAAAGATCGGCTATATCGTAGTGTCTGCGGATAAAGGTCTGGCCGGGGCTTACAACCATAATATCTTCAAACTGGCCGAGGAACAGATCGCAGAAAATCCTCGTACACAGCTTTTTGTACTGGGAGAAGTAGGAAGACGGTATTTCGCTCAGAAACATATGGACGTGGATACGACTTTCCGTTATACGGTACAGAAGCCTACCCGGCACAGAGCAAGGGTCATCGCGGAAAAAATGATCACCCTGTATCTGGACGGGGATCTTGACGAGGTCCATATCATCTATACCCGTATGGTCAACGCTGCCACTATGGTAGCAGAGTCAAAGCAGCTTCTTCCTCTGAAGAAAGCTACTTTCAATACGCAGATCCAGCTTCTGACGGATGTCCATCAGGAGGAGATAGAAATGGTGCCTTCCGCTCATGAAGTATTGAGCGGTATCGTGCCCAACTATCTGAAGGGTATCATCTATGGATGCCTGGTAGAATCTTATGCCAGTGAGCATAATTCACGTATGATGGCTATGGACTCTGCAACAACCAGCGCCAAGGATATGCTGAAAGATCTTTCCATCAAACTGAATCGTGTGCGTCAGGCCGCCATTACCCAGGAGATCACTGAGATCATCGGCGGCGCCAAGGCGCAGAAAAAGAAATAACAGAAGAAAGGAAGGAGGTTTCCTTTTATAATGAATAAAGGTAAAATCGTACAGGTCATGGGACCTGTAGTAGACGTAGAATTTGAAAACCAGGACCTTCCGTACATCAAGGATGCGCTCACCGTAGAGCTCAACGGCAAAAAGCTGGTTATGGAGGTAGCCCAGCATACCGGAAATAATACCGTACGCTGTATCATGCTGGCCTCCAGTGACGGTTTGTGCAAGGACATGGAGGTAACTGCCACCGGAGCAGGTATTTCCGTTCCTGTAGGAAAGGAAACTCTGGGACGTCTTTTCAACGTCCTGGGACAGACCATTGATGGCGGAGAACAGTTAGACGACAGCAAGCACTGGGTTATCCACAGAGATCCGCCTTCATTTGAGGATCAGAGCCCGGTTGTAGAGATCCTGGAGACTGGTATTAAAGTTATCGATCTGCTGGCTCCTTATGCAAAGGGCGGTAAGATCGGTCTGTTCGGCGGCGCCGGCGTAGGAAAGACCGTACTGATCCAGGAGCTGATCAGCAATATTGCCACAGAGCACGGCGGATATTCCATTTTCACCGGTGTTGGAGAGCGTTCCCGTGAAGGTAACGATCTGTGGACAGAAATGAAGGAGTCCGGAGTTCTGGAGAAAACAGCTCTGGTATTCGGACAGATGAATGAGCCCCCCGGCGCCCGTATGCGTGTGGCGGAGACAGGACTTACTATGGCGGAATATTTCCGTGATGAGGAGCACCAGAACGTGCTTCTGTTTATTGATAACATTTTCCGTTTCACCCAGGCCGGATCTGAGGTATCCGCTCTTCTTGGACGTATGCCTTCCGCCGTTGGTTACCAGCCTACGCTGGCTACAGAAATGGGTGAACTTCAGGAGCGTATCGCTTCAACGAAGAACGGTTCTGTAACTTCTGTACAGGCAGTATATGTGCCTGCCGACGACCTTACCGACCCGGCTCCGGCAACAACCTTTGCCCATCTGGATGCTACTACAGTTCTTTCCAGAAAGATCGTGGAGCAGGGTATTTATCCTGCTGTGGATCCGTTGGAATCTACTTCCCGTATCCTGGAGGCAGATGTAGTGGGAGAAGAACACTATGAGGTCGCCAGAAAGGTACAGGAATATCTTCAGAAATACAGCGAACTCCAGGATATCATTGCCATCCTGGGTATGGAAGAACTTTCTGAGGATGACCGTATGGTTGTGGCAAGAGCCAGAAAGATCCAGAGATTTCTATCTCAGCCTTTCCATGTAGCTGAGGTATTTACCGGCATTCCGGGCAAATACGTTCCCCTGAAGGAGACCATCAGAGGATTTAAGATGATCCTTGACGGTGAGATGGACGAGTATCCGGAAAATGCTTTCTTTAACGTAGGAACGATTGATGAAGTAATCGAGAAGGCAAAACAGGAATCAATGTAAGGAGTGCATGGATATGAATACATTTGGTATGAATGTGGTTGCCAGTGATAAGACTTTTTATCAGGGCAGAGGAGTCAGCATTACCCTTCCCGCCAAGGATGGAGGGATCACGATCCTGGCTCACCATGCAGATATGATGGTTGCCATTGTACCCGGTGAGATATTTATTGAGACAGATAAGGGCGAGAAGCTGGTAGGCGTATGCGGCGGCGGTTTCGCCCAGGTGATCAATAACCGTGTGATGGTTCTGGTAGATACCCTGGAGCGTCCGGAAGATATTGATGTGAAGCGTGCCCAGGAGGCTATGGAAAGAGCCAAGGAGCAGCTCCGTCAGAAACAGAGCCAGCAGGAATATTATATTTCCAAGCAGGCCCTTTCAAGAGCTATGGCCCGTATGAAAGCCACCAGAGACCGGGGTATCTGATAGAACAAAAAAAGACTGTTTGTCCAAAGAGGGACGTCCATTACAGGGAAAAAAGGTCCATGGAACGCCTCTTTTTGGAGACGGTCTTTTTCTTTATATTTGCTGCTTACGGCTTTTAGAAAGGTGAAAAATGGCGGGATAACCTGGGATTCAAAAGGTATTACTTGAAATTATGGATTGCATACTAATTAGTTATAACGTCTGGATTTCATTGACAAAGGCCGGGATAGTTGGTAGAATGTCAACAAAAGTTAGCCGAAGAGATCAGAAAATGGTTTCTGGGCGTGAGAGAAGGTGCTGTATGAATAAACAGGTATTATCTATTCTGGTAGAGAATACAGCCGGTGTGCTCAGCAGGGTATCCGGATTATTCAGCCGCCGGGGTTACAGTATTGACAGTATATCTGCCGGAGTTACCAAGAATCCCAGTTATACCCGTATGACAGTTGTCTGCAACGGGGACGCGCTGATCCTGGAACAGATCACCAGACAGGTGGAAAAACTGGAGGACGTTCTTTCCGTAAAGGTCCTGGAGGATGGACAGAGTGTAAGACGGGAGCTTATGCTGGTGAAGATAAGGGTTCTGCCTGACCAGAGACCCGGGGTTACTACGATCGTAGATATTTTCAGAGGCAACATCATAGATGTGAGCAAAGATTCCATGATCATTGAAGTCACAGGAGATAAATCCAAGCTGGAAGCTTTTCTGGATTTGCTGGACGGATATGACATACTGGAAACTGCAAGAACCGGCATTACCGGTCTTTCCAGAGGATCGGAAGGGATTTTTTATCCGGTTCCGGAAGAGGATGAATAAGGTTATTAGAGATTTTATCCCTAACATACATGATGTCAGAACAGAGTTTCTGAACTGATGTCACCTGCTGCGTCAAGCGGCAAAAAAACTATCTAGGAGGAAGAAAAAATGGCAGTAAAAATTTATTATCAGGAAGATTGCAACATGGCATTGTTAGAGGGCAAGAAGATCGCCATTATCGGTTACGGCAGCCAGGGACATGCCCATGCTTTAAACTTAAAGGAATCCGGATGTGATGTTATCGTTGGTCTTTATGAAGGATCTAAATCCTGGGAAAAGGCTGAGAAACAGGGCTTCCAGGTTTATACAGCAGCTGAGGCAGCAAAACAGGCAGATATCATCATGATCCTGATCAATGATGAGAAACAGGCGAAGTTATACAAAGAATCCATCGAGCCAAATCTGGAAGAAGGCAACATGCTGATGTTTGCTCATGGTTTTGCTATCCACTTCGGACAGATCAAACCTCCTGCAAATGTAGATGTTACTATGATCGCTCCTAAGGCACCGGGCCACACAGTAAGAAGCGAGTACCAGATCGGAAGAGGTACACCTTGTCTGGTAGCTGTTGAGCAGGACTACACAGGAAAAGCGAAAGATATGGCTCTGGCTTACGCGGCAGCTTTAGGCGGAGCAAGAGCAGGTGTTCTGGAAACTACTTTCAAAGTAGAGACAGAGACAGACCTTTTCGGAGAGCAGGCTGTACTTTGCGGCGGTGTTACTGCCTTAATGAAAGCCGGATTCGAAACTCTGGTAGAAGCAGGATATGCTCCTGAAAATGCTTACTTTGAATGTATCCATGAGATGAAACTGATCGTTGACCTGATCTACGAAAGCGGATTCAAGGGAATGAGATATTCTATCTCCAATACAGCAGAGTACGGCGATTACATCACCGGACCAAAGATCGTTACAGACGAGACAAAGAAAGCTATGAAACAGATCCTGTCCGATATCCAGGATGGTACATTTGCAAAAGACTGGATCCTGGAGAATCAGTCCGGATGCATGCACTTCGGCGCTATGAGAAAGAGAGAAGCTTCTCATCAGTTAGAGGAAGTAGGAGAAGAGCTGCGTAAGCTGTACAGCTGGAACGGCAAAGAAAAACTGATCGATAACTAATCAGAAGAATGATACATAAAGAAACGCTCACAGGAAGCAGGGGAGATTTCCCTAAGCTCCTGTGGGCGTTTTTTTGCTATATGTCCGGTAAGCAGCCGCCATGCTTGCATGAGTGGACATTTGCCGGGCAACGGACAGCTCGGTTATAAAGTTTCTTCTTCCCCTGTCCGCTGCCTGTAAAAATTGATAAATTCCTGAACCGCAGTGGTCTGCTGGATATTCTCCAGATAGGCAAAGCCGATCTCCCTTTTGCGGATAGGAGAATCCAGGGGGATCTCTACAAGGGTTCCTTCTTCCAGCTCTTTTTCTACAAACTGGCGGATCACACAGGCTACTCCGAGACCGATCTTGGCGAATTCAATGAGCAGATCCATAGTGGAAACCTCCAGGAGATTGTTGGTTTCAATATGGTAGAGAGAAAGATAATCGTCAATATACTGCCGGGTAATGTTTTCTTTATCCAGAAGCATCAATGTAGCGGACTTCAGCACGTCCTCCCGGTTGTTGGTCCGCAGAGACAGGTTGTCCAGATAGGACTGGGTAGCCACGAAGATATCTTCGATCTCGCCCAGGGAATCAAAATGAATATGGTGATAACGCTCCGGCTTTCCGATCAGTCCCAGGTCAATTTTATTTTCCCGGAGAAGCTGGAGGGTGTGATAGGTGGACTGACATTCAATGGTGATCCGGATATGGGGATGCTGGGCGATAAAATCCTTCAGATAAGGAAGGAGCATATATTTACACAGAGTGGTAGAAACCCCGATATGAAGATGGCCGATCCCAAGATCATTGATCTTCTTTAGCTGGGCTTCTCCGGTCTGAAGGGCATAGAAGGCTCTCTGCACATAGTCGTAGAGGACTTCCCCTTCTTCTGTAAGCTGTACGCCCCGGGAATTTCTGGAAAATAAAGTGACGTCCAGACTCTGCTCCAGCTTCCGGATAGATTTGCTGATGGCAGGCTGACTAATAAAAAGCTCTGCGGCGGCTTTTGAGATATTACCTGTATTTGCCACTGTGTAAAAAACTTTATAAAGGGATAAGTTCTGGTCCATAGGATCTCCTTTCTCTTTTGCTGTTTTTATTCCTGCGGGCAACGAGCCAAGCGGGCATGCTTAGATGGCCATTTGGCGATTGCCGCAAGGGTCTGATACCCCGATACTTGCATCGCTGCCAGCTTGATGCCTCGTATGCTTGCATCGGGGTCTTTGACTTTCTGATAGGGGTATGAACAACAGTGTTCATGAATTAAAGTTATGCCTGTCATATTTAATATGTATTTCTATTATAACAAAACATATGTTAGAATGGCAATAGTGAACAGAAAAACAGGAGGCGAAAGCTATGGGAATGACAATGACACAGAAAATCCTGGCAGCCCATGCAGGATTGGATAAAGTAGAAGCCGGACAGCTGATCGAGGCAGATCTTGACCTGGTACTGGGAAATGACATTACCTCTCCGGTGGCGATCCATGAGATGGACAAAATGACAGTAGATACGGTTTTTGATAAAGATAAAGTAGCCCTTGTGATGGACCATTTTATTCCGAACAAAGACATTAAATCCGCAGAACACTGTAAATGTGTGCGGGAGTTTGCCTGCCGCCATGATATCACCAATTACTTTGACGTAGGAGAAATGGGGATCGAGCATGCCCTTCTTCCGGAAAAAGGACTGACCGTGGCAGGCGACGCGATTATCGGAGCGGATTCACATACCTGTACTTACGGAGCTTTAGGAGCTTTCTCCACAGGTGTGGGAAGCACAGATATGGCAGCAGGAATGGCTACAGGAAAAGCCTGGTTCAAGGTACCTTCCGCTATTAAGATCAACATTGTTGGAAAACCTTCCAAATGGGTCAGCGGAAAAGATGTGATCCTTCATCTCATCGGTATGATCGGCGTAGACGGGGCGCTTTATAAATCTCTGGAGTTTGTGGGAGAAGGTATCAAGAACCTTTCTATGGATGATCGTTTCACTATTGCAAATATGGCTATCGAAGCCGGCGCAAAGAACGGAATCTTCCCGGTAGATGAGCTGACAGAAGCTTATATGAAAGAACACTCCAGCCGTCCATACAAGATCTATGAGGCAGATGAGGATGCGGTTTATGATGAGGAATATACTATTGATCTCAGTACTCTGAAATCTACCATTTCCTTCCCACATCTTCCTTCTAACACAAGGACTATGGATCAGATCACAGAAGATGTGGTCATCGACCAGGCTGTGATCGGCTCCTGTACCAATGGAAGGATCGATGACTTAAGATGTGCCGCCAAGATCCTGGAAGGTAGAAAGGTGAAAAAAGGCGTCAGATGTATTGTGATCCCTGCTACCCAGCAGATCTATCTTCAGGCTATGGAAGAAGGTCTTCTGAAGATCTTTATTGAGGCAGGAGCAGTGGTAAGCACCCCGACCTGCGGTCCATGTCTGGGCGGCTATATGGGTATCCTGGCAGCAGGAGAGAGATGTATCTCCACCACCAACCGGAACTTTGTAGGACGTATGGGTCATGTGGATTCTGAAGTATATCTGGCAAGCCCTGCAGTGGCAGCTGCCAGCGCAGTGACCGGGAAGATCTCTGTGCCGGAAGAACTGGGATTATAGGAGGAAATGAAGAATGAAAGCAAACGGAACAGTTTTTAAATATGGAGACAACGTAGATACAGACGTGATCATTCCTGCAAGATACCTGAACTCTTCAGATCCGAAGGAACTGGCAACCCACTGTATGGAAGATATTGATAAGGATTTTGTGAATAAGGTCCAGAAAGGGGATATCATCGTAGCAGAGAAAAACTTTGGCTGCGGTTCTTCCAGAGAACATGCTCCCCTGGCGATCAAAGCCGCAGGAGTAAGCTGTGTTATCGCAGAGACCTTTGCCCGTATCTTTTACAGAAACGCTATTAACATCGGCCTTCCTATCATCGAGTGCCCGGAAGCCTCCAAAGGCATTGAGGCAGGAGACGAGGTAGAGGTAGATTTCGATACAGGTATCATCACAGATAAGACTAAAGGAACTACCTTCAAAGGCCAGGCATTCCCGGAATTTATGCAGAAGATCATTAAGGCCGAGGGTCTGGTAAACTATATTAACAGCCAGCAGAAATAAATTTGATCTAAGATAAATAAAAAGAAAAAACATGAGACCAAAAGAGCAGAGCCTTCAGGATATAAGAGGGATCTGCTCTTTTTGTATGATACGCCTGGTAATTATCCGATTATTGACAACATTTTTCCCTTAGGATATCCTGTAACTGATACGACAACGTGACTTGATGAAATGGAGAATCTAAGATGAAGACCATCGGAATTGTGGAAGACGACAGGCTTCTGAATGAAGCCCTGGCCAAAATGCTGGAAAAGAATGGATATCAGCCTCTCCAGGCCCATACTCTGGAGGAAGGCATGAAGCTTATCCGGCAGAAGCCGGAACTGATCATTCTGGATATTAACCTTCCTGACGGTGAGGGGACCAGGATCTGTCAGGCAGCCAGAGAGTACAGCAGGATCCCGGTGCTGTTCCTCACGGCCAGAGATGAAGAGGAAGATATGCTCCAGGCTTTTGATCTGGGAGCCGATGATTATCTGGTAAAGCCCTTTTCTATGGCGGTGCTGCTGAAGCATGTGGAAGCGGTCCTGCGCAGGACCCAGGGAGAGAAGGAAGTTTTTCTCTACCGGGGGCTTACCATAGATCCGGAAAGAAAACAGGTGGCAAGAGAGGGAGAAGAGATCCGTCTCACCCCAAAGGAATATGCCCTTCTGGAACTGCTGGCCAGGAATCGGGGAAGGGTGCTGACCAAGACCATGATCCTGGAACAGGTCTGGGACAACCAGGGAGCCTTTGTAGAGGAAAATACCGTGAATGTAACCTTAAACCGCCTGAAAAAGAAAATTGAGCCGGACCCGGAAAATCCTGTGTATATCCGGAATGTATTCGGCCTGGGCTATACTTTTGGAGATTAGAAGATGTTTCAGAACAGAAAAGAAATGGAGGCCTTATCGGAGGCTCTGGAAAAACTGATAAACGGAGAGGCGCCGGAGACAGAGGGGATCAGCCAGGATACCCTGCCCTCTAAAGTCCGCAGCCAGATCCTCCGTCTGGGGGAGATCATGAAGGCAAAGGACCAGGCCCTGGGCAAAGAGAAGGAGGAGATCCGGGGAATGATCGCAGATACTGCCCACCAGCTTCGGACCCCTCTGGCAAATATGGAAAGCTACCTGGAACTTCTGGAGACCATGGACTGGGAGGAAAAAGAGCGGGAGAATTATCTTCTGGCCCTAAGAGAATCTGAGGAGAAGATCCGGTTCCTCACAGAAGGGCTGATCAAAATGGCCAGGCTGGAAAGCCGGATCATTCAGATCCGGAAGGAAGCCCGGGATCTTCAGGAGACTCTTCTGGAAAGTATCCTTCAGGTAAAAAAAGAGGCAGAGGAAAAACATATAGAGATCCGCCTGGAGATGAAGGCGGGAGAACAGACGCCCCATGACCGGCAGTGGCTGGGGGAGGCAGTGTATAACCTTCTGGACAACAGTGTAAAATATTCGGAAGACTATGGACAGATCCTGATGACCGTTGTGAGAAATGAGATGTTTACCCAGATCCGGGTCCGTGACTGGGGCAGGGGGATCGAAGAAGGAGAGGAGAACCTGGTCTTCGGAAGATTTTACCGGGGGAAAAATGTATCCGGGGAGAAAGGGTTCGGCCTGGGTCTGTATCTGACCCGGGAGATCGTCCACCAGCACGGAGGATTCCTGAGGCTGAAGCGCCAGGAGCCGGGGCTTTCTGTAAGTATCTATCTGCCGGAAGAGTAAGAAAAAGTTTTATGGCTGTAAGGAGTTTGTAAGTATTCCCTGATAGACTGAAAATAAAGGCAGCAGATACATGGCTTTGCCGGATTGCTGTCCATAGAAAAGAAACAGGGGGATACGGTTATGGAAATCTTAAGAACAGAAAATCTGAAAAAATTCTATAAGACCCTGTCAGGGGAAGTCCGGGCCCTGGACGGGGTTTCACTGTCTGTAGAGGAAGGAGAATTTGCGGCTATCGCAGGCTCTTCCGGAAGCGGCAAGACAACTCTTTTAAATATGCTGGGAGGTCTGGACTATCCGACCAGCGGACAGGTCTTTATCAGGGGAAAAGCGTTGGGAGAAATGAACACAGAGGAGCTGACGGTGTTCCGCAGAAGGAATATCGGCTTTGTGTTCCAGACTTATAATCTCCTTCCTATCCTGAATGTAAAGGAGAATATTACCCTTCCCATAAAGCTGGACGGGAGAAAGCCGGATACTGCTTTCCTGGAAAAGATCACAGATACCTTAAAGCTTCGGGAGAAGCTTCTGGACATGCCGGGAATGCTTTCCGGAGGCCAGCAGCAGAGAGTGGCTATCGCCCGGGCTTTAAGCACCAAGCCGGCGGTGCTGCTGTGTGACGAGCCTACAGGAAATCTGGATTCTAGGACCGGTATTGAGGTGGTGGGCCTTCTAAAAGCCAGTGCAGAAGCCTTTCAACAGACCATTCTATTGGTGACACACAATGAAGAGATCGCCCAGATGGCGGACCGGATCATCCGGATCGAAGACGGAAAGGTAAGGTGAGGCAGATGAGAAATAATAATCAGGAGATTGCCGCCCTTCTTGCCAGGAAAATTTATAACAGCAATAAGAGCCGGAACCGGATCCTGACTGCCGCTGTGGCCCTTACCGTTATGATGCTTTTCGGGGTTTTCAGTCTGGCAGTGGGGAAACTGGAAACCGATATCCTTTTGTATATGCGCAACAGCGGCACGGCGGCCTCTACTACCCTGGAGCGGGGGAGCAAGGAGCAGCAGGAGGAAATAGAGGCCCTTCCCTATATCAAGGCTGTAGGAAACAGCGTATACATAGGAAATACTGAAGAATATAGCTGTGAGGTGCTGGATAAGACCGGCTGGGAGAAAATGACGGCTCCTGCCTATTCGGATATCCATGGGGAATATCCCCAAAAGACAGAGGAGATCATGCTTCCTGTCCGGGCTCTGGAAGAGATAGGGATCCATGAGCCAGAACTTGGTATGGAAATTCCGGCCAGTATTACTCTTACAGAGGGAGAAAAGCTGGAGAAGACCTTCATTCTGTCCGGATATTATACAGACTATCTGGATCCTGCTTTGTACAGGCCGGCAGGCTACTTTTCTCAGGCATTTCTCCAGGACCTGACTGTAAATAAAGAGGAAAACACCACTCTGCTCATTCAGCAGAAGGATAACATGGATGAGGAAGCCATTGAGGACATGCTGTACCGGGACGTGGAAATGCGGGATGACAGCCAGCAGTTTTTCGGAGGGATTTCCTTTTACAGGCAGTCTGTCTATGATCTGGCCGGAGGCTTTGATACAGCTGTTCTTATGGCAGGGCTGATCCTATTTGGAGCGGCCATGCTCCTTTATAATGTCATGTACATTTCTCTTAGCCGGGATATCCGGCAGTACGGGCTGCTGAAAACGATGGGAACTACGAAAAAACAGTTGAGATCTATTGTTCTCCGTCAGACCGGCAGGATTCTGGCAGGAGGCTGTGTCCTTGGAGGAGCAGCAGGAATCCTGATCACAGTAACCGTGATCCCCCGGCTCCTTTCCGGAATGTATCTGCAAGGCAGGGGAGAAGCTTCTGCAATGATCGCCTTTCGTCCCTGGATCCTGGCTCTGGCTGTTGTCTTTGGGGGACTTGTGACTCTGCTAAGTTCTCTTTGGGCCATGAACCGGGTAGTAAAGATGTCGCCGGTGGAGGCGGTAAAATACACGGGACAAAATGTAAAAAATGGAGGAAAAAAGAGAAGCCGAGGAAAGAGAAGCCATAGAGGAAAAAAGGGAGGAGCCAGACAGGACCGGAAGGGATTTCAGCCCGGACAAAGAGAAAAGTCATGGGGAGATTCTGGCGGAATCCCGTCTATGGCCTGGCGGAATCTTTTCCGGCTAAAAAAGCGTTTTGTGATCACTCTTCTTTCTCTCAGCCTGGGAATACTGATCTCACTGGGGACTGTGGTTCTTTCCACAGGAACAGACCGGACAAACAAGATCAACCAGAGCCGCCCGGACTTCATAATCCAATGTCAGATGAATACAGGTATTGTAGAAAATTATCCGGCAGATGAAGTATTTTTTTCACCAGAACTGCGGGAAAAATTCATTAGTCTGAAAGGGGTGGTGGAAAATGACACTGCATGGGGAGGTTATGGAAAGGTAGATTTAGGAGAAGAGGCCCTCCAGGTATATACGGGAGATATGGAAAACAGAAATGGAGACTATGCGGTTGTAGTCCAGGTAGTCAGTGACCAGTGGCTGAAAAACCTGGAAAAACTGAAAAAAGAAAAAGATTTATATATCGATCCGGAAAGTGTCCGGCAGGGAAATGGCCTGATTCTTTTCCATTACCATACGCTTTCCAGAATTCAGGAGGAAAAAGGAAAGGAAGATGTGGGAAAGGAATTCAGGGTTACAGATCTGGCAGGAGAGCACTCTACGACTATGAAGTTTGCAGGATATCTGGACTATTGGGAGAAGGGCCTTGACCGGATGGCTACCACATGGAACGGAGGAGGAATTCTTTATTTTCTGACAAGTGAAAAGGGATTTCAGAAACTGGGACTGCCGGAACAGGTTTTCCGGGTAGAGCTGGACGTAGAGGAAGAGCAGGAACCTTTGCTGAAAGGGGAGATTGCTGACATGATTTCCAGGTTTAACAAAGAGAGGGGAGTTATGGCAGAGACGGAAGGAATGGCACTGAATTCAGAAGCCTTAACCTATAATGCAAAGTCCGATGAGCTGGCGGCAGAGAGAGACTATATCACCTCCAGCAGGATCGTCATGGGAGCCTTGTGCGCCCTTCTTCTCATGATGGGGATCGCCAATTATTTCAATGTGACCATGACCAGCCTGGCTATGCGCAGACGGGAGCTGGCAGTATTGGAAAGCCTGGGGCTTACCAGAAGACAGCTTCGGAAAATGCTTCTTCTGGAAGGATTCTTTACTGCCCTCCTTGTCACCTTGGGAGTGCTGACCGTCGGAAGTCTCCTTTTGTGGGCGGAAGGGATTCTCATAAAACAGAGACTTGCCTACTTTGTTTTCCAATATCCGGCGCTGCCTCTGGCATTCTGCCTGATTCTTCTGTTTTTCCTCTGCGGAGCACTGCCCCTGTCTATGTACAGGAAGACAGAAAAACAGCCGGTGGTGGAGCGGCTGAAGGCAATGGAATAAGATAGAGACAAAAGAGACCCTTCCATAAAAATCCGGGGCCTTAATAAACAGGCAGGATTTTATGGAAGAGTCTCTTTCTCATTTTTCAGAGATCCAAATTGCCATATTGGCAGGTAATCTTCTGATACTTATAACGATACAGGGTTCTAACAATCTATGGTTCCCAGAGGATAGCAGATATTGTTTTTAAATATATTTATAGATAGTTGCCTTTACCGCCCCTTTCCCGGCGATCATTTCCCGGAAAAATCCTTCGATCTTTTCTCCCAGGCCGTTTTTATATAGGTCTGTAAAGAAGATTTTCTCGTTGGAGAGGATCGGTTTTAACTGGTCTTTGAGAGTTTCCGGTTTTCCGACCACAAGATCCTGGAAATCCCGGGTGAGTTCTTCTGCCATGGGATCCGGGGCCAGAGTGTAGGAATTTCCCTGGTCGTCCACACCCAGCATATACCTGAGCCACCCGGCAATGCCCAGAGGAATGGCGGTCAGTCTTTCGGCGCTGCCGTATTTTGCGGTATAAGCTTTGATAGTTTCTCCAAAGCGGACTCCAAGGCCCTGAGATTCATCTGTGACAATACGCAGGTTGGTGTCCAGAAGATATTCATTTACAAAGCGGAGCTGGAACAGCTCATCTGCAAAAGCTTTTGGACTCAGGATACCGGGATCCGGCACCATAGGCATACCCTCGTCATACGCCACCATCTTTGCCAGTTTCATAAGCTTTGGATCCTGATTGATCAGTGTGGCAAAATATTCTTCTCCCAGAAGCACCCCCAGGGGAGCAACTGCAGAGTGGACCGGGTTTAACAGAGCGGTGACTTTCATACGCTCGGCTTTATTCACGGTATCCCGGCTTCCCAGATAGACGCCTTTTCCTTTTTCAAGAGCCGGACGCCCGTTGGGAAAATGATCCTCAATGACCAGATACTGGGGATCCTCTCCATTTACAAATGGTGCGATATAAGTTCTTTTAGAAGTTTCCACTGGCTCCATATCTTCCACGCCCAGAGCCTTCAGATCAGCGGCAATGGCCGGATTGGGACGGGGCGTGATCTTATCGATCATGGTCCAGGGGAAGGAGACTTGATTTTCATCTTCTACATAGCCGGCAAATCCCTGATCCACATATCCCTTTTTCAGCCATTCTTCCGTCATGGTCATCACAGAACTGCGCAGAAGGCTGCCGTTTTTGGAACAGTTGTCCATAGATACCAGGGCAAGAGGCGTACCTCCTTTTTTATACCGTTCCAGGAGCATGGCTGTAACTACGCCCATGGCCCCTGCGGCTTTATCAGGACCATTGTCAATGTCCGCCTGGACATAAGGGAGATATTTTCCCTCCGGGTTGGTCAGGGCATAGCCTTTTTCCGTGATGGTAAAGGATACCAGCTGCAAAGAAGGGGAAGCAAAAATTTCTTTCAGACGGTTCCACTGTCCCGGATCTGTATTCTGGGCCTTTACAGCCTCCCCAAAAGCTCCCAGAACTTTGTAGTCTCTGGTTCCATCAGTATTCAGGACAACACTGAGTCCCAGATTGTCGAAGGGGCGGTAGATCTTGTCCACTACATCATAGTCAAAAGTTTCTACACAGGTGAGAGCTGTGTCCAGTTCTCCCTCTTCCAGCAGTCCGTCTGCAATACTGCCGATAAAAATACGGAAAATATTGCCAATGCCAAAGTGTGCCCATCTGGGGGCCTCCTGTGCTTTTTTTGCAGCCGTTTCTACGTCATAACCGGGAAGCGCGATGCCGGCAGCTTCCCATTTCCCTTTGTCTTTAATTCCTTCCAGCGAAAGTTTCATCTATGTTTCCTCCCATCGAACTTTTCCTGCCTTATAAGCGACAGACTCTATTAATCCAATAATAACATAAAATACAAAAGAGAAAAAGCCAGAGAAAAGAGGAAAATATTGTGCAATTTTCTTGATCTGTCTTGTACAGATATTGTTAAAGATCAAGATTGCCTGGCTGCCTGAAAAATAAAATGACAGACCAGGCTGGGATCTGCTATAATGGATTTAGCAGCGGCAATTTCTGAAGATAGCAGGATAGAGAAAAGGTAGAAATGCTGGATTTTTTTCTGCGGTTTTAGGAGGTTTGTATGGGATTATTTGGAAAAAGCAAAAAGGAAAAAGAAGCAGAATATATGGAGAGGATCAATGTGCCTCGATGTCTGCAACAAGATTTTATCATGAAGGTGGGAGGAGTTTTTACTATTGCCGGGAATGGAACGGTAGTAGCGGGAAGGATTGAATCCGGTATGTGCAGGGTAGGAGAGACGGCCTTCATCCTTCAGAACGGAACGGCTTTAGAGGCGGTGATCACAGGAATAGACCTGCGGACAAAAGAGCGGAAACCAAACCAGGCCGCCTATGCTACCGAGCAGGCAGGGATCGCTCTTCGGGGTGTCAGCAAGGAACAGGTACAGCCGGGAGCGGTCCTGGCGATCAAAAATGGCGGAAAATATGAAATGCAGAGCTGACAGGAGAGACTATACATGATCAGGAAGATGGAAAAGGAAGATCTGGACAGAATTTCTAAAATCTGGCTGGAAACAAATATAAAAGCTCATGATTTTATACCGGCTCAATACTGGGAGAAAAACTATGGACCGGTAAGAGAAATGCTTCCCCAGGCAGAAATCTATGTCTGGGAAGAGGACGGGCAGATCCAGGGTTTTGCGGGCCTGTATGAGGATTATATTGCAGGTATTTTTGTCCTGGAACAGGCACAATCCAAAGGGATCGGCGGGCAGCTTTTGAATTATATCAAAGGCAGAAAGCCTTATTTAAGTCTGAAGGTCTATCAGAAAAATATCCGGGCAGTCAAATTTTATAAACGGGAAGGATTCCAGATAAAAAAGGAGTCTGCAGACCAGGAGACTGGAGAGAAGGAATACACTATGGAGTGGCATTCCTGAAAAAACGAGGGAGGAAATCAGAATGATCATTGAGAATCATCCGAAACAGCTGGCGGCAATGGAGGAATTTCATAAGGGAAACCGGGCAGAGGGGCTTCGCCTTCAGGAAGAGTTTGCGGCCCAGTTCAGAGAAGAATATAAGGATAAGGACCATTGTCCCTGCCAGAAAGCCTGTCGTTATCACGGAAACTGCAAAGAATGCGTGGCTATACATAGGGCCCATCAGGAACATGTGCCTAATTGTATGCGGCCTATGCTGAATAAAAAATTTAAGATTTTATCGGAATTAACAGAACATACCCTGGCAAATGAAATTGAACCGCCTAAGGAAGTTCTGCGGAAGGACACAAAAACTCCTCACTAAACAGGAAAAGGGGGAAGGGCATGAAAAAGATTTTTCCAGGCATACTGCTGGCTCTGTTGGCGGCTTTCAGTGTCAGCGGCTGCGGCGGCAGCCGGATAGCAGATTTATATGATAATGAGAAAGAAATCTCCAGTGATTCCAATTCCTTCAATCTGGATGGGATCCAGCAGAATATAGAGGGAGAGAAATGGACTGCTTCTGTGGAAAGGCTGGAGGGAATGGATACCGTATGGTCCTGCAAAGCCCAGGAAACCACAGAAGCAGAGTTCTCTTATGAGATCACATTATACAGCGGCAAATTGAAAGTAGTGCTTATTGACCCGGAAGGAGCGCTGACCACTCTGGCAGAGTGTGATGCCGCCGGTGAACAAAATGCCGGGGAAAGCATTTCACTGGAAAAGGGAGAAAGCAGGATAAAGCTGGCAGCAGGAGAAGATACCAGGTTTGATATACAGCTGGAGATGACAGAGGGAAACTTTGCGGAGCTGGGATTTTAAAAAGGAGTAAGATATACAGAGCAAAGCAGGATACAGTGGCTGGAGGATCTGAACGATACAAAATGAGAGTCATTGCACTTTAGAGCGTGAATCATCTAAAGTGCAATGGCTTTTCTTTTTTGAAAAACATATAGTGGATATGCATAAAAAAGACATAACAATATTGTAAATAATATACAAAAAGCACATATTTTGTCTTGAAATGACAGTGAAAAAAGAAAAAAATGACAGAACGAAAGGAGAAAAAAAGACTACAATAATGCCATAAGAAAAAGACAAGAAAAGAGAGGAGGAAAATTATGAAGACACAATGTCATAATCCGTATCTTCCGCTTTGTGAACATATTCCGGATGGTGAACCTCATGTATTTGGAGACCGTCTGTACATTTTCGGAAGTCATGATATGGAAAACGGAAATGAGTTCTGTGAACTGGATTATGTTTCATGGTCTGCCCCTGTTTGTGATCTTTCAGACTGGAGATATGAGGGGGTCATCTACAGAAAAGATCAGGATCCCTATAATACAGAGAGTCTTCCCCTTTATGCGCCGGATGTAGTGCGCGGAAAAGACGGTAGATATTATCTCTATTACTGTGTGAAGTTTCAGGATTCCATCAATGTCGCAGTATGTGACGAACCGGCGGGAGAGTACCAGTTTTACGGCAGGGTGCAATATGAAGATGGACGGGTGATGTCAGATAATCAGCCTTATGATCCATCTGTGATCTGTACAGAGGAAGGTATCTTTTTGTATTTTGGATTTGCGCCATGTATGATCAATATTCCCAGATATAAGGGGCAGGACCTGAAGGGCGGCAGTGTGGTAAAACTAAAGGAGGATATGCTTACAGTGGAAGAAGGTCCCTCTGTGGTCATACCAAGCCTGGCTTATGGGAAGGGAACTTCCTTTGAAGGAAATGAATATTTCGAAGGACCGTCTATCCGGAAGATAAACGAAAAATATTATTTAGTATATTCTTCCGTCAATACCCATCAGCTTTGCTATGCTGTCAGCGATGAACCTATGAGGGGTTTTACCTATGGAGGGGTGATCGTAAGTAACGGTGATGTCGGGTATCAGGGAAGAAGAGAAGAAGACAAACTGATGTCTGTAGGAAATGATCATGGAGGCCTTGTGCAGATAGAGGGGCAATGGTATATCTTCTATCATCGTCACACATACATCAATCAGTACAACAGACAGGGATGCGCGGAAAGAGTCTATTTTGATGAAAACGGGCATATTCCCCAGGTTACTATTACCACAAGCGGTATGAACCCGGGGCCTTTATCCGGGAACGCGTCCTATCCGGCCGTATATTGCTGTAATCTGACCAATGGCCATATGGGCCCCTTATCTTCTATCGGACGAAGTAACCCGGAAGTGGATTTTCCATTTATAACCTCTGAAAATGGCGAGCGCTTTATTACCAACATAAAAGATGGAAATCTGATCGGGTATAAATATATTGATCTGTCAGTGACAAAGGAGATCGAAGTTGTATATCAGACAGATGCCTGCGGTCAACTGGAAATCTATACGGAAATAGATGGAGAGCAAAGAGGGAGCATCCATCTGGAAAAGACAAACTGGTGGAAGGCAGCAGGAACAAAAGTGTCCTTGGATAAAAAAACAGAATTGTATTTTGTGTACAGAGGAAAAGGAAAGCTTTCGCTTTTGACATTAAATCTGAAAGCGCAATAAAGTAAAAGGAGGAAGAACATGAAAAGCAGTAAACCTTCATGGAAAGAAATTATAGCATTCGCTATTGGAGACGGCGGATGCAACCTGGTATGGACAACCATCGGATCCTATCTGACCTTGTATTATACAGACAGCGTAGGACTGGCAACGGCTTTTATCGGAACTATGATGCTCCTTACACGTCTGCTGGACGGAGTTTCGGATTTGATCATGGGATCTATCCTGGACCGCACACATACCCGCTGGGGTAAGGCGCGTCCCTGGATTCTGTGGACGGCCATCCCTATGGGCCTGGGCCTGGTGATCGTGTTTACGATACCGTCAGGACTAAGCCAGGGCGGAAAGATGGCATGGGCTACTATTACCTATATACTCATGGCAGTTGTGATCTATACAGCATGTAATCTGGCCTATAACACACTGCTTTCTCTGGAGGCGCCGGATCCGAAAGACCGCGTTCTTATGAGCTCCATCCGTTTCTTCCTGACTATGGGAACGGTATTGTTCATCAATTATAATGTTAACGGTCTGGTAGAAAAATTTGGCTGGACAGGTATGGCAGTAATTTTCGGTATTCTGGCGGCTGTATTGCTTCTGATCACATTTGCCGGGACAAAAGAGAGAACAAATTTAGAAAAGAACACTGCGAAGGTACAGAAGAAAGAAGATAAGATCAGCGTATGGGAATCCTTTAAACTTCTGTTCAAAAATAAATATTTCCTTCTCGTTACCGTTATTTTTGTGGTAGACTATACTATATTAGGTGTCAATAACGGACTGCGTATTTATTATGCCAGAGATGTCCTTGGCAACGCGGCTCTTATGGGAACGCTGACACTTTGCTTTATCCTCCCCAAGATGATCGGGAATCTCGTGTTCCCTTATATCAATAAATTCCTTGGCAAATGGAAGAGCCTGATGCTGGGATATGGCCTGGAAATTCTGGGACTTCTTGTTATGGCATTTACAGAGACATCTTTTACTACAGCGGCTATTGGTCTTGTCTGCCTTGGAATCGGCGGTATTCCGCACAACGCAGGACTTTTTGCCATGGTAGCAGATGTTATTGATTATGGCGAATGGAAGACAGGCGTGCGCCTGGATGGTCTGACCAACTCTGTTACTTCATTTGGAATGAAAGTCGGCGCAGGTCTTGGCTCTGCTATCGTAGGATGGGGACTTGCATGGGCGGCTTATGACGGAGCTCTGGGAGCCCAGACCGCAGCTACAATATCCGGAATCAAAACAGTATTTACCATTGTACCGGTGGTTCTTATTGTTGCCGGAGCTATCGCGCTGTTCTTCTGCAATCTTGATAAAATCTATCCGCAGATCGCAAAAGGTTTGGAGGAGAAAAGAGCAAAAGAAAATTAATGTAAGATGAAAAAGATTACTCCCGGTGTCCTTTAGGGACATCGGGGGATTTTCACATTTAAAAAGGAGAGGGATATGGTCTATTCTATTTACGAGACAATCAGCAGTAATCAGGCATTTCCGGTTAATATTTTTGTGGCGCCTATTGAATCCAGCACCTTTCACTGGCATAAAGAATATGAGATGATCGGGATCCTGAAAGGCAGCATAAATATACGTGTAGAGTCCGATTCCATTACCCTCACAAAAGGAGATATTTTTCTTGTAAATTCCAGGGTCATTCATGCCATACGATGCATGGAAGACGAGCCGAATCTCTGCATGATACTCCAGATGAGCCCGGAACTTTTCACGGACGCAGACAGTCAGGGAGGGAGTACCAGGTTTTATCTGGACAGTACACAAAAAGAGGAGGAACCGGAATGTGGTTTCCAGTACTTTTTCAAAAAACTGGCGGCCCTTGTATGGGAGACTTTGAAAGAAGACAGACATTCTTCTTTTCGTGTGAGAGCCCAGGTGTGCGGGATTATAGCGGATCTTTTTGATTATGTGCTGCATGATGTATGCTATAAAGATGAAGTTTCTCAGTCCCAGCAGGAACTGGCCGCAGATGTGATCGCATTTATGGAACAGTATCTTGAAGAAGAAAAGGTTGTGGATATGACCTGCAGGGAATTCGGATTCAGCCGGAAATCTCTTGACAGGCATCTGAAAGCAGCGATTGGAGTTACAGGAAAAGAGATCCTGGATGATCTGAGAGTAGAAAAGGCCAAGGAGCTGCTTAAAAATACGGATAAAAATATAAATTATATCCTGGATGTGTGCGGCTTCGGATCGGAAAAGACTTTCTATAGAATATTCCGCAGTGAAACAGGACTGACGCCAAGCGAATTTCGGCAGAAAGGACAGATCGATCAGCATAACGGAGAAGTGCAGGGGTATCTGGATTATGAAGTTTCAGAGGTAAAAACAATTATACAGAGAATCCTGGATAATGACTGGGAAGAATAGAAGAGGGCAGTTATACGGCAGATCAGAAAAGGAGACATAGGGATGAATGAATGGAGAACATACCGGCTTTCTTATACACAGAGGGCCCGTCAGATACTTGAGACGCTTACACTTGAAGAAAAGGTTTCCCTTATGAGCGGCTGTGAATCCAAAAAAGGCGTCAGAGGAGCTATTCAGAGCAAGATGAAAACCCACTATAATGAATATCCCTACAGAGCCGGGGGAGTGGAAGAAAAAGGGGTTCCACCTATGCTCTTTGCAGATGGTACACGGGGCGTAGTGTGCGGATGCGGGCAGTCGGTCTGTTTCCCTGTGACGTCTATGAGAGGGGCAACTTTTGATCCTGATCTGGAAACTGCTGTGGGGAAGGCAATGGCAGAGGAAGTGATCGCAGCCGGCGGCAATCTGTTTGGAGGAGTCTGTGTGAATCTGCCCTATCACCCTGGCTGGGGCAGGGCGCAGGAGACATATGGAGAAGATCCCTGTCTGCTGGCGCATATGGGGGCCGCGCTGGTCAAGGGAGTACAAAGCAAAGGCGTTATTGCCTGTGTGAAGCATTTTGCGTTTAATTCTATGGAAAATTCCCGATTTAAAGTTTCTGTGCGGTGCTGCAAACGGGCGGAAAGAGAAGTGTTTCTGCCGCATTTTAAAGCCTGTATCGATGCCGGAGCCGGAGCGGTCATGAGCGCGTATAATGCTTACGAAGGAGTGCCCTGCGGTCATCACGACTATCTTTTAAACCAGGTTCTAAAGGGGGAGTGGAAATTCGACGGATTTGTGATGAATGATTTTCTCTGGGGGATCAAAGATACTGTGGAGGCAGTTAATGGAGGCATGGATATGGAAATGCCTGCCGCGCAGTTTTTCGGGGACAGGCTGATCCGGGCGGTAAAACAAGGGCTGGTGAAGGAAGAACGGATCAATGAAGCAGCCTTGCGGATCCTGCGCACTCTTCTGGCCCATGAAGCAAAGAGCCGGAAGGAAGACAGGGGAAAGAAGCCAGCCCCTGAAGTGTTCTGCGAACACATACAGCTGGCGCGCAGGTGTGCCCGGGAAGGGATCACTCTTTTGAAAAATAAGGAACATATACTGCCTTTAAACCCAAAACAAAAAGGGCTTAAAATCCTGGTCCTCGGCGTTCTGGCAGATCAGGCAAATACCGGGGACAAAGGTTCCAGTCAGGTATATGCCCCCTATGTGGTCACGATCCTGGAGGGGATCATTCACCACTGGAACCAGGCGGAGATCACTTATTATGAAGGCCAGCGCGTCTCTCATTGCCGGCGGCTGGCAAAAGAGGCAGACGTTGTACTTATTGTAGCCGGAAATGATTACATGGATGAGGGAGAGTGTGTGGCAAAAGAGGGAGAAGATTCCTCCGGCCAGGAGTTTGGAGGAGACCGTACAGAGGGACTGGGCTTAAAAGAGAGGGATCTTTCTATAATCCGTACAGTGGCAGAGGTACGGAAAGATGCAGTGGTGGTGCTTTTTGGAGGAAGTTCTTTTACTATTGGGGAATGGCAGGACAGGGTAGGCGCAATCCTTCTGGCTTACTATCCGGGCATGGAGGGCGGAAATGCTGTGGCAGAAGTATTATTTGGAGATGTAAATCCCAGCGGAAAGCTGCCTTTTGTCATGCCGGAGAAAGAAACGGACCTTCCTGATTTAGACTGGAACGCAGATGAAGCCAGATACCAGTATTGCCACGGATACACCTTGCTGGCTGAAGAAGGGAAAAAACCTTTGTATCCTTTTGGACTCGGTCTTTCCTACACAACTTTTCGTCTGGCAGATGTACAGGGGAAAAGGGAAGGCGAGAAGATCCTGGTATCAGCGATCCTGGAAAACACAGGCAACCGGGAAGGGGCAGAGGTTCTTCAAATGTATGTGGGAGCCAAGGACTCCGTGGTGTGGCGGCCAAGGTATGTACTGAAGGATTTCCGAAAGATCCACTTAGATCCGGGGGAAAAGCGCCGGGTATCACTGTCCTGCGATCTGCAGGATATGGCCTATTATAATGAAAAAGAAAATGCATTTGTTACAGAGGATATCCCATATCAGATCTATGTGGGGACAAGCAGCAGAGATACAGACCTGATAAAAATAGAAGTATGACATGGATATATGATCGAAAGCCGGGCGTTCTTATCGGAAAGCCCGGCGGACGAATGCGGCGTTCCTATGAGAATAGTGACCTTGCAATAAAAAAATCAAAAAAGTGTTGATTTTTTAAAAATTTCTGGTATAATAGCATTTGTTGATTGCGGGGTATGGCGTAGCTTGGTAGCGCGCACGGCTGGGGGCCGTGAGGTCGCAGGTTCAAATCCTGTTGCCCCGATTTTTATTTTAAAATCAAGGTTTTTAAGGTTCCGAAGAAAATATAGTTTGCTTACCTTGATTACTTTAAAAAAAATATAGGAGGAAATCTCGCATATACGATTCTATAGAGAGTTAATATAAGATCAGAAATGATTCTGGTTTTATATCAGCTCTTTATTTTTATCTGATATAGCGAACACATGTTTGCATACAAATACTCGTCTGCCTTTATATCATTCAGATGACAGACATAATCCAACTCAAAGCTGGGTTTAATTTTCTTTAACTCTGTTTCAACTCTTTTTTTAACTTCTTCTTTAATCATGCGACATACACCTCTATTTTCAGGGGATACTTTGGGCTTTTACAGGTTTTCAATAAAATTTGATTGAATTAAAATCATGGCACAGGTTCCTCTATATATGATCCAATTAAGCTGAACTTACGCAACGGACTTTTCTATTGTCCAGTGGGCCAGCACAGAATCTATGCTCATATCAAGATGGGAAGGCAATTCATAACCGCTCTAAATTAACGCCATATGACTGCTGCAAGGCAGGTCTGGCTGCAGGGGTAAAGGAAGATATATTATTACATAATATATGTAAAAGATACCATATAGCCATATCTTCCCATAGAAACGGAAATGAGCTTTCTTCTATATCTACTGCTAAAAGGATCCTAAATACATATAGATCTACAGGCTTGGAATAGGTATGTGAAATACTGGATGACTGTGGTTGGACAAGCGAAAAGAAAGGTATGGATTCCAGGATCTTCAGAGCCTTAAAGAATGTATATAAAAAGACTGAAGGCTCTGAAAAAGCAAAACAAGATATTACTGCTTAATCTTATTTGCAAATCACCAATCCAGTTTTTTGCTGCATTGATAGCTGCATATCCCGAAAGGAACATTGAAAGAGCGCTGACAAATTTTCTTATGGACATTGTAAGCCACAGAAGAACAGGCAAAGGGAATTGGGCTGTAGTAAGATAAATGCGAAAACTAATCTATTCCTAGACATCAACAGAAAACCATGTATAATATAAAGAAAGGAGAGAAGGGAGATGATAGGTATGTTGGCAAAAGAAACTAAATATACTACAGATTTCATCTACTCATTGCCTGATGGACAACGAGCAGAAATCATAAATGGTCATATTTATTATATGGCTCCACCTTCTAGGAATCACCAAAAACTTGTAAATGAAATCAGTTATGCATTTACAAGTTTTATAAAGGGAAAGGGAGGATCGTGTGAAGTCTATCCTGCTCCATTTGCTGTGTTCATCAACAAAAACAATACAAACTACGTGGAACCTGATATTTCTATTATCTGCGACAAAAATAAGCTGACAGACAAAGGATGTAATGGAGCACCAGACTTGATAGTAGAAATAGTTTCACCTTCATCAAGGCAGATGGACTATCACACAAAGCTTTTCAAGTATAGGACAGCTGGTGTAAGAGAATATTGGATTGTGGATCCAGATAAAAGAAGAGTACAGATTCACAACTTTGATCCGAAAGAGGAGAACGGCTCTTTCATAGAGTATACATTTTCAGACACAATAAAAGGATTTCTATTTCCAGAAATGAAAATTAATTTATCAGACATTTAATGGGCATTGCTTAGGCAGTGCCTTTTTTAATTTATAGGAAATTCCGATTGTTAGCGGAGTAAGTCAAGACCACCGGCCGGTGGTCTTGACTTTATCTCTGAAAATCAATTAAGAGAACTTCCTTTCCGGGCTTTTAGAAAATTTTTCGGACTGCTGCCAAAGTACTTCCGGAAAGCGTTTGAGAAATGCTCCGGGGAGGAGTAGCCCAGGGCGTTGGAGACAGAGGTGACTGTCTGTTCAGGCTGGGGAAGGAGAAGCAGAGCCCGTTCCATCCGGGCCTGGGTGCGTTTCTCAAGAAAAGTCTGTCCATAGAATTCTTTGAGGAAACGCTCCGTCTGCCGGATACTTAAGCCCAGGCGGTGGGACAGCTCTTTCAGATTCAGATCCTCATACTCATATAAAAAATAGTCTTCAGCTATGACAGATTTTTGCAGGACCAGATTTTGGGAGAGAGAGGAGGATCCTTCGCAGACAGAACTAAGGGAACTGCGGATACATAAGACAAAGATCTGTTTGAGCAGGCCGCAGATATACTCTCTGTAACCAAAAGGCTTTTTTTCCATTTCTTCTTTCAGATCTTCAAAGAGAGGGAGCAGTCGGGAGATATTTCTGCCAAGAAGGAGATCCTGGGAGAACAGGGCTTTTAAAAGAGCGGTTTTTTCTGAAACTGTGCCGGGACTGATATAAAAATACAGGCAGTATTCCGTCATAGGGTCTTCCCGGTCAGAGATCTCTGCATGCTCCGTGTGAGGACCCGCCATGTAAAAGGTATGGGGAGAAGTATGAAAATAGCCGTCTTTTAGGCGGATCTCCCCTTTTCCGGAGACAATATAGTGAAGCTCATAGCAGCCGGCTCCGTGACTGTGAAAAGGAACATGGGAGACCCGGCGGCACAGAGCGATCGTAAGTACATGAACGGGAATGTTTTCAACAGTAAAAGAAAAGTCCAGATTCTGATACAAAGATTTCATTTCTTTATTTCCTCCTGCGTATTCCTTCTGGCGGGATAGATTTTCCTGCTTTTTAGTGTATCAGGCCAGGAAAGCTTCCGTCAAGAAAGAACGGGATAAAACTGCGAAAAGACGACATATTTTCTAAAACCTGTCGCAGTTCTCTCTTAAAGAAAATCCGGGGAAAGGTATAATAAAGACAAATGAAAACACGGAGAAAATCTAAAGGAGGATTATAGGATGGAAACTATGAAGGGCGCGGTCCTGCCGGGAAACAGTACGGTGGAACTGAAAGATTTTGAAATACCAAAACCGGGATTCGGCCAGGTGCTGATCAAAACCATGGATTCTACCATCTGCGGAAGCGATATCCGCTGTATTTACCGGGAGCATGTGGGGAAAGGACCGGAGGCTTATATTCCCGGTACCATTGCAGGACATGAACCCTGCGGACAGATCGTGGAAGAGGGGCAGGGACTGCGGAGGTTTAAGAAAGGAGACAGAGTGATCGTCTACCATATTTCCGGCTGCGGAGTCTGCCATGACTGCAGGAAAGGATATTATATATCCTGCAAAAGCAAATACAGAAGGGCTTATGGCTGGCAGAGAGACGGAGGAATGGCCCCTTATATTTTGGCAGAGGAGAAAGATCTGATCCCTCTTCCGGAACCCTTGACTTACAAAGACGGAGCCCAGGTGGCCTGCGGCTTTGGAACAGTTTACGAAGCCATTGAAAAGATCGGGGTTTCCGGGAATCATACGGTGCTGGTTACCGGACTGGGTCCGGTCGGCCTGGCCGCTCTGATGCTGGCCAGAGCTATGGGGGCGGATAAGCTTATCGGAGTGGAGATGAACGATTATCGGATCCAGTTGGCAAAAAAGCTGGGTCTGGCTGATCAGATCATTAAGCCGGGAGACGGCGCTCTGGAGGAAATCCTGGAGGCTACAGGAGGTCATGGAGCAGAGCGGGCCATTGACGCCAGCGCCAACGACCAGGCCCGGCAGTTGGCGGTACGGGGTACCAGAGAGTGGGGAAAGATCGCTTTTGTAGGCGAGGGCGGAACCAGTACCCTGAATCCCAGTCCGGATATGATCCATGGACAGAAGACGATTTACGGTTCCTGGGTGACCTCTTTATGGAAAATGGAAGAACTGACCGAACATCTGGTGCGCTGGGATATCCATCCTGAGAAACTGATCACTCATGAATTCCCTCTGGAAAAGGCTGGGGAAGCCTATGCCCTGATGGCAGGGGGAAACTGCGGCAAGGTCGCGGTAACCTTTGACGAATAGAAACGAGATAAAAACCTATAAAGAAAGCCGGAAAAGCAGAAAAATTCCTGTTTTTCCGGTTTTTCTATTGACTTTTTACATGCTTAGTGATATGGTTAATTACACAAGTAATGAACCATATAAGTGGCAGGTATAAAAAACTGTAACCAGAATCTTGTGAGGGGAAACCCGCAGGAACATAGGACAGAACCGCAGAAAGGAAGTGAGAGATCTTGCAGGAGCTTTTGAATCAGGAGAAATCCATATATCTTCAGATAAAGGAAATGATCGAACAGGATATCCTGAGGGATATTCTCCTGGAAGAGGAAAGGGTGCCCAGTACTAATGAGCTGGCGAAGCTTTATGCCATTAATCCGGCTACGGCGGCCAAGGGCGTGAATCTTTTGGTAGACGAAGGTATTTTGTATAAGAAAAGGGGAATCGGTATGTTTGTAGCAACAGGAGCAAAGGAGGCTATCCGAAAGAAACGACGGGAGCATTTCTTTGAAAATTATGTAAAAGGCATGCTTACAGAAGCGGCAAATCTGGGGATCAGCAAAGAAGAACTGATTGAAATGATCGCGTGGGAGCAGGGAGGGAATGAGAATGAGTGAAAAAGTTTTAAGATCTAAAGGGATCGTGAAAAAATACGGGAAACAGGAGGTACTCCACAATACAGATCTGACTCTGGAGCCGGGGAAGATTTACGGCCTGATCGGAAGAAACGGCGCAGGAAAGACCACATTGCTCTCTATCTTATCCGCACAGAACCCGGCTACATCCGGAGAGATCTATCTGGGAGAAGAGCCGGTATGGGAAAATCCCGTGGCATTGCGGCATATTTTCTTTTCCAGGGAGATCAGCCCTAATGGAACCGGAGATTCCAGCGGATTAAAGGTGAAAGACTACCTGGATATGGCAGAAGCTTATCTGCCGAAATGGGATAAGAAAATGGCAGAGGAGTTAGTGGATCTTTTTCAACTGGACAAAAAGAAAAAAACTTTAAAACTGTCCAAAGGTATGCTTTCTATGCTTTCCATCGTACTGGCACTGGCCAGCAAGGCGGACTTTACTTTTCTGGATGAGCCGGTTTCCGGTCTGGATGTGGTGGCACGGGAACAGTTCTACCGGCTTTTACTGGAAGAATTTACAGAAAGCGGAAGGACCTTTGTGATCTCCACTCACATTATCGAGGAAGCGGCGGATCTGTTTGAAGAAGTGATCTTCCTTCACCAGGGGAAGATCCTTTTAAAAGAAAATACCCAGGAACTGCTGGACCGTTGTATTTACGTCAGCGGCAGAGCAGAGGAAGTGGATCAGGCGGTAAAAGGAAAAGAGATCCATCACCAGGAGACTTTTGGAAGGAGCAAAAGCGTAATGGTAAGGCTTAAAGGGGGAGAAACTCTGGAGAAGACAGAGGGGATCACCCTTCAGCCTATGAATCTGCAGAAAGTGTTTGTCTCATTGTGCGACGGGGAGGCTGGATGATATGAAAAGAGAAAAAAGAATCCTGAAGATGGTATGGGAGGACCTCTGGGTGGGCTTAGGCCTGGTCCTGGTCCTGTGCGCGGCACAATTTATCCGTTCCTCTCAGTGGAACCTGGAAAGACTGAGAGAACTGGCGGCTTCTTCCTTTCCGGACAGCCTGATCCTTGTATCGGCGGCTACCTTGACCCTTATGATCTATTCCAGATACAGCGCATTAGAACCGCTGAAGATCTTTATGGGATATACCAGAAAAGGAGTGTTTTGGGATATGCAGCTTGTAAAGCTGCTCAGCGCTCTTTTTATAGCTCTTATTTCCGGAGGGGCTATGGTGTTTGGAAGATGGTCTTTGACGATATGGAAGGATCTGAGTATGGTTTTCTGGGGATTTGTGCTGATGATGCTGACGCAGGGAATTGAGGAGCTGCTGACCATCCTTTATCTGAAGACCAGGAAACAGTGGATCGTACTGATCGCCATAGTGGCTGCCTGCGCCGCCATAGGGGGATTTGTAGGCTATAATACTACGGCGCTCATAAATGAAAATGATTTTTCAGGGATACAGATTTCCTTCCTGTTTTTGCAGGAAAATCCTCTGCTCTGGCTGACGGTTTCTGCAGCGGCTTACTGCCTTATGGGGTATTTTTCCTGGAAACTGCTGAAGAATCTGGAGGTCCGCATATAGGAGGTGCTTATGATGTGGAAAAATGTAAAAGCTATCTGGGAGATCAGAAAAAAGGAATTTTTTCTTTATCTTTCTATGACCGCCATTATGTGGATTTTTGGAAATCTGATTTCCGGAGCCATGAAGGCCGGGGCCCAGCTTCCGGAAGTCCTGCCTTTTGCGACTATGCTGTCTGTTTTTGGAGGCGTGATCATGTGTGTGATCGGTTTTGGAACAGATGTATTTTACGGATATGATTTTTTCCTGCGGTTTTGTCATACCAGAAAGGAATTTTTCATTTCTTCCGGTGTGGTGTCCTTTTTCCAAAGTCTGGCTATGGTAATCCTTCTGAGGATATTTCTGGAGTTGGAGATGCTGATCTCTCACAGCCTTTTTGATGGTCCCGGGGCAACCAGGCAGTTAGAGGCGGCAGTAAAATTGTTTTCCAGGTATGTATCTCTCCCATGGATGCCGGTATATGCTCTGCTGATCACCGGATTGTCCTGCGCAGGAGGGGCTTTTGTCCACCGATTCAGGACAAGAGGCCCCTGGTTCCTGGTCTTTATGTGGTTTTTGCTGGCGATTGCCCTGCCTAAGGCCATGCAGACCTCCTGGTTTCACTATGGGGCGGGGAAAATTTTGCAAACGGCTATGCCCCTGCAGCTTCTGACCGGTCTGATCGTAGGAGGCGCTCTGTATCTGGCGGGAATCCTTGGACTTCGGAAAGCCAGGGTAAACTGAGTAAATTCCTCCACATAAATTAAGGCAAAAGAATTGACGTTTTCACCGGAAAATGTTATGTTAATAAGAAGCTATTGTAAATTGGAATGGGAGGAATAGAAAAAATGGAAAATTGCAGTAAATACAAAAGGCAGTATTTTCTCCCCCCGGTGAAATGTATGGACTGGGCTGAGAAAGATTATGTGGATCATGCGCCGATCTGGTGCAGCGTGGACCTGCGTGACGGAAACCAGGCGCTGGTGATCCCTATGAACCTGGAACAGAAGATCGAGTTCTTCAAAATGCTGGTGAAGATCGGATTTAAGGAGATTGAGGTGGGATTTCCTGCCGCTTCCGAAACGGAATATACTTTCCTCCGCACCCTGATTGAAGAAAACCTGATCCCTGATGATGTGACGATCCAGGTACTGACTCAGGCCAGAGAGCATATTATCAAGAAAACCTTTGAGGCAGTTAAGGGAGCAAAAAATGTAATCGTACATGTATATAACTCCACTTCCCTGGCTCAGAGAGAACAGGTATTTAAGAAATCCAAGGAAGAGATCAAAAAGATCGCTGTAGACGGAGCAATCCTTTTAAAGCAGCTTACGGATGAAGCTGGGGCAGACTATCGTTTTGAATACAGCCCGGAAAGCTTTACAGGTACAGAGCCGGAATATGCTCTGGAGGTATGCAACGCTGTGCTGGATATCTGGCAGCCTACAGCGGACAGAAAGGCCATTATTAACCTGCCGGTTACTGTGGAGCATTCTATGCCTCACGTTTATGCCAGCCAGGTAGAGTATATGTGCAAGAATCTGAAATACAGGGACAATGTGGTAGTATCCCTTCATCCTCATAATGACCGGGGCTGCGGTGTGGCAGATTCCGAGATGGGGCTTCTGGCGGGGGCTGACAGGATCGAGGGTACACTTTTCGGAAACGGAGAGCGGACCGGAAATGTGGATATCATTACCCTGGCCCTGAATATGTATTCTCAGGGCGTAGAGCCTAATCTGGATTTCAGCCATATGACCCAGATCAGTGAGAAGTACGAAGAATTTACCGGTATGAAGATCAACGAGAGAAGCCCATACAGCGGCGCTCTGGTATTTGCCGCATTCTCCGGTTCTCATCAGGATGCCATTGCAAAAGGCATGCACTGGCTGGAAGAGAAGAAGCCAGACCACTGGACAGTGCCGTATCTGCCTATTGATCCTAAGGATCTGGGAAGAAACTATGACGCAGATGTGATCCGCATCAACAGCCAGTCCGGTAAGGGCGGCGTAGGCTATATCCTGGAGACTAAGTTTGGCCTGAATCTGCCTGCTAAGATGAGAGAAGCTATGGGCTACACAGCCAAGGCAGTATCTGATCATACCCAGAAGGAACTGAAACCTGAGGAAATCTTTGAACTGTTTAAGAAGACCTTTGAGAATGTAAAATCTCCTCTGGATATCACAGAAGTCCATTTCCAGCAGAAAGACGGCGGTATTACCACTCAGGTAACCTCTGAGTTTAACGGAAGGTCCATCACCACAGAGGCTTCTGGAAACGGCCGCCTCAACGCAGTAAGCAACGCCCTGAAGAAAGCTTACGATTTCCAGTATGACCTGGTGACTTATCAGGAACATGCCCTGGAACAGAGCTCCAGTTCCAAGGCTATCGCTTATGTGGGGATCAAAAAGCCTGATGGAAGCCTGGCATGGGGCGCAGGAGTGGATCCGGATATTATCCGGGCGTCTATTGACGCGCTGGTTACAGCTATCAACAACAGATAAGTAATTTTTAATATGGTTATATTAGAAAAGCCCTGGAACCTGGCGGCGGATACTGCCGGGTTCCGGGGCTTTTTTTGTTACAGCTTAAAGGTCGGTCCAAAGATGGATCATGCTGTGATTTCAGTTACTTTATAATCCTTATCCTCTACCGCTTTTTTCAGAACGTCATCGCTGACATCAGAATTCAGGGTAACTACGGCTGTACCCGCCTCGTGGCTTACTTCAGCGCTGTCTACCTGGCTTAAGGCCTCCAGGGCCTTCTTTACGGTAGCCTCACAGTGTCCGCACATCATACCTTCGATTTTTATTGTTTTTGTCATTGTTTTGTCCTCCTTGTTTGTTTTCTTTGTTTTGATTTTTCTATCTTTACTGGGATCATACATTTTGAACCAGTTAAGACGCAATGCATTGCTCACTACGCAGAAGCTGGAAAGGCTCATGGCCGCAGCTCCGAACATAGGATTTAACTGCCATCCGAAAAGCGGGATCCATACGCCGGCAGCCAGAGGAATACCGATCACATTATAGAAGAACGCCCAGAACAGATTTTCATGAATATTCCGGAGTGTGGCCCGGCTTAAGCGGATGGCCGCAGGCACATCCGTGAGCCTGCTCTTCATCAGAACCACATCTGCGGCATCTATGGCTATATCTGTACCTGCACCGATGGCGATTCCCATATCAGCTCTGGTAAGAGCCGGGGCATCATTGATGCCATCCCCTACCATAGCCACTTTTCCTTTTTTCTTCAGGGAGCGGATCACGCTTTCTTTTCCATCCGGAAGTACGCCGGCGATAACTTCATCTACTCCGGCCTGGGCGCCGATAGCCCTGGCGGTACGTTCATTATCACCGGTAAGCATGACCACATGGATCCCCATGTTCTGCAGCTCTCTGATAGCTTCAGGGCTATCCTCTTTTATAACGTCTGCCACAGCGATGATACCGATCAGCTTCCGGTCTCTGCTGAAGAACAGAGGGGTTTTTCCTTCTTCCGCAAGTTTTTCGGCGGTTTCTTTTATCTTATCAGATATTTCTGCATTCTGGCTGATGAAGTTCAGATTTCCGCCACAGATCAGAGAACCGTTTACTTTGCCGGAAAGTCCGTTGCCGGGTACTGCCTGGAAATCCTCTGTGTCAAATTTTTCTAAGGAAGGAGTTTCTTCGGCCTTTGCCAGGATGGCGTGGGCCAGAGGGTGTTCGCTTTTCTTTTCCAGAGCCCAGGCAATTGTCAGAAGTTCCTGCTCGGTGATCCCATCTGCAGGGAACATATCTGTTACTTTTGGTTCTCCGCTGGTGATGGTTCCCGTTTTGTCAAGGGCAACGATCTGAGTCTTTCCAGTCTCTTCCAGAGAAACAGCGGTCTTAAACATAATACCGTTTTTAGCCCCCATACCGTTTCCTACCATAATAGCTACCGGTGTGGCAAGTCCAAGGGCGCAGGGACAGCTGATCACCAGTACGGAGATTGCCCTGGAAAGAGCAAAACCAATGGTCTGGCCGGCTATGAGCCAGACTGCCAGAGTGACCAGAGCGATTCCGATCACTGCCGGTACGAAAACGCCGGATACACGGTCCGCGATTTTGGCGATAGGTGCTTTAGTAGCTGCGGCGTCACTGACCATCTGAATGATCTGAGAAAGGGTGGTATCTTCTCCAACCCGGGAGGCTTCACACCGGAGATAACCGGACTGGTTTAAAGTGGCCGCCGATACAGAGTCGCCGATATTTTTGTCTACCGGGATACTCTCGCCGGTCAGGGCAGATTCGTTGACTGCGCTGGTTCCCTCCAGCACTATACCGTCCACCGGAATATTTTCTCCAGGTTTTACAACAAAGACGTCCCCTTTGCGTACCTGTTCTATGGATACCACTTCTTCCACGCCGTTTCTTACCACAGTAGCAGTTTTAGGGGCCAGTTTCATCAGACTTTTCAGGGCATCTGTGGTGCGGCCTTTGGAGATCGCCTCCAGAAGTTTCCCTACTGTGATCAGAGTCAGGATCGTGGCTGCGGATTCAAAATAGAATTCATGCATATAAGACATAGCCCCTGCCATATCCTGACGGGTCAGGGCAGCAGACATGGCAAAAAGAGCATAAAGGCTGTAAACATAGGAAGCGCCTGCTCCCAGAGCTACCAGAGTGTCCATATTAGGCGCTTTGTGGATCAGCCCCTTAAATCCGCTAATAAAGAACTTCTGGTTGATGACCATGATCATAGTGGTCAGCAGCAGTTCCACCAGGCCAATGGCCATATGGTTTTCTGCCAGGGCAGAAGGAATCGGCCAGTTCCACATCATATGTCCCATGGAGAGGTACATCAGCGGGATCCAGAAGCACAGGGAAGCTATGAGCCTCCGCTTCATTTTGGGAGTCTCTCTGTCTTTTAAGGAATCTGCCTCTTCTGCGATAGAAAGGCTTTGTCCCTGGGTATGATCAGATGCATGGCCTTTTTCGCTGGCGCCGTAACCGGCTTCTTCTACAGCTGAAATAATAGCATCTGCAGAAGCGGTCCCTTCCACACCCATGGAGTTGGTCAGAAGGCTGACGGAACAGGAAGTGACGCCTGGCACTTTCGAGACGGCTTTTTCTACCCGGGCGCTGCATGCCGCGCAGCTCATGCCTGTTACATTATATTGTTTCATACAAAAACCTCCTTATATCAGTCTGTTATTTCATCAGTTTCTGGAGGACACCTACCAGTTCGTCAATGGTTTCGTCTTTGCCCTCCCGGATATCATCTGCTACACAGGACCGGATATGCTCGGCCAGAAGGACTTTATTAAAGCTGTTAAGGGCGGCGTTGATGGCGGATACCTGGATCAGGATATCCGGACAGTACACATCCTTCTCTACCATTTTCCGGACCCCTCTTACCTGGCCTTCGATACGGCTTAGGCGGTTTAACATATCCCGCCGTTCTTTTTCTGAGCGTTCTTTTGTCCTGTGCTTACATCCTGCACATGTTTTTTTCTCTTCCAAATCTATACTCCTTTCATAAACCCCAAGGGGGTATTTTTGCCTTCGCCTATAATATATACCCTATGGAGGTATTTTGCAACCCCTGAAATCGATTTTTCTATAGTATTATTTTTGGGTAAAATCCGCAAATCAGTCAAAATTGATAAAATCCGAGTCAAGGGTGCCTTTGTCCACTGAGTTTGACATTTTTCAATCCTTCATTTAAAGTTTAGAAATATGAAAGATATTAAGGACGCCCGGTATGCGGCGATAGATTTAGCAGAGAAAGGAACTGAAAATGGAGAAGAAAAATTATGATGATTTAATTAAAAAGTCTCCTCTTTTGCAGAAAATGCAGAGAGGTGAAGAGGTTGTCTGGATCAATCCGGATCTGTGTCCTTTTGAAACAGCTGAAAAAAATACGGAACTGACAATGGCAGATATTGAAGATGCGGAGAAAAGACTGGAACGTTTTGCGCCTTTTATCATGAAATGTTTTCCTGAAACAAAAGACAGAAAGGGCCTGATCGAGTCTGTGCTGACTCCTGTTCCGGAAATGAAAGCCTTGCTCAGAGACAAATACGGAGCCGGTCTGGAGGGAAATCTTCTTTTGAAACAGGACAGTCATCTTGCTATCGCCGGTTCCGTAAAGGCCAGAGGAGGAATCTATGAGGTGCTGAAACATACGGAAGATCTGGCTCTTGAAGCAGGCATTCTAAAACCGGGAGACAGCTATGAGAAACTGGCAGATCAGGAGGCAAGAGATTTTTTCAAAAATTACAAGGTCCAGGTAGGATCTACGGGAAATCTGGGAATGAGTATCGGGATCATGAGCGCGGCAGTAGGGTATCAGGTGATCGTTCACATGTCTGCAGATGCGAGACAGTGGAAAAAGGATCTCCTCAGGAGCAGGGGAGTAGAAGTGATCGAGTATGAATCAGATTACAGTGAAGCGGTAAAACAAGGAAGAAAAATGTCTGATCAGGATCCAAAAAGCTACTTTGTAGATGATGAAAATTCCAGAAATCTGTTCCTTGGATATGCGGTAGCCGCCAGAAGACTGCCGGCCCAGCTTCAGGAACTTGGAATAAAAATTGATCAGGAACATCCGGCTTTTGTATATATTCCCTGCGGAGTAGGCGGAGCTCCCGGAGGCATCACCTTTGGGCTGAAACAGGTATTTAAAGACAATGTCCACTGCTTTTTTGTGGAGCCGGTCCAGGCTCCGTGTATGCTTCTTGGCATGGCAACCGGTTTGAATAATGCTATTTCTGTCCAGGATATCGGACTGACAGGTCAGACCCATGCAGACGGTCTGGCAGTCGGAAGACCCTCCGGCTTCGTGGGAGGGGTTATGAAGCCTTTCCTCAGCGGAGAAATGACCGTCAGGGACGGCAGACTCTATGAGTATATGCGGGATCTGCTCCAGACAGAGGATATTTTCCTGGAACCCAGCGCCTGCGCGGCTGTCCAGGGACCGGTAATGCTGGCGGAGAGGGAAGAATTCCGGGAGTATATCAGAAAGCATGGTTTAGAGAAAAAAATGGGAAATGCTTCTCATATTCTGTGGGCCACGGGAGGAAGTCTGGTACCTCCGGAAGTACGGGAAGAGTATAAAAATACGTATCTTGAGTAAAGGAAAAGGGAATCTTCTAGAACTGAAAATGTAATAGAGGATTTCCTTTTTTGTGGATATAACACAAAGAATATTTAAAAAAATTGTGCATTATTCCTAAAAAGCCTACTTTCTGCTTGACGCAGCCACAGGGAGTAACGTATAATTTTCTTCATTAGAGAGATTGCGACAATAGAAAAACAAAAGGAAAAAAGAGTATGAATATTATTTGTACAATTTTAGCCGGCATCCGCTGCCTTATGGAACGTGTATCAGAATGGGCAGGGAGACGGAAAATATCCAAGAAAAGCAGGCGGGATAAAGCCGTTTTTGTAGTGGGAGCCGTTGCCGTAGCGGCTGTAGCCTTTTCCTGCAATAGTGTTCATGCCCAGGGAAAAAACAAAGAAGAAACTCCCAAGCAGAAAGAAGAGCAAAAAGAGGACGGTAGCACGCAAGAGGAAGAAATTTATGGCCTTGGAGCTATTATCCAGGGCGTCCTGGCGGGGGACGAAGCTCAGTCGGAGGTGACCAAGGTAGGGACTTCCTTTGAGGTGGTCCTGGTAGGACAGCGGATCGGCAGACGGGAACTGGATTCCCATCTGGACTTTGCCCAGACGGGATCCGAGAATCTGGAACGGCTCAAAGAGGAGTCTATCGGCATGTCAGAAAGTCATCTGACCATGTCTGATGAAGACTATGAAACCCTGCTGAAGATCGTAGAGGCGGAAGCCGGGGGAGAAGATGAAGTAGGAAAGATCCTGGTGGCCAATGTGATCTTTAACAGGATGAAGAATCCGGAATTTCCGTCTACAGTTACAGAAGTGGTATGGCAGAATGTGGCCGGGAGTCCTCAGTTTTCCCCCACGGCAGACGGCAGGATAAATACGGTAACTGTATCGGAAGAGACCAGAGAAGCTGTAAACAAGGCTATTGACGGGGAAGATTATTCCAAAGGGGCTTTATACTTCGTAGAGGAATCTACAGCAGATCAGGATAATGTAAAGTGGTTTAAAAGTGATCTGAAATTTTTATTTAAACATGGGGTCCATGCGTTTTACACATACCCCTGAAGAAAGGATAGAGGATATGCAGGTATTATATAAGAGCACAAGAGGAACAGGAGACAAAATCACGGCTTCTCAGGCAATCCTGAAAGGACTGTCTGATGACGGAGGTTTATTCGTACCGGACAGTATACCGGAATTAGATGTGGATCTGGAAACTCTTTCAAAGATGAACTATCAGGAGATCGCTTATGAGGTAATGAGCCGTTTCCTGACAGATTTCACAGAAGAAGAGCTGAAAGCCTGCATTGAAAAAGCCTATGACAGCAAATTTGATACAGAGGAGATCGTTCCTCTGGTGAAAAAAGGAAATGCTTATATTATGGAGCTTTTCCATGGCCCTACCATTGCTTTTAAGGATATGGCCCTGTCTATCCTTCCTCATCTGCTGACGACGGCGGCAAGGAAGAATCAGGTAAAAAACGACATCGTGATCCTTACAGCTACGTCCGGAGATACAGGAAAGGCTGCTATGGCAGGATTCGCAGACGTGCCGGGGACAAAGATCATTGTATTTTACCCCAAGAACGGCGTAAGTCCTGTCCAGGAAAAGCAGATGGTCACCCAGAAGGGGGAAAATACTTATGTTGTAGGTATTACCGGAAATTTCGATGATGCCCAGACTGGGGTCAAGAAGATGTTTAATGATAAAGAACTGGCGAAAGAACTGGATCAGGCCGGCTATCAGTTTTCTTCCGCAAATTCTATCAACATCGGACGTCTGGTTCCACAGGTGGCTTATTACGTCTATGCTTATGTGAAGCTGATGGAAAGAGGCGAGATCCAGAAAGGCCAGGAGATCAACGCAGTTGTGCCTACTGGTAATTTCGGCAATATCCTGGCTGCGTATTATGCAAAACAGATGGGAGTTCCTTATGGAAAGTTTATCTGCGCTTCCAATGAGAATAAGGTTTTGTATGATTTCTTCCGCACAGGCTGCTACGACAGGAACAGAGATTTTATCCTTACTTCCTCTCCTTCTATGGATATCCTGATCTCCAGCAATCTGGAAAGACTGATCTATAAGGTGGCGGGAGAAGACAGTGAGAAGAACCGTGAGCTGATGGAAGAACTGGCAAAGACAGGAACTTACCATATTACTCCGGAAATGGAGGAAGGATTAAAAGAATTCTACGGAAATTATGCTTCAGAGGAAGAAACCGCCCGGACTATACGCAAATTTTATGAAGAAAATCAGTATGTGCTGGATACCCATACGGCGGTGGCCGCAGAGGTTTATGAGAAATATCTGACAGAGACCGGAGATGGAAGACCGGCAGTGATCGCTTCCACTGCAAGCCCTTATAAATTTACCAGAAGTGTTTTGACCGCCATTGATCCAAAATACACAGATATGGACGATTTTGCCCTGGCAGAGGAGCTGGAAAAGATTTCCGGAGTGAAGATCCCGAAAGCTATTGAAGAGATCCGTACGGCTCCTGTCCGTCACAATACAGTGGCGGAAGCAGCAGACATGCCTCAGGTAGTAAAGAAGATATTAAAGATACAGTAACAGAGGCGCACAATGGCACAGATTGATATGGAACACGCAAAAAAAGAATTTGATAAGTATCTTCGGGACTTTGATCTGGAGAATCCCAAGATTCTGTTAAAGAAAGTCCATACTTACGGAGTGATAAAGGCGGCGGACTATATTTGCACCAGGGAAGAGTTGGGGGCTGGGGACCGGGACCTGGCTCTACTTATCGCCCTTCTCCATGATATCGGAAGATTTGAGCAGCTCAGGGCTTATAACAGCTATGATGACGATCGTTTCGATCATGCCAGGTTCGGCGTGAAGCTCCTTTTTGAACAGGGAAAGATCCGTGATTTTATTTCCTGCGCAGATTATGATGAAGTGATCCGTCAATCCATTGCCTGTCATTCTATGTATCGCCTTCCGGAAATCCAGGATCCCAGGATCCTGCTCCACTGCAAGATCATCAGAGACGCGGATAAGCTGGATAATTTCCGGGTGAAATCAGTGGATAGTCTGGAAGCCCACTTCGATCTTCCCGGGGAGATCATCCAGAAGGAAGGAATCTCAGAAAATGTTCTTCAGGCAGTGAGAGATCACAGATGTGTGCGCCGGGAGGAGAGGAAAACCCACCTGGATATGTGGGTCTCCTATATGGCCTTTATCTTCGATCTGAATTTTTCTTCCAGTTTTCGCTTTATCCAGGAACATGACTACATTAACCGCTGTATCGACCGGATGGACTACAGCGAAAAAAATACCAAAGAATCTATGGAAGAAGTACGCCGGATTTGTCTGGATTATGTACAGGAATACGCAGAAAGATAAGGTTTACGTGAAATTCAGGTTAAATTTTCCTGAAGAGGGGATGCATTTTTGTTGAAATAATCCATATACTAGAGTATAATAAAAAATAGAAAAAGTCCTGGGGTGTTCGACGCTCCCATTAATTTTGAACCTACATTACTTTAAACGGGATTCCTACATTGCCGGTTTCAATGTCAGGCCGTCATTATGCAGCGGAAGACAGCGGATCGGTTGCGGTTGCCCACCTGGCCTAGGCTAGGAGTCAGAAGATGGGAAACGGCACTTTGGGACTTTCTGCATAAGATAAGCGAAGACTCCCGCCAGGGGGTCTTGAATTATGAAAAGGAGAAATACGTATTATGGGGATCAAGAAAGAAAAGTTTGGCAAAAGCCTGGACAATCAGGATGTTTTTTTGTATGAGATCACAAATGGAGCGGGGATGACTATAGCTGTCAGCGATTTTGGCGCTACGCTGGTAAAAATCCTTGTACCGGATAAGAATGGAAAGATGAGGGATGTGGCGTTAGGCTATGACACTGTGGAAGGATATTACGATAATCCCTGCCATTTCGGCGCGGTGATCGGAAGAAACGGAAACCGTATCGGAGGAGCCAGATTTACATTAAACGGAAAGGAATACCGGCTGGCTGTAAATGATAACAAAAACAATCTCCACAGCGGTCCCGACTGGTACCGTACCAGAGTTTGGGAAGTAAAGAGCGTGGATCAGGAGAAAAACGCAGTGGCTTTCGGACTGTACAGCCCGGACATGGATCAGGGATTTCCGGGAAACCTTACTGTTCAGGTTACTTATACTCTGACAGAGGACAATGAGATCCAGATCCATTATGAGGGAACCGCAGATCAGGACACGATCGTGAATATGACCAATCATTCTTACTTTAACCTGGCCGGACATGAGGCCGGAAGGGAAGCTCTTCTGGAGCATAAAGTACAGATCCTGGCGCCGGAATATACGCCGGTATCGGATTCAGAAGCCATTCCCACAGGGGAGATCGCTCCGGTAACGGGGACTCCTATGGATTTCCAGGAACCGAAGAAGATCGGACAGGATCTGGAGGCGGATTTTGAACAGCTGAAGTTCGGAGGCGGATACGACCATAATTATGCGCTTACCAGAAAGAAAGGTTCTATGAGAAAAGCTGCCGCTGCCGAATATGAAGAAAGCGGTATTGTCATGGAAGTATACACAGACCTTCCGGGTATGCAGTTCTATATCGGCAATTTTATCGACAATGAAAAAGGAAAGGGCGGCTGTATTTATGAAAAACGCAGCGGTTTCTGTATGGAGACCCAGTATTATCCTGATGCCTGCAATCAGGACAGCTTTGAAAGCCCGGTTTTGAAAGCAGGAGACAAGTATGATACCACAACGGTATATAAGTTTTCCGTGAAAAACTGATAAAGACTCTGGCTGTCTGGGAACCCCGCGGATTTTAGCGGTCTCCCGGGCAGCTTTTTTCTTTGAGAAAAGGGGCTGCAGAGCTCTGGTTCTCACTTTTGAAAAAATCACATATATTGGAAGTATGGACTGGAAAGAAAAAATGAAATGGAAAATTTTGATCATACTGGCAGCTCTGGCAGGGATCTTGATCGTATGGTGTGCAGGGAAAGCAGGGGAAAACAGCAGTACTGCAGAATCTGAGATCCTGAAGGAATATGTGCTGAAAGAAAATGAATGGGCCAGTGCGGCAGAAGCGGTTTCTTCTCTGAAGGACCGTCTTGTAGAACTGGCCGGGAATAAGGTGGAGGAAGCGGCAGAGACAGTTAAAACTGCTGTCCAGGAAGCAGAGACTGCCGGACAGGAAGAAAAGGCAGTCGAGGAAAATGAACTTCCCATAAAAGTTCTGATCATGGATAACGGCTTTCACAGCTATTATCATGACGGGATCACCATAGAATTTCAGGGAACCTGCCAGGGCAGCGGAGGGGAGACCTATCAGCAGGGAGAAATCCTGGAGCTTACAAAGGACAGTTCTTTGCTGGGAGAGGGGAGTTACACCCTCTCTCCCGGAGAGGAGAAGGCCTGTATGAAAGTTGCATCTTTAACCAGAGGTCAGGGGACTCCTGCCTACCGGGGCAGTCTGACCATATATAAAGATGAGAACGGGCTGCGGCTGGTTAATACGCTTCCTCTGGAGGAGTATCTTTACGGGGTAGTACCCAGCGAAATGCCGGCCTCCTATCCGGAAGAAGCGCTGAAAGCCCAGGCTGTCTGTGCCAGGACCTATGCCTGCGTTCAGATGATGAACAGTTCTCTGGAAGATCTTGGGGCCCAGGTAGACGACAGTGTTTCCTATCAGGTATACCAGAACAGCGGGGAGGCCCAAGCCGCCAGCCAGGCTGTGGAGGCTACCGCCGGGGAAATCCTTCTGAATAATGGTTCTCCCATTAATGCCTATTATTTTTCCACTTCCCACGGGCAGACCAGCACAGATCAGGTATGGGCGGCTTCGGCGCCTTCCGCCTATCTTCAGAGCGTGGAATGTACCTATGACTCTCAGGAACCCTGGTATCAGTGGCAGGTGGATCTTTCGCTGGAAAAGATCTTGGAAAATGTCCGGGAAATGTTTCCAGGGATCACCTGGGTATCAGGGGTGGAGATGGCTGAAGGCGGAACAGAAAAAGGAGTTTTGAAGCTGGCGATCCACACAGACCAGGGAGATCAGGAGTTACATAGCGAATATGACATACGGACGGCGCTTGCTCCGGAAGGGTTGTCCATTACCAGACAGGACGGCTCCCAGGTGATGGGAAGCGCCCTGCTGCCCAGCGCCTATTTTACGCTGGAAGAGATCCGAAACGCCCAGGGAACCCTTACCGGTTATAAAGTGCGGGGAGGAGGATACGGCCATGGCGTGGGAATGAGCCAGAATGGGGCGAAGGGAATGGCAGATACAGGAAAAAACTATCAGGAAATCCTGACTTATTTTTATAAAGATGTAGAAATTGGGAATATTAATGATGTTGTAAACCCGGAGGAATCGTGATATAATTCTAAAACTGCCTGAAAGGGCCAAAAAGGAGACAGATGACCGGAAAGAGACAGAGGGGATAACGGTATGGAAAAAATAAAAAAAACAATAAATTTCATACACGGATTCGCAGTCAACCTGGGAGAAAAGCATATGTCGGCTTATGCTGCCCAGGCCGCCTATTTTATTATCCTCTCTTTTATCCCCTTTATGCTTTTGCTGATGACTTCTATTAAGTATACCCCTCTTACCAGAGAAGAAGTGGTCAATGTGGTAATGCAGGTTTTTCCGGAAAGCTTTGAAGGATTTATCCGGGGGATCGTAGGAGAAGTCTACGCCAAGTCCCTGGGTGTGGTGCCGGTTTCCGCGCTGATTGCCCTGTGGTCTGCGGGAAAAGGACTTCAGGCTCTGACCAATGGATTTAATACCATCTATCAGGTACAGGAGACCCGTAATTTCCTTATCACCAGGATCCGTTCGGTCATTTACACTTTGCTTTTTGTGATCGCCATCGTCCTGACTCTGATCCTTCAGGTGTTCGGAAACAGCCTCCAGAGGGAACTGAGCAAACGTTTTCCCTTTTTGGATACACTGGTGACTATGATCATCAGTATGCGTCTTTTGATCTCCCTGTGCCTTTTGTCGCTGGTATTTTTGATGCTGTATAAATTTATCCCTAACCGAAAGGCTACCTTCCGCAGCCAGCTGCCGGGAGCTGTGCTTTCCGCGGTGTGCTGGTCCACCTTTTCCTTTTTCTTTTCAATTTATGTGGATTTTTTCAGCGGCGCTGCCAATATGTATGGAAGTATGACCACCATTGTGCTGATCCTGCTGTGGATGTATTTCTGCATGATGTTTGTAATGATCGGAGCTCAGGTAAACTATTACTTTGAAGAACAGTTCCACTGGATACACCAGAGTGCGGTGGAAGCCATCCGAAAGGAATACCAGCTTCTGACCAGAGAAGATGAGGATGATGACGAAACGGAGGAGGGCGACCGGGAGGAAGAGAAAGAAAAAAGAAATTCTTGACACGATCCGCCAAAATGGCTACAATAGGGTACAGACATAAGTCAAAGGCTGTGAAGGTGTCAGTAGATATTTATTTTCTGCCAGAGAGGGAGAGTCACCGGCTGAAAGCTTTCCTCAGTTCAGATAAGTATTGAGTTTCCCACCGGAGCCGCACTTCTGAAATCCAGTAGGTTGTGCCGTAGCTGTGCGTTAAACAGAAAAGAGTGCCTGTTGTTTATCAGCAGGAACAAGGGTGGTACCACGGATATTCAGCTTCGTCCCTTTTGGGGGACGGAGCTTTTTTATGTGCCTGCCGCATAGAATCGAGGATATTTATCCCTTTTCTGCTCAGTCTGCGCTGCTTTGGGCCTGTAGTCTCAAAGCTGTGCTTGGCAAATTCGTATAAAAGGGATAAATATTTCTGAAATATGTTTCATGGAGCAGTCTCATAAAAAACTCTGTAAGAACTCTACGGAGTTGGAGGGTATCAGTATTAAATGAAAAAAAGGAGATTATCATGGAAGAAAAGTTACAGCAAATTCAGGAAGAGGCTGCAAAACAGATCCAGGAATCGGATTCTCTGGAAAAGCTCAATGAGGTCCGTGTAGCGTTTTTAGGAAAAAAAGGTGAACTGACAGCCGTTTTAAAGGGTATGAAAGATGTGGCGCCGGAAGAACGTCCAAAGGTAGGACAGTGGGTCAACGAGGCCAGAGGAAAGATCGAAGCTCTTCTCGATGAGACCAAGAAGAAGCTGGAGGCAGAAGCCCTGGAACAGAAGCTGAAAGAAGAGGTTATTGACGTGACTCTTCCGGCGAAAAAGATGGAAGCAGGACACAGACACCCCAACACTATTGCTCTTGAGGAAGTAGAGCGGATCTTTATCGGTATGGGCTATGAGGTCGTTGAAGGACCGGAGATCGAGTATGACGAGTATAACTTTGAAAAGCTGAATATCCCGGAAGGACATCCGGCAAAAGACGAGCAGGATACCTTTTATATTACCAAGGATATCCTTCTGCGTACCCAGACCTCACCGGTACAGGCCAGAACGATGGAAAAAGGAAAACTGCCTATCCGTATGATCTCACCGGGACGCGTATTCCGTTCTGATGAAGTGGATGCTACTCATTCACCTTCTTTCCATCAGATTGAAGGTCTGGTTATTGACAAAAATATTACTTTCGCGGATCTGAAAGGAACACTGGAAGAGTTTGCAAAAGAACTTTTCGGACCGGAAACCAAGACAAAATTCCGTCCTCATCATTTCCCATTTACCGAGCCAAGCGCAGAGGTGGACGTATCCTGCTTTAAATGTGGAGGAAAAGGCTGCCGTTTCTGTAAAGGCTCCGGCTGGATCGAGATCCTGGGCTGCGGTATGGTACATCCTCATGTACTGGAAATGTGCGGTATTGATTCTAATGAATATACAGGCTTTGCATTCGGCGTAGGCCTGGAGCGTATCGCTCTGCTGAAATATGAAATTGACGACATGCGTTTATTATATGAGAATGACACAAGATTCTTACGTCAGTTCTAGGAGGAAAGAAGAGAATGAATACATCTTTATCATGGATTAAAAAATATGTGCCGGATCTGGACGTGACTGCCCAGGAATATACAGACGCCATGACGCTGTCAGGAACCAAGGTGGAAGGCTATGAGAAGCTGGACGCGGACCTGGACAAGATCGTTATCGGACAGATCGAGAAAATTGAAAAACATCCGGATGCAGATAAACTGATCATCTGCCAGGTAAATATCGGAACAGAGACGATCCAGATCGTTACAGGGGCCCCTAACGTAAAAGAAGGAGACAAGGTTCCGGTAGTTCTGGAAGGAGGAAGAGTTGCAGGAGGCCACGATGGAAAGAAGACTCCCGGGGGTATTCCCATCAAAGCCGGTAAGCTCAGAGGAGTAGAATCCCACGGAATGATGTGCTCCATTGAAGAACTGGGTTCCTCCAGAGAGTTTTACCCGGAAGCTCCGGAATATGGAATTTATATTTTCCCTGAAGATGCAGTAGTAGGGGAAAGCGCCATCCACGCTTTAGGTCTGGATGATGTGATCTTTGAATATGAGATCACTTCCAATCGTGTAGATTGCTACAGTGTGATCGGAATTGCCAGAGAGGCTGCAGCTACTTTTAACAAGAAGTTTGTTCCTCCGGTAGTGGAGGTAAAGGGCAACAGTGAAGACGCTCACGACTATGTAAAAGTAACTGTAGAAGATACGGATCTTTGCCCGAGATACTGCGCAAGAGTGGTAAAGAATGTAAAGATCGGTCCTTCCCCCAAATGGATGCAGAGATGCCTGGCTGCCAACGGCATCCGTCCGATCAATAACCTGGTAGATATTACCAACTATGTAATGGAAGAGTTCGGACAGCCTATGCATGCTTATGACATGGATACTGTTGCAGGCCATGAGATCGTTGTCCGCCGTGCACAGAAAAACGAAAAATTTGTGACTCTGGACGGTCAGGAGAGAACTCTGGACGATTCTGTCCTGATGATCTGCGATGGAGAAAAGCCCATTGGTCTGGCTGGTATCATGGGAGGAGAAAACTCCATGATCACTGATCACGTATCCACGGTTCTTTTTGAGGCTGCCAATTTCAATGGAGTAAATATCCGTCTTTCCAGTAAGAAGGTAGGTCTGCGTACCGATGCTTCCGGAAAATTTGAAAAAGGCCTGGATCCCAACAACGCCCAGGCTGCTATCGACAGAGCCTGCCAGCTGGTAGAGGAGTTTGGCTGCGGTGAAGTGGTAGGCGGAATGGTAGATGTATACACTACGAAAAAGGAGCCTGTGAGAGTTCCTTTTGAGCCTGAGAAGATCAACGCTCTTCTGGGTACTCAGCTTCCAAAAGAAGAAATGCTGGAGTACTTAAACAGGGTAGAACTGGTTTATGATGAAAAGACAAACGAGATCGTAGCCCCAACCTTCCGTCATGACATTTTCCGTACTGCAGACCTGGCAGAGGAAGTGGCAAGGTTCTACGGCTATGACAATATTCCTACAACCCTTCCAAAGGGAGAGGCTACCACCGGTAAGCTGCCCTTTGACCTGCGGATCCAGCAGACAGCCAGAGATATGGCAGAGTTCAACGGATTTTCTCAGGGATACTGCTATTCCTTTGAAAGCCCGAAAGTATTCGACAAGCTGCTGCTGCCGGAGGACGATCCGCACAGACAGGCCATTGTGATCGCAAATCCTCTGGGAGAAGATTTCAGTATTATGCGTACCCTTTCCTTAAACGGTATGCTGACTTCTCTGGGAACTAATTATAAGAGAAGAAACAAAAATGTCCGTCTGTATGAACTGGGAAATATTTATATTCCCAAGGCTCTTCCTCTGACAGAGCTGCCGGATGAGAGAATGATCTTTACCCTGGGTATGTACGGGGAAGGCGACTTCTATACCATGAAAGGGGTAGTAGAAGAATTCCTGGATAAGATCGGCATGAGAAGCAAGGAAGATTATGATCCCAATTCCGGAAAGACTTACCTCCATCCGGGACGCCAGGCAAATATCGTTTATGAAGGAACTGTGATCGGTTATCTGGGAGAGGTGCATCCTACAGTAGCTGCTTCCTATGGAATCGGCGACCGGGCGTATGTGGCTGTTCTGGATATGCCTTCTATCATGAAATTTGCCACCTTCGACAGAAAATACGAAGGAATCGCAAAATTCCCGGCAGTAAGCCGTGATATCAGTATGGTGGTTCCGAAAAATATCCTGGCAGGACAGATTGAGCACATCATTGCCCAGAGAGGGGGCAAGATCCTGGAAAGCTATGAGCTGTTCGATATCTATGAAGGCAGCCAGATCCAGGAAGGCTATAAGTCCATGGCTTACTCGGTAACTTTCCGCGCAAAAGACAGGACACTGGAAGACGCGGATGTAAATGCAGCAATGAAGAAGATCTTAAACGGTCTGGAAGGACTGGGAATCGAGCTGAGAAAATGATACTTTATATTGTCAGACATGGTCAGACTAAGTGGAATGTCCAGAAAAGGCTCCAGGGAGCCTCGGACACAGATCTGAATGAAAACGGGATCGCCCTGGCCAAAGTCACAGGAGAGGCACTGAAAGAGGTGCCTTTCTCCTGTTGCTTTACCAGCCCTTTGAAAAGAGCCAGGGAAACAGCGGAACTGGTACTGGGAGAAAGAAAAAATATTGTACCTGTCTATCCTGACGACAGGATCCGGGAGATTTCCTTTGGCGTGTGGGAAGGCCAGGATTCTACCCTTCTTCCCCAGGAAATGCTGGATAATTTCTTCCATCATCCGGAAAGATATCAGCCGCCCCAGGGAGGGGAAGAACTGTCTCACATCCTGGAGAGGACCAGGGATTTCTGGAAGGACATTACTTCCCGGGAAGAACTTCAGGACAAGACTGTGCTGATCGCCTCCCACGGCTGCTGTATCCGGGCATTGCTCCACAATGTATATGAGGACGCGGGCCTGGAAAACTACTGGCATGGGAAAGTGCCGCCAAACTGCTGTGTGAATGTGGTGGAAGTCAGGGATGGAAAGGCAGTGCTTTTAGAGGAAGATAAGATTTATTATTAAAAGGAACAGATTATGAAAACATCAGATTTTTATTATGACCTGCCGGAAGAGCTGATCGCCCAGGATCCTCTTGCGGACAGGTCTTCTTCCAGGCTCATGCACCTGGATAAGAAAACAGGAGAGATCACTCATACAGATTTTAAACATGTGATCGATTACCTGAACCCCGGGGACTGCCTGGTGATCAATGATACAAAGGTGATCCCTGCCCGGCTTTATGGAAGCAAGATCGGCACAGACGCGGCAATAGAGATCCTGCTTTTAAAAAGAAAGGGAGATAATGTCTGGGAGACTTTGGTTAAACCGGGGAAAAAGGCAAAAGTAGGAACCAGGATCAGCTTCGGCGATGGCCTTCTGGTGGGGGAGGTTATCGATATCGTAGAGGAAGGAAACCGGCTGATCCGGTTTGAATATGAGGGGATTTTCGAGGAGATCCTGGATAAACTGGGAGAAATGCCTCTGCCTCCTTATATTACCCACAAACTTCAGGACAAAAACCGGTATCAGACCGTTTACGCCAAACATGAGGGCAGTGCGGCGGCTCCTACAGCCGGCCTTCATTTTACAAAGGAGCTTCTTCACCAGATAGAGGAAAAAGGGGTGAAGATCGCTCATGTAACCCTTCATGTAGGACTGGGAACTTTCCGCCCGGTAAAGGTGGATGATGTAGAAAATCATCATATGCATTCAGAGTTCTATGTGGTAGAAGAAGATCAGGCAAAACTGATCAATGATACAAAAAAGGCGGGAAACAGGGTAATTTCTGTTGGAACAACAAGCTGCAGGACCCTGGAGTCTGCCACAGATGAAAATGGTATCCTCCAGGCAAAAAGCGGCTGGACAGAGATCTTTATCTATCCTGGCTATCAGTTTAAAATGATCGATGCTCTGATCACCAACTTCCATCTGCCGGAATCCACTCTTTTAATGCTGGTGTCAGCGCTGGCAGGGAAGGAGCATATCCTGGCGGCTTATAAAGAGGCTGTGAAGGAGAGATACAGGTTCTTTAGCTTTGGAGATGCCATGCTTATCGTTTAACACCGTTTTCTAACATTTGTTGGGTGATAGGAATGAGAAAAGGACAGTGAAAGACCTGTCCTTTTTTGATGCCGTTAATGATCCTGGGGGATCCGATATATAAATTTGTGCGTCAGCCCGTTCTTGAAAACGATGTAGGAAACCCGCCCGTCCACCATATAAACGGAATCCAGAATTGTGTCCATGTAGGTTTTGAGGATTTCCGGCGATACGTTGGCGGCAAGGTTTTTGAAATAAATATATTCTTTATTCTGCAATTCTTTCTGGATGAGAAGGTGGCTTGCCTGTCTGATGAAATCTTCATCCGAGAGAATGGAATCTGAATTTCTGGTGATCATCCCAAGCTGGGCGTTAATATCGTCAAGGCGTTTGGAGATGCCTGTTTTTCTCAAAATAAAATCCTTTTCCGATATGGCATTATCCGAATATAAATATAAATCCTGTAGTCTCTGCATGGCACGTTCCTGTTTTTCTTTCTCTTTTCTGAGTGCGCTGAGTTCCGGATTTACGGCGGCACGTTTCTTCCGTGGCTTTTTGATGGAGAACACGAAAGAATTATCAGAGCCGTATCTGGACAGGAGGTTAAAGAAATCATTCAGCCCGTCCTGCTCAATATGGGAAACGTCCGAGAAGGTGCTTCCATAAAGAAGGCGCCCTTCCAATTCTTCCGGCGTATGGATTTTGGAGAAGGTTTTCTTTGCATTGAGCATATTCAGGATGTAGTTGATAACAAACTCCCCTATGATGAGGTCGTTGACCGCCGGATTATCGCACTCGCTGGATTTCCTCTTCGTCGGGCAGGAGTATACGGAAGTACGGTAGCCGTCAGCATGCTTCCTTCCGGGAGTGGCTGTCAGCTTATTACCACACTTGCCACAGAATACAATGCCGGAAAATATATGGATATTTGTGCGTTTGCATTGTTTCCCGACAGAATTTTTCTGCCTGCCGTTCTCTTCGAGGATGGAAAGCATCTTCTCATGTTCTTCCAGTGTGAAGATGGCCGGATGGTGATCCGGTATTATTACCCATTCATCTTCCGGGTTGATGGTTCTGTTTTCAGTACCTTTATAGCGGTTATATCTGTAGATTCCTGCATAAAACGGACTGGACGCAATGATCCATACCGCTGTAGGTGTCCAGGCCATGCCTGCCCGTGTGACGTGTCCGGCGGCGTTGAGCATCCTGGCGGTGCCGGTAAGGGATCTGTTCTTGATATAATCATCTTTCAGCATCCGGCACACAGAGGCTTCATCTTCCCGAATGGAGAAAGTCATGCTGTCCGGATCATAGTCATATCCGAAGGGGATTCTCCCGCCATTCCATAATCCGTTGTTTGCCCTGGAGATCATTGTCGCTGTGACACGCTCAGAAGTCATGTTTCGTTCCAGTTCCGCAAACACGAGGATGATTTTGAGCATAGCCTCACCGATTGCGGTTGAGGTATCAAACTGCTCATTTTTGCTCACGAAGGTAACTCGGAGCGATTGAAGTTCTTCATACATTTCTGCGAAATCAAGGAGATTTCTTGAAATCCTGTCGATTTTCCATACCAGAACATGGGTAAACTCACCGTTGCGTATCCTGCGCATCATATCCTGAAAAGCAGGCCGGTCCGTATTCTTCCCGGAATATCCTGCATCCTCAAAGATTTCATAATTGTCTGTACCGAGGATAAGACTGCAATATGCGATGAGGTCTTTCCTCTGCATGGGGAGAGAGTCTTTATCAACCTGATATGAGGTTGATACACGGAGATAGATTGCGACCTTAGTCTGCCGTGTGGAAGCGTTCTGGATGGATTTTAGAGCCTTTTTTCTTGCCATGATAAATTCCTCACTTGCATAAAGAAAGCCCCTGCACGGGGCTGTCCTTAAATGATATGCGGTACATATTTATTGAGTGCCGCCCATACGATTTGCCTGTCCTCTTTCGATGCGAGCTGGTAACAGGCGAGAAGCCGTTGGAGTTCCAGAATGAAAGCATCCTGTTCCGGGATGTTGGGGTTCTGGGGTGTGATGGTGATCGGTTCAGACATCTGCATTCCCTCCATTTCTGCATTTCCGGCGATAGGTGAAGTATTCCGCCGATATTATGCTTTCTTGGTGTCAGTATATTTTTCAGGAACAATCATATGGGTACGAAGGAAATCCTTGCACATCTGCTGACGGTCAGCAGGGATGTGGGAAATGATCTCTACCCACTCATCATCAACAGGTGGCTCATTATTCTGAGTTTCCGAGTATGGAGCCTGACCTTTGCCGTAGATAAGTTCGTCTGTACTGATATGGAGATACTCAGCAATCTCCATTACGATGTCCAGTTTTGGGTATCTTCCCATCTTCCAGGTCCCGGTATTCCCGCTTGCACGCCCTAATTCTTTTAGGACTGCCGTTATATTTGTGCCGTGACGCTCACAGGCAGCCTTGAAATTATCGTAGAACATAATACCTCCTTAAAATAAACTCACAAAATTGAGTCTATGGTATTGACCTACTCAATAAAATGAGTTAATATAACAAATGTAAGATGATTTTAGAGATTGATTTAAAGATGAAAATAGAGATTAAATCAATCTTCATTTTAAAGCAAAATCACCGAGATGTAAAGAAAGGAGCGAAAAGATATGGCAGAAAAATTGTCTCCCTGGTGTAAACGGGCAAAGATCGCAATGATCGAAAACGATATTGCGGTAAATGACCTTTCTGCCGAGCTGGAATATAACAGGTCGTATATATCGTCCGTTTTAAATGGCAGAGTGATAAGCCCTCCGGTGCGAAAGCGTATCAGTGACTTTTTGAACATATCCGATTCGGATGATGAGGATTGAACCTGAGTTAATTATACGGCGATGGAGGACAAATGAACATGGAGCGTGGCTATATGGATGGGAAGGAAAACGTATATCTTGCCTGTAGGAAAAAGGCCGCAGAGTACAACGATAAGCTGAACAGCAGGGAAATGGCGGCAGAACTGCTTGGATTTTCCACATCTACCCTTGCCAATTATGAGTTGGGAGTTACGAAGAACGTTCCACCGGACAGCGTTGTGATGATGAGTGATCTGTATAAGCAGCCGGAATTGAAAAATTATTACTGCAAACACGAGTGTCCGATTGGGAAGAATTTTCCTCTGGCGGTGAAGGAAAGCGGATTGCAGGGGATCACGGTGAAGATCCTGAACAGCCTGGATGATGAGGATATAAGGGGAATGAAGAAAAGCCTGCTTTCCATTGCGGCAGACGGGGAAATATCAACAGATGAGCAGGAAGAGTTCAGCCAGATTGTAAAGACGTTGGAGACATTGGAAAATGCTATTTCCGAACTCCGGATACTGGCAGAGAAATACCAGAAGAGATAGGGGCGGAGAAAGATGGAGCTGAAAGAGAGACTGGCAAAGATATTGAAAACAAAATACGGAATTGAGACGGACGCTGATCTGGAAAGAGCGTTGGAGGATATGCCAGAACTTGATTTCGGCATATTTGTAAATCCGCAGAGGGAGGATATAAAAAGTGCATAAAGGGATGAGAAGGAAATTAAAGGTATATGCAGTTGATGCAGCTATGATCTTCCTGGCATTCCAGCTTACAGCAGTGATAAAAGGCGGAAAGATGGAGATTGCGGCGATGCCGTCACGGGAGATTGTTTTTGAAGAAAGAGAGGAAATCCAGATTCCGGAAGGATGGGAAGAATCAGAAACAGAAACGCACGATATGAGCGAAACGCTTATCAAAAGCAGGGATTGGGGTGCGGAAGATGCAGAAATTCTCCTTAAAATTGCGATGGCAGAAGCAGAAGGGGAGAGCGTGGAAGGAAAAGCACTTGTCATGCTGGTAGTTCTGAACAGGACATGGTCCGAGGGGTTCCCTGATAGCATTTCCGAAGTGGTATTCCAGGACGGGCAGTTCACGCCGACAGAGGAAGGCGGGAGATACTGGAACACGGAACCAGATGCCGGGTGCTATGAAGCATATGAGATGGTGCTTCACGGATGGGATGAGAGCCAGGGGGCATTGTATTTCTGCTCAAGTGGTTCGAGCAGATGGATGGAGGAAAACACAGAGTATTTATTCACAGTAGGAAATCACGATTTCTACAGGTAACAGATGGGAGGATGAGGAAGATGCTGGAAAAATGGATTGCACGGCACTGGATTGCGTTGTGCGTAGGATGCGTATTGATGGGGATTGCATTACGGGTTGCTTATTCCGAGCGCGGATATATGGCTTTCGGGAGCGAATGGCTGATTATCCCCGTGGTGTTTGTGGCTGAGCGATATATCAGGAAATATGTGAGGAGGAGAAAACGTGCAGGATTACAGAGAAATACGGGAGAGCATGGAAAAAGAGGGGTACAAACTGCAAGACGGAGAGTATGAGAACCTTCTGGAATATGCCAGGAGGAAAGCGAAAACCGCAGGGAAAGATGAGAGCTACCTTCCGCTACTGTTGCCAGACGTGATAAAGGAATATTTTTTCAGGGCATACATAAATCTGGCAGGGCTGATGGCAATGGAAGGCTCAAATATATAAAAAAATTCAGAGGAGGCACAACACAATGAATGAAGTAACAAACGTGGATTTTACGAGACAGCCGCAGGAGCAGGGGCAAATGCAGGCTCCGAGGACATCACAGACAGAAATGATGGTGACACGGCAGGCGCAGGAAGTGCAGGTTGCGATGCTTGCCGCAAAGAAATTTCCGAGGGATCAGATTGTTGCATTTAACAATATCCTTCGGGCGTGCCAGAGGATGAAGCTGGCGGAAAGCTCCATGTACGAATATCCGAGAGGCGGGGAAAAGATCACAGGTCCATCTATCCGTCTGGCAGAAGCGATTGCACAGAACTGGGGCAATATTGATTTCGGGTTTATGGAGTTGGAGCAGAGGAACGGCGTCAGCCAGGTTATGGCGTATGCGTGGGATCTGGAAACCAATGCAAGGCAGACAAAATTATTCAGCGTTCCCCATATCCGCCACACCAGAAAAGGAGATTATCCGTTGACGGATCCCAGGGATATTTACGAGCTTGTGGCAAACCAGGCGGCGAGAAGGGTGAGAGCGTGCATCCTTGGTATTATTCCAGGGGATGTTGTAGAAGCGGCGGTAGAACGGTGTAATAAAACACTCCGGGAAGGATATGAGGAACCGCTCGTTGACCGGGTGAGAACGATGGCGAGGGCATTTGAGAAGGACTTTTCCGTGACACTTCCGATGCTTGAAAAATATCTCGGATGCCGGAGCGATGCTTTCTCAGAAAATGATTTCGTCCGTCTGAAAAAGGTATACGTTTCCCTGCGGGATGGAATGGCAAAGCGTGAGGATTATTTTGAGATTGCTCTTCCGGCAGATGAGTCTGAGATCAGTGATCCGTTTGACGGAGGAAAGAAAGCAGAGGAGAAGAAAGGCACGAAGAAAGAGGCGGTGACGGATGCAGATTAACCAGGAAAATTATTACAGTGAGGCTGCGAACAGGGAATATTTCTCTGTTTCGCAGTACAAATCATTCCTTAGTTGTGAGGCAAGGGCGATGGCTGAGCTTTCCGGGGAGTATGAGAGACCTGTGACAAAAGCCCTTCTGGTGGGAAGTTTTGTGGATCGTTACTTTGAAGGCACACTGGATGAGTTCATGAAAGAGAATCCGGGAATATATACCAGGCGCCGGGAATTGAGGGCAGACTTCAAGAGAGCGAATCAGATCATTGAGATTGTGAAAACAGATCCGAAGTTTATGGATTCCATGAGCGGAGAAAAGCAGAAGATCTTTACTTTTGAGATGTTCGGAGTGAAGTGGAAAATCAAACTGGACAGCTACAATCCAGGAAAGGCTATTACGGATCTGAAGGTAGTGGCCAGAATGGACAGACTTCCTCAGTGGAGATATGACATCCAGGGGGCTGTATATCAGAAAGGCGTGGAGATATGCACCGGAGACAGGCTTCCGTTCTATCTGGCTGTGGTGACAAAGGAAAAGGTTCTTGACCGGGATATCTGGCAGATACCGCAGTCTACACTCGACTTCGCACTGAGGCAGGTGGAGGAAAACATCGGAAGATATGTGGATATAAAAGAAGGCCGCATCGAGCCGGAGCATTGTGGAAGGTGTGATTACTGTAAGAGCATCAAAAAGGCAAGGGTGCGGAATTACAATGAATTATTGGAGGCATAGGGCATGAAACTGATAAAGATTTTAACAGACAGGGTGCAGATCAGGTCTGATTATCAAGAATTTGACGATGTGAGGATCAATGATCTGATTTCTGTATCAGATGGAGATGTGGAACTTGTGACAATGGTAAATGCGCTGACGGATACGGATGTAGAGGATGAGCCGGATTTCGATGAAAATGATTACATTATGGAGCGTGGAAGTGTGAAGATGTTGGAATGTTCCATTCTGGGAGCCGTCAGAAATGGAGTATTTGAAAAGGCGATTGACCGTTACCCGACAATGAAAGTGGAAGCACATAAGATCAGCAGGGATGAATTTGCATCCATGCTCAGTAAATATATGGACGGGTTCTATGTCGGAGAATACACGGCATACGGATTTCCGGCATATGTGGATGGAAATAAATTCTTCCAGAGACATTCCTGTGTAGTGGGAAACACGGGAGCCGGGAAGTCAGAGACCGTGGCAAAGATTTTGGAGCAGGTGAGCAAGCTGCCGGGGGCAAACGTGATTGTGTTTGACATCCACGGTGAGTACCGGGAATTGTCCTATGCGAGAAATATCACGATAGGGAATGACAGACCGTTCCCAATCTGGATGTTTGGCTTTACGGATATGATCTCAAATATCCTGAAAATAAAGGAAGAGTCAGCAACCGTGGCTATGACGGCGCTCAGGAAGTGTTATTACAAACTCTGCCCCAACGGGAAGGAAAACAGACCTTTGTATTTTAACTATGTGGAATTCGTGAAGCTGATGAAGTTCCTGGATGAGCAGATGATCGGAACAGGAGAATTTTATAAGTCCGGAGAAAAACAGGGTCAGGAAAAAGTTACAAAGGGAGATTATAACGGAAAGCTGACTAATATTGTAAATCTCCTTGTGGATAAGATGGCAGACAGCAAGTATAAGTTTCTCTTTGAAGAAGAACCGCAGAAATATCTTTATGATTTTGTGGCGGAGATCATGAATAATGATCTTCCAGTGAAGAATATTGACCTGTCGGAAATACCGCATGATGTGGCGATTCCGATTATCGGAGTGATCACGAAACTTGTATATGAGATCCAGCGTACATATAAGGTGTCAGAGGTCCATCCGGTGACACTCGTGTGTGATGAGGCTCACGTATATATCCCGAATGATTATCAGCTTTCCGCATCACAGCGCCGTATGGTGGAAATATTTGAGGATATTGCGAAAGAGGGAAGAAAATTCGGAACAACATTGTTTGTAGCGAGCCAGAGACCGTCAGAGCTGAATAAAACAATTATGGCTCAGTGTGCAAATTTCATTGTCGGGAAGATGAATAACGAGAATGACAAAGCCATGATCAAGGGAATGATGCCGGACGGTAGCGAGAGCGTGATTGATGAAACGACGATGTTCCAGCCGGGGGACGTGTTCGTGATAGGAGATGCCGTACCGATCCCGATGAAGATTCATGTTGAACTGGCGCAGGAGAGACCGCAGTCCAGAACAATCGCTTTCTGGGATAGATGGGGAAGCGAGAGGTTCCTTGATGTTGCAAATGCCACAACAAAATATATCACGGGATGATGGAGGCGGAAGAGATGGCACAGAAGCGGATGTTTACCATGAAAATTGTGGACAGCGATGCTTTCCTGGATATGCCGCTGTCTACACAGGCGTTATATTTCCATCTGAACATGAGGGCAGACGATGATGGATTTGTGGGAAACCCAAAGAGGATCATGCGGACGATAGGGTGCCATGAGGATGATTTAAAGATGCTGATCCTCAAACGGTTCATCCTCACTTTCGCGGATGGAGTGATTGTCATTAAACATTGGAGGATGCACAACTGCATAAGCCAGAACAGGTATCACGAAACACAGTACACGGATGAGAAGAGCCAGCTTCTTTTGAAGGAAAATAAATCGTATTCCAAAACTCACGGAGTGCCGTTGGATGATAGAGGAATTATCGAGGCGCAGGGTACCGCTGTACCAGCTCTACCTGGCGGGGAGTGTGACGAGGAAGGGAATACGGGGAAAAGAAGAAATAATTATCCTACTGACTTTGAGGAATTCTGGGCGGAGTACCCTAAAACAGCCGATAAAGGGCAGGGATATAAAAAGTATCAGGCACGTATCAACGATGGATTTTCTCCAGAAGAGTTATTAGAGGCGGCACGTAATTACCGGATGGAATGCGAAAGGGAACATACGCCTACAAAGTATATCAAGCACGCAAAGACATTTCTTGGAGATGCCACACCGTTTCTGGATTATGTGACCAAAAAGGGCGCCGGGGAGCCAAAAGGAAGCGGAGCCGCTGATTTTGGACAATATCTGTAGGAGAGGGGGAGGAGTATGGAGATAACAGATTTTATTCCGGATGGTCCGAAAGTCGGAGTGAATGTGAAAAATAATGACTTTCAGGATGAAAACGGGATCTGGCACTGTGGAAAATGTGGAAAACCAAAGCAGAAGCGAATTGATACAGAATTATTTCATAAAACAGTCTGGTGTCTCTGCGACTGCGAGGCAAAGAAACTTGCGGATGAAAAAAGACGTCAGGAGTATGAGGAGGAGATGCGGCGGGTACAAAGGCTGAAAGATGCTTCCATGATGGATGATAAGTACAGAAAAGCCAGTTTTTCCTCGTACATGGTAAGGGAAGAGAACAAAAAGGCGTTCCAGACCGCAAGGGCGTATGTCAGGGATTTCCAGACCATGATAAAGGACGGACACCCGAAAACAGGGGAGAAAAATATCGGACTGGTTTTCTATGGAAAAGTGGGAACCGGGAAGAGTTATACGGCTGCCTGCATAGCAAACGCTCTGATGGAGATGAAAGTCTCCGTGATCATGACGTCGTTTGTAAAGATTTTGCAGGACATCCAGAGCAGGGAGGATGAGGCGAATTATATATCTGTTCTGAACGGGTGCAAACTTCTTATCATAGATGATCTTGGGGCAGAGAGAAACACGGATTATGCTTTGGAAAAAGTATATAACGTGATCGACAGCAGGGCGAGGGCAGACAAGCCGATGATCCTCACCACAAATCTCTCTTTTGATGAGATGATGAGGAATCCGGACATCCGCTACCGAAGGATATATGACAGGATATTTGAAACATGTATTCCGGTGGAGATGCCTGGAAATTCCTTTCGGATTATGAGGGCGGCACAGAGACAGAAACAGTTAGAGCATTATTACGACAGTGAGGAGTGAGAAAGATGAGCGCAACACAGAAAGTAGGGCAGGAGATACGGAGAGTACGAACCGGGATGGGGCTTTCCCAAAAAGAATTTGGTGAGCTGATCGGAAAGAGTGAAAGCCAGGTAGGGGCGTATGAGACGGCTAAGACCAGTATTGCGGTTGATGTTCTTTTCAAAATAGCAGAGGCGGCGAAAATTCAGCCGGAAGAGTTGATTACCGGACCGGCAGTGAAGGAAGAAAAAACCGGATGGGACGCAGAACTCCGTATTTATAATCTTGAGGACAGGAAACAGGTTATGACAATCCTTGCCGTGAATGGGTACGATGTAGGGCAGCATAAAAAGAAGGTTACGCCGACCGGAAAATCTGTTGCCTATTATGTCCATGCAACGGATAAAGAAGGGAACGCGGACACCTCCAAATAGGGGGAAACATGAAATATAAGAGAAAGCCTGTGGTTGTTGAGGCGTTCCGGTTTGATGCCGATGCGGAAATTACAGCTCCGAAATGGTTTATGAAGGAAGTGGAGAAAGAAAAAATATTCATTGACAGAAGCATACTGGATGGAGCGGTACATATTTACGGATGTACGGTCTATGCGAAGTCCGGAAAGATGAAAGCAAAAGTCGGTGATTACATTATCCGGGATCCTCATGGAGCCATAAGGATATGTAAAGCGAAAGAGTTCAGAGAGGAATACGAAAGGATGCAGGGAGATGGAGCTTAAAATTACGATTCCGTTACAGCCAGTAACAAAGAAAAATTCTCAGAGGATTGTGAAGTGTGGGAGCTTCAGTAAGATCATGCCGAGCAAAAGCTATGTGCAGTATGAGAAAGAATGTGGCTGGTATTTGAAGAGAATGGAGCCGCCAATCGAGGAGCGGTGCGAGGTGACGTGCCTGTTTTACATGAAAACCCGCAGGCAGGTTGACCTTACAAATCTGCTGGAAGCTGTGGATGATGTGCTTGTGAAGCACGGAATCTTGGCTGATGATAACAGCAGAATTATTGTTTCCCATGACGGGAGCCGGGTACTTCACGATCCGGAGTATCCGAGAACTGAGATTACCATAAAAACGATGAATTAAGAGGAGGAAATCAAGATGCAGATTCAGAACTGGGAAGAGATCACGATGGATAGCGAAACATTCGCACAGGTAAGGGAAAATTTCGACATGCTGTTGCAGAGGTTATTTCAGAAGATGCAGCAGAATAATTCGGATGAGGGAAGCATCAGTCTGAAAATAGACGTGAATATGATTGATGATTATATTCCGGGAGAGGATGGCATAACAAGAAGGATCAGCAAACCTGTCCTTAAGCATAAGATTACTACAACGGTTCCGGTGAAGGATAGCCTGGACGGTAAGAAAGATGCAGGGATGGAACTGGTATATGATGAGGAACTGAAACGGTATGTGTTGAAATATGTTTCCGTGGGAGGTCAGAGGAGTATCTTCGATGATGATTACCAGGACGTGATGAACGGGAAAGGCGAGATTATTGATGAGGAACCCCCGGCTCTTCCGGAAAATAATTACATGTTGGAGGACAAAGCAGGAGAAAACACAGCGGATGAAGCTGATAACGGCGATTCTGACGATGATGAGTTCCCATACGCATAAATGGTAGGGGTGGAGAGAAAGAACGGCGCACACGGCGGTATCGGAGTCAGAAAAGGCGCAGAAAGAAAGGAGAGAACAGAAAATGTCAGGGCATGGAAGTTATGGGCATTGCCAGAAATGTAAAAAGCAAATTATCTGGATTCGCACAGTAGCAGGGAAGAATATGCCTTGTGATGCTGAAATTAAGTATTACAAGGAGGAGGTCGGAGGGAAAGATAGAATTGTCCTTCCTAATGGACAGGTAGTTGTGGGAACAATTTTAAAAGGTCCGGAGTTTGCCGATGGATATGGATATACTTCACACTTTGCCACATGTGAATTTTCACAGATGTTCAGGAGGAAAAAGAAAGCATGTTTAAACCGAGGCTAAGAATGGAAGATGCAAAGACGGCGAAAGACGCTATGGAGTTGATCGATCAGGTATTGGACACCCTTGGAGAATATGGAAACGGAGTATCTGATAACTCTATTCGAGAAGCCGACAGCAAGCTGATGAAAGCCAGGAATTTATTGGATGAAGAATTTGACAGCATGAAAACCAGACCGAGAATAAATGAATTTTCTGACGAGGTTCACCAAAATGCCGTGAAACATGGATGGTGGATGATGGCACCGTCATTTCCGGAAGTGATTGCTCTTTGCCATTCCGAGTTATCAGAAGCATTGGAGGAATACAGAAAAGATGGCGGTGTGAGAATGGTGTACTATGAGGACGGCGTTCCCCACGGTATAGCATTTGAACTTGCTGACGTAATTTTGAGAATTCTGGACTATTGCGGGCACATGGGGATAGACATTGAAAAATGCCTGGAAGAGAAAAACAATTTCAATCGGAACAGACCATACCGTCACGGAGGGAAAGTAATATAAAAAAGTAAGCCCATGCCGAATGAATACATCAGACAAAGGCTCACACAAATAACGGATAGCTCCATTATATTTGGGGCAGAGGTTTTTGTCAAATGATTGTTCAGGAGGGGCTGTCTTAATGGAAGCGAAAGAATATCTCGGTCAGGTAAAAAGTAAAGAAGCGAAGATAAGGAACCTCCGCAGGGATAGGGAAGGCATCGTGAATATGCTCTATTCCCTTGGAGGATCCGGAGAAGGGGAGAGGGTACAGAGCAGTAGGAATAATGATAAGTTCGGAACATTATATGGACGGATTGATGAGATGGAGAGGGAGATCGACAGGCAGATTGCGGATCTCATGTGTTTCCAGTTGAAAGTGTCCAGAGAAATCAATGAGATGAAAACAGATAAGTACATGACGGTGCTGAATTGCAGGTATATACATTTTATGTCATGGGAGAAGATTGCTGACAGCGCCTTTGATGTGAAGTATACCGTGAGGCATATCTTGAAGATGCACGGCCATGCCCTGTTGGAGTTCCAGGAGATCCATGGGGAGATGCTTGCAGAAATGGATGCAGGAAAGAGTGCGGCAGTTTCGTGCAGTTCACATTAGTTCACCAAATGACACCTTTGTTCACGGAAAGTTCGCAAAATGACACTAAATGACATAAAATATCACTGGAATGACACTGAGGAAGGGTGATATAGTGTAAACTGCAACAGGAAGAAACAAAACATGCCCTTGTGGAAACCTGTTGTCGGCTGTGTTGTGCCGATTCTTTCTCATTCAGCCCTGCCCGACAGGGCGGGGCATTGAAAGAAGAAACAGCATAAAACGAATATGGAAAATGATAAGGATTGTACGGAGAGTGCAGTCCTTTATTTTTTGTCGTGAATGGGGAAAGGAGCTGGCGGCATGGGCGAATTGAAAATAGTTTATAAGAAGATCGAAGAGATCTTACCGTATGAAAACAATCCACGGAATAATGATGAGGCTGTGGATGCGGTAGCGGAGAGCATACAGGAATTTGGTTTCAAGATCCCGATTGTGATCTCAGGCGATAATGTAGTAGTGGCAGGGCATACGAGAATAAAGGCGGCAAAGAAACTGGGTATGAAAGAAGTGCCGTGTATTATTGCAGATGATCTGAACGAAGAGCAGATTCGGGCGTTCCGTCTGGCAGACAATAAATCTGCCGAGATTGCTACGTGGGATGAGGAAAAGTTAGAACAGGAGTTGGCTCAGATCATGAGCATTGATATGTCGCTGTTCGGATTTGATGGGGAGGAAAGTGATTTCGCAGATGAGGTCACGGATGATAAGTATACCTTCAACACCAACATACCACAGTACGAGATCACAGGGGAGCAGCCTACTATAGATGAAATGCTCGATGAAGAGAAGTCGAAACAGTTGATTTCTGAGATTGAGCAGGCGGAAGGGATCACGGAAGAGGAAAGAAGATTTCTGATTCAGGCTGCCCGGAGGCATAACGTGTTTAATTACCGGAATATCGCAGAGTATTATGCACACGCCACACCGGAGATGCAGAGACTGATGGAGAAATCAGCTCTCGTCATTATTGATATGGACAATGCGATTGCGAATGGGTACGCAGCCCTGTTTTCCGATGTCCTGGATGTTATGGAGGGAGAGGAAGATGCGAGATGATTTTGCAGTATTCATATTGACACATGGCCGTGCGGATAACGTGGTGACGATGAGAGCCTTGCAGAGAGGCGGCTACACAGGAAGATGGTACATGATCATAGACGATGAGGACAGTGACGCAGAAAAGTACCAGGAGAATTTTGGGAAAGATCATGTGATCATGTTTAATAAGCAGGAAGCATACGACCTGGCAGACACGATGGATAATTTCAATAATCACCGAGCCATTATCTATGCGAGAAATGAGTCTTTCCGGATCGCAAAGAATCTTGGGCTGACCTATTTCTTGATGATGGATGATGATTATAAAGAGATAGATTTCCGGTATGCAGAGGGGAAGAAACTTGCGGCGAAGCCTGCAAGGAACCTGGACAGAATATTTGAGGATATGCTGAAATTCTTGGATGTGTCCGGAGCGGCAACCGTGGCATTTGCACAGGGAGGAGATTTCGTCGGCGGTCTGGATGGAGGAAACTTTAAGAAGAGGTTACTCCGGAAAGCAATGAACAGTCTATTTTGCAGGACTGACAGGCTGATAGATTTCAGAGGCACGATGAATGAAGATGTTACGACCTATACTACATTGGGAAGTAGGGGAAGGTTATTCTTCACATTATGCGATATGTGCATTATCCAGTTGCCTACTCAGTCTTTGGATGGAGGAATGACAGAGGCGTATCTGGAAACAGGAACATACGTGAAAACATTCTATTCCGTGATGGCGATGCCGAGCTGCATAAAGGTGGGAATGATGTACAGTAAGCACAAGAGGATTCACCACCGGATAGACTGGGAGTGCTGCGTTCCGAAAATATTGAATGAGAAATACAGGAAGGTGGTCTGAGAGCATGGGAAATATAGCAGGGGATAAGATGTTCAGCTATATTGAGAGAGTGCTGAACGACCAGAGACCAATCACGGCAGATATTTTCCTCACGAATTACTGTAATAACAAATGTCCGTATTGTACCTATGGACGCTGGGAACTGGATGCACAGGCATATTCGATGAAGTATGAGGAATTTATCACCTATGCGGAAAGATTGCGGAGTCTGGGCGTAGAAGGATTTATTCTGACCGGAGGAGGGGAGCCTACCGTAAATCCTGCCTTTATGATGATTACGGAGTGGATGGAAAGAGAGGGAATCCATTACGGAATCAACACGAACTTTAACAGATTGGTATATATAAAGCCGGATTATCTGAAAGTCTCCCTCGATGGATGGGATGAGGAAAGCTATGAAAAGCGCAGAGGCGTGAGAGCTTATGAAAAGGTAAGGGATAATATAGCACGCTATGTGTCATGGAAGAGGATAAACAGCCCTGAAACATCACTGGGGATTCAGATTGTCGTGCAGGACCATGAAGAGGTTTACCGTTTTTATGATGCGAATAGAGACCTTCCCGTGGATTACATATCCTTCCGTCCTGTAGAGTCTACCGCAGGAGATTTTTATAATCACGAGTATGCTGAGAAAGATATAAACCAGAGTATCGAGGCAATAAAGAAACTGAAACAGGAAGATGAGAGAGTAACTCTTAATTTTAAATGGGAAATGCTGGACCGGCAGGAAGATAGATGCACGGCACAGTGGGCGCAGATCGCCGTGAATGAACACGGGGAAGTGATGTACTGCTGTCATAAACCGTACCAGATTGTGGGCCATGTGATGGATGAAGATATTCTGGAAAAGAAGAGAGCGGCGTATACAGATATGGGGCAGTGCGACATCCCGTGCAGAATGACAGCGCCGAATATGTTTGTTGCACAGATGGAAAAGGAGAGAAAGGATGCGTTTTTTATCTGAGTGCATGGAGAGATAGCAGGACAGAGAGGTGGTGAAGTTGGCGAATGAGGAAAACCTGAAAAAAGGGGCGCCTTTTAGGTTCCGAACAGGGGAGCAACAGGTGGAGACAGCCAGAAGAGGAGGGATCGCGTCTGGAGAAGCCAGGAGGAGGAAAAAGACCATGAAAGAAACGGCAAAGATGCTCCTTGATATGGAGATACCGGATGCGGCGAAGGAATTAAAGGCGAAACTGAAAGTAATGGGAATATCCGAAGAGGACTTCACATATCAGTCTGCTGTTATGGTGGGGATATTAAACCAGGCGATGAAGGGGAATACCAAGGCGGCGGCTTTCCTGCGTGACACGGTGGGAGAAAACCCGATGCTGATGGAAGAGGAAGGATCCTCGCTTGCCGATGCTATTGAGGAGGCGTACAGAAACAGGATGGAGGAGAGCGAAAATGCTGAGCAGTGAGGCGATCAGATATTACGCCGTACATCCCGTGGAATTTGTGCAGGACATTATCAGAGCCACTCCGGATGATAAGCAGGCGGAGATATTGAACAGCCTTGTTGTAAACCCTATGACCAGTGTTCGCTCAGGTCACGGTATTGGGAAAAGTACCGTAGAGGCGTGGGCGGTAATATGGTTCCTTGTCACTCACCCATATCCGAAGATACCATGCACAGCGCCGACACAGCATCAGCTTTATGACATCTTGTGGGCCGAGATCAGTAAATGGAAGCGTAATAATAAAGTCCTTGATAATGAATTGATCTGGACGAAAGAAAAGCTGTATATGAAAGGACATTCCGAAGAATGGTTTGCCGTGGCACGTACCGCAAGTACACCGGATGCTTTGCAGGGATTCCATGCGGAGCACATGCTGTATATCATAGATGAGGCAAGCGGCGTGGACGATGCGATATTTGAGCCAGTTCTCGGAGCTTTGTCAACACCAGGGGCGAGACTCCTGATGTGTGGAAACCCGACACAGTTGTCGGGATTTTTTTATGACAGTCACAATAAACTCCGGGAGCAGTATAAGACGTTCCATGTTGACGGCAGAGAAAGCAGCCGGGTATCGGATGAATTTGTGAAAACCATCATCAATATGTACGGGGAGGACAGCGATGTGTTCCGGGTACGTGTAGCCGGGGATTTCCCCTTGGCGGAAGATGATATATTCATACCGCTTCCATTGGTGGAGAAGAGCATCCAGACAGAGTATTATCCAAGAAAAATACCAGACAACATCCATATCGGATGTGATGTGGCACGGTTTGGAACGGATAAGACTGTGATTGGGTTCCGGACAGATGAGAAAGTGCAGTTCTTCAAAAAGCGTGTCGGACAGGACACTATGAAAACAGCAGATGATATTGTGCTTCTCGGAACACTTCTCGTAAGTCAATACGGATTGAAGAAAGACCGGGATCTTCCTATCCCCATAAAGATCGATGATGGAGGCGTGGGCGGTGGAGTTGTGGACCGGCTCAGGCAGATGAAGAGAAATCATCCGGATCGCCTGTGGTGGATGGAGATTTACCCGGTAAAATTTGGACAGCGGATCAGACACCGATTTTATGATGACAGCACAACGTATATGATGGCGAACCTTAAAAAGCTGTTACAGCCGCATGATGATGAGGGAAACCCGAAAGATGTTGAGATTATCCTTCCGGACGATGATGCTCTTGTGGCTCAGCTATCCGGCAGGAAATATAGCATGACAGAAAACGGGAAGATCAGAGTTGAGAGTAAAAAGGTGATGAAGGCGAGAGGCGTTCAGTCTCCGGATGAGGCAGACTGTGTTCTGCTTATCTGTATGCCAGTGAAGAGACCGAAGTTGAAGAAAAAGAAAGAGGGATAATCAGTAATGGCACAAGGAAGCAAGAAAGTGGGAAGGGTGAAGGCAACCATAATCAGTGAGACCGTTCCCGCTGAAAACAATATCAGGAAGGCTGATACTTCCACACAGGTCACATCCGAGAATGCCTTTAATGCCGGAGACTGGATAGAGCCTCCTGTGAGAATGATCGGATATAAACAGCTTGTGACAGAGAGTTCTATCCTTCCCCAGTGCATCCGGGCTTATAAGAATAATATCGCCGGATTTGGGATAGGTGTACGGTATCGGGTGGATGATGAGGAGACGCCGGAAATGGCGGCTGAGTATGAGAGGGCAGAGGAGATTATTGAACTGCTGAACACGGAGCAGGACACCAAGGAAGTGTTCGAGGATGTGATTGAGGCAAGAGAGACATACGGGATTGCATATATCGAGGTGATCCGGAATCTTGCAGGGGAAGTTACCCAGATTGAGTTTATCCGGGAGACGCCTACCATCCGGAAGACACAGCCATTGTCGCCATACATAGAGACACCATATTATCACCACGGGAAGGAGACACCGCGCAGGAAAAAATATCGGAAGTACCGACAGCAGATAGGCGCCGATATTGTGTATTTCAAAGAGTTTGGTGATCCGAGGATTATGGACAATCGGAACGGCGAGTATGTAAAAGACGGTGAAGGGCTGGAAAGGCAGTATCAGGCCAATGAGATTATGGAGTTCACTATCGGAACGGAGCCATACGGCGAGGTACGGTGGATAGGACAGATCCTTGGAGTGGATGGATCCAGGGCGGCAGAGAACCTGAACAATAATTATTTCCGGAATGGAAGGCACACGCCTTTGATGATCATTGTAAAAGGTGGCACGCTCACGGATGAGAGTTTCACCAAGATGCAGGAGTATATGAATAATATCAAAGGTGAGAGAGGACAGCACTCATTTCTGGTGCTTGAAGCGGAGAATGTGGACGGACGATCAGATTTTGAAGATGAGAAAAAGCCGGAGATCGAGGTGAAAGACCTTGCCAGTATCTTGCAGAAAGATGAGTTATTCCAGGATTATTTGGAAAATAACAGGAAGAGGGTGCAGTCCGCTTTCCAGTTGCCGGATCTGTATGTGGGATATACCACAGACTTTAACAGGGCAACAGCACAGACCGCCCAGGAAGTGACCGAGGAGCAGGTATTCCAGCCGGAAAGAAAGTCTCTGGCATGGGCGATCAATAATAGGCTGCTGAATTGTTACCGCTTTAAGTATGTGGAAGTGTATTTTATGGAGCCGGATATTTCCAATCCTGATGATTTATACCGGATGCTCACGGCGGCAAATAACGCAGGCGGGGTGACACCGAATTTTGCGCATGAGCTTATCTGTGAAATGACCGGGAAACCGTCAGAAGATTTCCAGGGCGAATGGGGAGAAGTGCCTGTTGCAGTCCTAAAAAATAAGGGAACCAATATCAATTATTCTGATGTGGTACAGCAGTTGTCAGGGCAGATCGCAAAGGCGCAGGAGAAGCAGGAGCCGGATGAAATTGTGGCGGTGATGAAGGAAGTCCGCAGGGTGCTGATGGACATAAAGAAACAGGCAGGGTGATGGTATGGAGATCAATGTCAGTCCATTATTGGATGCTATAGACAGGTATATAGCGAAAGCAGATGATGATCTGGAAAAGACGTTGACGGCAGAAGGTTATCCAGGAGCAAAAAGAGCCGTGGAACTTGCATCGCTTTTGGAGGATGCCGTGGACGGGGCGCTTGAAACAGATTCTCTGGAATTTTTGGAGAGAGTGCAGGAAGCCACGGAAGTACCCGGATTCATAGCGGATGTATGGCCTGGAATAAAAAATGCGGATGATCTGAGGGATGCCCTATATCAGATATTCCGGGAGCAATTCGATGAGATGATGAAAGGCTTCACGTATGATTGGATGCTCGCAGAAAACCCGGTGCTTGCTGGGGTGGATGAAGCTGTGACCAGACCTGCCGAGGCGTTTATTGAAGGATGGTCCGGGGAGCTTGCCCGGATTATGAACCTGAACACGAAAGACACCATGGAGAGGCTACTGCTGAAAGCACAGGAGAAACAGTGGTCCGTGGATAAACTTGCAGAGGAGATAGGAAACAGCGGCATCCGTAATCATGGGTACCGTAGCCGGAGGGTGGCTCTCACAGAAATGTTGAGAGTCGAGAGCTATGCACAGCAGGAAACGATGGTGCAGAATCCGTTGGCATATAAAAAGCGATGGATCCACACGTCTTCCGCACATCCGAGGGAAAATCATATTGCGATGGACGGGCAGGAGGTTTATAAGCGGGAGTTTTTTGAACTGACCGGGAAGGATGGAGGCATATACTTTGTGCTGTGTCCGAGAGACACGAACCTTCCGGCATCGGAAACCGTGAACTGCCACTGCCTTATGGAAACCATAGCGAATGAGAATGCTCTGGGAATGGGCAAGGATGAGATGGCGTCACTTCGGAAACAATATATGGATGAGGTTAATGCGGAATACGATGCATGGGAGCAGAAGTTCAGGGAGGATAACGGGATTGAGGAGCCGAGAGATGATCCCGGCATAACATGGGAAGTGTACAACTCATATTATGAGGCTTACAGAAAGGGAGAGATTGCATGAGACATATCAGACAGCACGGCACACGGGCACCGTGCTTTTTGTTTGCCCTGAAAACCATAAAAAATATATACGGAAGGAGTGAGGACGTTGCCGAATAAAATTGCAAAATCTTATGCAATCAGCGATGCGAAGATCGCTTTCGTCTCCCTGGTTGATAAGGCTGCGAATAGGCGTGAGTTCCTGATTACGAAATCAGAGGGCGATAAAGCCGAGTTCCAGACATATGGCCGGATACTCAAGGCGGATGAGGAAAAGCATTACGTCACCGGGATTGTATACGAACCGATGGTAGAAGATACTGACGGGAACTATATGACGGAAGCTGAGATAACGAAGGCTGCGCACTGGTTTATGAAAAATGCCGGAGACGCCGACATCCAGCACTGCTTTGAAAAAGCAGAGGGTGTGGAGGTTGTAGAGTCTTATGTTGCGAAAAGCGATATGGAGATTGAAGGCCAGCCGATTAAAAAGGGAACCTGGCTCATGACGATGGAAGTCTCAGACGATGGTGTATGGGATAAGATCGAGAAAGGTGAGATCACAGGATTCTCTATGGGCGGGAAAGGTTCATACAGCGAGGTTGATGTGGATATTTCAGATCCCGATAACCCTGTGGAAAAGGCAGGCGGGAAAAGGGGAATTATGAAAGCACTGGCATCCCTCTTTGGTATGGATGTAGTTGAGAAAGGCGCTGTAAAAGAAAATTATCAGAGACGGATCATCCGGGATAATTTCTGGTCGGCGTTTTATTCCCTTTCCGATTACCTGCTGGAAACATACAACCCGGAAACCGGAAGATTTGAGCCTGTGCATGATGAGGGCAAGATCAAAGAAGCGCTGGAAGATTTCAATGCTATTGTGACTGATCTGCTTGCAAGTGATGAAGGTGTTTTCAAATCCATTGAGAAGGCCGGGAAGAAAATGAGTACGAAGAATAAGGAAACGCTGACGGCGATTCATGAGAACCTCGGCGAGTTTCTTTCCAGATTTAAAGATGATGATGAAGAGGAGGAAAAAGAAGTGAATAAAAGCGAAGTCGAAAAGATTGTGCAGGACGCAATCGAAAAGGCCATGAAGGGCGGAGCGCAGAACGCGTCCACATGCGGTTCTAAGAAGAAAGATGAAGAGGAGAAGGGCGGCGTTGCTAAAAACGCTGCACGTGGCGGTAACGAAGCCTCAGAGGAGATCACAGCGGAAGCCATCGAGAAGATGGTGCAGGATGCCATCAAGAAGCAGATGGAGCCGGAAGAGGAGCCTCTGACTCTGGAAGCTGTGGGAAGAATGATCGAAGATTCCGTTGCGAAAGCAATGGAGCCTGTGCTGAAAAGCGCCGGACTTCCTACAAACATGAATGACACTGTGCAGAAAGGCTCTGAGGAAGAGCATTATCTTCACGGCTTTATCTAAGATATAGGGAGGTAGAAGAGAATGAACACGAATAGACAGATTGTAAATAAAGCAGGTACCATCGAGACATCCGTTGTTACCAGCGGTCTGTTACAGCCGTTCCAGGCAAAGAAATTTTTACAGCAGACGTTTGATGCAACGCCGCTGATGCAGGCTATCCGCCATGTGACGAGAGCAGAGAAATCCGGGGAGATTGATAAAATCGGTATCGGAAAGAGAAAGCTCCGTGCGAAGGTGGAAAATGTGGATGATGGGTACAGAGCAAAGCCGGAGTTCGGCTCTATCCATTACGAGACAAAGGCAGTGAGACTTCCGTGGGAGATCACAGAAGAGACCATCCGTCAGAACATTGAGGGCGAGAATTTTGAGAAGATCGTTACCGACCTTATGACAAGGCAGGTGGGTGTGGACACCGAAGACCTTCTCATCAATGGTGATGAAGACACCCCGAACACTGATCCTGATTATGATTTCCTCAAACTGAATGATGGTATCAAGAAGATCATCACGAACGGAGGACATATCGTTGATGTGACCGGGGCACAAGATATGGAAATGGAGATGTTCTATAAAGCTGTTGCGGCTATCCCGAACCGCTTTAACAATGGCCGTCTCCGTTGGCTGATGAGTCCTACCAGAGCACAGCAGTGGGAATTATTCCTGCTGAATAAGGTAATCAATAATGGTGGTGTGGTGCCGGAAGAACTGTACAAGTCTCCTGTCGCCATTCCGTCCATGCAGGTTCCTGGGCTGTCCAATGACGTAATTATCCTCTGCGAGCCGCTGAACATCATCAATGTGAATACATATGCTGTGAAAATCCGTAAAGATGCAGCATCAAAGGATGCGATCATGCAGGATAAGCGTTTCTATGTGATCCACTTTGATTTTGATGCTCTGGTGGAGGAACTGGATGCAACTGCGATCATTACCGGACTTCCGGATTACGAGATGGACTGATAGGGAGGTGTAGGGCATGTATCATCTGAGATTAGTAAAAGGGAAAACGTACTGGGGAATTGTCAAGGCTTCCGAAGAGAAGCCTGACGTATTCGTCCAGGAAAAAGAGAAAGCGGACCGCCTTGTGAAAACGGGGTTCTTTTCCATGGTAGGAGAAGAAACTGAGCAGGATGCCGAGCAGAAGAAACAGGATGATGGGGATGCTGACAATGTGGATTTATTCTCTGAGGAGGCAGAAGAGGAACCGCAGGAAAAGCCAATCATCATGGAGCTGCAGGGCATGACAAAGGTTGAACTGACCGAGTATGCAGAGAAGAAAGGCATTGACATTACTGGATGCAGGACGAAAGACGATATTTTCCAGAGAGTGATCGATGCAATCGCAAGAGCCGATGAAGCAAGAGCGGCTCTCAGAGAATAGGAGGGAAAACAGTATGAATCTGAATCCGATGGACTTAGGTGTGTGCGGAGTAGAGCAGGTACTTTATGCCGGAAAGGTGTCTTTTGATACAAGGGATATTGCAAATGGTGTGGAGCTTGTGGAACTTCCGGAAAATATTATCATCACAAAAGCTGTGGCGATAGTGGGGAAAGCGTTTAATGCAGAGACTACTAACGTGCTGACAGTGGGAACTAACGATACTGCGGATGATCTGCTCGGAGCGGATGATGTCACGGAAGGCACTGCAGGCACTTACATGAAGAGCCTTTTTGAAATCCGCAAAGGCACTCCGGTAAAGGTGAAAGCAAAATATACTTCCACCGGAACCGCCGCAACAGCAGGAGAGGCAGACATCTATCTTGGAGTGGTACGCACTCCCGAATAATGGAGGGAAAGGCTCATGGCAGTTACAAGACCGTGGATCACCCCGGAAGATGTAAAAAATTATACCAGCCATAAGGATGTAGCAGAGAGGCCAGCAGAAAAGCTGGCCTTTGATATTTCCAGGGCAGAATTGAAAATTATCCACCTTACAAATAATAAATTTGAGGATTATGAGGAACTTCCTGAGCCGGTCCGTATTGCCGCTATCCTGGTGGCAGAGGCGTATGCGAAGAATGACATTGAGGCTACCAAAAAGAAAATCAAGAGCGAGAGCTTTGATGATTATTCCTACACTGTGGAATCCTCAGTGATTGATCTGGACAGCCTTGATCTGGATGAACTGCTTGCAGATTATGTGGTGGAGAAAGGTATCGGCAAGGTAAAAATGGTTCTGAGAAACCTTTAGGGGGCGTGAGTATGTTTGGTGATTTTATGAATCATACGTGCAATATATACCACCTGGAAAATAAGACTGTAAATGCCGGTTACGGAATCCGTGCATCGGATGTGAAAGCAGAAAAGGAAGAACCGGATGAGGTTGGCGTGAAATGCCATTTCCACATGAAGAGTTCCGTGGGATCTGTGGCAGTTATCCAAAATGAGCCGTACAGCAGTGTTGAAGGACAGATAAAATTGTCTCTTCCCATTGGCACAGACATCCGCATGAACGATATTGTGGAGGATTGCAGGAACGGTCTGAAATATCGAGCAGATACCCCGAAAGAGGTATACGGGGCACACCATATCATTGTGAACCTAAGACGGCAGGAAGGGGTGAAGTCGGCAATATGATTGACGTGAGTGAACTGGAAAATTTTGCAAGGAACTGCGAGGCGGCTGCGGCAGATCTGAAACCATATGCCGGAAAAGTATTGGAGGAAGCAGGAGAGGAATTTCTGAATATTGTGCAGTCGTATATTGAGAGCCTTGGAAATGTAGACACTGGAAAGCTGCTTGCTTCGTTCACAAAAGGAGCATCCGGGAATATATGGGAGCTGAACCTTGGCGGGCTTACGCTGACGATAGGAACCAATGTCGAATATGCAAAATGGGTGAATGACGGTCACAGGCAGAAGCCAGGGCGGTTTGTTCCCGGGTATTGGGAAGGAAATCATTTTCGGTACAGCCCAGGAGCTAAGAGCGGGATGGTGCTGAAAGCATCTTTCGTAGCTGGATCCCATTATTTCGACAGATCGGTGCAGGTACTTGAAAGGATGTTCCCGGAGATGGCGGACAAGGCGTTTGAACAGTTCTTCCAGCGGTATTTCTCGTAGGAGGGCAGAAATGTATGGAGATTACATTAGAGCAGGGCCTTGCGGCTGTCGTGCGTTATATACAGGATCATGCTGAGGAAGGAACGAAACTGTATTTTGATGAACTTCCGGAAGATTTCTATGTTCCATCCGTGTATTTCCAGATCCCGTTCACTTCCGGCAGGAAGGCAACGCTCAGGACATATTGCACGGCGATCACTCTGAATTGTTGGTTTATGGAGGCACAGGACTGGGATGCCTATGCAAAGGCGGCGGAAATGAGAGACAGCATCATGTTGGATAACTGTGTTGTTCCCCTGTATGACGTGGAAGGGAACCGGACCGGACGGGGAATCCGGACAGGATTTCCAGATACACGGAAAATAGCAGACGGCACAGTGCAGTTATCCCTTAGTTTTGACATTTATTTCCGCCCGGAGGAAGAACATCAGAAGATGCAGAAGCTGTATATCGCATGGAAGGATGTAAAACAAAATTTTAATGGACAGGAGGTTGGTTGAATATGGCAGTAAAAAGGGCAGCGGCGAATACCGCAGAGCCGGAGGAAACGCCTGTGAATAAAGAACAGGATGTTGAGAAGGTCGAAAAATTTTCCATTGAAAAGTTACGCCAGAACAGTATCGCTCTGTTTGGAGTAACGCAGAGCACCTTTGATGGTGCTATGTATGGACACAAAGAAAAAGAGTTTTCTATTAAAGAAGCCAAACGCATTATTGACGAATGGCTTTACGGAAAGGGAGGTAAAAGATAAATGGCAGGAGGAACATTTAAAGCATCACAGCCGAAGGTAAGACCTGGCGTATATGTCAATATCAAAAACGGCAGGCAGCCGTCAGCGGCGGCACCTACTACTGGCGTTGCGATTATCCCGCTGATCGGGTATGACTGGGGGCCGAGAGGGAAGTTCATAGAACTGTCCGCAGAGTCTCCGGATGCGCACCAGGCAGAACTTGGCCGGAGTGTCTATGATGATAACGACAGCATGGTCATGCTGAGGCTTCTCCTCATGGGAGCATCCACTGTATATGTGTATATCCCTGATGGAGGAACGGCGGCATCGGCTGATATTACTGTCGGCTCTGGAACTATGAAAGCAACAGCCAGATACAAGGGAACGCTCGGTAATAAGATCAAGATTGTTTCCGTGGCGAACCCGGTAGGAGGTTTCGATGTGTCTGTTATCCTGGATGGTTCTGAGGTAGAACTGTTTGAGGGTGTGACAACCATTGGAGAACTTTCTGGGCAGTCTGAGTATGTGGAGTTTACCGGAACCGGAACTATGGCGGCTTTCGCATCCGCAACTCTGGAAGATGGCACCGATGAAACTTCTGGAAATTCCGGCGTGTCTGATTTCCTGGATAAATCCGAGAAGATCCGCTTTAACTGCATGTGTTTCCCGACAGAGGAAACATCCTTGCAGACTGCGCTTCTTACGAAGATCAAATATATCCGGGAGAGCATCGGTTGGAAGTGCCAGGCGGTGGCACCGAAGTTCAATGCAGATTATGAGGGGATTATCAATCTGGTAAATTCCTTTGAGTATGAGGAGAAGGAGCTTACTGTGTCACAGGCATGTGCATGGCTGGCCGGAGCGACAGCAGGGGCAGATTATGTAACAACACTTACATATACCACCGTTCCTGATGCGACTATGGTAGTGGGCGAGATGTCAAACGAGGAGTCTATTGCTGCGATCAAAGCTGGGAAAGCATTTTTCAGCGTGGATGATACCGGAAACGTGATTCTGGAAACAGATATTAACAGCCGTGTAACCTTCACAGATGAAACCCCGCAGGATATTAACAAAAACCGTCCGCTCCGTGTTTATGACACCTTTGCCAATACCCTGCTCACTACATTTATTCCCGGAAGATATGACAATGATGAGGACGGCTGGGGAGTGATGGAAGGCATTGGAAGGTCCATTTTGCAGAACTTTGACGCTGACGGGGCAATCCAGAATGTTGATCTTGATGCTGATTTCCTGATTGATACAGGAAAATCTATCGGAGACAGCACGTATGTGAATGTCGGTTTGCAGACAGTAGACAGTGCAGAGAAGTATTACTTTACTGCGATTGCACGGTAAGGAAGGAGGACTAAAGGATGGCGAATACGAACAGAGTAAACAGCAGCCCGCTCTCCGCAAGAGAGGGGAAGGTCTACATTGACGGCGTGCTTGTGGCGGATTCCTGCAAATTTTTAGTTGTGTTCAAACCGGATGTATGGTCCGGGAAACAGCTTTCAGAGCATGGAACCAACCGCAGGTGGATCGGGTACGATATTGAAGTGCAGATTTCCCAGTGGAAAACTACAAGGATGTACCGCACTATGATCGACAAGTATCTGAAAGAAGGGATTACCCCAGAAATGACGATCCAGGGAATCCAGACAGATAAAAACTCTGATTTCTATCTGACGAATAAGAGCGAGAAAGTGACCTGTACCGGATGCGTACCGACAGGAGACATTAACCTGATCGATATGGACACGGACGGGGATGTAGTGAAAGAGGAGATCACCTTCGGGGCAAAGAAGATTGCCTGATATTTTTTTGAGAAACCGTATATTTTCTGATTTGTGGGAGGGGCAAGGAACCCTCCCATTATTCATGTAGGAGGGCAAAAACAATATGAACATGAAAGCGTTTATGAAGGAAGAATTGAAACAGCGTGGAACGATGGAGTTTCCAGGAATTGAGAAATTCAAGGATGAGAAGGGAAAACCTATTCCGTTTATTATCAAACGGTTATCCAGAAAAGAGATCAAGGAAATTAGAGATGCGTATAAAACCACTGAGGTATTCCGTGACCGGAATAATGGAAATCGTCCGATTGTCGGGAACAATGGACAGGTTGCGGTGCTGAAAGATTATGACGGTGAGTCTGCCGGGTTCGCAATCATGGTGGAGGCTTTTGTACAGCCGAAACTGGATGATCCCGAACTGATGGAATATTACGGCGTTGTGGACCGTCTTGATATGCCTCAGATCATCTTCTCAGATAGAGACGATTTTGAGTATGCCGACCAGTGTGTAATGGAAGCCTGCGGTCTGGTGAAGAAAAAGGATGAGAAGGAAGTTATTGAAGAATTAAAAAACTGATGTCCGGGGAAGGCGAGCTGGAGGACACGGGCGAGTGGATGTGGGCGCACATTCTATGGCAGAAACGTGGGCTTCGCATGGAAGAATTTGCCGATATGTCACGGAATGTCCAGCTTGCCTACATAGCCTCGGAGAAACTTGCAATGGAAGCGCCGTTGAATTCTATGGACCGGCTGGCGAAAGTGTATATCAAAACGAAGTGATAAGGGGGTGAGGATAAAGTGAGCGATGTGAATGTACGTCTGAAACTGAGCGAGGACGCCAGTTCAAAATTGAAAAAGATAGCATCTGCCGGAAGAGAAGCCACAAAGCAGTTGAGCAATACCGGAAAAGCACTTGATAACGCTTTCAAGTCCTCATCCCTGGATTCGTTTTCCAGTAATATTGGGAAAGCGATGTCTGCCGCCGAGGACGATGTGGAAAGCCTGGGAGATGCTATAGACGATGCGCTGAAATCATCCGGGAAAACGGTTCGCCTTGGCGTGGAGGTCAGTGATGCGGCTGCATCTACCCTTGGCGCGATTGAGGATCGTGCTGATGCCCTGGATGGAACCAGCGTTGATGTAGAAGTGGGAGCCGATGATTCCGCTACGCAGGTCGTAAATGCGGTAGAGGATTCCGTGAGTGCTTTGGATGGAGCCTCGGCATCCGCAGAGATTGGCGCAGAGGATAATGCAAGTCAGGTGATTGATGCGGCATCCGATAAAGTTTCCGGATTTGATGGACAGGAGGGATCCGCCGAGGTCGGAGCAGAAGATAATGCCAGCCCTGTTCTGGACGATGTAAAGGATAAGGCAGAGGCGTGGGATGGCAGTGTTTGGGAGGCAACCGTAAGTATTGTGGATGGCGTCACATCCCCTCTAAGTGCGATTGCACGGACTGTCAGAAATCCCCTTGTTGCCGCCGGATCTATGCTTGGTGTCGGTATTGGTGTGAGTGATACCGTTGATACATATGCCAATTTTGAGGCTACCATGTCCAGAGTGCAGGCGCTGTCAAACGCCACATCCGGAGAGCTGACACAGCTCACAGAGAAGGCAAAAGAGATGGGAGCTGTCACAAAGTATTCTGGTACAGAGTCGGCAGAAGCCTTTACTTATATGGCTCAAGCAGGTTGGGATGTCCAGTCTATGATTGATGGTATCGGCGGCATTATGAGCCTTGCGGCTTCGGATGGAATTGCCCTTGCAGATGCCACGGATATTGTTGCAAATGCCCTTACATCATTTGGACTTACGGCGAGTGATACAGCCCGGTTTGCAGATGTCCTTGCGGTAGCTTCGTCTGCCACGAATACGGATGTGGCACAGTTGGGAGAGGCTTTTAAATATGTCGCTCCTGTTGCCGGATCGCTGGGATATACGATTGAGGATGTTTCTACGGCGTTAGGCTTGATGAGTAACAACGGTATCAAGGGAAGTATGGCGGGAACGTCTTTGAAGACTTCTCTTGCTAACCTTGCGGCTCCTACAGATAAAATGCAGTCCGTGATGGACAAATATAATATCAGCCTCACCGATAATGAAGGGAACATGAAATCTCTTGGAGAGGTTATGGACAACCTTCGTATCAGTCTCGGAGGGTTGGATGAGGCTGAACAGACTGCCGCGGCTTCTATGTTGTTCGGTAAAGAAGCTATGGCCGGGATGTTGTCAATCATCAATACATCTGAGGAAGGCTATGAATCACTCGCTTCTCAGATTGAGAATTCTACCGGGGCTGCGGATCGCATGGCGGAAACAATGCAGGATAATCTTGCCGGAACGTTGGAACAGCTTGGCGGTCAGATGGAGACATTACAGTTGAGCTGGGGCGAGAGACTTGCGCCTTATGTGGCTGGGATAGAAGATTCCATTTCCGGTATTCTTCCGGACATCCAGGAGGCAGGACTGAAAGTATTTGATTTCCTGGATGTGAAGATTGACAATTTCCAGTCCAGAGTTTCCACTATGGTAAATTCTGATGAGTGGGAAAATGCAGATCTGTTTGGAAAAGTGAATATTGCTTGGAATGAGATCATTGCTGAGCCGTTCATGGACTGGATCGGCGGAGATGGAAAGAACCTTATTACGAAGGGGCTTGGAACACTGTTCTCAGAAGCTGGGAAGATTCTGCCCGGCGGGGAGAAAGCAGGTCTGACATCCTGGCTCAGCGCCGGGATTCTGGCAAAGGGGAGTACATCCCTTATAAGCAAGGCCGGAAGTCTTGCAAAGACACTTTCCCCGATTGGAGGAGCGATAAAAGGGATAGGCACGGCTGCGAAAGAAGCGACAAGCATAAAAGGGTTTATCAGTAACCTTGGCTCCATGGTTCCGGCAGCCGGAAAGTTTGGGATTGCCGCCGCCGCTGTGACTGCAGCTGTGGTGGCGATTGCAACAGCTATCAACAATTATAACCAGATGCAGATTGAAAACAGTCTGGAAGAACACTTTGGGGATATTGAACTGAGTGCGGAACAGTTGGAGAGAGCGGCAGGAAGAATCCTGAATGCAAAGTATCTGGTAAATATTGAGGCTGCACTGAATGAATTTGAAAATGCTGACGAACTTGCAGAGCAGGCAGAAGCCGCTCTTGCGGAGAACGATTCTCTGGAATGGATGGCGAGCATTGGCGTCACCTGGAATGAGGAGGATGTCAGCGAATATGTGTCGAATATTGATACCTTCATCCAGAGCAGTATGGAGGAACTGGAAAGCCGGACATACGCCGCTACAATTACGGTTGAAACCATGCTCGGCAATACACAGGAAGGTCAGACGCTTGTTGCACAGATGGAGCAGTGGGCGGCGGCAGATGAACTGGAAATGCAGAACCTTTCAGATCAGTTGTCAGCAGCCGTGGAAAAGGCAATGGTTGACGGTGTTCTGGATGCGAATGAGCAGGCAGCTATTACAATTCTCCAGTCGAAGATGAATACCATCCTCAATAGCTGGAAAGAGGCTGATTCCGAGGCGGCTATGGATGTTCTCAGCCAGAAGTACGGTTCGTTAAGCGGAAAAGACCTTACATCCGATACTTTCACTGAGATGATTGCAGAGCTTGGAGAGCAGAGAGAGGAGGCTTTGCAGGCTGTTGATGAGGCATCTGAGGAAGTATATTCCACCATCAATGGACTTATGAACAGCGGTAGATTGTCGGAATCCGAAGCTGAAATGTATAAAAGCATGGTGGCTGAGGCTGCCCGTAATATGGAAGCCAGCGCACTCAAGAACAGTGTGGATTTTGAAAGGAACACACTCTCAGATACCTACGGGAAATTGCTGGATGATAACTACAAAACTATGGAGGCAGATGCGCAGTCCTTCATAGACAGCGCCAGAAACCTGTTTGAAATGGACGATATAGTGGGCGCTTTTAACCAGTTGGATTACGGCGGCACTGTAGCGCAGATTTATTCCGGGTTGTTCAGCAGTTCAGATCAGAAAGCACTCGCCAGTATCTATGAGGAGATGAAGCCGGACGTTGACGCAATCTCCTCCATCATTGATGAGTACAGAAATGTCGGACAGGCGATCCCGCAGGAACTTATGACATCGTTCAATGAAGCGATGCAGTTGGGAGCGGCGGCTGGTGATGCGGATGCAGCATGGCAGGTATTTGCAAATCAGATGGTCGCTGATCCGGCGAATGATGCTCTGGTGAAAGCAATCCAGGATGGAACACAGTCTGCACCACAGGAATTGAAAGACGCTCTGGATATTGCTCTTGCGGAAACCACTTCTGAGCCTGTAACGCTGGAAGGACTCACGGTTGCCCTTGCCGGGATGGATCTGGATGTCAGCCAGATTGCAGAACTTACCGGAATGACGGAAGCAGAGGTGCAGGCGTACCTTGAGCAGTACGGTATGGAAGTAGAAACCACGGCAGATGTGGATGTCACTACCAAAGCCGGAGAGGTGGATTCTTCCGGAGCAGTTCAGGCAGGTGAGGAGGCAGAAGCAGCGGCACAAGCAGTCGCAGGAAAGGACACAGAAGTTGATAAAACCGTAACGCAGAATACCACAGTTGTTCCCGGCACTACCGACACCTCGCAGGTGGAGAATGCGGCTAATACGGAGCTTTCCTCGAAAACAGCCAATCAGGAAGTTGTAACCAATACAACGTATGTACCTGGAACCACGGACACCTCGCAGGTGGAGAATGCCGCCGCACAGGAATTATCATCCGGGGCGGCAACGCAGGAGATAGTGACGAACCTGGTATATGTACCTGGGAATATTGATACGTCACAGGTAACAGGAGCCACGCAGTCAGCGTTAGGACAGCAGACGATAGAATCTACAGCCACGGCGAATGTGACCTCTCAGATGGGAACGGATAATTTCTCATCTACGACAAGCAGCTTTTCGTCCAGGTTCCAGTCCGCTCTTGCATCAGCGTTTAATAAGACCTTCACGGCAACCACCAATGCGAGCATTACGGTAAATTACAGTATTGCGAACCCGTCCAAGACCATCACGTTTTCTGGTGGAGGATCCGGAACCGCTACTGTATATGCTCATGCGAGCGGTGGTATTTTTGAGGAACCTCATTACGGTCTTGTGGCTGAGGCAGGTCCGGAGGCAATTATCCCTCTGGATGGATCTGACAATGCTATGGGATTGTGGACACAGGCCGGAGAGCGTTTGGGGCTGATGGGAGATGATGCACCGATAGCATCCACGCCAGATATGCCTCTGAAAGCCGATACAGGCGCAGGCGGCGATTCAAAAAGCACCAGCAAGGAAATTAACATTAACATCAATGGAAGCGGAAATCTGAGGGTAAGCGGCGGCATGACGAAAGAGGATGTTGTCGCAATCCTGATGGAGAAAGCAAGGGATGTGATCGAAGGAATTGTAGAAGAGGACATTCTTGTGGAAGGAGACGGGGCGTATGAGTACTAACGCACAGGTCGGTGCGAAATACCGGATGTATTTCAATTACGACAATGACAAAAAAGTATATATCGTTCCCGTTCTTCCGGAAGAAATCAAGATTACTGCAAAGGGGCAGACTACATCCATTGATATTGAGAAGTTCGGGGAGGTTTTGTGTAAGGCAAAAAGGGATGCGATAACCATTTCTTTCTCCTCGTTCTTTCCGGCGGTATGGGGAGCGAATTACTGCGCCTGTTTGCAGAAGGATTTTAAATCACCAAAAACATGGCACAGTTGGATGCTTGCCCTGGAGGAGGCGGCGAACCCCTGTCATTTTGTGTTGGAAGGTTCGCCGTTTGCCATCAATATGTATGCGGATGTCACATCGTATACCGGACAGGAAAAAGGTGGGGATGTGGGAACAATCCACTATACCGTGGAGCTGAAAGAACATCGCACTCCCGTGGTGAAGAAATACACTGTCAAGACAACTGCGAAGAAAACCACTACGAAAGCCTCATCCAGTGGGAGCCGGACGAACAATAAGGTGAACGAGAGGACGTACACCATAAAAAGCGGTGACTGCCTTTGGAATATTGCGAAGAAATATTATGGGAGCGGGGCAAAATACACTACGATCTTGAATAAGAATCGCAGTACATTGGATGCTGCCGCCAGGAAACACGGGCGTTCCAACTGTAATAACGGGAATCTGATCTATCCCGGAACGACCATAATCATACCATAGGGGAGGTGCGGCAGACGTGAATAATCTGACTTTGAGGATTGGCCGTGACGGAACCTTGTATGATTACTCGGAGCTGTTCACGAAAGCGACATTCAGCGGCAGGAAAGGGGCTGCGCCGAGGACGATAGATATGACGATTGCGGATGTGGAGAAGATAGCAGCCGCAAACATCAACTGCGGGAACGGGCAGGAATGCTACCTTTACCTGAATGGGAATGAGATTTTCCGGGGGCTGTTGATGAATGATGGAAGGAATAATAAAAATAACATTCCCATAAAAGCCTATGATGATTGTGTGAGACTGTGCAATAACAAAGACAGCTTCTCGTATACGAATAAAACCGCAGAATATATTTTCAAGGACTGCGTGAAAAAACTGGGGCTTTCCGTTGGAGGCTCCACTGAGACAGGACACCGGATCTCTGAACTGGTGAAGAAAGGAACTACATACTGGGATGTGATTGAGGATGCCCTGAGCCAGACATATAAGGCTACGGGCATCCGGTTTTATGTGTATGCCAGCAAGGGGAAAATATACCTGAAAAAGCGGGCGGTATCGAAGACAATGCCAATATTATCCCAGGAGACAAATATTCTGTCTTATGATTTCAGCCGGTCCATATACAATACCAGGACACGGTTGCAGCTCACCACATCGAAAGGCGAGAAAAAAGGAAGCACTGTAAATACTTCCCTGGAAAATAAGATCGGCAGGTTCCAGGATGTGGAGTCTGTTGATGAGGATATTACGCAGAGCGAGATCAATCAGCGCATCAATGTGTTTAACTGGGAAAAAGGCGTTGTCTCCCAGACCTTGAAAGTAACTGCGCTGGGAGATATTTCATGCGTGTCCGGTGGGTGTGCTTATGTGAATATTCCGGAAATCGGAGTCAATCGGATGATGTACATTGACGAGGATACTCACACCTTTGAAGGTGGAAAACATACGATGTCTCTCACACTGAGTTATGAGAGCACAGAGGATAAAAAAGTAGCTGTTACTCCTGAAAAGAAAGATTGGAAAATTGGCGATATAGTATATTTTCATGGCGGATACCATTATGTAAGCAGCGATGCTACGAACCCTACAGGATCCAAATGTTCAGCAGGACATGCAAGGATTTTCAATATTAATCGTGCTTCGTGGGCTAAACATCCATATAGCCTGATCCACACGGACAGCAGTTCCCGTGTATATGGATGGGTGGATGAAGGAACATTCAGCTAATTTGTGGGAGGAGGTGCTTGCAGATGGGAAGTATCAAAGAACTTATCCAGAAATGCGTTCAGACACAGATGCCGAATCTTGAGATTGGTGTCGTTATGAATGATGAGCCTGTCAGAGTGACACTGGAAGATGATGCAAAGATTAATCTGTCAATGGCTTCCCTTGTGGTGCCATCCGGGAAAGCACCATTAAAAACAGGGGAGCGGTTATACCTGCTCTCCATGAACCAGGGAAAGATGTATTACGTTTTGGATAGGGTGTGATGATATGGATGAAGAGGAATTATTACTGGAAATAACAGAACTTTCAGAAGAGGATGCTCCTCTGGAAGAGGAACCCGTATACCGCACCTACCGGATGGATTTCAAGAACAAGCGCATTATCGGAATGGTGGATGGAGTGGAGGCTGCGGCGCAGGCTATATTCAAGGCTTTGCAGACACGGCGTTTTGCATATCTGATTTATGATGATCAGTACGGATGCGACGTATTCAACAAGATTGGGAACCTGAACCTTACGCAGAGTTATCTCGAAGCAGACCTGCCGTCCATGATCGAAGACACGTTTCTGAATGAGGAAATGGTGCGGGGGATTAACGATCTGGAATTTAACATCATAAGCGGAGACAGTGTGGCGATCCAGCTTGCCGTCTCCACTATTTACGGAGATGCGACCATAGAGGGGGTGATTGAAGATGCCTGATTTACGGAATATAGAGGATTTATCCCTTGACGATATTACAGAAGAGTTCCTTCTGGATGAGTGTATTGATATGGGGGATGAACTGGAAGTTGATACGAGGCAGGGAAGTATATACCGGGATGCTGCCGCGGGGCACATTCTTAGAACGGCGAAGTTTTTCAGTGATCTCAGGCAGGTCGCTGAGATCATATCCCTGCAAACCTGCACCGGGGATGTCTTGGATGAGAAACTTCTGGAAAGAGGATTGCAGAGGAATCCGGCACAGGCTACCCCGGCAAAATATTACGTTTCCTTTGTGGGTGAGAATATCCCGGATATTGGGGCGATTATGAGCTGCGAAGACTATATGTTCTCCCTGGACACGCTGGATGGGGAATATGTGATCGTCTCCGAGGAACTGGGCACTGAGATGAACAATCTTGTTCCGGGAACTCCCGTTGTTCCTGATGTGGATATTCCGGGGCTTGTGAGTGTGACGCTTGGAGAACTGGCAGTTCCGGCGATTGACATTGAGAGCGATGATTCAGCACGGGAAAGACTGATAAACAGGATTTCCGGGCCGGATGAGAACGGGAATAAAAGCCAGGTGAAAACGTGGTGCGAATCCGTGGAAGGCGTGGGATGTGCAAGGATCATTCCATTATGGGATGGACCGAACACAGTAAAGGCAGTGATCGTTGACAGCAACGGAAAAGTGCCGACCAGCAAAATTGTCAGTGATGTCCAGGAGTATGTTGATCCCGGCGGCACTGGAATGGGTGAAGGCGTTGCGAATATCGGACAGCATTTCACCGCAGTTGCGGCAGAAGCCGTGACGATCAATGTCACCGTATCTGTATTGAAGAAAGCGGAGGCGGTATACTCCGGGATCCAGGAGGATTTCAAGGAACTATTAGAAAATTATATCACTGGGCTTGCCCTGGAAGATTACTCGGAAGGAATGGCTGTGCGGATTGCTCACGCCGGGGCGCTTCTGGATGGTATGGAGGACGTGATCGATTACGATAATCTGAAACTGAACGGAACGGACGAAAATGTAACGTTCACGATTGAGCAGATTCCTGTTTTGGGGGAGGTTACGGTTGATGGAAATATTTCATAACAGAGACAGACCGAACTATGAGGAAGTTGTCAGCTATGGTCCGAAATGGTGGACAGAATACCGGGAGATGGATGCAAATTATCGTTTTGCCGGGTGGACGCTCGACCTGATGGCATATTTCCTTGAGCAGACTGTAAAAAATCAGTTCCCCTCACAGGCAGATGAAAGGACCATCGCCATGTTTGAGAGGATGCTCCGGATTGAATATGATGCTGAAATGACGCTGGAAGAGAGGCGCCGTGCAGTGGCGGCATTCTATTCCGGAACCGGGCATCTGAGCCGGAGCGTGATCTTGCAGTTGATCAAGGCATACACGGGGCATGACGGGGATGTGTACTGGGATGGAGATATACTCTGTATCGTATTTGATAATAACGACACGTACCGGATTTCCATAGCGTTGTTGCAGAAGATCCTCGACAGAAGGATGCCCGCTCATATCGCATACCGGACAATGTGTACCTGCCACACCGGGCTGATGATCCGGACGCAGAAGGAACACTGGAAGATGTTGTTCACGCAGGCAGGAACAAGACCTATGACCAATACAGGGCTTGCCCTTGGAGATGTCCTGGTGGAGATTGAGAGTGATACAGATGCTGAGCATTTGAAATATCCGACAGCCGGAGCATCCGGACGTGCCGGAACATACCCTGATACCAGCACCGGGCTTTCTTTATTCCGGGAAGGGATTGAAGTAAAGCCAGATGCGCAGGGATATGGAGTCGGGTTCAATCCTGCAAGTGATGATATGAAAGCAGGAACATCCCCGGTTACTGCAAACGGATATGAGGACGCAGAGGGAACCATGCTTCCGGAGATCACCACGGAAAGTTGGCAGATGGAGTTTCAGCTTTGTGGAGATGATTTCAGTCTGTAGAAGGGAGGACGCAAAGAAATGAGTATGCTGACCAGTGCGGCGATCCAGGGGTACCGTGATTATACGAAACGCCGGGTTGCCTACGCACAATATAAAGTGGATTCAGAATATCATAAGACGAATATCGAATCCGTCAATATCACGGATGATGGAACCGTGGAAATTGCTTTTAAGATTGAGCTTTCCTCCGGTTCCGGAACGGTGACGCAGGTTCAGTTGTATGACACAGACAATCAGCTTTGGCTTTCCAAGACAGAAAATCTGAAAATGGATTCTGTTGTGGAAGGCTTTTTCTATGTTGTGCAGTTGGATATTTCAGAAGCGACAGCCTGACACGGCAGAGAGGAGGTGAAAGGCACATGAGGGAACTTGTGAACTGGAAAGATCACGTTGTAGAATTTCCGAACCGTTTTACGAAGGATGAGGCCGGAGGGTATCTGACTCTGGAAAGGGCGCCAGGAACCGTCAGACAGCAGGGCACGCCGCAGAGTGCCACCAATTTTAACATAATGGATCTGGCGGCTCTGGAAGCGATGCTGATGGCATCCGAGAATACCAGGAATCTGATCCATATGGAGGATGTGCTGAGTGGATTGCAGGGAGAGATCACCGAAGCTACCCTGACGAACAGCCAGGAATATCCACACAACAATTCCATAAAGACGCTACAGCTTACCACACCCCGGAATACGAAAGATTATACCGTAACGCCGGAGGTCGTGAGTGTGAGCGGGGGAGCTGTCGGGGATTTTGAGATCAGCGATAAACTGCTGAATGGCTTCAAGATCCAGTTTACCGGATCGGCAGACAGCGTTGTGGTCAGATGTTATGTGAGAGGAGGTATCTAAAAGATCATGGCCAATGTGATTATCAGAGAAGAGAGCCGGAAAGAGGATGTCGAGTACATCGCAAAGAAGTATGGAATCGACACCAGGGATCCGGCGATGCGTGAGGCTGCGGAAGTGGCGGCGGCACGCACGAATGAAGCCGTGAAAATGGCGAATACGAGAAGGAGGTATTACTGATGAAGGTAACTCATCTGCCGGAGAACGGCGTGAATTTTATCCCGTATGAACTGATGGGGAAGATTATCAGTTTCAATGATGGCGATCTCATGTTCGACATTTCCAAAAAGGAACGTGATTATGAGGTCGTTATTGATATATGCCAGGATTTCACCGGGGCGCTTGTGATGGGAACATCCGAGGGGGAACGGTATGTGGCTCAGCTCGTGGTTCCTGCCAGGGAATATATTGAAACCACATCCGAGAACCCGGACTACAACCCGGAGGCTGAGGAGGGAATGTCTTCACCTACAATCACGAACCGGGAGCCTGTGGCTTTTGATATTGACAAATGCGAACTCAGACTGTGGGAAATGGAGGTTTAAAGAATCATGCCGAATTTTGATGATTTTAAATTAGCGATTGAGGCGATGTCGGGCGGTAAGAATACCGCCCTTTTTGATGATCTGGGGATGCCGTCCGTTATGGTTCCGTTCCCCAAAATGACAATGGCTGAATTATTTGAGGGTGGAAGCCAGAACACACATCCTGCCTTCCGGGTGGAGAGCACGGAGAAAGATGTCATGTACATCTCCAAGTTTCAAAATGTTGTCCTGAATGACAGGGCGTATTCCCTTCCGATGCGTGATCCGAAAACTTATGTGAATTTCGACCAGGCTGTCACGTTCTGCAGGAACAAAGGAAACGGCTGGGGGTTGACACCGTATGCCCTGTGGAGTGCTATCGCCTTGTGGTGCAGGAAGAACGGCACGATGCCGAGGGGCAATAATAACTGGGGGAAGGATGTTTCTTATCCTCATGAAAAGGGCGTTCCATGTGCTTTTGAGAGCGATGGAGCAGAAAGCCATCCGGGAGAGCCTACCAGATGCCTCACGGGATCCGGACCGGCAACATGGTATCACAACTGGATGCCTGACGGGATTGCAGACCTGAACGGAAATGTTTGGGAATGGTGTGCCGGGATGAGGCTCAATAATGGAGAAATCCAGATCATTCCGTATTCTAACTGCATGATGGCAGATGCGAGCATGGCGGCTGGCTCTACCCTGTGGAAAGCAATCAAGTCAGATGGATCACTGGTCGAGCCGGGTTCAGCCGATACTCTGAAATGGGATTGGGTATCCAGTAAAATCCAGCTTACCAAAGGAGCAATCACATACACCACGGATCAGGGAAATGGAGCACAGTACAAAGATATGACGCTGGCTTCCGGTTTGTCCGCTGCTCCGGAGATCGTGAAAGCACTGTTGCTGTATCCGGATGAGCCTGGTGGAGATTACGGCGGTGATTACCACTACCTGAATACTCGTGGTGAGCGTTTGCCGATCTGCGGTGGCAGCTGGTACGATGGCTCCCCTGCGGGCGTGTTCAGCGTGGCCTTGAGCAGCACCCGGTCGCACTCCAACAGCACGCTCGGGTTCCGCTCCGCTTTCTGCGAACTGTGAGACTGACGACTGATTTACTGACTGCCCTGCGGTAGCAGGGCATTTTGAAATGGAGGCTGTGAAATATGGTGGATGAGAACCGCAACTCCCCTGAGCCAGACGATAATGAATGTCTGCAAATCCTGCAAAAAATTGAAGATATGATCGCCTATGCCTATCCACTTATGGAGAAATGGTCTGTCAGGGAAATGAGGGCAATCGGAAACAGGATGTTCGACTGCATGAATGATATGACGGAATACGCCACTTCCATACGGTACGGATTTTATAAGAAAACCGATATTTCCGCATTGGATAAGAGAAACCATCATCTGCAAACCTACATAAAGGTTGCGTTCAAGGTGAGGGCGTTGAAGGGGCTTTCCAGTTACAAGGAATGGACGAGGCGTTCAGAGGAAATAGGAAGGATGATCGGAGGCTTTATAAGTTCCGTATATGATGGGAGTGCTGCCGAAGGGAACACGGCAAACCGGAGGCAGAAATCATCCGGCAGTGGAAACAGCCATTACAGATATAGAAGATGATTTTATGGGGAGTGGGTTGAAGCGTTTGCCGATCTGCGGTGGCAACTGGAACAATGGCTCCAATGCGGGCGTGTTCAACGTGAACTTGAACAACACCCGGTCGAACTCCAACAGCAACATCGGGTTCCGCTCCGCTCTACCCTCATATGCCGGAATCGGAACGCCCACGGGCTACCGACAGTGCGAGGGGATAAAGGAATCCACTTCCCCTCCTGCTGAGTGCAGGAGAAAAACGGAACCGTGCCGACGGTATAAACGGGTGCGGCGACAGCCACGGAAGCCGCAAATAGCCGGAAAGGCGAACGCTGTGAAACGTGGCAAATATGAAAAAGTAGAAAGATGAAGCATGAAAATCAAGAATGTTTTTGATTTGATTTTCTCTGATGAAAACCTGTATGGAGCAATCCAGGACGCATCGGCGGGAAGGAGATACCACAAAGACGTTCTTCGTGTCCAGTATGACTGCTGGGATGTGATTGATACAATCCAGAAGCACGTCCGGTCTGGAACGTATGAGATAGACAGATATTATATCTTTTATGTATATGAGCCGAAAAAGCGGATGATTATGTCCATCAGTTTTTACCACAGGATCGTCCAGTGGGCGATATACCGTGTGATCAATCCGATTCTTGTAAAAGGATATATTGAGGATTCCTACGGCTGTATTCCAGGAAGAGGATCACTGTCAGCAATGAAGCGTCTGAAATACTGGGTGGAGGCTGTGGAGAAGAAACCCGGAACATGGTATTACCTGAAACTGGACATCAGCAAATATTTTTATCGTATCTCGCATGAGGTATTGAAAAAGATACTTGCAAAGAAGATAAAAGACCGGCGGCTGCTCAATGTGCTGTACAGCATTATTGACTGCAAACATACGCCGTTTGGACTTCCACCGGGGAAAGGTCCGGGAGAGGTGCCGCTGGAAGAGAGGCTCTTCGATGTGGGGATGCCGGTGGGAAATTTGCTCTCACAGGTATTTGCGAATATCTATCTTGATGCTCTCGACCAGTTTTGTAAAAGGGTTCTCCGGATCCACCACTACATCCGGTATATGGATGATGTGATTATATTATCTGACAGCAAAGCGCAGTTGCACGAATGGAAGTCTCTTATCAGCGATTTCCTTGAAAGGGAGCTGAGGCTGTCGCTGAACCAGAAAACCTGCATCCGACCAATCTCGCAGGGCATTGAGTTTGTAGGCTACCGGATATGGCCTCATTACGTGACGATCCGGAAGAGTACCACCTTGCAAATCAAAAGGGCTATGGTGCGGAAGGCATATGAGTACAGCGTGGGGATGATTGCTCTTGCGGATGTGACAAATACGCTGACATGTTATCTCGGAATGCTGAAACACTGTGATTGCCAGGAGTTTAGGGAAGCCCTCGTGCGTTCTGTGGTGCTGAGAAAATATGAAGCTGAGGTGGAGGATGAAACTGAGAATTATCGCAAAGCTATGGTCGGCGGTTTATGATCTGCTCCTTTATATTGACGGAAACAGCAGTAAAAGCCTTGAAAAAATACACGAGGAACTTGATGTCATTGAGATGATGTGCAGGCCGTATGCAGACACAGACGATGTAGACGAAGAAATGTGACAGGGAGGAAAAGAAGGAAGATGGAGAGTTTTTTACGGCTCTTTGGAAATCTCACCGTGGAGTGGGTGGTCGTTATCATCGTGGCCATCATTTTTCTGGTGAAAATCTATCAGATTGTCAAAAAATATTTTTCTGATAAGGCTCTTGCCGAGAAAGAGAAAGCCGACAAAATGCAGGATGTCATAGATCAGGTGAACCAATATCCGAAGTGGCATCAGCAGAGCATAGACATCCAGAAGAAATTCACGGAAGCGATTGAAGGATTGCAGGAGGGCCAGAAGGAGAATAATAAGCGCCTTGAAAAGATGGAACAGGAAAACCAGAGACGGGAGCGAAATAAATTGCGTGACCGGATTTTGCAGTCCTACCGATATTACACCAGTAAAGAGAAGAATCCGATGCTGGCGTGGTCGGAGATGGAGGCTGATGCGTTCTGGAACATTTTCAAGGACTATGAGGACCAGCACGGGAACGGGCATGTCCATACGGAGGTACAGCCCGCTATGAGAAACCTGGAGGTGATACCAATGCACGAGGCAGACCGGGTTGCGGAACTGATGCAGAGTCGCAGATAAGAACCGGAATATTATTTTTTCTGCATAGATGAATGAAAACGGCTCATAAACGGTGCTTATTGTGCAGGATGATAATTTATAGGCATCTGCAATTAGAACCGTTGCACGGGGCTGTAACAGAGCCAGAACGTGTATTTATGAGCGAACAAAGAACTGAAACTCAGCACAACGAGTTTTGAAATCAAATTTCAGAAGATGGAGGAGAAAAAGGCAATGGCAAAAATTGACTGGAAGAGAAAGCTGACAAGCAGAAAGTTTTGGGCGGCGGTAGTCGGATTCGTTACCCCGATTATGATTGCGGCAGGAGCAACTGATAATTCCATTACCCAGGTGACGGCGATCATCATGGGAGGGGCAACGCTGATCGCCTACATCATTGGAGAAGGAATGACCGATGCGGCAAGCGTTGGCATGGATGTGGAAACAGAGGTTTCCATTGAGGATAAAGCAGAAGAACAGTAAAGAGAGACGGCCCGGAGAATGATCCGGGCTGTTTTTGTGGAGGTATCTATGACAGAAAAAGAGTTTGTTGAGAAGATCGGACCGTTGGCAAGTGAGGATATGTCAGCCAGTGGGATCCTTGCTTCCATCACTGCGGCACAGGCTTGTCTTGAATCCGGGTATGGGAGCACAGAGCTTGCCGTGAACGCCAATAACCTGTTCGGGATGAAATGCTCCCTGTCTGGGAATACATGGGCTTCCGTGTGGGATGGGGTGAGCAAATACACGAAGCAGACCAAAGAACAGGACGAGAACGGGAATGAGTATACCATAACGGCAGACTTCCGGAAATATCCGGATATTCTCACAAGCATCAAAGACCATTCGTGCTATCTGAATGGCGCGATGAATGGAAACAGGAAAAGATACGAAGGGCTTTCCGGTGAAAAGGACTACCGGAAGGCCGCAGAACTGATCAAGGCAGGGGGATATGCCACAGACGTTGCGTATGTGGATAAACTTTGCAGCCTGATCGAAAGATGGAATTTAACTCAGTATGACAAGGAGGACGCAGGTATGAGTAACAGTAGCTTAGTAAATTGCACGGTAAAAAGTCCGAACCACAGCGGAGCCAGGACGCACTCGATTGACAGGATCACGCCGCATTGTGTTGTGGGACAGCTTTCAGCGGAATCCATCGGAGGATGCTTCGACAGCTCCAATGTTCAGGCTTCCTGCAACTATGGTATCGGGAAGGATGGGAGAGTCGTGCTTGTTGTGGATGAGTGCAACAGAAGCTGGTGCTCTTCCAGTAATGCAAACGACCAGAGGGCGGTAACGATTGAGTGTGCCAGCGATATGTCACATCCGTATGCCATGACAAACGCAGTGTATGAGAAGCTGATCGCACTGTGCGTTGACATCTGCCGGAGAAACGGAAAGACAAAGCTTCTCTGGTTTGGAGATAAGAACAAGACACTGAATTACAGCCCGAAGTCAAATGAGATGGTACTGACGGTACATAGATGGTTCGCAAATAAGAGCTGCCCTGGCGATTGGCTGTATTCCAGACTTGGAGATGTGGCGAACCGTGTAACCGCACAGCTCAGTGGGAGTTCCGGAGGAGGAACAGCCAGTGGAGGAAACACAGGAAGCGGAAGTGCAGGAAATTACAAGACCGGACTCTACAAAGTCAATGTCGGGGATCTCAACATCCGGAAAGGACCGGGAACAAACTACGGAACCAATGGAGTTATTACCGACAAGGGAACCTACACAATTACTGAAATCCAGAACGGTTCCTGGGGTAAACTCAAATCTGGAGCTGGTTGGATTAACGTCAGTACCGCCTACTGCTCCTATGTGGGATCCGCATCAGGGGGAACAAGTTCTTCTGGCGGCGGTTCTGCTTCTGGCACTACTTATAAGACCGGAACGTACAAGGTCAATGTGGCGGAACTCAATATTCGGAAAGGTCCTGGAACCAATTACGGCACGAATGGTTCCATCAAAGACAAAGGCGTGTACACGATTACGGAAATTAAAAACGGCTCATGGGGAAAATTGAAGTCCGGGGCAGGATGGATCAATGTTAATAAGGCATACTGCACCTACAACGGGGCAGCGGCATCCTCTGGGGTTGGTTCCTCATCCTCTGGAAGTTTCCAGGTGCAGGTCAGCATCTCTGATCTGTATATCCGGAAAGGACCGGGAACGAATTATGGGAAGAATGGATTCTGCCCGAAGGGCGTTTACACCATCGTCGAGACAAAAAGCTCCGGGGGATATACCTGGGGCCGCTTAAAGAGTGGCGCCGGATGGATTGCTCTGGAGCACACGAAGAGACTGTAAAAGATCACAAAAAATTACCCCTCTGCCGGATTGCCCGGTGGAGGGGATTTTTTTGTGGAGGAAATTGTGGCGGGTGTGGGAGAGGTATGCTATAATCTTCCTGTTGCCACCTCCTATACTGGCACGGAAGGGAGGTGTCTTGCGTGGAAGTTATTATTTCTCTTATTGTTGCCGTTGCGGCAGGTATGATTTGCCATCTCATCTGCAAATGGTTGGACGGTGACAAGTAACTGGCAACCAGCCTATGGGTTTAAGCCTTCCCATTGCCAAAAGTAGGAATAGAAAACCCCGGAGGTGGCTCTCCGGGGTTTTCGTTATCCATCTTGCATGGACTTATTATTTCTCTTTGCCTACAGGCATTATAGCATATGCAGATAGGGTTTTCAATATGCCTGGATGATAAAATTTTAGAGATGAGCCTGAAAAATCCGGCATATTTGACCATATATTTTATGCTATATTTAATACTCTATCTCTAATACTTTATCTCGTCAAGCCGTTGTAAAGCCGCTTGTAAGCCAATTTGTCCCTGCTCATTTTTGGGATAAAGCTAAAAAACACCAGGTCAAATGACCATATATATTATATCTAATTCTTAATCTTATTCTAAACCTAAGTCTGAGACAGCCGTTTGTCAGCCAATTTAACCCACATCACGTTAAAGCGATAAAGTGAAATGATCTCTTAATTTTCCTGTAATGAGGGAAGAATCCATAAATCTGTAAGATATTCCTCAAGAGTATCGCCCGATGCGATGGTGCTGTTGGTTATGGCTTCGATACAGCTCTTATCTACGGTGAAGCTTATCACTTTCCCCTCAGATCCATCCGTCATATCCGCAACCGCCCAATACTGTATGGAGTCATATTGCGTATAATCATCCTTTTGAAGCATCTGAATGATATTCTGATAATTCTGCGTTATGGTCATGCGGTTTGTGAGGTTCGGTTCAATTTTTGCCTTTATGACAAGGGTATTCATATCCACGCCGCCGTCCGGGTTCGCATCCAGAAGTTTACCATATTTCAGGGTAAAAGGAACAGGCTTTGATGGTTCTGATGGAGCAGATGCTTCATTTTGATTTTCCTGTGTCTCTGTCAAGGCGGAATTTTCACTCGTATGAAGAATGGATTTAACGGTATTTTCATCGTAGCCTATGATTTTTAATCCGTACATAGAGTCGAAGTCAATATAATTTCCATTTGGCGTAAAAGCACATATACGGATGAGATCTCCCTGTTTTAGGGTGTCCATAATAGAAATATCTGTCATAAGATTGTTCCATGAAGGTTGGAATGTTTCTGAATAGCATTTGTATGAACCGTCTTCACTTCTAAAACCAATAGTGTATTTCTTTGTAATTGCGTTCTCGTCTTCTGAACCTAAAACAATTCCATCTATCAAAATGATTTCTCGGTTTTTATTTCCGGCACTAATTTCATCAATAGATGTGATTGAATAAGTTTTTTCAGCATACGTCCAAAACTCATTGTCATCTGAAAATTCCATTTGGGTGATGTATTCTTCTTTTGATTCTGATTGGGAGTCTCCTTCGGTGCTTTCGTATTCCGAAGTTGTAGATGTGGTTGAGCAGGCTGAGAGAGAAAAGCACAGAATTAAAGAAAAAGCGACAGCCGTTCGCTTTAATTTTCTGCCATTTAAAGAGAAATGCGCATTATGTTGAGTGTTTTTCGGGGGGGTAAAAATATTGAGTTTTCTCATGATCTCATTCCTTCCTGATTTTGTTGATATTCTGATGATGATTATAGCAGAAAAGGAAAATCCCGGAAACCGTAATAAGTTGAGTAGAGACTATCAAAAAACTCAGAAAAAGTAAAAAAGGGTATTGACACCTAACCTACACGTGTTATATTAAACTCAACAAAACGAGTTAAAGAAATTTAAAACACATTATAACGAGTTAAAGGAGAAAGAAGATCATGTACAGAATTATCACAGACGAAGGTAAAGAAATCAAAAGAACAGAGACATATGAGGGATGCAATAATTACTGGGAATCATGCAACGGGATTTATGAAGATGAGACCGGAGAACATTACATCTACATCGAAGAGATAGCATAAATTAAAGATCCCGCCCCGGAGGTTACGAGGGCAGAATGGATAAAGGAGCGTGAGTGGATGAAAGCTTTGTATGAGTGTAAGGAATATTTCAAAGATTTGTATATGGATTGTCTTGAGGATCATGCGTTCGACAAAAAAGTATTTGAAAGTATAGATCTGGCAAAATTCAATACTTTATGCGAAACATTACGCTTTATTTATGGTGCGGATTTTGAGTATATCCGGCCAACATGGACGCAAGAGGCGTTAAATGAATTTTATGAGATAAAATGAGCCGGATATGCTCCGGCGCTGTAATGCACTATAGAGCGGTTCCAAGTCCGCCGGGAGAAGTCAGAGGACAGCGATTGGTATTAGTCAACAGGTTTTGCCGGGTTTTAATGTGAAAACCGGAGGCGGTATGCAACACAGAGCAGAGAACGCCGGAAAATGCTCAATGATGGACAACAGGTTTGTTGGTTTTAAGGTGAAATCAGATAGGGAAAGGCAGGGCCAGAAAGAAACCCTCCGGCGGAGCGTGTGGATCCGCTTGAGAAATGCACACCCAGTCGCAGATTTGTGGCAGGTGAGGAAGTCCTTGCCGGAACTGCGATCCGGATCCCGGGCGGTACGGGAGCCTGCCAGAAGATAAGAGAACAGAGGAGGAATCAGGAAAATGACAGTTGATGATATGAGAAAAGACGGCTGGCCGCTGAAGATTATAGGAAACGGCGGCTACTCTGCAACACTGGTGGAGTGTCAGCCACTATTCGATGGGGATTATATGGGCGTGTATAGATACCCAGGCGGAGATTGTTGTCATGATCTGGAAGAGATAAAGAGATGCTTTGAGATTGCAGAACAGTAGAGAGGAGAAGCCTATGAACAAAGAGTATATGAGTAAGCTGTTCGATGTCCTCAGTCAGATTGATGATCTGGCGGAGCCGTTGAAAGAGAAGCAGGAACAAATGGCGGCACAGGAAGCCAAGGCTGCGAAAGAAGTGAAGGGCGAAACCTGCATGGATGGGGAAAACGAGATTCCTAAGTGGGCAACAAAAATTGTGCCGGATCGCATCAATTCCAGGAGGTACAGCAAGGAATTTAAGAAAATGATCGTCCGGCTGCATAAAGACGAGGGATGGACATTTACAAAAATCACAGAGGAATACGGTGTGTCTAAGGCTACCATAACGAAGTGGTGCAGTGATGCCAGATATGAGAACACGGCAATCTTGCAGGAAAAATCCAGAGAACTTGAAAATATTCAGCAGGAGTATGAGAAGATCAAAGAGGAAAATATTTTTTTGAAACGGATCGTGATTATGATGTTCGGAAAAGAAATGGATGTTCGGCAGTGAAATTTTATCATGCGACAACCATGGAAAATGCTGAGATGATTTTGAACGAAAGGATGATACGACATTCTGTAGGAGGAGATGTTTTTCTTTGCAAGAAACCGATGGACGCTTGCAAATTTTTGCTGATAAGGGGCATAAAGGAAATTTGTGTGATTGAGGTCAACTTGAGAAAGAATAGTGTAGAGGAGTCGAATGACCATAGCGAAGCATTTTTTCAGTGTAAAGCATATACGCATAATGGCGATATTAAATTGTCGGGGGCGGAAGATGTGAAAACATACAGGTTTAACCTGTAAATATGCGGGAGGAGCAGGAAAGATGAGTGCATTAGAGAAAATTTTCCAGGGATACTATGAAGAACGTCTCGGAGGGGATAAGCCTGATCCGAGAGAAATGAGCAGGACTTATGAGAGAGTTATGGAAGAACTGGAAGGCAATCCGAGTATAGATTCTGGCGATATAATGGAGTACGTCAGCCAATACGGTATGGAAGCTGAGAAAACGGGATTCATGGCTGGTTTCCGGATGGCGTGGGAGTTGCTGAAAAGCATGCAGGAAGGTGAATAATGCAGATACATACGAGGGTGCTTATTAAAATGAGTTACCCTCTTATTTTTTACTCAATTTTTGTAAAAAAGGGTATTGACACTACCTACCTACGTGTTATATTAAACTCATAAGAACGAGTTATAAAAACTAATTAAACACAATAAAATGAGTTAAGGAGGAAAACAGGACATGACGACAAGAGAACTTAGAGGAATGCTTACAGCAGTAGAAAATCAGGAAATGACAATTCGGGAGTTAAGAGCAATTTTATTTGAGGTAGAGAACCAGGATGAAGAGATCACAGAGGCAGAGATGCTCAGAATGACATTCAACAAATAATGAGGAGGACTATTGATGGAACGGTATGAGTTGGGAAACGGTCGGACATACGAGATTATCCGGTGGCCGGATGGATGCACAGTCGTGAAGGATGGGAAGGTCGTATATTCCGGCACATATGCCGGATGCAGAAGATACATAGAAAGCATGAGATAAACCAAGGGAGGGCATGACAATGGGTAAAATCATTCAGTTTCCGGTAAAAAAACAGGCGGTAAGTAATGGGTATGATAATCTGGCAAGATTGATCGCCGTGACAACTACGCTTGATAGCCTGAATTTCTACATTGAGAGCATCCGGCAGATGGAGGAGAAAGGCTACCTGCTGGATGGAGAGGCTGAAATGCTGACCGAGCAGGGAAGAAAAAAGAGACTGGAAATTTCCAGACCGGATCCGCAGGAACCGGAGAGGGTGGAGGGTGTAGGGGTGTATTCATATACACCAGAGATGGGGCAGCAGAAACCGGAGTGCCAGATGGAGGCGAGCCTTGCATATTACGGAAAACATTATTTCGTTGATACACCTATTGAACTGAAAGGAAGAGGGATCACGCTTCTCAGGCAGTACGAAGAAAAAGATTTCTGCACTCCGGGAAATCGAAAAGTCGGATGGTATGAATACCGTGTTACGAAAAAAGCCTTTGAAAAGCTGAAATCAGAGTACAGCATCAGCATGGAATGTTTGCTTGATTAAGACCGAGCCGGGGCGGGAGATCCCCGGCAGAATGGAGAAAGAATCATGAATGTATGGGAAACACAGGCGGGGATTGTTTTTCTCGAAAGACAGATAGCAATTCTTGAAGAAATTTGCGAAGAGCAGAAAAAGGCAAATGAGTTAACCGAAAAGTTATTGCAGCAGGAAAAGATACTGACACGGAATCTCCGGGACGTATCTCAAAAATTGAAATGGATATAGGAGGAGGCGAAGCCATGAAAAAATATTACAGCACACAGAGACCTGTCAGCATTGGCACATTTCCTTCCGGTAAGAACGTGAGAATGATCGTGAATTTTGATAATCGATCATACGTGGATGCCATCGGTCGTATGGCGTATGGATATATTGTCTTTGCTGAACCATTATCAGAGAAAGAAGCGTCAGATTATGAGCTTACGGCGGCTCCCGGCAGGGAAGGCGGTGAAAGATAGTGAGGAAGGGAAAAAATAAAAGAATTCGGAAATCGGATGGATTGCAGCCACAGAGAGCGTATCGCAACAAAGAAACAGGGGAGATGTTCATCTATTCGGAGATGCTGAAAGAATGGAGAGAAAAATACGAGGGTATTAACCCGGAGACTGGGCTGTATCAGTATCACTGGCATACGAGATATGATTATATATCTCCCGCCGGAGAACAGGCGGTGCGGTAATGTGGGGTATACCTTTTGACGAAGACGCATACTGGGAGCGGCGCCGGGAAGAATGGGAAAATCCAGACCTGTTCAGAAGAAAAAGCCCCTGGGATGAGGACGAGCCTGAATATGAGACGGGTTCTGTATTTCTGGATGAAGAAATCGAGGAGATTGAGAAAAAAAGAGGATTTCCAATGAAAGAACTTTATGAAGGTGATCTTCTTGAAATTTTGGAAGAACTGAGAGGGATCATAGCAGAGAAAGCTTCCTGGAACGAGGCGTTTGATGCGATTGATTATACCGTCAGGGTAGGATAGGGGGGCGAGAAGGGATGAAACGAGAACAGATGGTACATATGTGCGAGATATTCTTTTGCGATAAAAGAGGGGACCGGCAGTGCTGCTTTTATTGCGAATGGAAAAAGAAATGCAAAAATCACTGCCTGAACAATCCTGAGAAATGCGGGAAATATTTTTTTGATGGAGGAAAAGAAAGAAATGCCTAATATTGTGGAGTTTATAAAAAAGGAGATGTCGGACAGAGGAATGACCTATGACATCCTGGCAGAAAAGTGCGGAATGTCAAAGCAGAACCTTTGGGATAAGCTGAACAAGAGGACTCAGCCTAATTTTGGGAATGTGAGGAGGATCCTGGAAGGTCTTGGATATGAGATTTCTATCGGAAAAAAGATGGATGCCGGAGATCCTGTGCAGGCTGATATTGAACAGTTCTTTGAAGTGGCTGAGCTGGAGCAGGTGAGTTATGACTGCATTGAGGATCTTCTTGCGGCTATGGGGTATGAGCTGAAAATGGAAACTCAACAAAATGAGGAAAATGTTAAAAAGGGTATTGACACCTACTAACTACGTGTTAAATTATAATTAGAAACTCAATTAAATGAGTTTTAGAAAGGTGGGTGAGAAAATGGAGGTTATCAAAGAAGATATGAACACCAAAGAAATGAGTTTGGCAGCAGAGTGGTTGAAGGTACACGGGCATACAGATGCAGAGGTACTTGAGTTCCTGGATTTCATAGCACAGAAGCCAGTAAAGGCAGAGAAACCAAAAGAAAAAGAATAAGGCTCCGGGGCCTACCTGAGAAATAGAACCGGAGCCAAATATCCATAAGCCGGGGCGGTATTCACCTGCCGCCGCCTCGGTTTGATCATATCACACAGGCGGGTGGAAAGCAAGACAGGTTTTGAAAAATGGAGGTTGCCAGAATGGAGAGAATTGTGATCTGTAAATCGTGTGGCAGACCGGAATACTGGGGGCAGATGAGATGGTGGGACGGAATCTGCATGTGCAGAGATTGTTACCGGGATCTCTGGGAAAAGAGAAATCACGGAGTTCCGTATAGGTGGGATGATCTGGACGGGAAGAGACCTACAAGGGAAGAATACGAAGCACAGGAGGACGTGGAAAATGCGTAAATATGAACTGAGTATCAGTGCGGATTATGTTCCGTCATGGGGGATCGTGGAAGGCGTGAGAGAGTTCTTCCAGAATGCGATTGATGAGGAAACTAGAGACAGCAGCAATAAAATGATGCTTTCTTATGATGCTGACAGGGAAGTCCTTCAGATAGGGAATAAGCACAGCGAACTGGACATTAAATCCCTGCTGTTTGGGAATACGACCAAGGATAAAGATGCGGAGATGATCGGAAATCACGGTGAAGGATATAAGATCGCCACGGTGGTTCTGCTGAGAAATAACAAGCAGGTAACATTTTATAATTATTGCCGCCGGGAGATATGGAGACCGAAACTTGTGAAGTCCAGAAAGTACGATGGAATGATGGTTCCGACATTCTTTGTTGAGACATCGGCGGTATGGGAGAAGATACCGGAACACAGCCTGATTATTGAAATCGAGGGGATCACATCGGAAGAGTACGAACTTATAAAAGCCGCAAACCTGCATTTGCAGGATGGGTATGAAAAAGAACATACCATGTACGGGGATATTCTGAAAGAGAAGAGGTTCGCCGGAAAAGTGTTTGTCGGTGGTCTGTACATCTGCGATGAGCCAAGACTTGAGATCGGTGTAGATTTTAAACCTTGCTATGTCCGGTTGGAAAGAGACAGAAGCATGGTAAATTCCTTCGACATTCAGTGGTATGCGTCAAGGATGATGGAGCAGATTAAAGATGCGGAAGTGTTGAAAAAATCTTTATCCTCATACAGCGGATATTACATTACGCAGGAATGTGTACCGATGGATCTGAAAAATGAGATCGCAGAGGACTTTATAAATGAGTTCGGGGCAAAGGCTGTTCCGGTATCCAGTCAGTCGGATATGGAAGGAATGAAAAAGCGGGGATATAAACCCGTGATCGTGAGCGAAGCAAAGAAAAAGGTGATCCTGGCATCCGAATATTTTCAGGATGTGGAGGAGGAAAACAGGAAAATCCGGGAGATGCAGAGACCGCTTTCGGACCGGCTGTGCGATTTTATTGAGCGCATTGAGAATAAGCTGGATGAGGATGAGGTCGTTGAGATTTACGGATTTTTGGATGAGATTACGGCAAATGAAGAAAAAGAGGAGGACTGATCGTGGTAGAGAGAATTTACTATCCAATCAATGAGGAACTGGCAAAACAGGCGCACAATATGATGTCATTCCGGGAATATAAAACCGGATCTCTGACAGAGGAGTATAAGAGATATGTTGACAAGGCGTATAAAATTGCGGATAAAGCCGCAGAGGAAAGACCGGATGAAGCTGGACGGATTTATGGGCTTGCGGCACGGTATTCAAAGAAAATCGCTGACAACCTGAATGAAAAGAGCAGGAACGGATGTATGTGCCCGTCAGTGATGATCTCAGGAGCCGGAAACTTCCCGGTGAAGAAAAAGGAAAGGCAGAACGCTGCATCCGACAGGAATTATAAAGAGTTCCAGGAGATCCAGAAAATTCTCGATAAAATCCGGAGTATTGCCAACGGGAAGGATATTATCAAATCAGGAGACGAGAACGCTGTGGAGAAGTTGGAAAAGAAGCTGGCCGGATTGAAAGAGAACCAGGAGAAAATGAAAGCGGCGAATAAAGCACTCCGAATGAAGGACACAGAAAAAGGGGATGCAGCTTTGAGGGAACTTGGTTATACGTATGCGCAGATTGCGGAATTACGGAAACCGGATTTTTGCGGAAGAGTAGGATTTCCGTCATACATGCTTACAAATAACAACCAGAACATTCACCGGGTAGAAAACAGGCTGAAAGCCTTAAAAGCGGCTAAAGAGCAGGAAAATACCGAGAGAGAGAATGAGCATTTCCGGGTGGTAGAAAACACGGAGATCATGCGGCTACAGCTTTTCTTCGATGGAAAACCGGATTCGGCTACCAGGGATCTTCTGAAAAAGAATGGTTTTCGTTGGTCTCCCCGGAACGAATGTTGGCAGAGGCAGCTTACAAATAATGCGAGATACGCCATGAAACAGGTGCTGAAATCTTTGGAAGGGGAGAGTTGATAATGGAGAATGCGAAGAAATATGTTACCACCAGGACAGTATATAAAGCGGTAAAGAAATATGATCATCAGCAGTTTGATGAGTTCTGCACCAGAGTTTATATGAACGGGTATGAGGACGGAAAGAAAGCGGTTCCGGGTGTGGATATTGAGGAGATGTTGAAGGCGGTATCTAACGTAAAAGGTGTAGGTCCGGCACTGGCAGGAAAGATAAGAACCGCTGTTAATGAACTGTTCCACGAAAGCGAGGTGAAAGCAGGTGAGGAATAAACACCGTAGCATCGCAAATTTCAATATCAAAAGCCAAAAAGGGAAGGAGGAAACTCAGAAATGATACAGGAAATCGAACTCAGTAAATTAAAAATTCATCCAAAGAATGTAAGGAAAAGCTACCGAGGGATAGATGAGCTTGCGGAGAGCATTAAGGTGAAAGGGATTCTGCAAAATCTGACAGTTGTTCCGGATCCAGATGAAGAGGGTACATATTTTGTAGTGATTGGAAACCGCCGTCTTACGGCTGCCAGAAAAGCAGGAATTAAAACAGCGCCGTGCTTTGTGACTGAGATGAGTGAAAAGGATCAGGCTTCTGCGATGCTCATGGAGAATATGCAGAGAGATGATCTCACCATTTATGAGCAGGCGCAGGGGTTCCAGATGGTCCTTGACCTGGGAGAGACGGAAGAGGGGCTTGCAGAAAAGACCGGATTCAGTAAAACAACGATCCGCCGCAGGCTGAATATTGCGAAACTCGATCAGGAGGCTTTGCAGGAAAAAGAGGCAGAAGGGGAGTTTCAGCTTTCTCTCAGTGATTTGTATGAACTGGAAAAAATAAAGAGTGTTGAAAAACGGAACGAGATTTTAAAAGGTGCAAGAAATTCCAGGGAAATCACAAGTAATGTCCAGAGGATCATATCCGAAGAGAAGCAGAAGGATGTTGAGAAGAAAATTCTGTCACTTTTGAAAAAGGCAGGGATTGAAGAGGCTCCGGAAAAGGCAAAAATGGAGATCTATACAAGTAAATGGGAGACTGTAAAAACGTATTCCATGAGAAGTGATGCGCCGAAAAAACTTGATATTCAGAAGGAGGAGAAGGAAACTCTTTATTATTTAAAATACTATAGCGAAGTGAAGGTGATCCGTAAGGCAAAGAAGCAAAAGAGGGAGCTGACGCCGGAGGAAAAGAGGCGCGCCGAGAGAGACAGCCGGAAAAAGAGAGTAAGGGCGATGGCAAAAGAGATGGCAGCGTGCAGGAGAGATTTCATCCTTGATATTATTGCCGGAAAGATTAAGCCTTTGGAAAATCCCGGAGATGCTATGAGAAAACTGTGGGATGTGATGAGGAAAGGTTCTTCTTATGTGTCGGACAGCAGTATTTCCTCATTCCTTATTGGAAAATCAAGTTACGATTCCACCGAGGAGGAAAAGAAGGATGCGGCTGAAAGAATAGAAAATCTTTCCGTTCCAGAACTGACGCTTATCACCGCTTACAATGGCACGGAAAACCTTGAACTGTCTGAATGGACAGGGGATTTTAATAAGCGGAGTGCAGGAATACTGAAAGAATTTTATGAGGTGCTGATGATGTATGGCTTTACTTATAATTCCGATGATGAAGTGAAATTATTGAACGGAACGCATGATTTATACACTGAGGCTGAAATCGAATGATGAAAGGGTGGGAGCGATGTATAAAGGCTTGAAGCAGGAAACCAGATTCTTGTATAAAGGTTTTCCGTGTGTGGTGTTATTTATGCCAGGAGGGTACCGATGCGGATATGTGGGGCTTCCTAAAGGAAATAAATTTTACGGAAAAAGTTGTGAAAAAATTCCGGTAGTATGCCATGGAGGGATCACGTACGCACAGAAATATCTTGTCGGGCAGGATGATAAAGATACTTACTGGATCGGTTTTGACTGCGCACACTTTCGTGATGGGAGAGATGAGAAACTGGCGAGTAAAATGTATTCTAAAGACCTGGAAATGAGATTGTATATCGAAGCGCATAGATATATGGGAAGTTACAATTCTCTGGAAGCACGGACATTGGAGTATGTGGAAAATGAGTGCAGGAAAATTGTAGATCAGATTTTAGAGGAGGACAAAGGAAATGGCAAAAGTAGTCATGACAAAGCGTGATAATTGTGGAGATTATCAGGAAGAGATCACATGCAAAATTGTAGGGAAAGAGGAGTTCGCCCATAAAATGTGCGAGAAATTTCTTGAAGAGATGGGATCCGAGAATAGTACGGTAATTACCGGAAGGACTGTAAAAGTGGGAGATATGCCCGATGATAGGAAACTGTCTGGACTGAAAGAGGAGGTTGTCGCTATTTATGACAATGCCGGGATCCCGTCTTTCATGTACCGGATCACGAAAAAGAAAAATTCCGAACTTTTCCCTGGCGGGAGTGACAAAATACATTCGGCATTTAGAATCGGCGGGAAAGAGTATGAAGAAATATTTATTTCCGTGTATGAGAACTGTGAAATCAATGGGAAACCGTACAGCCTTCCGATGCAGAAGCCATGGACAAATATCACGAATGATGAGGCAGCAAAGGTATGTTTCTCCAAAGGTGATGGATGGCATCTTATGACAAGGGCTGAGTGGGGACTGATTGCCGGAATTTGTGGAATGAGCGATATTCTCCCACACGGCAATACGAATTATGGAAAATATCATGCAGACGAAAACGAAAAAGGAATTCCATCAGGAGATTATGGAATTACTCTGACCGGATCCGGACCAGAGACCTGGACACACAATCATAAAAAAGACGGGATCCATGACCTGTGCGGAAATATTTGGGAGATGGTACGGGGATTTCGGATCAAGAACGGAGTATTGCAGGCGGCAAAAGACAATGATGCGGCAATGGATATTGATCTGACCTGCGAGGGAGATGATTGGTTCGATGTGGTAGACGATGAAGGAAATCCGATATACGTTCATGTGGAAGATGGAGAAATCGCTTTTACAACAGATAAAGATTTTTCTCAGGGATATGATGGAGACCATTGGGGAAATGTCACATCTAAATGTCAGTCACAGCAGTTGGGAGAGCTTGGACTGTGGAATGGAGAGGAAAATGCGTATTTATACATAGACAGCACGGACGGAGAATATTTGCCGCTCGGCGGTGGCTACTGGAGCAATGGCTCCAGTGCGGGCGTGTTCAACGTGCTCTTGCACCTCACCCGGTCGGACTCCGCCGGCTTCATCGGGTTCCGCTCCGCTTTTTATAAGAAAGCTGAATAACTGACAACTGTGTATCTGAATTGGCGGCTGGAAAGCCGCCATATTAAAAGGTGACGAATATGGAAGAGAACAGGAAAGTAACATATAAGCACTTAAAAGAAGGGCAGAAGATAAACGGAACTGAGTATGAGAATAGGAGTTCTGGTTTTACTGCGTATGTGAAAGATGTAAACCCTGCCTTTGTGACCGTGGAAATGTGGAGACGGGGAGGAGATGAGAAGAAAATCGATTCAAGATCACTCTTCCTGCTTCCCATGACAGAAGATGAAATTATTGAAAAATACAATGAAGCGGCAGGAAAAATAATCGAAGCCATCCAGAATCCGATGCACCGTGATGAAATCGGTGAAAAAGAAATGTGGAATGTGTGGCTTTCGTCAAATCCGTGGGAAATGGCCCAGATGTGTAAAATGAAGAAAGTCACTGTGCTTGGACATTGCCGGGATATTACGCCGAAACACGCCATGTTCAGCGGGGATATTCTGGACATCGGAGTGTGCGCAGAGGACGAGGACGGATATAGATTCTGGTGCCACTTCCGCAGTGAACATATTACTGCTATGGAAAAGCGATACCAGAGGTATCAGGAGTACAGAAAACAAGGTAAGAAATTTCATTATGATGAATTAGTGCAAGTATGCCTGGATGAAATGGAGGAGAAGAATGAAGATTGATATTGTAACACCGTACGGAAATAATAAATTTGATCTCGGCGTGAATGAGGTTACAGCCCTCATTCAGAAAGCCTATGAATACTCAGAGAAGAAAAGCAAAGAAGAGCCGGAGAGTGAAGGGATTGCAGAAACCCTTCAGGAAGCCGTTGCAGAGGCGTGGGGCGTTGTTGGTGATAAAGAAAGAGAAAAGATTAGACTGCAAAAAGAACACGGGGAAACGGCGGATATGGACGTACAGAAACCACGGAAGAAATCTCGGAATGACAGCTTATTCGGTGAAGGTTGGAAAGAGGCGATCCATAACGGATATGAGCAGAAAGATTATGATCCACATAATACAGAAGGGTATAAAGGATTTCTGTATATTAAATGCCCTGTATGTGGAAAAGAAAAAGGATTTTGTGCGAAGAGTAGTATTACTGAGCATAAATGTGAATGCGGACATAAAACACGCCTTGAAAATTTGAAACCGATGTACGTTCACTGTGACTGCGGGGAAGATTTTAAATATTTTACGAACATGGATGAGGGTATTTTTAACTATAAGTGCATTAATTGTGGAGATATAGTTAAAATCCGGATCAACAAGAGAGGAACTGCATACGTCACCGCAAGGGAAAATCCTGCGGGGGGGGGATCGACATTTACAGAAAGTATGGAATGAGGACTGAGAGCTATGGAAGATCATATTAAAAGGCGTGGGCAGGCTGTGTGCCCTGAGTGCGGTCAGAAACTTGGGTTCGAGGTGAAGAATCCGAAAAGGAAGATGCAGCTCATTAAATGCCCTATATGTAAAAAGTTTAGCTGGACAGCTACCGATAAAGTGGAGGCGTGCCTGATACAGTTGGCACGGTATGAGGAAAGCGGATTCTACCCGGAGCAGTTACTTGCTTTGCGTGTTCTCTGGAAAGAGTGTATGGAATATCCGGAGTTAAGACAGAAGTTGGAGGAATGGGAGGCGAGGTTCGGTGCAAATATGGCCAAGGAAAAAGAGTGATCGAGGAGGCTATGCGTGCATGCCGTTAAAGAAAAATGTTCCCGAAGGGAAATTAGATTGGAGCCTGGTTCAGTGCCCGGAGTGTGGGAACTGGTGTTGGAAATCCCCACTGGTAGGAGAAGCCGAAAAGTCAGGCGCTATAGCATTGTGTACGGAATGTGCATTGCGGAAAGGAGTAAAATGACAGACAGAGAGAAAGCAATCATCATGGCTCATACAGGCGTATGTACGCTGGCAGGAGATGATTTCAGCATTTACCATAAATACATCGAGGAAATTATGGAAAGGCCAGTATATACTCATGAGCTTGCTGATAAAAGAGTAACAGACCAGATTGCAGAGAAGAGCAAAGGTGACTTTATATCAATTTGTAGAAAAAAGGAAGCTGAAAGCAGAATGGAGCCAAAGGCTCCGGTATTCCAGGAACGGGATGCAGTACAGGCTGTTGATTATGCAGACGGTACAGGAGAGGTTCGGAAGATCCAGTATGCGGATTGGCTTTGCCCGGTGTGCGGATGGTTTGTAGGAGAACGGTATCTTCCGAGAATACACAGCCAGCAGAAATCCGATTACTGTTCACGATGTGGACAGGCTATAGACTGGATGAAAATTACAAAGGAAGAACGAGAAGCAGCACGGAAGAGGACAGAAGAGCTGAGAAAGAAAAACGGATTTCATTTTCCGGGAGAGGGCGCTGAAAGATGAGCAGATGGTTAGATCAGCTTCCGGACGGAACTTATCAGGTAGAAGTTTATGACTGGGAAGGATGCAGGCATTTACATAACGAGGTGTGCTGTAACGATAAGTGCGATATGTGCTGCGACTTTCCAAGTCCAGAAGAGGACTGTAAGAGATGCAAATATTTTGAGCCGGAAGAAAAGGACGGATAACAGTATGGGAAAAGGGAAAGTCAGGAAAAAGAAGAAAGCACGGGGAACATGTGAAACTTGCAGTAATGCAGTTTATTGCGGCGAAGGCAGTCATTTTTGCATGGAGAGCAAAGAGGGACCGAAGTGCGTTATGGATGATTGGGGACCGGCAGAAGATTATTTCTGGTGCGGTGGAAGAAAATACGAAGAGTAGGAGGATTGCGATGAACAAGGTTATTTTGATGGGACGGTTGACGAGAGATATTGAAGTGCGGTATTCTCAAGGGGAAAATCTAATGGCTGTTGCCCGGTATACATTGGCAGTACAGAGAAAATTTAAGCGAGAAGGGGAACAGGATGCGGATTTTATCTCCTGCGTGGCATTTGGAAAAGCGGCTGAGTTTGCAGAGAAATATTTCCGGCAGGGTACAAAGGTTGCGATCACGGGAAGAATACAGACCGGATCCTATACGAACAGAGACGGGCAGAAGGTATATACTACCGATATTGTGATTGAAGAGCAGGAGTTCGCAGAGAGTAAGAGCGCAAGCGAGGCAAACTCTGGAAGACAGCGCAATGATGGATACCAGGGAGAGCGGAGTCCTGGAGGATATCAGAACGGCAGGAATCAGCAGGAAAGAGGTCATTCATATCAGCAGCAGTCATTCTCAGAGAATAAAGACGGATTTATGAATATTCCGGACGGTGTGGATGATGAACTTCCGTTCCACTGATGAAGGGGATGGAATATCTTCTTATTATATGATATACTCAACAAATGTTAGATTTTGGTTGCAACCCTTTAACATGAGGGATGCTATGATCATTGAATGATATTGATTATCCTATTGCTTAAATTAGGAATAGAAAACCCCAGTGCTGCAACACTGGGGTTTTCGTTGTAGTCAAGTTCCATGGACTACTCACTTCACTCTGCCTATAGGCATTATAGCATATGCAAATTTGGTATTAACGGATCTTGACAGCTCTGCGGTAGATAAATACGGAAATCACCCCGGTAACCACCTCTGCGAT